>Ga0208511_100021_pt1 | contig 169888 bp, 120 predicted proteins | sample LakWasMet39_LOW7_2_FD_183879 | JGI IMG/M metagenome (GOLD analysis project Ga0208511, IMG submission 183879) | Freshwater sediment methanotrophic microbial communities from Lake Washington under simulated oxygen tension - Sediment Metagenome... | ecosystem: Environmental > Aquatic > Freshwater...
GTGTACGTCGTCTTCGAGGAGGGCACCGACCTCTACTGGGCGCGCTCCCGTGTGCTGGAGTACCTCAGCACCGTCCGCAACCGACTGCCGCCGGACGCCACCTCGCGCCTCGGGCCCGACGCCACCGGCATCGGCTGGGTGTACCAGTACGCCCTGGTCGACCGCTCGGGCCGGCACGACCTCGGCCAGCTCCGGGCGCTCCAGGATTACTCGCTCCGGTATGCCCTCACCAGCGTTCCGGGCGTCGCGGAGGTGGCCTCCGTCGGGGGCTTCGAGCAGCAGTACCAGGTCACCGTCGACCCGGTGCGCCTGCGCAATTTCGGGCTGACCATCGCGGAGGTGTCGCGCGCCGTGCGCCGCTCCAACGCCGACGTGGGCGGCCGCATCCTGGAGATGTCCGAGCGGGAGTACTTCGTCCGGGGCCGCGGCTACATCGCCCGCTCGCAGGACCTGGAGGAGGTCGTGATCCGCGCCAGCGCCTCGGGCACGCCGGTGCTGGTGCGCGACGTGGCGACGGTGCGCGTGGGCGGCGACATCCGGCGTGGCGCCGCGGAGCTCGACGGCCACGGCGAGGCGGTCTCGGGCATCGTCGTGATGCGCTACGGGGAGAACGCCCTCGACGTGATCCGCCGCGTCGAGCACAAGCTGGAGGCGCTGCGCCCCTCGCTCCCGGCGGGCGTCGAGGTGGTGCCCGTGTACAGCCGCGCGGGCCTCATCGAGCGGGCGATCGACACGCTGAAGCACGCGCTCGTCGAGGAGATGATCGTCGTCTCGCTGGTGATCATCCTCTTCCTGCTGCACCTTCGCAGCGCCCTCCTTCCGATCGTGTCGATCCCGCTGGCGGTGCTCGCGTCCTTCATCCCGCTCTACCTCCTCGGCATCCCCGCGACGATCATGTCGCTCGGCGGCATCGCCATCGCCATCGGCGCCACCGTGGACGCCGAGATCGTGATGGTCGAGGCCGCGCACAAGAAGCTCGAGGGCACCCCGCCCGACCTGCCCCCCGCCGAGCGGGAGCGGCTGCTGGCCGAGGCCGCCCGCGAGGTCACCCCCGCGATCTTCTTCTCGCTGCTGATCATCGCGGTGTCGTTCATCCCGGTCTTCGGGCTCACCGGGCAGGCCGGGCGGCTCTTCCGCCCGCTCGCCTTCGCCAAGACCTTCGTGATGCTCTCGGCGGCGCTGCTCTCGGTCACCGTGGCGCCCGCGCTGCGCGACTACCTCATCCGGGGGAAGATCTACGCGGAGTCACAGCACCCGGTCTCGCGCGCGATACGGGCCGTCTACGAGCCCTTCGTGCACGTCGCGCTACGCAAGCCGAAGACCACGGTGCTCATCGGCCTGATGGCCCTCGCCTCCGCGCTCCCCATCGCCGGCAGGATCGGGTCGGAGTTCATGCCGCCGCTCGACGAGGGCGACCTGGTCTACATGCCCACGACGCTCCCCACGATCTCCATCGAGGAGGCGCGGCGGCAGCTCCAGCGGCAGGACGCCATCCTCCGCGATTTCCCCGAGGTGGAGCGGGTGCTCGGCAAGGCCGGCCGGGCCGAGACCCCGACGGACCCGGCGCCGCTCTCGATGTTCGAGACGACGGTGAAGCTCCGGCCGCGCTCGCAGTGGCGCACCCGCCACGTGCGGCGCTGGTACATCGGAAGTACGCCGGTCTTCCTCCGCCCGGCGCTGAACTGGCTGCAGCCGGAGTTCGTGCCGATGACGCGCGAGCAGCTCGTCCAGGAGATGAACCAGCGGCTCCAGATGCCCGGCTGGACCAACGCCTTCACGCAGCCCATCCGCAACCGCGTGGACATGCTCACCACCGGCATCCGCACCCCGGTGGGGATCAAGATCTACGGCAGCGACCTCGGCCCCATCGAGCGCACCGGCACCGCGCTGGAGCGCGTGCTGCACTCCGTCCCCGGCACCCGCAGCGTGCTCTTCGAGCGCTCCGTGGGCGGGCTCTACATCGACATCGTCCCCGACCGTCGCGCTCTGGCTCGCTACGGGCTGCAGGTCGAGGACGTCAACGAGGTGATCGAGATGGCGCTCGGCGGCGCTCCGGTGACCACCACCGTCGAGGGGCGCAACCGCTTCACCGTCAACGTGCGCTACGCCGAGGACTTCCGATCGAGCATCGATCGCATCCGGGAGGTGCTGATTCCCCTCCCGACGTCGGGCGATGCGCCTGGGGCCATGGGGGAGCCCGCGGCCCGCACCGCCGGCGCCGCGCGCCAGGTGGAGCTGGGCGCCCTGGCCGACGTGAGGGTGGTCACCGGGCCGCCGATGATCCGCGACGAGGCGGGGCTGCTGGTGGGCTACGTCTACGTGGACATCGACACCAGCCGCGACGTGGGCCGCTACGTCGCCGACGCCCGGAGCGCGGTGGAGTCGGCCACGCGGCGCGGCGAGGTGCGCCTGGCGCCTGGCTCGTACCTGCGCTGGACGGGGCAGTACGAGCTGCTCGCGCAGATGGAGGAGCGGATGAAGGTCCTGATCCCCCTCGCGCTGCTGATCATCGTGGTGCTGCTGTACCTGCAGTTCAAGAACTTCACCGAGGTGCTGATCGTGCTGCTCTCGGTGCCCTTCGCGCTGGTGGGCAGCGTGTGGGCGGTCTTCCTACTGGGCTACAACTTCTCCACCGCGGTGTGGGTCGGCGTGATCGCGCTGGTGGGGCTCGCCGCGCAGACCGGCGTGGTGATGATCGTCTACATCGACCACGCCTACGAGCGTCGGCTCGCGGCGGGGCAGATCAACTCCCTCGAAGACATCGTCGAGGCCCACGCCGAGGGGACGATCCAGCGGGTGCGCCCGAAGCTGATGACCGTCGGCACGATGCTCATCGGCCTGGTGCCGCTGCTCTGGGCGGAGGGGTCGGGCGCCGACGTGATGAAGCGCATCGCCGCGCCGATGGTCGGGGGCCTGGTGACCAGCGCCTTCCTCACGCTGGAGATCATCCCGGTGATCTACACCTACTGGCGCGCCGAGCAGCTCCTCTGGCGCCGCGTCGGAGAGTCCGCCCCGGCCCGGCTCCCGGCGCTCCAGTGGATCGAGCGGGCCATCACCGCGGGCCTCTTCGTGGCGGCCGCCTCGCTGGTGCTGCGGGTCTACCTCGCTCGCCCTCCGGCGGCGCTCCTGGTGATGGCCGCGGCCGCGTCGGTGGTCGCCGCGCTCTCGCTGGTGGCCTACGTCTCGGCGCGCCGCGGCGCGCGCCTCGCGGTCGAGCGCGCCTCGCTCGCCGCCCTGCAATAACCTCCTTCAAGACCTATGGAGACGAAGACGATGAAGCACGCATGGGCCTCGGGTTTCCTGCTGATCGCGGCGGCGCTCCCCGGCGGGTGCAAGCGCGAGCCGGCCGCGGCGTCGACGGGGCCTCGCGTCGCCATCACCGTGAGCGATCGGGGCTTCCAGCCGACGTCGGCCGACGTCCGGGCGGGTCAGCCGGTGACGGTGGTGTTCACCCGCACCAGCGACAACGAGTGCGGCACCCAGGTGATCTTCCCCACGCTGAACATCCGCCGCGACCTGCCGCTCAACCAGCCCGTGGAGGTGACCTTCACCCCCACCGCCGGGACGATCACCTTCACCTGCGGGATGAACATGCTCCGCGGATCGATCGTGGCGCGGTAGTCGCCCGGTGGTGACGACCGCATGGAGGGCATCCGTGCCGACGAGGACGATGGCCGGTATCTACCGCTCGAAGCAGTAGATGCGCGCCATCGAGGTGCAGGCGCTCGTCCCGGCGCGGGTCCATCCGCTGGTCTGCGAGGCGTCTCCGATGACTCCCCCGGTGCCGCGATCGGCGCCTCGGAAGCCCCAGCCGTAGCAGTTGTACGTGTCGTAGGTGCCGTCGCGGGCGACGCGGCGGCCGCCCGTCGCCGTCCCCGTCCACACGGCTCCGGTCGCCGCCGGGATCTCGGCGCCGGTCTCATCGCGGCCGATCGGCTCCGTCGGCGCGGTGGCCAGGCTCGCCCGGCTCGGGAAGACGACGCGCCCGGCGAGGTTCGACCACGGTCCGGCGCCCGTCACATGGTCGATCGCGTCGGAGTCCCCGGTCGACAGCCAGGCCGACCAGCGCCCGCCGAGCCCCGCCGCCGTGGCGAGCTGCTGGCAGAGCCCGTCGCCCACCGTCGGCCCCTGGGGCCGACCTGCGTCGTCCCGCACGGCGTCCGCGAAGCTGCTCGGGTAGAGCGCGCTCGACGCGAACACCCGCAGCCCCGTCGGCCCGGCGTCGCGCCCCACATCGGCTCCCGCGTCGCTCGCCGTCGAGGCGTCGACGCCGACGTCGGGGAGCACCGTCGCATCGGTCTCTGCGTCGCTCGCCGCATCGAACGGGGCACCGTCGTCGCTCGCCGCGTCCGCGATCGGGGAGGCGGGGCTGTCCGAGCTGCACTGGGGCAGGGAGAGGGAGGCGAGGACGGCGAGGAGCGAGAGTGCGCGGCGTCTCACGGTGACGATGCCTTCGCACATCGCTCGACGACAGGCCACCTCCCCCCGCTTCCCCGTGGCGGACGCTGACGGCGCCCTTCCCGCGGCAGGGTGCTGGCGTTCGACAACATGCAGTCGCGCCCGCTCCAGGGGACCAGCGACTGGCGGCGCTGCGAGGGCCGCCGCCGCGCCGCCCGGTGGGCGAACGGCCGGGGCATTCATCGCCTCGTTGCGGGAACTTGGGTCGACCCAAGCTCGCGCGACGACGAGATGGGTCGAACTACGTCGCCGCGGCGGGTGCGAGCCGCCTGCGCAGCCACCACTCCAGCACCCCGGCGAAGGGCGGAAGCTCCCCGCGGGCGTTCGGGGTCGTCGCCTCGGTAAGCGCCACACGCATCTCCGACTCCGCGAACGCGCCCCCGCCGCGCCGACCCAGCGCGTTGGCCATGCCGAACACCGCACTGCGACGCCGTGCGCAGACGGCCGGGTCGTTGAGGTTGAGGGTCACGTCGAGGTCCGCTCGCAGGTCGTCCCGGCTTGTCCGGATCTCACCGCGCGTGGTGTAGGACAGGCTCGCGACGTGCGTGGGGTCGCCGGGCGAGAGCTTGAGGACCGTGTCGCGCTGGCGGGTGTCGCAGTGCTGTTGCTCGAAGGGCGCGCCCTCGTTGCCCGGACACGCAGCGTAGAGGTTCGTCCAGAAGAGCTGGCGGCTGGCGTCGACGGAGCGCGGCATCCAGTGCGCGATCTTCACCTTGAGCTCGGGCGCGACCGCGGCCTCGATGCGCTGCATGCAGAAGCAGCAGAGGCCGTGTTGATCGCGAACGAGTGCGCCGCGCACCACGGCCTTCACGTCGGTCGGCAGGCTGAGGTAGGCCGCCCCCGGCGTCTTGCGGTACGCGAGGAGCGGCCCCGGCTCAGGACCCTTGCGGATGAGCCGCATCGTCGCCCCCGAGGAAGTGCAGCATCGTCCGCAGTTCGACGACCTCACGGTCACGCTCGGTGAGCTGCAATGCGAGGGCGTCGAGCTGCGCGCGCGCCTCGGCGTGACGGCCCTCGTCGAGGAGCGCTCCGATCGATTCGATCGCCGCGGCCTGAGCGACGGGACGATCGGATGTTCCCATCGCCTCGGTCAGGATCGCGTTGCTGTCGCGCCCCGCGGTGGGAGCGCCGGGGCGCACGAACTGGAAGTCCTTCACCAGCACGACGGCATCGTTCGGGACTTCGCTGAGCACCTGCGGCGAGTGGGTCGTGACGATGAACTGGCAGTTGGGGAAGGTGCTTCGCAGCGCGCCGAGCACGCGCCGCTGCCACGTCGGGTGCAGGTGTAGCTCGATCTCGTCGATCAGCACGATCGCCTCGCCCGCAAGCGCATCGGGCTGGTCGGCGTAGGTGATGGCGAGACGTCGGGCGAGGTCGGCGGTCAATGCGAGGAGAAGGCGCTCGCCGTCCGAGAGCTGATCGATCGCGAGCAGCGTGTCGCCCTTGCGAATCACCATGTGCAGCGGGTCGCGCTGGATACGTAGCCCGGAGAACCCGGGGAGCATCCCGGCAACGGCGCGACGGACGGCCGCGAGCTGCGGGTCTTCGAGGGTGAGATCCTGGCGAGAGACCTTGAGTTCGTTCTCGACGTCCTCTCGGTTCTTGAACCACTGGAACAGCGTCCTGAACTTCAGGTGCCCGACGGCGAGGGCGTCGCGGGCGGCCGATTCTGGATCGACCTCCAGCCTTCCATCCTCGTCATATTCGAGCGAAAAGGTGTCTGAGCGCGCCTCGACCTCGCGCGAGGCGCCATAGAAAATCTGTAGTGTTGGAGCGCTTGCGTAGAACGCCCCAAGCGAGGGGTTTGTTGGATCAGTCAACACGGCTTTTTGCAGACGTCGGTGAGATGTCGCGACGAGTTGCAGACTGCCCGCGTTCAGCCACTCGACTTCAATCTGGAGCCGATTCGCGCTCCGGCGAATGTCGTTGTCGTCCGCACTGGCTCCCCAAAATCTCCCGTCTTCGATCGAGGCGTCGAGGAGGCTCGACGCCGCGGTCGCCAACGCGCTGAGCACGCTGCTCTTCCCCGACCCGTTGACGCCGAACAACACGGTCAGCGGCCGATCAAGGTCGATCGAGGCCTGCTCGAAGCCGCGGTAGTTCGTCAGCGTCAACCTGCGGACTCGCATCGCCGTCTCTTACCGCGACGGGACCGTCTTCGCGACCGCCCGCAGCCCCGCCGCCGCGGCCTCCCACGGCACCTCCACCACCAGCACGTCGCGGCCGTCGCGCGTGCGCAGCGCCACCGAGCCCTGCGCCGCGAGCCGCTTGCCCACGCCCGCCTCGAGCGCCGCGTGGCCCGACTGCAACCACTCGCGCCTCGCCTCGCCCGCAGGCGCCGCCGCCTTCCGTCGCCGGGGCGCCGCGGCCGCCTTCTCGCTCGCCGTCGCCTGCCGGATCTGCGCCACCGTCGCCCGCTCGAAGGCCACCCGCCCGACCTCGCCGTCGTCGCCCATCACCGGGATCATCAACCCGGGGACGTCCTTCGGGCTCTCGTCCGCGGGCGTCGCCGCGATATAGCGCAGCGCCCGATCGAGCTTCTCCGGCGAGTACGCCCGCGCCACCTCCTCGCCGTACGCCTGCGCGATGCGCATGCACTGGAACATCACCGCCGCCGTCACCCCCAACCGCTCCTCGACGTAGGTCTCCATCGAGGTGTAGCCGCGCGAGCGATGCAGCCCGAGCTCCGCGATCTGCACCAGCTTGCGGCCCATCGCCCAGGCGTTGGCGTTCACGTCGCGCTGCATCGCCACGAGCTGCTTCGTCGCGCGGTCGAGCGCCTGGCGGGCAGAGGCCTGCGTCAGCATCGACTTCTTCGTCCTCGTTGCGGGGGCGGCGGACGCGACCGTTCGGCGGGGGGTGGCCATGGTCGCGCCACGGTGTCACGGCCCGAGCGCGCGCCGCAACCCGAGCTTGGGTCGACCCAAGCTCCCCACGGCTCGATCCGAGGGTGAGTTCACGCGCGAGTCGCGCTGGACGGACTCGCGGCTCCCCTCCTGCGCCTGCTCGGCTGAGGCTCATCCCGCGACCTGGTCGTGGGTGCACCGTCTTGTGAGGCAGAGACCCTCGGCGGCCGCTCGCCCGCCCGGCCTTCACCCCCGCAGCAGCGGGCGCAGCGGGAGGACCTTAGATGGTCGAGACGTCTCAGCGGGTCGGGGCCACCGGGCGCGGCGGGCAGAGACCCGTGCAGCGGCCCGACCCCAGCGCGCCAAACTGGTCGTCGCCCCAGCACCGCAGGGTGCCGTCGGTGAGGCGGGCGCAGGAGTGGAGTTCGCCGGACACGACCTGCACGACGCCGCCGAGCGCGACGACCGCGGCCGCCGTTCGCCGCGCGTCGAAGGACCCGTCGCCGAGTGTCCCCACGCGGTTGCGCCCCCAGCACTGCACCGCTCCGCCGCTCAGCAGCGCGCAGGCGTGACCGCTGCCCAGCGCCATCGAGGTGACGGTCGACAATCCCGCCACGGCGACGGGTGCCGAACGGTCGATCTCGCTCCCGTCGCCGAGCTGACCGTCGGCGTTCGCGCCGAAGCAACGCGCGGCGCCGTCGGAGAGCCACGCGCACGTGCTGTTGCCCCTCGCCGTGACGCCCGCGACCCCGGACAGACCGGGCACGACCGCCGGTCGCAGGGCGGTGCTCGTTCCGCTGTTTCCGAGCTGGCCGTTCGCGTTCAGCCCCCAGCAACGGAGCGCCCCGTCGGTCGTTCGCGCGCAGACGTGTCCGGTACCGACCGCGGCCTGGGCGACGCCGCCGAGCGCCGGGACCGCCGTCGGGGTGACGTGCGTGCTCGAGGTCCCATCGCCGACGTAGGCGCCTCCCCAGCAGCGCAACAGCCCGTCGTTGAGCCACGCGCATGTGCCGCGATCGCCCCCGGTGACGCCGACCGCCGTGGTGAGCCCCGAGACCAGCACCGGGGCGAGCGACTGCGTCATCGTGCCGTCCCCCAGTTCGCCGCGAGCGTTGCGGCCCCAGCAGTTCACCCGGCCGTCCGCTCGCACCGCGCACGAGTGATCGTCTCCCATCCCGACGGACGCGGCGTTTACGGAGGGGACGAGCACCGGACGGCTACGGTCGATCGTGGTCCCGTCGCCGATCGTGCCGGAGTAGTTGCGGCCCCAGCACCAGACGCCGCCGTCCGTGCGGCGCGCGCAGGTGTGCTCCGCCCCGGCTGCGACGTCGACGACATCGGACAGCCCCGTGACCGGAATCGGGTACGGACGAACAGTAGGGACGCCGTCGCCGAGCTGGCCGTACTGGTTGTACCCCCAGCAACGGATCGTGCCGTCGTTGAGCACCGCGCAGCCGTGACCCCAGTGGTCGACGGAGTCGACCGAGACCAGGCCGGGGACCGGGGTGGGGACCAGCCGCGTGACATCCGTGCCGTCCCCGAGACGCCCGGTGCCGCCGTAGCCCCAGCAGCGGACGGTGCCGTCCAGCAGACGCGCGCAGGTGTTCTCGTCTCCCGCGGTGATCTGCGCGACGTTCGAGAGCCCGGTCACGACCACCGGGGTCAAGCCCGAGCCGGTCGTCGTCCCGTTTCCCAGTTGGCCGTTGGTGTTGCTCCCCCAGCAGCGGACGGTGCCGTCCAGCAGGCGGTAGCAGATGTGGTAGTTGCCCACCGCGACCTCGGCGACGCCGGTCGGGTGGTTGATGGCCGGGAGCGAGTTCGAGCTCGGACCCTGGCAGCGCACGGTGTTGTCCCCGAGCACCGCGCACAGGCCGCGTGCTCCCAGGGCGATCGAGGCGACGTCCGTGAACCCGACGACCGCCCCCGGGCGGCTCCCCGCGTTGGGGAAGCCCCAGCAATGCACCGTCCTGTCCGACAGACGCGCGCACGCGGACGTGGAGCCCACGACCACCTGGGCGGCGGTCGAGATGGTGCCGATCCGCACTGGAGACCACCGGTTCGACGTCGTTGCGTCGTTGATGATCTGGTAGCTGCCCCAGCACCACACCGTGCCGTCGGTCTTCCGCGCGCAGGACCCGTGCAGGCCCACGTCGACCTCGGCGACGTCCGTGAGCCCCGTCACCACGCCGGGCGCCGCGTGGGGGAGGTCGGTCCCGTCGCCCAGTCCGCCGCGCTCGTTGCCGCCCCAGCAGCGCACCGTGCCGTCGCTCATCCGTGCGCACGAATGCGCGAGGCCGACCGCGACCCCGGTGGCTCCCGAGAGGCTGCACTGCCCCTCGACGCACGCCGCGCCCGCGCCGCACCCGCCAGTGCACGAGCGGTCGTACTCGGGGACGTCGAAGACGACGGGCCCCGCGTCGCTCCCGGCATCGGGAGCAACGGGAACATCGGGAGCAACGGGTACGTCGGGAGCAACGGGTACGTCGGGAGCAACGGGAACGTCGGGAGCAACGGGAACGTCGGGTACGTCCGCTCGCGGCGCGTCCGTGCCGGCGTCGTTGTGGTCGGCCGGGGGAGCGTCGGTGGCGACGTCTGCGGTCGTCGAGCCGTCTGCGTCCGCGGTGGCGTCAGAGCCGCCGTCACCTCCGTCCGTGACCATCGGCGTCGCGTCGTTTGGCGGGCCGACCGGGCCTGCGTCCTCGCTCAACGTCCCGATCGGCGGAGGAACCACCACCGCGCTCACGCACATGCCGGTGGTCGGCTCGCAGCGCTGGGCGACGTTGCACGGAACCCCCGCGCACCGGGCGGCCAGGAGCAGGCGCAGGTCGAGGGTCGTCTCGGGCACGAACGCGACGATGGCGCGCTGCGCGACGACGGCCTCCTCGCGCGTGCAGCCCGTGGGGGCGGCGCAGCCGAGCGCCTCGACCCACACGGTGCCGGGGCTGCCCGGGTCGCCCGCCGCGTTGGGCAGCACCCCGATGGTGAGCGGGAGCGTCGAGCGCCCGGCGCCAGCGCCCAGGGCCGTCACCCTCCGGCTGCGGACCTCGCCGTCCTCGACGCCGCGTCGGACCTCGATCTGGAGCGACTGGATCTGCCGCCCGAACCCCCAGGGCAGCTCGGAGTCGACGCGCGCCACGATCTCGGTGCGGGGGCGCGCGCAGCTCGTCACCACGCACGCCGCGAACACCAACGACCAGCGGTTCATCGCGTCGCAAGCTATCGTCCGTCCAGCCGATCCGTCCAGGCCGGCCACGTGCGGGCTTCGCCGCGGAGGCGTCGACGGTCGTCGGAGCCGTCGAGGGCGCAGCGCGTTGTCGTCGAGCAGCGCTCGGGCACATCCATGGGGCGCGACCGACACCCGCGCCGCCGCGCCCGTGAGACGATCCCCGGATATGTCCCACCGTCCCGCAGCGCTCGGATCCCTGCTCGGTGTCCTGCTCGCGGGGGGACTCGGCGCCTCATGCGGGGGCCCTGCGCGGGTGAGCCTCGCCCCACCCGTCGCCGCTGCGGCGCGGTCGACACCCGACGCCGGGCTCTCCCCGCCGGCGCCTGCGTCTGCGCTCGCCGACCTGCGTTTCGACACCGGCGCGGTCGACCGGCGCGTCGACCCCTGCAGCGACTTCTACGACTTCGCCTGCGGCGGATGGCGCAGCGCGCACCCCATCCCCCCCGACCGCACCCAGATGGATCGCTACGCCGAACTCGCCGAGCTGAACCTCGCTCGGGAGCACGACATCGTCGAGGCCGCGGCGCGCGCTGCCGCGACCGCGAGCCCGGCCGAACAGCGCGTCGGCGCCTACTACGCCGCGTGCATGGACGAGGCCTCCATCGACGCGCGCGGGTCGACGCCGCTCCGCGCGCTGCTGGCTCGCATCGACGCGATCCAGGGCGTCGCGGACGCGACCGACGTCGTGGCCGAGCTGCACGCGCACGACGTCCCGGCCCTCTTCGAGCTGAGCTCCGGCACCGACCTGCGCGACTCGAACGTCATGATCGCCGCGATCGACCGGGGCATGCTGGGCCTGGGCACGCGTGACGAGTACCTCCACGAGGACGCCGACGCCGTGGCGCTGCGGGAGCGCTACCGCCAGCACGTCATCCGGGTCTTCGACCTCCTCGGCGGCGGCGCGTCCTCGGGCGCCGACGCCGACCGCGTGCTCGCGTTCGAGACCGCCCTCGCGCGGAGCATGCTCGGCGCCGTCGAGGAGCGCGACGCCGAGGCCAGGTATCACCCGATGACGCTCGCCGCGCTGGGTCGCAGCTACACCACGTTCCGCTGGGACCGCTACGCGACGGCGCGAGGCCTCGCGGGCTCGCAGCGCGTCAACGTCACCGTCCCGGCCTGGCTGCAGGCCGTCGACGCGTCGCTCTCGAGCGGCGACCTCGCGGGGCTCCGCGCCTACCTGCGCCTGCAGGCGGTGAGGGTCTCCTCGGCGATGCTCAGCCGCCCGATCGAGCTCGAGTTCTTCGACTTCTATCAGCGCCAGCGGCGCGGCGCGCGCGAGGTCGCCCCCCGCTGGAAGCGCTGCCTCCGGCTGGTCGACAGGGCCCTCGGCGACGACGTCGGGAGGCTGTTCGTCGCGCGCTACTTCACCGCCGAGAGCCGGCAGCGCGCGCTCCGGATGACGGACGCGCTCGTCGACGCGTTTCGCACCAGCCTGCGCACGACCGGGTGGCTCGGACCTTCCGCGCGCGAAGCCGCCCTCGCGAAGCTCGCGAGCGTCCGCATCCTGATCGGCTACCCGGACCGCTGGCGGAGCTACGAGGGGCTCCGCGTCGAGCGCGACGACGCGTTCGGAAACCTCTGGCGCGCCCGCGCGCTGGCGTCCGATCGCGACCTCGCGAGGCTCGCGAGGCCGACCGACCGCGACGCGTTCTACGCGCTCGCGCAGTCGGTCGACGGCTTCGGGCAGAAGCAGCTGAACAACGCCGGCTTCACCGCGGGGCTGCTGCAGCCGCCGGTCTTCGACCCGCGGATGGACGACGCCGTGAACTTCGGGGCCATCGGCGCCGTGATCGGTCACGAGCTGACCCACCAGTTCGACGACGAGGGGCGCAAGTACGACGCGCACGGCAACCTCCGCGACTGGTGGGAGCCGACGGACGTGGCCAGCTTTCGTCGCCGCGCCCAGTGCTTCGTCGACGAGTACTCGAGCTTCCACGCCGACGACGGGACGCCGATCAACGGCGCGCTGACGCTGGGAGAGAACATCGCCGACAACGGCGGCCTGCGCCTGGCGTGGAGCGCCGCGCGGCTGCCCGAGGGCGGCGCCGCGATCGACGGCTTCACCCCGGCGCAGCGCTTCTTCCTCTCGTGGGCGCAGATCCGCTGTCAGAACGTGACGCCTGAGGTCGCGCACCGCCGCGCGCTGAGCGACGAGCACGCGCCGGGGCGATGGCGGGTCAACGGCGTCGTCTCGAACATGAGCGAGTTCGCGCGCGCGTTCTCGTGCGGCGCCGGATCGCCGATGGTCCGTCCGCAGGTCTGTCGGGTGTGGTGAGCGGGCTCACGGGAGGCCCCCGCTACGTCGTGACCGTCGACCTCCCGCGCTCCTACGACCCGTCGCACCTGTACGCGCTCCTGGCCATCGGGGGCGCTCCTCGGGCGCGACGACCTCGGCACGTCGGCCTGCGACGACCCCTTTCCCTCCGACGCCGGGCGGCACCGCCAACGACAAGCCCGCGTCGACGTGCGGGCCGTTGTCGGGCCTACCCGACCCTGGTGCAACTGAAGTGGGAGCCTGGAGCTGAGCGTCACATGGAGTTCCATCGCGGCGGTCGGTGACCTTCCGACGGTTGCGCCAGCAACCGGCGCTCCTCCAGATAGCCCGGCGCAGGCCGGGCGGTCAGCGCCAGGACCCCACTTCAGCGGTTGCAGGCCCGCTCGCGGGCCGTCTGCAACCGCGGAGTGGGCGGCGTTTCGGCGGAGATGAGACCAACGCTCAGCCCCCGAGCGGCAGCCAGTGGGTGCCGCTGCAACCCTCGACGTCTGGGGTCGCGCGAGTCGTTCTTCGGAGCGTCCTCGAGGTGCCCAGGCACGTCACCGGGCCGTGACGAGATCCGTCACGACGCGCCGCAGCTTGACCGACGCGGTCGTTCTGGAAGAGCACCAAAACGCTGAAAATCCGGCCTTTGCGCGGGGTTTCGTCATGGACGAGCTTGACCTGCGGGCGACGCTCCACGGCTCGGAACGTGCTGCGGGCGCACATTGTGACCGGGCCAGGCGGTTCCCTCGGGCGGGAATTCGGAGGGACACGTCTGCGACTGGGCTTCCCGGCACAGCGAGGAGACAGGATGTTCATCAAATCGAGTCGGGTATTCCACGTGGCAATGGGGGGCGCCGTGATGGCTGCGATGGGCTGCTCCGCCGACGACGCGGCCCGGGGCGCGCCCCAGCACCTCAGCACCGCTCAGTGCCAGGCCTTCGACGTCAACGGCACCACCACCATCTGTCACGCCACCGGGTCGGCCAGGAACCCGATCCAGGTTCTCCGCGTGGCCACGAGCGCCTGCATCAACGGTCACTCCGGCCATGCTGGCGATCGCATCGCGGTCGACGGCAACTGCGGCCCGGGCGCGTGCCTGCCCGTGGGGGCGCCCGTCGACAACACCCTGGCCTGCTGTAGCCTGGGCAACGTGGTGCGCGTCGGCAGCACCTGCGCGTGCGCCGCGGGCTTCGCCAACTGCGACACCGACGCGCTCAACGGCTGCGAGGTCGACCTGCACACGGTCGCCAACTGCGGCGCCTGCGGCGTCGCGTGCGCCGTCGCCAACGGGACGCCCTCGTGCGCCACGGGGACCTGCGCCGTCGGGAGCTGCGACACCGGCTACACCCTGAGCGGCGGCGCCTGCGTTCCGGACGGCGACCACGACGCGGTGCCCGACTCGAGCGACAACTGCCCGACGGTCGCCAACGCCGACCAGCGCGACACCAACGACGACCACCAGGGCGACGCCTGCGAGTGCCTCGGTGTGACCTGCTCGGCGCTCGACCAGTGCCACGTCGCGGGCACCTGCGACCCGACGAACGGCGGGTGCAGCAACCCCGCCGTGGGCGACGGCGCGGGCTGTTCCGACGGCAACGCCTGCACGCAGAGCGACACCTGCCAGGCGGGCACCTGCACCGGCTCCAACCCCGTGACCTGTGTCGCTCGCGACCAGTGCCACGCCGCGGGCACCTGCAACCCCATGAGCGGCGTCTGCGACGACCCCAACGCGCCGGACGGCACGGCATGCGACGACGGCAGCCTCTGCACCTCGGGCGACGCCTGCGCCACCGGGGCCTGCGGCGGCGCGCCCGTCGAGACAGACGACCACAACCCCTGCACCGCCGACGCGTGCACCCCGGCCGGGGGCGTCTCGCACACCCCGACGCCCGGCATGGCCTGCGGCGACAGCGACCTCTGCAACGGCCACGAGGTCTGCAACGCCGCCGGCGCGTGCGTCGCGGGCACGCCCACGGCGACGGACGACCACAACCCCTGCACCGCCGACTCCTGCAACCCCATGACGGGAGCGGCCGAGCACACGAACGACGACGGCGCGAGCTGCAGCGACGGCGACGCCTGCACGCGGACCGACGTCTGCCGCTCCGGCGCGTGCGTCGGGAGCAACCCGGTCGTGTGCGCGGCGCTCGACCAGTGCCACGTCGCGGGCACCTGCGACCCGACGAGCGGCGTGTGCAGCACGCCCAACGCCGCCAACGGGACGAGCTGCAGCGACAGCAACGGATGCACGCAGAGCGACACCTGCCAGGCCGGCGTCTGCGCGTCGGGGACGGCGGTCACCTGCCAGAACGGCACCTGCAACAACGCGGGCGGCAGCTACACCTGCGGATGCGCCGCGGGCTTCGCCGACTGCGACGGCAGCGCCGCCAACGGCTGCGAGGTGGCGACCACCGCCAACGCCACCAACTGCGGCGGCTGCGGCGTCGTCTGCGCCGGCGCCCCCAACGCCGCGGGGGCGTGCCGCGCGAGCGCTTGCGTCCTCGCGTGCGCCGGGGGCTTCGGGGACTGCGACGGCAACGCCGCCAACGGCTGCGAGACCAGCGTGATCAGCTCCAACGCCAACTGCGGCACCTGCGGGCACGCGTGCGGCTCGGGCTATTTCTGCCAGGCGGGCATCTGCGAGAACGCCGCCTGCGCGCCGCCCCCGAGCGCCACCGGGACCTGCTCGGCCGTGTCCTTCACCGAGACCTGGGCCGGGGGCGCCACCGGCTGGTCGACCCTCAACCCGCCGTACACGGCGCCGCTCGTGACCGCGACCGACAGCTCCGCCTGCATCGGCGCGTACCTCCACGAGACCACGCGGGCGTCGGGCGGCCACGCGTTCTCGAGCGCGATCGCGACCACCCCCGGCCAGACGTACTGCCTGGGCGGCTGGATCCGCGGCTCGGTCAACACCCAGCCCTTCCTGGGCATCCGCCAGGCGCTCTCCGGCAACCTCCTCGGCGCGGAGCGCTGGCTGATCGGCAGCCCGTGCTACTTCGACGGCTACTCCCTCGTGTCGCCCGTCACCCCGGACGGCAGCTGGCACTGGTACGCGCGCTCCTTCACGATGCCGACCGGCTGGACCAACACGCGCATCGAGATCGAGGCCTTCCTCCCGGGCGCCCCTGGCCCGGTGGACTTCGGCACGATCCAGCTCTTCGCCGGTCCCTGCCCCCTGGCCTCCGGCACGGCGTGCTCCGCCGCCTCCTGCAACTGACCCTCGTCGGCTGATCCGGCGCGTCGCGTACGCGAGTCACGACAGCGCCGGGACCAGCTTCGCGTCGACGATGCGCCCGTCGACCGCGAGCCGCGTCGCGCCCATCACCCGGGCCGTCGCGACGATGAGGCTGGGCGGCGCGCCGAGCCCGCGCGACCTCATCCGCGGCCGTGCTATCGGGACGACTCGATGAACGTCACGCTCGCCCCGACGACCCCGGCGGACCACGTCGTCCTCGACAACCTCTGGCAGCTCTACGTCCATGACTTCAGCGAACAGATGGACCTCCCGCTGCGCGACGACGGCCGCTTCGAGGGGCGCGCGTTCGATGCCTGGTGGGTCGACGCGTGGCGTCACGCCTTCCTCCTCCGGGTCGACGGCGGGCTCGCGGGCTTCGCGCTCATCCAGGAGCGCAGCCGCCTCACGGGGGCGAGCGGCGTGCATGACATGGCGGAGTTCTTCGTGGCGCGTGGGCACCGACGGCGCGGGGTCGGGCGCCACGCGGCGATCGCGGCCTTCGAGCGCTTCCGCGGGCCCTGGGAGGTCCGCCAGCAGCCGACCAGCGTGGCCGCCACGGCGTTCTGGCGGCGCGTGATCGGCGAGTACACCCGCGGCGACTTCGAGGACATCGCGTGGAGCGACGGCGCCTGGACGGGCACCGTGCAGCGCTTCACCTCCGCCGGGCGCTGAGCGTCACCGAGCGGAACCCGGCGGCCATCGAGCGGTCCCGCGGAGCCATCGCTGGGTGCCGTAGCGTCGGCGGCCGCGCGGGGTGGAGACCCGCGACGGCATCGCATCGATGGGGTCAACCCCTCGCGTCGCCAAACTCCCGGGCGACCAGGGCGGCGACGTCCAACTCGCGGTTGCCCTCGCCGGCCTCCCTCGCCCGACGCGCGCGCCGCGCGGGAGTTCAGGTGATGGGTAGCAAGCGATGCCCCGGCGCCGAGACCCATGCTCCTGGACCGTCGTGCCCCTGCCCGATCGCGACCTGACCGAGGTCGTGCTGGAGGTCGCGACCCCTTTGCTGGCGAGCCTCGGGCCCGACCCCTCCGTGGAAGACGCCCTCCGCTACCACCGACCTGCTATCGGCCGTGAGGCCGACGTCTGGCAGTCATCCCTCCGAGCCGAGAGCGCGCAGCGCCGCGGTCGTCAGGCCGGAGACCTCCATGAAACCGCTCTTCCCTTCCATCGTCCCGCCCGATCGCATCTCGCCCGCGCTCTCGCTCGACCTCTGGCAACTGCGCCTCAGCCACATGGAGCTCAAGGCTGACGTGGTCCCCGAAGACGACTTCCGCAAGTTCGACGAGACCCTGCGCAACGGCTTCAAGGCGGTGGTGTTCCGCTGCCACCGGCGCGTGCTCCAGGGCTTCTACGCGTGGCGCGAGCGCACGATCGGCCACGGCTCCGGCGCGTACGTGGAGGTGAGCTTCGAGTACACGTACATGAACCCGGCCTATCGCAACCACCCGCTCTGGGCGCTGTCGGGCGCGCTCCAGGCCCTGCCGCTCCTGCTGCGCGGCAAGCCTGTGTTCTTCTTCGGGCTCACCTACCCGGGATCGTTCATCTCGCTGCACCTCATGACGGCCGGGCTGACCACCCTGCGCGACGGCGACCTCTCGCCCTTCCAGCGCGCGGCCCTCCATGCCTTCGCCCGCGACATCGGCGGAGCGGAGTTCGACGCCGCCACCGGGCTGGTGAAGGTCCGGCTCGTCGCGGGGGAGCGCGGCGCCCCTCGCCGGGCCAACGTCCGGCGCCTCTTCGAGCGCTACGAGTCGCTCAACCCGACCTGGCGCCAGGGCCACGCCCTGCCCGTGATGGCCGAGCTGAGCCTCTCCGCCATCGCGGCCGCCGTGTCGCGCGCAGTGGGCCAGGCCTTCGCGTCGGCCAGCTCATAGGGAGCGCAACGCGGCACCCTCGCTGGCATGGATCAGCGACAGAGCGCCCAGTGTACGAAGTTCGCGGTCTCCCTCCGCTGTGACGCGGTGCTCCCGGCGAGCTCGATGGGTAGCTCAGTGACCGAATCCAACGCCCCAGGCGCCCCCATGGCACACACCCCCGCCGCTTCCGCCCCCTTCGCGCCACCGGCGCCGCGCCCGCGGTGCTAGTCCATGGCCCTCCATGACCGCGCCCCCTGCGATCACGCTCCGCTTCGACGCCGGCACCCTGCTGCTCGACGGCTTCCTCGAGGGCGCCAGCGAGGGCGCCACCCTCCCCGGCTGCGTCTGGGACCCTCGCGTCCGCCGCTACCGCGCCCCCGCGTGGCGCTACCGCGAGCTGGTCACCGCCCTCACCCGCATGGCCCGCGCGGGCACCCTCTCCTTCTCCGACGAGGCCCGCGGGTACAACACCCTCTCGGTCACCCACCGGGCGCAGCGCACGCCCTTCGAGCACCAGCGAGAGGCCATCGCGGCGTGGCGCGCTGCGGGCAACCGCGGCGTCGTCGTGCTCCCCACCGGCGCGGGCAAGAGCTACGTCGCCGAGATGGCCATCGCCCTCGCGCAGCGCAGCGCCCTGGTGGTCGCCCCCACGCTCGACCTGATGAACCAGTGGTACGACGTGCTGGTCACCGCCTTCGGCGAGAAGGTGGGCCTGCTCGGCGGCGGCTACCACGAGCCCGGCGACCTCACCGTCAGCACCTACGACTCCGCCTGGATGCACATGGACCGCCTCGGCGCCCGCTGGGGACTCATCATCTACGACGAGTGCCACCACCTTCCGGGCGCTTCCTTTCTCGGCTCCGCGGAGAGCGCCATCGCTCCCTTCCGCCTCGGGCTCACGGCCACGCTGGAGCGCAGCGACGGGCGAGAGGCGCTGCTCGACGACCGTGTCGGCGCGGTGGTCTACAGCCGCGGCATCAAGGAGCTCGCGGGCGACCACCTGGCCGAGTACTCCGTCGAGACCATGATGGTCGACCTCACCCCGGAGGAGGCCGCGGCCTACAACGAACACCGCGAGACCTACCGCAGCTTCGTCTCCTCCGAAGGCATCCGCATGGCCTCGCCCGACGGCTGGGCGCGCTTCCTCCAGGCGAGCGCCCGCAGCCCCGAAGGGCGCCGCGCGCTGCTCTCCTACCAGCAGCAGAAGCGCATCGCGCTGGCCTCGCAGGGCAAGCTGGAGGTGCTCGAAGGCCTGCTCCGACAGCACGCCAAGGACCGCACGCTGATCTTCACCAACGACAACGACACGGTGTACGCGATCGCGAGGAGGTTCCTGATTCCGGCGATCACGCACCAGACCGACGTGAAGGAGCGGCGCGAGGTGCTGGAGCGCTTCAACTCCGGCGCCTACCCCGCGGTGGTGACCTCCCGGGTGCTCAACGAGGGCGTGAACATCCCCGAGGCCCGCGTGGCCATCGTGCTGAGCGGAACCGCCAGCGTGAGGGAGCACGTCCAGCGCCTCGGCCGCATCCTCCGCCGTCAGGAGGGCAAGACGGCGATCTTGTATGAAGTGATCACCCGGGGCACCGCGGAGGAGCACCAGTCGGGGCGGCGGAGGGAGCACGATGCTTACCGCTGACCTGATCCGCGCCAGGGTGGTGAAGGGCGAGGTCCGTCCCCGCTACGTGGCGCCCAACGACGAGGAGGTGCGGGCGCTCGCGGGCGTGATGGCGGAGACCTTCCGGGCGCACCTGGGGAAGCGCCGCGCCGAGCTCGACGCCGCCCTCGCAGAGCTCACCGGGGAGGGAACCGACTACCTCCTCCACCGCGGCCTCGCCAAGCTGCTCTTCGACCGATCGACCTACGAGGTGCGCTCCCCCATCGAGCCGCAGGAGCTTCGCCGCGCGGTCTTCGAGGCCTCCGCGAAGGTGCACCCCGCGGTGCGGGTCGCCGACGCGCTGCACCCGGTGTCCCGAGACGACGTGCTCGCCCAGGTGGCCGCGCAGCTCGGCGTGGAGCCCGCCGCGGTGGAGCAGGGCCTCTACGCCGACCTCGAAGACGAGCAGGTGATGACCGAAGCGCCCGACCTCGCGGGCGAGGCCCTGGTGCAGCGATACAACCTGGCTCTCGCCCAGGCGGCGCTGCTGCGGGCGACGAAGCTGGTGGTGCACCTCGACGAGGGAGACCCGGCGCGGTACCGGCAGCTCTTCCGGTGGGTGAAGTTCTACCGGCTCATCCACCGCGCGGAGCGGGCGGCGGGGGGCGGGTGGATGCTCACGCTCGATGGTCCGGTGAGCGTCTTCCAGCAGTCCAACAAGTACGGGTTGCAGCTCGCGGAGTTTCTCCCGGCGCTGCTGCTCTTCCCGTCATGGAGCGCGGAGGCGGAGCTTCGCTGGGGGCCCCAGAAGCGGGAGGTGACCTTCAGGGTGTCGCACGACGACGAGCTGGTCTCGCACCTCCCCGACAAGGGCGCCTACGTCACCCGCGAGGAGCAGTGGGTGCTCGACCGCTTCGCGGCGCTGAAGTCCCCGTGGACGCTCTCCCGCGAAGGCTCGCTCATCGACCTCGACGGCCGCGGGGTGCTGATCCCCGATTTCGTGGCGAGGCACCCCGACGGGCGCGAGGCCCTGGTGGAGGTGCTGGGCTTCTGGCGCAAGGAGACCCTCCAGGCGCGCATCGAGCTGCTGGCCTCCGCGGGGCCGAAGAACCTCGTGCTGGCGGTGCCATGGAAGCTGCGCGGAGGCGCCGAGGACGAGGCCACGGCCGCGGGCGCGGAGGCCCTCTTCTTCAAGGAGGTCATCGTCGCAAAGGAGCTGCTGGAGCGCGTCGAGCGCGTGGGCGCGAAGCCCGCGGCGGGGACGGAGGCTCCCGCGGAGGCGGCCGTGAAGCCGAAGGCGAAGCGGGCGACGAAGAAGAAGGGTTGAGCGTCAGCCGGACGAGGGCGTCCTCCGGCAGCAGGTCGTCGGCGACGCCTCCCCGGAAAGGCCGCGCGGATACGCTCGAGGCGCTCGCCCAGCCGCGCCGGATTCGCCGTCCCTAGATCGTCCAGTCCGGGATCCGATCGCTCACCCACGTCCCGAAGCGCGCAGCGACCTTGTCCAGGGTGCGGTACTCCCTCGTCGCAGATGGCCGCTGGTATGGGCCGAGAAGCTTGCCGAGCCAGTCGCACGCACCGGCGATGTCCCGCACGCCGTAGGGGCTCAGATCCACCACGAGCTGGTGGGCGGAGTTGAGCCCGCGGACCGGCACCGACCGGCGTCGCTCCACGGGACGGTTGGGAAACGCGCGCCCGAACACACGGATCATCGTCAGGAGCGCCCGGTCGTCATGGCGGCGGGCATGCTCGCTGAGATCGTCGACCACGACGCGCCACTGCTCTGCGGAGGCTCCCTGGACCTCTCGAAAGAACTTCGCGACCAGGTACGGTCGATTCAGCGCGAGGTCGCCGTCGAAGAGCGCGTCGTTGGCCTGGTAGAGCGGCTCTGCGATCTGCAGCACGACGGAGCCCTTCACGAGTCCCACGCTCGGGTGAACGGGCAGGTCGGCTTCAGCCCAGAACATCTGGCGCGGGGACGCGTTGCTGCCCGGCGCTGCTCCGGCCGACGCGCCCGTGCTGTGGGCCGAGCCGCCGTTGAGGCTGAAGGGCCGTGTCGAATAGAGGTACCAGTCCGTCGTGCGCAGCACCGCGTATCCGGAGTACGCGTCGGGGATGAGCGAGCGAAAGAAGGCGCCTCCACGCTGCGCCTCGCGCAGGGCGCGCACGTCCACGAAGGAATTGTAGAGGGCGGGGCAGCGATAGTAGGGCAACCAGAGCCGCGCGACGTCTCGCAAGACGTGCCGCGAGTCGTAGCGGATGAGCCGGTTGTCGAGCGTGGCGACGAGGAGATGCTCCCACTCCGCGAAGGGCCACCCCGGCCAGTGGTAGTCGGGCTTGCGCCACGCCACGGCGCGGGTGCCGGTCTCGCGGATGATGCCCTCGACGTCATCGAGCGCATTCGGCAGCAGGCCGTCGTCGTCGCCGAGATAGAAGACGTAGTTGTCGCCGTCGTCGACGTGCTGGAGAGCGAACTCCCAATTGCTCGCCATGCTCACCCTGCGGCCGGTGTTCACGTACCGGATCCGCGGATCGTGACGCGCGGCGACGACCTCGCGCGTGCCGTCGGTGCTGGCGTTGTCGCTCACCACCACGACGAGGTCGTCCCGGTCCTGCGAGAGAACGGTGTCGAGGGTGAACTTGAGCGTGTCGCTCCGCTCGCGGGTCGGGATCACCACCGTGAATCGCATCGTCTCTCCTGCCAGGCCACGCCGACGCCCCTTCGCTCTGGACCTGCGACCGCGCCCGGCGCGCAGACTCTTCGTTCGTACCGTTCCCGGCGTCAACCGTGGATGACAGACCCGCGCGGACGGCTCTATCCTGCGCGCTCCCGCCCCTCTCCATGCCCTCTCCCACCGCACTCCCGGTCTTCTCGCGTCGCGCGAGCGCGATCCTCAACTTCGTCTTCAGCTACGCGAGCGTCGCGCTGATGGTGGTCCAGGGCATCGTGCTCGTGCCGCTCTACGTCGCCCGCGTGCCCCCGGCGCTCTACGGCGCATGGCTCGCCACGGGCAACCTGCTTACGTGGCTCGAACTGGTCGATCCCGGCGTGAGCGACATCCTCCGGCAGCGCGTCGCCGCGGCCTACGGTGCGGGCGACCGCAGCGCCCTCGCCCGCTCGCTCGGAACCGGCCTGCGCATCAACCTCTTCTTCTCCGTGCTCCCGCTCGCGCTGCTCCCCTTCGCGGGGAGCGTCGGCCGCCTCGTCGACCTTTCGCCAGCGCTCACCGCGGAGCTTGCGACCAGCGTTCGTATCGGTGTGGTCGGCGTCTCGCTCACCATGGCCTCCTACGGTGTGTCAGGCGTGTGCAGCGCGCTGCAGCTCTCCCTCTCCTCGGGGCTCTGGTTCACGGGGATCTCCGTGCTGGGTATCGTCACGACGGTGGCGCTTCTGCTCGCGGGCTTCGGCCTCGCGGCGATTCCGGCGGGCCTCGCGCTGCGAGGCGGGCTGATGCTCACGACCTTCGCCGTGCTCGTGTGGCGCTGGACGCGGGCGCATCTGCCGGAGAAGCTCGCGTTCGACCGCGGGGAGTTTCGCCTCGTCATCCGACTGTCGTTGTCGACCTTCACCTCGCGGCTGGGCACGACTCTCCTTGAGCGCGTCGACGCCTTCATGGTGTCGCGGGTCGCGGGCAACGTCCGCACGGTCACCTACGCGCTCACGGGGCGCGCATTCGACCTCGTTCGGGGGCTCTCGCTCAGCGCCCCGACGGCGCTCATGCCCTCGCTCGCCCACATGACCGGCGCCGGCGACCGCGCGAAGATCTCCGAGGTGGTCGCTGTGCTCACGCGAGCCACCGGCTGGCTCGTGGCGATCGCGGTAGGCACGGCCGTCGCGCTCGATGGAGTCTTCGTCCGCCTCTGGGTGGCGCGTGGCATCTACGGAGGCTCCACGCTCGCTGCGGCGCTCGGCGTCGCGGCCGCGATGTCGATCTTCTCGGCCTCCCTCAACCGCGTCATCTACTCGCTCGGCGCGATCGAGCGGGCATCCACCACCGCGCTCGCCGAGGCGGCCATCAAGGTTCCGTTGCAGTACGTGTTGCTCCGATGGCTGGGCCTGCCAGGCCTCCCCCTGGCGGCGGCGGTAGCATCCCTGTCGATGTCGGGCTGGGTTCTGCCGGGGCTCATCGCCGAGCGCCTGGGGGAGTCGGCGTCGCGGCACCGCGCACGCTGGGGGATCAACGTCGCAAGGGTGCTGGGCGCCGTCCTCGCGGGCTGGCTCATGCAGAGGGGCCTGGACGTCCTGGGCATTGCATGGAACTGGCCCAAGCTCGTGCTCGCGGGAGTGCTGGTCGGCGCCAGCTTTGTCGCGGCGGCGCTCGCCCTCGACGGGGCGCTCAGGGGCGATGCGCGCCGGGGCCTCTTGACCCTCCGACAGGCGTTGAGGCGCAGGCGGGCGGCTCCTTCGAGCACCCAAGCGTAGATCGCAGTCACGGACTACCCCGCGCATCACGATCAGCCTGCGCGATGTGTCCTACTGGTGTGAAGGGGAGGTGCTCGACCTGGACGGGAGCTCACGCCGCGAATCGCCCCGCCGCGGGCGCGGAGCCTCCCGTGGAAGCAGCCGTGAAGCCGAAGGCGAAGCGGGCGACGGAGAAGAAGGGCCGCGCGTCAGCGCAGCGCGTACTCGTTGGCGAGGAGGCCCTCGCGCGTGAGGATGGACACCGGCCGCTGCACGCAGCCGCGCGTCGAGAGCGGGTCGCGCACCTTGTTGTTGCCGTCGAGGGTGTAGGCCACGAGGAGCTGCTTCGCGCCGAAGAACTCCCGCGCGATCACGGCCTCCTGCATCGACGGCGGCGACTCGGTGAGCGCCCAGGTCGAGATGAAGGCCTCGGCCGAGAGCGCGGGCATGTGGTCGAGCGCGAAGGACGACGCCACCAGGTTGATCTTCCCCGGCACCACCACCGGGTCGTCGGCGGTCACGAGGTGCACCGCGTCCTCGCCCTCCAGCGAGGAGAGGTAGACCCACTGCACCGCGCCCAGCGCCGGCAGGTCGAGGATCACGTAGGTCAGGTTGCGATCCATGCGCCGCACGATGCGCGCGAGGTCGCCGTAGCCGCCGCCCCACTCCACGATCACCCTCGACGCGAAGAGCGGCCGGCCGGTGACCAGGGCGTGCGTCGCAAGGTGGTAGGCATGGTGGGCGCGGTTGGCGGAGGTCATCGTCGCGCGGTCGCAGAGCGTCGGCCGGCCGAGGGCGTCCTCCAGCAGCAGGTCATCGGCGACGCCTCCCGGGAAGGCCGCGCGGATGCGCTCGAGGCGCTCGCCAAGCCGCGCCGTCGCGCCGAAAACCATGGTGTGCGCCAGCGTCGCGTCGTGGAGGAAATCCACCGGCAGCCCGGCGCTGAAGCGCTCGGCGATGGACCGCTCCCAGTCGCCCCAGGCGAAGGCGTTCGGCGCCGACGCGTGGCCCGCGCTCACGCCCGCCGCGAGCCGGTCGCGCACCTCTCGGAAGCGCGGAGACAGCGCCGCGAAGCGCGCCTCCTGCGTGGGGTTGATCAGCGTCGGGAGGCCCGTCCGCGTGAGCACCGCCGACCGTACCCGCCGCACCGCCCGCATCGGTCTAGAGAAGTCCATAGGAGTGGGCGGACTCTGCCTCAGTCCCCCTCCCCCGCTCAACCCCGCTCGTACCCCCCGCTCATCATCGACGGACGCCCCGCCGGGAGCGTCACCACCATCCTCGCCCCTTCCCTCCCGTCGCTGCGGCTGAGCGCGGTGATCGATCCCCCCGCCTGCTCGACGATCGCCGCGCTGGTCGCCAGCCCGAGGCCCGTCCCCTCCCCCGCCGGCTTGGTGGTGAAGAAGGGCTCGAAGATCCGCTCTCTCAGCGCGTCGGGGATGCCCGGCCCGTCGTCCTCGACCTCGATGATCACCTTCGCGTCGTCGAGCCTCGCGCGCAGGGCGATCTCCCCCTTCGAGCGCCCGTCGCCCCGTATCGCGTCCGCCGCGTTGAGCGCCAGGTTGAGCACCACCTGCACCAGCCGGTCGCCGGAGACGCCCACCGTGGGAAGCGCCTCCTCGACCTCCACCGACAGCGCGACGTCCCTCATCGCCTTCTGCGGCTGCAGCAGCTTTCGCACCTGCTCGATGGCGTCTCGCACCTCGGCGTTGGGCTCCACCGGGGCGCCGTCGGCCCTCGGCGGGGCGGCCGAGCCGGGGGCCGCGCGCGCGTAGTCGAGCAGCTGCCGCACCGTCCGGTGGATGCGCTGCGCCTCGTTGCCGATGCGCCCGGCGAAGTCCTGGATCTCGTCCTCCTCCAGGCCCCCGTCGCGCATCACGTCCGAGAGGCCCACGATCGCCGCCAGGGGGTTGCCCACCTCGTGCGCGATGCCCGCCGCGAGGCGTCCCACCATCGCCAGCCGCTCTCCGCGCACCACCTGCTCCTGCGCCCGCCGCAGCCCCGCGCTGGCCTTCTCCAGCTCGGTCACCTGCTGCGACAGCTCCGACTCCCTCGCGGCGAGCTGGTCGGTCATGCGGTTGAAGGCGCTCGCGGCGCGCACCACCTCCGCGGCCCCCCGCTCCTCCGCGCGCACGTCCCGGCGCCCCGCCGCCACGCGCTCGGCGGCGCGGGTGAGGCCCTCCATGGGCCGCACGATCCAGCGGGTGAGCGCGAGGTACACCACCCCGAGCGCGAGCATCCCCGAGAGGCCCGTGTAGAGCAGCACCGCCGTCGGCACCGTGCGCTCCGCGGCGCCAGGGGCCAGCGACGACTCGGCGACGAAGATCCCCCGCGACGGCAGCAGCACCACCACGGCCATGACCTCGCCGGACACCCGCACGTCGTCGAAGGGCGGCGGGTGCTGCGACACGGGGAGTTGCAGCGACCCGACCATGGCCTGGAGCACGCCGTTCTTGTCGTAGAGCGCCGCCCCCGAGAGGCCGCCTTCGCCCACGCTGGCCGCGAGCAGCGGCTGCACCTGCGTGGGATCGAGCGTGAGCGACACCTCCCCGGCGACGGCCCTCGACAGGGTCATCCCCAGGCGACGCCTCGCGATGCGCCCTGAGGCGGCGGTGAGCGGGTGCACCGCGGCGAGCGCGAGCGTCGCGGAGATGGCCAGCGTGCCGAGCAGCGCCAGGGCGAATTGCGCGCGCAGTCCAAGGCCCCGGCGTTCGTCCAACATCGCCACGATGATGCCCACGGCGGGCCCTCCCGCGCCACCGCGCGCTCGCCGTGCTACGCGTGGCCCTCAGCACCACCCCGCCATGCTCCGTTCGGCGCACATCTCATGAATCGCCTTTGATTCAAGCCGATGCGTACGATGGATGGCGGCGCCCGCTGTGCCCGCGGGTTTCCAACTCTATCGGCCTGGGGTACGGCGTGCGGCCTCTTCATCGGCGTGCAGCGCCTGACCCCAGGCAACATCAGGTGGTCACCTTCGCGCGACGCGAAGGTTGCTAGGGGAGGCGCTGTCGCCGTCCTCGCAAGGCCCGCCCGGCAGACCGACACGCCCGCCCTCACCGTCGACGCGCTCGCTCCGCACCGCAGCCGTCGACGCGCTCGCTCCGCACCCAAACCCCCATCGCGCCTCCCCGTTCGCCTTGCAACCTTCGCGTCGCGCGAAGGTGACCACCTGATGTTGCCTGGGGTCAGGCGCTGCACGACGATGAAGAGGCCGCACGCCGTACCCCAGGCCGATAGAGTTGGAAACCCGCGGGCACAGCACGTCGGCTTGAACCAGAGGCGATTCGTGAGATGAGTGCCGGACCTCACCCCGCCATGCCCGTCTTGATCTCCGCCGCCCAGGCCCGCCGCTTCCTCGTCCGCCGGCACCTCCTTGCGCCGCCGAGGTCGCTCCCCGCGGACGCCTCCTCGGTGCTCACCGTGGCGAGGCTCTTCGGGTCGCTGCAGTTCGACCCCCTCGACGCGCCGGGCGCCCGCAACCACGAGGCGGTGCTCCACGCCCGCATCGCGGGATACACCCGCGGCTGGTGCGAGCGGCACCTCTACGGCCCGCCCGGCACCCGCTCGCTCATCGAGCTCTGGAACAAATCCCTCAACATCGTCCCCATCGAGGACCTCCCCGCGCACCAGCACGCCTGGGCGAAGGCCCGCGTCCGCCACGCCTCGGGCATCCTCTCGAAGCGCGCCTCGGTGGCCGACACCATACTCAGCCAGGTAAGATCGGCCGGGGAGACGGGCACCCGCGCGATGGCCCGCTCCCACTCCGGGGCGGTCGACTGGTACTGGGCTCCCACCTCCGAGGGACGCGCCGTGGCCGAGGCCCTCTTCGAGACGGGGCAGCTCGGCATCGCCCGCCGCGAGGGCAACCACCGCGTCTTCGACCTGATCGAGCGGCTGCACCCCGAGCTCTCCCCGGCGCTCCCCGAGGAGGAGGCCGAGCGCGCCCGGCTGCTCAGCCGCCACCGCGCGGTGGGGCTGATGGGCGCCGGGGGCGGCGCTGAACTCTTCACGGGCCTCGGGCGGTCCGACGTGCGAGCGCGAGCGCTGCGCTCGCTGGTGGAGGGAGGGACGCTGCTCCCGGTGACCGTCGAGGGCGTGCGGGGGGAGCGCTACGTGCTCTCCGCCGAGCGGGGTCGGCTGTACGCCTGCGCCGACGACGAGGCCCCCCTGCGGGGCGTCACCCTGCTCGCGCCGCTCGACCCCTTCGTGTGGGACCGGGCGCTGCTGCGCTCCCTCTTCGGCTTCGACTACCGCTGGGAGGTGTACACGCCCGCGCACCTCCGCCGCTTCGGCTACTACGCCCTGCCGCTGCTCTGGGGAGACCGGCTGGTGGGGCGCATCGAGCCCTCGCGAGACCGCTCCCGCCGGCGGCTCTCGGTGCGGGGGCTGTGGTTCGAGGAGGGCTTCGACCCGCTGGAGAGCGAAGGCTTCGTCGACGACCTTGGCGCCGCGCTGGAGGCCTGGCGCCGCTTCGTCGACACCGACGAGGTGACCCTGCCCCGCACCCGCATCGGGCGGGCGCTCTCCGCGGCGTGGCGGCGCGACGGCACGGTCGCGGCGCGTTGACCGGACCGACCCGACGCGGGAAAGATGCCCCCATGAGCTTCGGCAACAACGTGGGTGGATTTCCGCCGCAGCCGGGTCCCTTCGCCGGGGGCTACCGCACGCCTGCGGGGCCCGGAGCCGTCGGCGCGGAGGAGACCTGGTTCGAGGCCGAGGTCCCCTTCGCGGGAGCGCCGCTGCCTCCTCGGTGCGCGTGCTGCTTCGGCCCGGTGGAGATCCACCGCACGGCCAGCGCCACGGTGACCGTCGGGCGCACCCACTACACCCGTCGGATGGAGATCCCGTACTGCCGCGCCTGCGAGGTCGCCGTGAAGGAGGGCGCCCGGCGGGGCAGGCTCCAGGGCTTCCTCGGGCTCGCAGTGGCCGCGGTGTTTCCGCTGCTGCTCTCTCTCGTGTGGCTCTACGCGCCCGCGGCGGTGACCTTCGTCGCGACCCCGGTGGTCGCCCTCGGCGCGCTGCTCCTCCTCGCGAAGCTCTGGCCGACTGCCCCCATCGCCCGCCACCGTGGCGCCACCTCGGGCGCCCGCGACGCCGTCTGGATGCTCCCCTTCCACGTCGGCCAGAACCCCACGCGCCTCGCGGGCACCAACGAGCACTGGATGCGCCAGCTCGGGGAGATGCACCGCACCGTGGTCACCCCGCGCGGCAGGCGCCGCACCCTCGACGCGCGCTACATCGTGGTGCCCATCGTCGCGACGCTGCTGGCGATCCCGATGTGGTTCGGCCTCCACGGCCGGGTGTACTTCGACAACCCCACCACCTCGCCGCTGACCTTCGACATCGACCACGGGCTCGCGCAGGTCACCGTCGCCCCCAACGGCCACGAGGACCTCTACCTCCCCGCGGGCGAGGCCGTCATCGACGTGATGTTCGAGGGCCGCGCGGTAGACCGCATCAGCGCCGACATCGAGCACTTCGGCAAGCACCTCGCATCGCCCTTCGGCCGCGCCTGCTACGCCACCCTCTCCACGGCCTACGGCGACGCGGTGCTCGACGGCCCTCGGAGGCAGATGGCCCCGGCGGGCCAGCGCTGGCACACCCTCCACCGCGTGCAGAGCGTGCTCGAACCCTTCCCCCGCAGCGTGTCCGTCGGCCGCGGCCAGCGCGGCGCCATCCGGGTGCGCTTCACCCGGGTGCACTGCCTCACCGGCGCTCCGATGCTCTGACGGAAGTCCCCCCAGCGATGCCCGACGACAAGCCCCTCACCCGCGATCAGGCCTACCTGCTGAAGCTGGCCCGCACCCGGATGCCCTACGGCAAGCACCAGGGGATGCTGCTGGTCGAGCTGCCAGAGCCCTACGTGGTGTGGATGGCGCGCCAGGGCTTCCCCAAGGGGGAGCTCGGGAAGATGCTGGCCATCGTGCACGAGATCAAAGTGAACGGGCTGGAGTACCTGTTCGAGAAGATCCGTTGAGGCCCGAGGCTCAGCGCACGGTGATGTTGAGTCGGGCGCGGCTGTAGTCCTCGCCGTCCAGCAGGCATCCCGCGTCCGAGCCGTCCCAGCCGGTGATCTGGAGCTTCACGGCGTAGGCGCCCGGAGCGAGCGACACCTGCCTCCGCATGGACCAGGGCTGCCACCACCCGGAGCTTCCGGTGCCGCCTCGCGCCACGCCCACGAGGACGTCGCCCCAGGTGCCGTTGCCGTAGGCGATCGACCCGATCACGAAGCGGAAGCCGCAGTGGGTGTACGCCCCAGAGCCGCCGCTGCCGGTGACCGAGCCGTAGGCCTCGAGGTCGGCCGTGCCCGCCTCGGGGACGTTGACCATCACGGTGGTCCCGGGGACGTCCTGCCAGAGCGCCGAGCGCGCCGTGATGGGGCCCGCCTGCGTCACGCTGAACAGCGCCGGCGCCGGCCCTCTCGGCCCCGCAGGACCGATCGGCCCGGCGGGCCCCATCGGCCCGGTCGGACCCGCCGGCCCTGCGGCGCCCATCGGCCCGGTCGGTCCCGCCGGTCCCGCGGGTCCTGCAGGTCCCGTGGGTCCCGGGGTGCCCATGCCGGGGCCCGTCCATCGGCCCATCGAGTCGACCACGGTGGTGCCGTTGACCGTGATGCTCGACGGGGTGATGTCCCCCACCACGTTGCCCGCCACCAGCGCGTACGGAACGCTCCCGATGGGCTCCCTCGGCGTCATCTCGGCGTCCGTCCCAACGGTCACCCCGAGGTAGCGCGTGCGCCCGGAGAACACCGCCGGGGTCAACGGGGTCGTCGCCCCGAGCTGCGTGGAGAAGTAGCCCTCGTCGAGCGTCACGGTGAGCGCCTCGGTCCACACCGCGGAGCCCCCGGTGGCGGCGTCGTAGAGCCGGTAGGTCACCGACTGCGACCCGCTCACCGGCGCGCCCGCGCGGTCGAGCAGCCTCCCCTGGTGGATCATCGTCGTCGGCACCTGCGCCGCCGCCACCATGGGCAGCGCGCACGCCGCCCCGAGAACCGCCGCCCCGATCGTCCATCGCCTACGGTTCATCGCTGTCCTCGCCTTCCGCCCGGTGGAGCGCCGACGCTATCGCCCCGCCGTCGAGAGCGTCAACGCACCTGTCGACCCAAGGCCCCCCTCCGCTGCGGTACACACAGCCCACGATGAACACCCTGCGTCCCGCGCTCCTCCTTCTCGCGCTGCTCCCGGCGTGCGGCCGTCGTCAGCATCAGGGTCCGCCCGTCGAGGCCGCGGTCGTCCGCCCCGTGACCGTCGACGTTCCCACGGCGGCGGTCGACGTTCCCACGGCGGCGGTCGATGTTCCCACGGCGGTCGATGCCCCGACGCCCCCGTCGCCCGACGCGGAGCTGGTGCGCGGCCTCGCGAGCGGCGGCGTCGAGCTCTCGGCCCACATCGACCCGGCGCACGGCGTGGTGTTCGTGACCTACCTCGAGGCGTCGCCCAGCGGTCGGTCGGGGGTGCGCCGATCGACCCGGCGGCTGTGCGGCGCCGCCGCGGCTCGCGACGCTGCCCTGCGCGCCAGGCTGCGCGAGGCGGTGCAGCAGGCCGCGGACAACGAGAGCCTGGAGTGCAGCGGAGACGAGTGCGTGGTGCCGGGGATGGAGTACCAGCCCGCGTATCGGCTGCGCCTCGGGCGGGCGCCCGACGGGACGCGGGTGCTGCTCGGCGCGATGCAACTGAGCGAGGCCGCGCTGAGCGAGGAGTGGATGGAGCGCGTGCGGGCCTACGTCGACCAGGGCCTCGCGGCGGCGCGCTCCCGCCCGTGCCCTCGATAGGGCGATCGCAGCAGATTGGTTGTCCTACCGGGGGATGCGTCGAGGGTCGGCCCCCTCACCGCGCTGCCGCGCGCCCTCACCCCCGCGGAGCGGGGGCAAGGGCTCAGGTAGCTGCCAGGTTCACGCTCAGACTGAAGACGTCGGAGCCCTTGCCCCCGCCCCGCGGGGGTGAGGGCGCGCGGCAGCGCGGTGAGGGGGCCGACCCTCGACGCATCCCCCCGCTCCCTCTCTCAGAACCGCCCGCGCAGGCTCACCGTCCCGAGGCCCACCGCCAGCGTCGGGGTGAACACCTCGTCGCTCCGCCCCCCCGCCACCAGGAAGGTCACCAGCCCCGCCGCGGCGAGCACACCCCCCGAGATCCACAGCGCGTTGGTGGCGGTCACCAGGGTGTTTCCATCGCTCACCAGCGCCCGCTGCTCGGCCGTGATGCCCGCGCCGCAGCCGCCGCCGCACTGCTCGATCAGCGTGCTCTCGTTGGACTGCGCCATCAGCCCGGTGACCACCCCGCCGATGCCCAGCGCCACGCCGACGCCAAGCGCCGTCAGGCCCACCGAGCGCCACGGGCTCCATCCGCCGCCGGTGGAGACCAGCGTCGGGCGGTTCACCCCCGACTGCACCAGGGTCACCATGGGCTGGGACTCCGTGGCCGACACCGGGGAGTCGGGCGCCCCGAAGCGCACCACGAAGCGCGCCTGATGCCCCGCCGTCACCTGGCTCGTCCCACGATACGGAACCACCCCCGGCGCCACGGCCTCCACCGCCGCGGTGTTGCCGTCCACCGCCAGCAGCGTGTTGAACTCCTCGTTGGAGAGCACCCGCCCGTTGAGCGTCACCGTCGTCCCCGGAGGCGCGTTCGGAACCTCCACCACCACGTAGGCGATGCGGTCGGTGAGCGCCATCGACTCGGCCAGCGCGGCCTCCGCCGTCGGCGTGAAGCGAGGCTCCTGCGCCCTCCTCGCGTTGGCCTCGGTGGCCGCGCGAGAGAGTTCCTGCCAGGCCTCGCCGTAGCGCCCCAGCGCCCGAAGACAGCGCCCGACGTACAGCCGGGTGTTGGGAGAGGGCAGCGCCGCCATCGACTGCTGGAAGAGACCGAGCGCCTCCTCCCAGCGCTGGCCGTCGTAGGCCGCCCTCCCCTGCTGGAAGAGCGTGCGCCCGTCCATCGCCACCTGCGCCTCCGCCTCCGAAGGCCGGAGCCCACCCGCCAGCGCGAGCGCCGCTCCCAGAAACACGACGCGGACTGCAGACGAACGGATCATGGCTCTTCCGGGTTGTAGGCCCGCGGCGGCTGCCGGGGCGGTGGGGAGATCGTCGGGGGCGCGAGCACCACGGGGGGTGCCTCGACGTGGGAGGGAGCGACCGCGCGAGGCGCACGAGGCGCCGCGACCACCGGCCGGGGAGCAGCCTGCACCACCGCGGGCGCCCTCTGCATACCTGCTGGAGCGCCCTGTACGACTGTTGGAGCGCCCTGCATACCTGCTGGAGCGCCCTGCACACCTGTTGGAGCGCCCTGTACGACTGCTGGAGTCGCCTGCACCGCTGCGGGGACGGCCTGTACGACTGCGGGAGCGCTCTGCGCGGGTCGGGGCTCGGGTTCGCGCTGGCTGAGCCACGCGGTGACCCCCAGACCGACGACCAGTCCCGCGGTGAGGGCGACCACCAGCGTCGCCCGGTTCTTCGGGGAGGGCGCCATGGAGGGCGAGGAGCTCGCCCGCTCGACCGCGTCGAAGGTCGAGCGCGCCTCCGGCACCCCTGGATACGACGGCCGCACCAGCTCCGGCGCGGTGACCGCGGGGAAGGCCCGCTCCGTCGGCGCGGCGACCATCGGGGTCTCCCTCGTGGCGGGCAGCGACGCCCTCCCCATGGCCATGGACGACAGCGCCTCCGCGAGCCCCTCGGCGAGCGCGTGCCCGGTGGGAAACCTCCCCTCGCGCTCTCGCACGAAGGCCCTCGCCGCCCAGAGGTCGACGCCCGCTCCCAGCGTGGGCGCGAACCTCGACGGAGGCGGCGCGGACCCGGTGGTGACCGCGAAGAACAGCGCCGGCAGCGAGCTCGCCTCGAAGGGCAGCCTCCCGGTGAGCAGCTCGTAGAGCATCGCCGCCAGCGACCAGAGGTCCGCCCGGCCGTCGATGTTGGCGTCCCCGGCGATCTGCTCCGGGGCCATGTACGACGGCGTCCCGAGCAGCATCGGACCCCTGTCGCCGTCGTGCTGGGTGAGCTTCATCCCGTCGGCCCAGCGCGCCACGCCGAAGTCGATGACCTTCACCACCGGGGCGCCGTCCTCGGTCACCAGGAAGCAGTTCGACGGCTTCAGGTCACGGTGCACGATGCCCGCCGCGTGCGCCGCGTCGCAGGCCGCGCCCACGTGCCTCGCCACCGTCAGCGCCAGATAGGGATCGACCTTCCCGTGCGCCTGGAGCCGCTCCTCCAGCGACTCTCCCTTGAGCAGCTCCATCACCAGGAAGGGTCGCCCGTCCGGGGTGGTGCCGAAGTCCTCGACCCGGGCGACGTGCCGGTGCCTGAGCTGCGCCGCGATGCGCGCCTCCCTGACGAAGCGGGCCACGAGGTTCTCGTCCCTCGCCGCCGACAGCTTCATCAGCTTGATGGCCGCCTCGTGGCCCAGCACCCGGTGGCGACCCCGCCAGACCTCGCCCATGGCGCCGTCTCCGATGGGCTCGATGAGGTCCCAGCGGTCATTGAGAGCCCGGGTTGTCGCTTCGTCAGCCACCGTCGCCGCGGCACTCTTCACAGCCCGGGTGACCGCTGTCAAACCCCCGGCTGCGGTCGGTGATAGCGTCGCCCTCCATGCGTCACCTCACTTCCCCCTTGGCCCTCGCGCTCCTCGCTACGGCCGCCTGTTCGACCGGAAGCTCCGTCGTGGGAGGCCCCTCCGACGGCGCCCTCCCCGACGTCGCCGTCAGCGACCGCCCCGAGCTCGACGCCCCGGCCCTCGACGGCGGCCTCGACGTCCCCGTCGATGTCGCCCCCGACGTCGCCCCCGACGTCGCCCCCGACGTCACCCCCGACGCCCCCGACGTCGCCCCGGTCGACGTGCCCTTCCGCTGCGCCACCAACGCCGACTGCGCGGGCAACGCCGGAGGCGCCGTCTGTGACACCGCCACCGGCGCCTGCGTGCAGTGCCTCGCCTCCGCCGACACCTGCCCGACGGGCCAGTACTGCGTCGCCGCGAGCAACACCTGCGCCCCCGGCTGCCGCTCCGACGAGGCCTGCGCCTCCGCCTCCGACGCCGGGACCTCCTCGCGCCGCTGCGACACCGCCACCCGCGCCTGCGTCGACTGCGTCACCGACGAGCACTGCCCCCCCGGCAACCTCTGCGTGGGCAACCTCTGCGTCACCGGCTGCTCCCCCACCCGCGCCTGCCCCTCGGCGCAGACCTGCTGCTCCGGCGCCTGCGTCGACACCCAGTCCAACACCGCCGCCTGCGGCGCCTGCGACCGCCGGTGCATGGTCCCCAACGCCGCCGCCGCGTGCCTCAACGGGAGCTGCGCGGTGGGCGCGTGCACCGCGCCCTTCGCGGACTGCAACGCCACCGCGGGCGACGGCTGCGAGGCCAACACCCAGAGCGACCTCGCCCACTGCGGCGCCTGCAACGCGGCCTGCCCGACGCGCGCCAACGCGACCAGCACCTGCGCCGCCGGAGCCTGCGGCTTCACCTGCAACGCGGGCTTCGCCGACTGCAACATGAACCCCGCCGACGGCTGCGAGGTGAACCTCAACACCAGCCTCTCCCACTGCGGTCGCTGCGGCGGGGCGTGCTCCCTGGCCAACGCGACGGCGGCCTGCACCGCGGGAGCCTGCACCATCGCGGCCTGCACCGCGGGCTTCGGCGACTGCGACGGCAACGCGCCCAACGGCTGCGAGACCGACACCCGCACCAGCGTCTCCCACTGCGGAACCTGCGGCATGGCCTGCTCCGGCGCTCCCAACGCCGTCCCGGCCTGCGCCACGGGGATGTGCGCCCTCACCTGCACCGCGGGCTTCGCGGAGTGCGACGGCGTCGCGTCCAACGGCTGCGAGGTCGACACCCGCACCAGCGCGACCCACTGCGGCGGCTGCGGCCGCACCTGCACCCTCGCCAACGCCAGCGCCCAGTGCTCTGGATCGGTCTGCGCCGTGGCCACCTGCGCCGCGGGCTACGGCAACTGCGACGGCATGGCGAGCAACGGCTGCGAGGTCGACACCCGCACCAGCACCGCGCACTGCGGGGCCTGCGGGACGGCGTGCTCCTTCGCCAACGCCTCGGCGAGCTGCGCGGCGAGCGCGTGCGTGCTCGGGGCCTGCAACACGGGCTACGGCAACTGCGACGGGATGGCGGGCAACGGCTGCGAGGTCGACACCCGCACCACCGTCACCCACTGCGGCGCCTGCGGCCGGGCGTGCTCGCTGCCCAACGCCACCGCGGCCTGCGCGGCGGGAGGCTGCACCGTGGCCGCGTGCAACACCGGCTACGCCGACTGCGACGGGGTCGCGAGCAACGGCTGCGAGGTCGACACGCGCACCAGCGACGCGAACTGCGGGGTGTGCGCTCGCGCCTGCACCGGGGGCAGCGCCTGCGTGGCCGGGGCGTGCGGGGCGATGGCGAGCTGCGCGGCGATCCACACGCGCTTTCCGGCGCTGGCGAGCGGGGTGTACAGCGTCGATCCGGACGGCGTGGGCACCGGGGCGGCGGCCTTCGACGCGTACTGCGACATGACCACCGACGGCGGCGGCTGGACCCTCGTGGGCACCGTCTACAACACCTCCCCGACGGACACCCGCCGCTGGAACACCGACACGGTCTTCACCGACGCCACCACCTTCGGGACGCTCGCCGCGCGCGCGACCGACGACTTCAAGAGCCCCGCGTACGCGAGGGTCAACGGGCGCGACCTGCTGGTGGTCACGGACGAGTACCACTTCGGGTTCCGCGCGATGATGTCGGGCAGCGCGAGCTTCGCGGCCTACGTGACGAGCCTGGTGTCGCCGCTGTGCGCCACCACCTGGACGCGCTCCGGCGCGGACTTCGTCTCGTCGAACCTGACCGACACCCAGCGCCGCGGCCTCGGCTTCACGGTGCGCGGCCTCGACGTCAACGGAGGCGGCCCCACCGGCGGCTGCGCCACCACCGGCAGCAACGAGAACAGCTTCCTCGACTTCGCCGCGGGCCCGTCCTGGTGGGTCTTCGGCGCCGGCAACTGCGTGGGCTGCGCCGGCGACTGGACCAGCTACGACAACGGCATGCTCAACCGCGCCACGCTGACCTTCGCGGCGTGCACCCCGGGCACCTGGCCCTGCAACGCCAACGGGCTCTACTGGACGAGCGCCGTCTACCCCTCCAGCGCCGCCAGCAAGAGCCGCTACGTGCAGCTCCTCGTGCGCTGACCCTTCACAGCGCCTCGCCCTCGTCGGCCCACGCGCTCAGCCACGCGCCGGTGGTCTCCGCGTGCTCCAGCAGGCCCTTGTAGTACCGGTGCCTCGCCATCAGCGCCCCGTCGCCCAGCACCATCATCCAGCGCTTCGCCCGGGTCAGCGCCACGTTCATCCTCCGCACGTCGCGCAGGAAGCCGATCTCCCCCTCGTCGTTGCTGCGCACCAGGTCGACCACGATGACCAGCTTCTCCCGGCCCTGGAAGCCGTCCACCGAGCTCACCTCCAGCCCCCGGTCGAGCAGGTCGACCAGCCCGTCGCGGATCAGCCTCACCTGCGCCTGGTAGGGCGTGATCACCCCGATGTCCTCGGGCGCCACCCCCCGCGACACCAGCCGCCTCACCTCCGCCACGATGCGCACGGCGTTGCCCGGGTTGCGCGTGCTCGGGTCCTCCCCCTCTCGCTCCTCCTCCCAGCCTCTGCCCACCGCGTCCAGCAGCACGAAGGGACCCGCCCTCGAAGGGTCTTCCCTCACGCCCTCGACCTCGGTGAGCAGGGCCTTCGCGACCTCCGGCGAGGCCCTCAGCGCTCCCCCGTAGGTGGCAGCGTTGGGGTAGGCCATCAGCGCCTCGTGCATCCGGTGCTGCACCCTCAGCAGCGTCACCAGCTCCGCCGCGTGCGGCCCCGCCGCGAGGCGCTCGAAGAAGGTCTCGCTCAGCCCCAGGGCCTCGGCCTCCTCGCCGATCACCGTCGGCGGGAGCTGGTGCGGATCGCCCGCCAGCACCGCCCACGGCGCCTGCTGCAGCGCCACCAGCGCGATCGGGTCGGGCGCCTGCGTGGCCTCGTCGAGCACCACCCGGTCGAAGCGCTGCCCGGCGATCTGCCACGACTCCGAGCCCGCCGCGGTCACCGCGATCACCGGGGCCCCGTCGAGGATTCCCCGCTGCGCGTCGCGCGTCGCCCGCTTGGCGCTCGCGTAGAACCCGTTGATCTCGCCCATCACCTCCCGGCGCTCGGCCCAGGTCGTGGCCTTGCGCTTCTCCCGCTGCCGCAGCTTCTGCCTCATCGCCTCGGCCTCGCGGATCCACCCCCTCGCGAGGCCCGCCGCGTCGCTGCGCTCGAGCAGCGAGTCGAGCGTGTGCTCCTCCATCTCGGGCGACACCCTCGCCGGGTGCCCGATGCGCACCAGCTTCACGCCCGCCCGAACGAGTCGCTCGGCGAGGTTGTCCACCGCGGTGTGGCTCGCCGCGGTCACCAGCACCCGCTCTCCCCTCGCCACCGACTGCCGCACCAGCTCCGCGAGCGTCCGGGTCTTCCCCGTCCCCGGCGGACCCAGCACCAGCGAGAGGTCCTGCCCCAGGGCCCGCCGCACGGCGTCCCGCTGGTCCTCCTCGAGGCCCTCGTCGAACCACTCCTCCACCGGCACCGGGTGCTGGTTGCGCGGCGGAGCGCTCAGCCCGAAGAGCAGGTTGAGCCGCTGCCAGTCGACGCTCTTGGGCGGCGCCGCGGCGGCGGCCTGGAGGGCGTCGCGGCCTCTCGCGAAGGTAACTTCCGGCGCCTCGCGGTCGAGCCTCCAGCCGGCGTCCCAGAGGTCGTCGCGGGAGTCCTCGGAGATCATCACGCCGACGCGGTCGGGGCTGCGCCTCGCCAGCACGCCGTGCACGGCCCCGGGCTCGTCGGGCTGCGTCCGCCAGAGCAGCACCGGATCGCCCGGCCCGAGGCGCAGGTCCCTGAGGTTGGTGCCGCGCTCGGGGCGAAACCACAGCAGCACCCGCTCTCCCGGGGCGGGCAGCGCCTCGTCGAGGGTGAGGTTGCGCAGGGCGATGCGGGCCTCGACGCGCTCCGCGAGGGTGGTGTTGGTGCGCTCCTCCGCATAGCGGACGCGGGCGGCGTCGCGCTCGGCGATCCACGCGCGGGAGAGGCGCGAGAGCTCATCATGCAGGTCGATCACGGCGCCGTAGCCTAGCGCCACACGGACCCCCCGAGGGGTGTAACGTCGTCTGGGCCGGGTGGCGGCAGAGGGCCCTCATGACCTTTTTCAAGGTTCGCTCCATCGTCCAATTGTCGCTCGGGCTGGTCGCCCTCGGCTGCGCCGCGGAGGAGACCCTCGTGGTGGAGCCCGACGCCGGCCGCGCTCCCCCCGACGCGGGCCCCGCGCGCCTGGACGCCCCGCTCCCTGCCTTCGACCTGGGCGCCCTCGACCTGCCGCCCGCGGACGTCCCCCCGGAGCCCGCCGACGCCGGGCCCGACGCGCCGGAGGTCAGCCGCGCGATGTTCTGCGAGGGGTCCGGGCCGCCGGTGACGGTGGGCGCGCCTGGGGCGACTCGCTGCGCGGGCCGGCTCGCGGAGACGGTGTTCCGCTACTCGCTCTGCAGTTGCAACAACCTCGGCCTCGCGGGCTTCCTCCGCACGGACTCCTACGACTCCGCGCGGGGGATGATGGGCCGCGAGCGGGGCGGCGCGGTGGGGGTCAACGGCAACTACTCCATCGTGGGCTACAGCCAGATCGGCGACACGCTCTCCATGTCGGGCATCGCGCCGCTGCGCCTCGTCGGGGCGCACAGCCTCGACGGCGACTTCAACCTCGGCGGCCCGCTGGAGGTGGTCGGCACCCTCGACGTCGCGCGCAACTCCCGCATCCGCAGCAACATCACCGCCCTCGGCCCGATGCGGGTGCGCGGCGACCTGCTGCACCAGAGCGGAGCGCTCGCGCTCGGGGTGATCCGCGTCGACGGTCGGCGCTCCACCGGGTCGGTCACCGTCGACCCGCCGTGCGCGTGCGGGGCGGGGGAGATCTTCGACGTGGCCGCGGCCGTGCGCGACGCCCGGGGGCGCAACGACAACGCCGACGCCGCCTTCGACCCGACGCGCTTCAACGCCGTGATCGGCCGTCAGGTCACCACGCTCCCCTGCGGTCGCTTCTACGCCGAGCGCGTGGCGGGCCTCGGCAGCATCGAGCTGAGGGTGGAGGGCCGCACGGCGCTCTTCATCGGCGGCGACTTCGACCTCGGCGGCTTCTTCGACGTGCAGCTCGGCCCGCGCGGCGAGCTCGACGTCTTCATCGCCGGGTCCGTGCTGGGCGCGGGATATCTCCGCATGGGCGGCGCGAGCCGCCCGTCGGGCGTGCGCATCTACATCGGCGGCGACCGGGGGTTCACGCTGCTGGGCGCGTCGCGCTTCGTGGGCAACGTCTACGCCCCGCGCGCGGCGGTCACCATCGCCGGGTACATGAACCTCCACGGCTCGCTCTTCGCGCAGAACATCATCACCGGCGGCGACCTCGACGTGCACTACGACCGCTCGATCCTGCGGGCGGGCGACGACTGCCCCGACGAGCCGACGCCCACGGCGTGTCGCCGCTGCGGAACGTGCCGCGCGAGCCAGGGCTGCGTGGGCGGTGCTTGCGGCGCGTGCCGGACGGACGCCGACTGCTGCGAGCCGCTGGTGTGCGCGACGGCCACCGGGCGCTGCGAGTCGATCCCGCCGTAGGCGGCGGTGGCGTCGCTTCACCTGCGCGGGTGAATCACTTCACCTGCGCAGGTGAACCTGCGATGGGGGGGAGAGGCTACTCCGCGTTTTCGCGGCGGGCGGGGCGGAACGACGCGGACAGCACGGCCTTGCGCACGCGCACGTTGAGCGGCGTGACCTCGACGAGCTCGTCGCGGTCGATCCACTCCATGGCGGTCTCGACGGTGAGCACGCGCGGGGGATAGAGGGCGACGTTCTCGTCCTTGCCGGCCGTGCGGACGCTGGTGAGCTTCTTCTCGCGGATGATGTTCACGTCGGCGTCGTTGGGGCGGTTGTGCTCCCCGACGATCATGCCCTCGTAGACGGGCGCGCCCACGCCGACGAAGAACTCGCCGCGCGGCTGGAGGTGGAAGAGCGCGTAGGGGGTGCAGGTGCCCGCGCGGTCGGAGACCATCGCCCCGTTGGTACGGCGCATCATCGGCCCCGCCCACTCCTTCCAGCCCTTGAACTCGGTGTTGAGCAGCCCCGTCCCTCGGGTCGACGTCAGGAACTCCGACCGGAACCCGATGAGCGCCCGCGAGGGCACCTCGAACTCCACGCGCGCGCGGCCCTTCCCGGGGTTGCCCATGTTGACCATGATGCCCTTGCGCTCGCCGAGGCGCTGCGTGACCACGCCCACGTAGCTGTCGGGCACGTCGCAGACCACCAGCTCGAGCGGCTCGTGCAGCTTGCCGTCGATCTCCTTGGTGACCACCTCGGGGTTGCCGAGCGAGAGCTCGTAGAGGTCGCGGCGCATGGTCTCGACCAGCACCGCCAGCGCCAGCTCGCCGCGCCCGTACACCAGGAACTGGTCGGCGCTCTCCGTGTCCTCGACGCGCACGGCCGGGTTCTTCCGGGCCTCGCGGTGGAGCCTCTCGCGGATCTGCCGCGACGTGAGGTACTTGCCCCCGTCCTTGCCGGCGAAGGGCGAGGTGTTCACGCCGAAGCGCATCTTGATGGTGGGCTCCTCGACGTGGATGCGCGGGAGCACCGCCTGGTTCTGCGGGTCGGTGAGCGTGTCGCCGATGGTGACCTCCTCGATGCCCGCGATGGCGATGTTCTCGCCGGCGCCCGCGTCGGGGGTGCGCTTCCGCGCGAGGCCCTCGTAGTTGTAGAGCACCGCGACCTTGGCGTCGGTGGTCTTGTCCGCGCCGATGACCGAGACCTTGTCGCCCTCGCGCACGGTGCCGCGCACCACGCGCCCGATGGCGATGCGGCCCACGTAGTCGTCGTGGTCGAGGCTGGTCACGATGATCTGCAGCGGCGCCTTCGGGTCGCCCGTCGGGGCCGGGACGCGCTTGACGATGGTGTCCATCAGCGGCGCGAGGTCGGTGTTGGTGTCCGACAGGTTGTAGCGGGCGATGCCCAGCTTGCCGATGGCGTAGAGCGTGGCGAAGTCGGCCTGCACGTCCGAGGCCTCGAGGTCACAGAACAGGTCGAACACCTCGGAGTGAACCTCCTCGGGCCGGGCGTCCTGGCGGTCGATCTTGTTGATGACCAGCACCACCGGGAAGCCGCGGGCGAGGGCCTTGCGCAGCACGAAGCGGGTCTGCGGCAGCGGGCCCTCGGCGGCGTCGACGAGGAGCAGGGCCGCGTCGGCCATCATGAGCGTGCGCTCGACCTCGCCGCCGAAGTCCGAGTGTCCGGGGGTGTCGATGATGTTGATCTTGTACTCGCCCCAGCGCACCGAGGTGTTCTTGGCGAGAATGGTGATGCCGCGCTCACGCTCCTGGTCGTTGGAGTCCATGACGCGGTCGACGACCTCCTCGTTGGCGCGAAACACGCCAGACTGACGGAGCATGAAGTCGACGAGGGTGGTCTTGCCGTGGTCGACGTGCGCCACGATCGCGACGTTGCGGATCTTGTCTTGGGGATGCATTGAGGGCGGCGCCCTACCACGGCGCGCGCGGCGGGTCGATGCCCGGTACGGAGAATGCTCAGCCCCGGACGGGCACCGGACCGGCGTCGTAGGCGGGGATTCCGGTCACTTCCTGGCCCAGCACCAGGGTGTGGATGTCGTGCGTTCCCTCGTAGGTGATGACCGTCTCGAGGTTCATCAGGTGGCGCGCGATGGGGTACTCGTAGGTGATCCCGTTGCCGCCGAGGATGTCGCGGCACTTGCGCGCGGCCTCGAGGGCCATGTGCACGTTGTTGCGCTTGGCGAGCGACACCTGCCCCGGGGTCATCTTCTTGGCCTCCTTGAGCTTGCCCAGGCGCCACGCGACCAGCTTGGCCTTGGTGATCTCCGTCAGCATGTCGGCGAACTTCGCCTGCACCAGCTGGTAGCCCGCGATGGGCCGGGAGAACTGCACCCGGTTCTTGGCGTAGTCGACCGCGCAGTCGAAGCACGCCTCGGCCGCGCCGATGGCGCCCCAGGCGATGCCGTAGCGCGCCTGGGTGAGGCACCCGAGGGGGCCCTTCAGGCCCTTGATGTCCGGGAAGATCGCCGACTCGGGGACGTGCACGTCCTCGAGGATGAGCTCGCTGGTGACCGAGGCCCGCAGCGAGAACTTCCGCTCGATCTTCTGCGCCGTGAAGCCCGGGGTCTTGGTGTCGACCACGAAGCCGCGGATGACCCCGTCGAGCTTGGCCCAGATGATGGCCACGTCCGCGAGGTTGCCGTTGGTGATCCAGCGCTTGGTGCCGTTGAGCACGAAGCCCGTGGCGGTGCGCTCGGCGCGGGTGATCATCCCGCCGGGGTTCGATCCGAAGTCGGGCTCCGTGAGGCCGAAGCAGCCGACGGCCTCGCCGGTGGCGAGCCTCGGGAGCCAGGTGTTCTTCTGCTCCTCGGTGCCGTAGGTGTAGATCGGCCACATCACCAGCGAGCTCTGCACCGAGCAGAACGAGCGGATGCCCGAGTCGCCTCGCTCGAGCTCCTGCGCCACGATGCCGTAGGCGATGTCGCCCATGCCCGGGCAGCCGTAGCCGTGGAGGTTGGAGCCCAGCAGCCCGAGCCGCCCGAACTCGGGGATCAGCTCGGTCGGGAAGGTACCGGCCTCGTAGTGGTGGGAGATCGTCGGGAGGATCTTCGCGTCGACGAAGGCCCGCACGGTGTCGCGGACCATCCGCTCTTCTTCGGTCAGCAGCTCATTGAGATCGTAGAAATCCACGGACATTCAGCACCTCTCAGTGCGCGGCAAGCTAGCACACTGTCCCCGGGACATAGCCGCCCGCGGGCGCCCTGGTAAGGCCCTCTCCGGGGGCGCGGGTGATATTTTTTGAAAGACCCGCTTGACTCCCATCCGAGGATCGAGTTTATTGCGCCTCCCTGAAACGGGGATGTAGCTCAGTTGGGAGAGCGCTAGAATCGCACTCTAGAGGCCGAGGGTTCGACTCCCTTCATCTCCACAAAGCACCAGAGGCCGTTTCGCTACACCGCGAGACGGCCTCTGGTCATTTGGGCCCCCTGATGGAGCTTCGCGCTCCATCCCCCTTCAGCACCCCTCAACGGTTGGCACGCAAAGATGTTGCGCTTGCGCCATGGATGCGCGTTCTGCATCATCGCGGCCGCCCACAAGGGGCTTTTAGGGCCATCTACGCAGGATGTGTCATGGCGACCCGCGCGAACCTCGAAGAAAAACTGAAGGTCCTGGAAGACCACCTCGCCGCGCAGGACGAATCCGTCCTCGCCCAATTCCAGGAGCGCCTGGACATGTCGTGGATCTTCCATGACACGGCGCTCGAAGGGACGGTGCTCTCGTTCCACGAGCTGAAGAGCGCCATCGACCGCGATGTGGTGTCCGACGTGTCGCTCATCCCGACCTACGACGAGATCCGGGCCCACAAGGCGGCCATCGACCTCGCCCGGGAGTTCGCGGCCAACAAGAAGAAGCACCCGATCACCGTCGAGCTCCTCAAGCGCCTCCAGTCGACGCTCTCGCCCGACGACGCCGAGGTCCGCGACGGCACGTGGCGCAAGGAGACGCCGGTGCACCGGCTCTACTTCCACGATATCGCCGTCCCCGACAAGATCGCCGGCGAGATGAAGAAGCTCGACGACTGGCTGCAAGACCCGGAGACCCGCAAGGCCAACTCCCTGCGCACGGCGTCCAAGCTGCACTTCAAGCTGATGCAGATCTTCCCGTTCACCAAGCACACCGGCAAGCTGGCGCGCCTCGGGATGAACCTGGTGCTCCTGCGCGCTGGCTACCCCCCGGCGATCATCCACTCGACCGAGCGGCAGCGGTACTACGAGGCCCTCAAGGGCCCGAGCCTCACGCTGCACAACCTGATGGTCGACTCGCTGGAGAACTCCATCGAGAGCGCCATCAAGCTCTTCGCCGAGCAGCGCACCGGCCGCCGCGCGATGGCCTGATCAGGGCCTCCGCGTCCCGCTCCCCCCGCTACCGCTTCTCCCGCTCCCGCTGCCGGCGCACCTCGTCGCGCACGGCCCGGGAGCCCATCGTGTAGCCGATGAACACCCCGAGCAGCAGCACGCCCGGAATGAACACCACGTGCTCCGGCGTCGGGATCACCGCGCGTCGTCTCCCTCCGGGCGCCGCGCCAGCGCGTCCTCCAGCGCGCGGACGTCGTCCTCCAGCTTCGCCGCGTTGCGCGCGATGAAGGCCACGTACCCGCCGATGGCCAGCAGCGCGAAGCCGTAGGCCAGCGCCACCAGCCGCCCGCCCGGAACCCGCTCCTGCGCGGCCTCGCCGAGGCCCGGCTCGAAGGCCATCGAGCGCTGCCCCGCGGCGTCGCCCGAGGGCTGAGCGCCCGCCGTCGCCGAGAGCGCCATCACGACCATCGCTACGAATACACTCTTCTGTAACACTCGCCCGCTCATCACTACGCCACCTCTCCGTCGAACAGTCCGCGGGAGACCGCGTCGGTACGCAGCTCCTCGAGCTTCGCCCGCTGCAGCACCACCCGCGACCGCAGGGTGAGCAGCACCGCCGCCAGCAGCGTGAAGGCCAGGAAGCTCAGCGTGAGCGTCTGCGCCATCTGCGGGGCGAGCCCGCCGCCCCGGGAGGTGATCACCGTGGGGTGCTGCCCCCGCCAGAGCTGCACGCTGAAATGGATCACCGGCATCACGCACGCGCCCATCACCGCCAGCGCCGCGGAGAAGCGCTTCTCGGCCTCGCCGGTGCCGGTGCCGCCGCGCAGCACGAGGTACGCGACGAAGATCAGCGCGCCGAGCAGGGTGGTGGTGAGCCTCGGATCCCAGGTCCAGTAGGTGCCCCAGGCCTTGCGCGCCCAGAGCGGACCGGTCACCAGCACGATGCCCGCGAAGAGCACCCCGAGCTCGGCGCCGGCCTGAGCGAGGGCGTCCCAGCCGGGCGAGCGCTGCAGGAGATATCCCACCGAGCCCGCCACGCAGGCGGTCACGCCGATGTACATGACGTACGCGCTCGGCACGTGGATGTAGAAGATCTTCTGCGTGAGACCCCCCGCCGAGAGCTGCGCCACCGGCGCGTACCCGAAGGCAAGACCCACGGTCACCGCAAGGCAGCCGAAGGCAAAGATGGAAAGAACCGAGAGCCACCGCATGATCGCCGCGGACCCTAGCACCCACCCCCCCTCCAAACCAACGCTTGATCGGCGTGAACGCACGCCCCGAGGGCGCTCATGACCCCGTGGCTGAAGCCCGTCGAGCCGGAGTGGACCGCGGTGCTCGAGCGCGCCCTCGGCCGCACCGTCCCCCCGGAGGCGCTCGCGGTGATGGTGGCTCGGCAGTCCCGGCGCTACCTGGGCGAGGACGTCGCCATCGCCCCCGCCGACGGCCTGGCCGCGCGAACCATGTTCTGGTTTCCCCGCGACGTGTTGAAGGTGGCGCGCGCGGTGGGAGAGCTCACCTGGGCCGGGGCGCTGCCCGACCGGCCCTTGCGGGTGCTCGACCTCGGCGCGGGCGTCGGAGCCACCAGCCTCGGCGCCCTGCGAGCCCTCCCTCCCACGGCGAGGGTCGCCTCGGTCACCGCGGTCGACCACGACCCCGCGGCGCTCGCCATCCTGCGCCGGGTCGCCGACGGGGCCCGCGGGGCGGGGCTGCTGCCCGCGAGCACCCCCGCGGTGCACACCGCCGTCTGCGACCTCTCGCAGCCCGGCTGGGGCGACGAGCTCGGATTACACGACCTTGTATTGGCCGGGCTCACCGCGGTGGAGTTCACCCGGGCGCACGGCGACGAGGCGGCGCGCGGGGCGGCCGTCGCGGCCTTCCTCCGCGAGGCCATGCGGCGCGTAGCGGACGACGGCGCGCTGGTGGTGATCGAGCCCGGGTCGCGCGCCGAGAGCCGTGCGCTGCACGTCGCGCGCTCGATCATGCTGGCGGAGGGGGCGACGGTGTTCGCTCCGTGCCTTCACGCGCTGGAGTGCCCGATGCTGCGCACGACGCGCGACTGGTGCCACGAAGACCTCGCGGACGTGGCGCTCCCGCCGTGGCTTCAGGGCGTGGCGAAGGCCGCGGGGCTGCGCTGGGAGGGGCTCACCTGGTCGTACCTGGTGCTGCGCCGGGACGGGCGCACGCTGCGCGGCGCGATGCCCGCCGAGACGCCGATGCGGATGGTGTCGCAGCCCTCGGTGACCAAGGGGAAGACCGAGGCCTGGTGGTGCGGCCCCATCACCGGGGCGCGCGGCGACCTGAGGGTGGTGGAGCTCGACCGCGTGGCGAAGCGCGCCGCCGGGGTGAAGCTGCGGGACGTCGCCCGGGGGACGCTGGTCGCGCTGGAGGAGGAGGGGATCGCGGAGGCGGAGACGGAGGGGAAGGCGCTGCGGCTCGACCCGGCGCGCTGGCGCCCGGTGTGGCCCTGAGCGCGGCGATCAGATGGAGAAGGGCAGCACGAACTCCTGGCGGTCGTAGGTGAACGTGAAGCTGTACGCCCCGACGATGCGACCGCCGACGGCGATGGAGAGGGTGACCGGCGTCGCGGCCGAGCGGCACATGTCGTAGGCCACGAGGCGGATGCGGTAGGAGCCGGGGGGGGGCTGACCGCCCCAGTAGACGTTCTCGACGGTGGGGGGCGACACGCTGCAGGCCGCGTTGGCGTCGCGGTCGAGCACGCCGCCGGACTGGCTGTTGCGGTGGGCGTAGTAGATCTCCTCGCCCATCGGGTCGAGGACGTGGAGGTCGATGTCCGACGGGGAGTTCCACGCGGCGGTGACCTGGATGTTGCCGGTCTGGTAGCCGCAGCCCTCGTCGATGACGCCGTTGCAGTTGTCGTCGAGGCCGTTGCACTGCTCGGCCGAGCCCTGCACGCACTGCTGCTGGATCACCGTCACGCCCGTCGGCACCGACACGTTGGCGCTGATCGTCGCGGTGGCGTTCACCTGCGGCGGCGGCGGAACCGTGATGGTGGAGCTGACGCCAACCCCGCCTCGACCCCGGACCACGCAGCCCGAGAGGGCCCACGCGCCAAGCGCGACGGCGACACACGACGAGAGAACCCTGTACTTCATTGCATGCACTCCTGTGGTGGGGCGAAACCCCCCGATGGATCGATCGCGGCGGATCGATGGTGGGCTTCTACACCAGAAGACCATCGCCCGGAAAACCCGGTCGCCGACCGTGATACGTTCCCGGACCCAATGCCTTTCACCCGAGAGATCGAGGTCGCGCTGGCGGCTGCCCTGGCCGCGGCGGACCGGGTACGCGCCCTCTACGCCAGCGGCGTCGAGGTCGACTGGAAGGGTCACGACGACCCGGTCACCACCGCCGACCACGAGGCCAACGCGATGATCGTCGCGGCGCTCCGGGCGGCCTTCCCCGACGACGGCATCTGCGCCGAGGAGAGCGACGCCAGCGAGTCGTCCGAGGCCGCCGCGCGCGGGGGCCGCTGCTGGTTCATCGACCCGCTCGACGGAACCAAGGACTTCGTCCAGCGCAACGGGGAGTTCTGCGTGATGGTGGGCCTCGCGGTGCAGGGCCGCGCCGCGCTCGGCGTGGTCGTCTCCCCGGTCTCCGGCGTCGCGCTCGTGGGCGTCCCCGGCGAAGGGTCGTGGTCCATCGCCCCCTCGGGCGCCCGGACGCAGCTCCGCGTGCGCGTGGTCGCCTCGGCCTCCGAGGCCCGGATGATCGGCTCCCGCTCGCACCCGCACCCGCGCGTCACGGCCCTCGCCGAGGCGCTCGGCGTCACCGACCTGCGCAGGCGCGGCAGCGTCGGCCTCAAGGTCGCCGCCGTCGCCACCGGAGAGTGCGACCTCTACGCTCACTTCGGCCGAGGCCCCAAGCTCTGGGACGGCTGCGCCCCGGAGGCCATCGCGCGAGGCGCTGGCGCCCTGGTCACCGACTCGCTCGGGCGCGACATCGCCTACGACACCGCCTACCTCGGCCTCGACGACGGCCTCGTGGTCGCGCCCGCCGCGCTGCACGCGCTGGCCCTCGAGGAGCTCGCCCGGCTCGCGGCCCTGCCGTAGTCGACGCTACGTGGAGCAGCCCGCGGGTGGTATCGTGCCCAGGTGACGTTTGTGACTGAACAGCCGTTGACCTGCCACGCCTGCGACGTGGAGATCGAGGGCGAACCCGCGGGCCGCGGGATGCTGTTGTTCCTGCGAGGCGACGAGGTGCTGCGCGAAGAGCCGCCGCTGTGCGAGCGCTGCGCCCTTGCCATCTCGATGACCGCCCTCGACCGCATCTTCTTCGAAGAGGAAGAGGGATAAGACGCCGTGTGGCCGGCGCGCGCTGCGATACGCCCCATCGCGGGCTGGGCGATGGTCCCGCCCGAGGCGATCGCCTCCGCGGAGGCGGAGGTCTCCGACGACGGCGACCTCGAGGCGCAGGTGATGGAGGCCTTCCGCGCGCTGGAGCGAACGCAGCCCGCGCTGGGTCGATGGCTCCGCGGGCTCATCGAGCCGGTGCGCGACGACACGGCGCAGGCGCTCGGATACTTCCTGGCCATCGTGGTCCACCGCGCCTTCGGCAACGCCTTCGGGCCGCGCGTGCGGCGGGTCGACGACGTCGCGCTGGCCACGGTGCTGGCGACCTTCGAGTGGGACGAAGAGCTCCGCCGGGGCGACGCCGACGAGGTGCTGGAGAGCGACGACCTGGTGGCCATCGGCCAGCCGCACCTCATGGCCTTCGTGCGCGAGCAGCTCGAGGCCGCGCTCGAACCCGACGAGGACGGCGACCCCGCGGAGGTCGACCTCGACGCCGTCGCGGGGGTGTACCGCGCGGTGCTCATCGAGATCCTGGCGCTGGGTCAGACGCTCACCTCGCCCAAGGGCGAGCTCGCCCGCGACCTGCTGGTCTGACGCCGTCGACGCCCCCCGAGTGAGCGACGCGCGCACGCCGGGAGGGGTCGTGCGGGGTGATGGCAGAGGCGCCCACATGCCCCTCCCAAAATGCCTTGTCTGCAACGAAAATCCCTTCCTGGAAGCCACTTCCGAGAGGTCGCGGGCCATAGTCCGGTGCGATGAAGCCCCGACCCGTGCCGACGATCTCTGGTGACCTCGCGACCACGTCGATCGCCTCGCTGCTGTGGTCGCTCCGCCAGCGTGGGCTCACCGGCACGCTCGCGCTGCACGGCGAGTGTCACGCGGGGGTGTCCGCCGGCGAGACGCTGCTGACCTTCGAGGGCGGCGCGCTCACGCAGATCCGCCAGCCGCAGCCGCTCGACACGCTCGGCTGCCTGCTGCGAGAGCACGGCGCCATCACCGGCGAGCAGTTCGACGAGTCCCTCGCCCGGCTGGCCGCGAGAGAGGGCCTCCAGGGCGACATCCTCGTGGCGATGGGCGCCTGCGGGCCCGAGGCGGTGGTGCGCGGTCTGCGGGCGCAGCTCCGGCGCAAGGCCATGCGGGTCTTCGCGCTGGAGAAGGGGCGCATGGAGTTCTTCCGCGGGTGCGACCTGCTCGCCGGCTTCGGCGGAGCGCGCCACCCGGAAGACCTTCTGCCGCTCCTCTGGCCGGGCCTTCGGGCGTACCCCGAGCACGGCGCGGTGACCGCGGCGGTGACGAAGCTCGGCGCCCACACGCTCCGCCTCAAGCCCAGCACCGAGCTCTCGGCCTTCGGCTTCGAGGGCGCCGAGCGCTCGGCCATCGAGCGCCTGCAGGCCGGGCCCGCAGCCTTCGCGGCGCTCGAGAGCACCGGCGCGACGACGGCGAGCGTGCGCGCGCTCGTGGCGCTGCTGCTGATCACCGGGCTGGCGGAGCTGAGCACCGACGCGCCGCCGCGATCGGCCTCCGGTGTCCAGCCGGTGTTTCAGCAGCGCCCGCTGGAGGCCCCGCGGCGGATCTCGTCGAGCAACCTGCCGATCGTTCGCGACCTGGGGGTGCGGGCCTCGGCGCGACCGCAGCCGCCCCCGCAGGTGATCCCCCCGCGGCCCGCGCCCATCGACGTCCGGGCGAGGATGGCCGCGGCGGAGGCTCGCCTCGCCTCGATGCAGGACGAGACCTACTTCCAGATGCTCGGGCTCGACGCGAGCATGCTGGCGCAGGACTTCCGCACGCCCTACCAGGAGCGGGTCGCGCAGTGGCGCCCCGAGGCGGCGCCGGAGAGCGCGATCGCGCTGCGGGAGGTGCACCAGCAGATCCACGCGCTGCTCGACGAGGCCCACACGACGCTGTCCGACGAGGCATCGAGGCGTCGGCACCTCAGCGAGATCATGCAGGGGGCCGGCACCCCCAACGTCCGACGCGGCCAGGCCGCGCAGGCCGACGCGGCGACGAAGCTGCACACCGCCCAGGTCTGCCTGCGATGCGGCGCGATCGACGAGGCGGGGAAGGCCGCGCGCGAGGCGCTGATGCTACGGGGCGACCTGCCCGACGCCATCGTGGTGCTGGTCACCACCCTGTTCGCGAAGGACCCTCACGGCCCCTGCATCGAGGCGCTGGGATGGGTCAACCGCGGGCTCAAGCTGGCCCCCGACTCCGACCAGATGCATGTGCTCGCGGGTCGGGCGCACGCCCGCCGGGGCGACAGCGCGCGAGCGCTCGAGCACTTCTACCGGGCGTACAAGATCAACTCCACCAACATGGACGCCGTGCGCGAGCTGCGCGTCGCCGCGGCCCGCCATCGCAGCGGAGCCGGAGCCGGAGCCGGAGCTGGGGCCACGGAGACGTCGACGGGGGGCAAGCTGCTGGCGAAGATCTTCGGCCGCTGAGCAGGCGCCGGGCGCGGCGGCTCAGCGCCGCTTGATCTTCGGGCCCAGGAAGGTGACGCCCACGATGCGCTCCCTCTGGAGGCGCTCGACGGTGCCGGTGAGGTCTTCGGTGGTGGTGCGCCCGGCGCGCGCGGCGACGATGTACTTGTCGATGAGCCCGTGCCAGGCGAGCGTCTCGGCCGTGCCGAACACCGCCGAGGAGTCGACGATGATGTAGCGGAACTCGCGGCGGAGCTGGCCCATCAGCACCGCCGCGGCCTCGGAGGAGAGGGCGGCGTGGGCGCTCGCGACGGCGGGGCCCGCGGGCATGAGGTTGAGGCTCGCGGTGATGCGGATGACGTCGACCGGGAGCGACGGGTCGTTCTGCCGGGCGGCCAGAACGCTGGTGAGGCCGAGGTCGCCGTTGACGCCGAAGAGCTTGTGCTGCGCCGGGTTGCGCAGCGACGCGTCGATGAGGAGCACCTGGATGCGACCGCCCTCGGCGAGGGCGAGCGCGAGGTTGGCCGCGGTGACGCTCTTGCCTTCGCCGTCGCGGGCCGAGGTCACCACGATCACCTGCAGGTCGGGCTCCTGCTCGAGGCGATAGCGGAGGGTGCGAAACTGCGCCGCGGCGAAGCCGTCGGGGTGCGACAGCAGCACGAGGTCTTGAGAGAAATTGTCGATGTGCTCCGCGGGGTTGATGCGGAGCATGGAGTAGCTGGGCGGACTCCACGAGGGGGTCTCCCGGTTGCCCTCGCTGAAGGGCACCATCCCGTACTCGGGCGCGGGCTCGTTGGGATCGACCACGGAGCCATCGACCGCGTAGTCGTGCGCGCCGTAGCCGTAGGCGTCCATCGAGGGCGCCGGGCTGAACTGCGTGCGCGCCTCGCCGTAAGCGTCCATCGGCGGGAGGTGCGAGCGCATCTGGTCGGCGTTGAGGGTCATCGCCTCGGAGGCGTCCTGCCCCACCGGCTGCCAGCCGCCGGGGCTGGTCGGAAACCCGCCCGGCTCACCGTACGCGCCCTGCCCCTGGAAGAGGGTCGACGCGTCGGCCACCCGCGTCGCCGCGTCGGAGTCGATGAGCTCGTGCGCCGGCGCGGGCGCCGGGCCGTGTTCGGAGAAGTACCCTGCCAGCTCGTCGCGCACCGGTGCCGGACCGCCTCGGTTGGGCGGCGCGTTCATCGTCGGAAACCGCGCTGGCGGCTTTCGGGAAGACTGATCGGCCATCTTTGACGCGCACCGCCTCTTTTTGGGAGCAGGAACCCTACGCGTTCACGTTGCTCCGCGTCAAACCTCTTGCTGTAGCCCTACGACGTCAACGTCCGCGAGCGCCGAGCATCACGGCGGGGGTGCGGAGCATGATCTCCAGGTCGGTCTTGAGGAAGCCCCAGAAGTCTTCCAGCAGCGCCGCGTAGGCGAGATCATAGAGGAGCTTGGTGCGCATGTCGTCGGCGACGGCCCCCTCGAGCTCCTCCAGCTTGAAGGGGTTGAGCAGGGTGCTCTTCAGCGTTGCGATGGCGGAGTCCTCGGGCATGCGGCCGAGGTAGTCGAGGGAGATCTGCGCGAGGCCGGTGATGCCCGGGCGCACCATGCGCGTGCGCTCCTCGAACATCGGGATGGCCGCGCAGAGGGTGCGCACCAGCTCCGGGCGCTCGGGGCGCGGGCCGACGATGGACATGTCGCCGAGCAGGACGTTCCAGAACTGCGGGATCTCGTCGAGGCGGGTCTTCCGGAGGAACTTACCTACCCGGGTAATCCGATCGTCGTCCGTGGAGGCGAGCTTGGCGCGCCCGTCCTTCTCCGAGTCGATGCGCATCGAGCGGAACTTCCACATCCGGAACGTGGGCAGCGTGCGGCTGTTCTCCCACGGGGCCGTCGGGTGCGTTCGCCCCACGCGCTCCTGCGAGTAGAAGATGGGACCCGGGTTGTCGATGTAGAGCGCCGCGGCGATCACCGGATAGAGGGGCGCGGTGGCGCAGAGCGCCGCGGAGGCACCCACCACATCGATCGCGCGCTTGACGACAGAGACCTTCCAATCCATCGGAGCTTGCAGCGTCATACCAACGCCCTGGCGACGACGGCAAGCACTGCAGTCGGAAGTCTCACCGGAGAGAGCGCCCCGGGCACCGTCGGAGGGCGTCTTGACATGCTCCGGCGGATCAGTAGTCTCCCGCGCTCCCGACACCCCCACCAGGGTTGTCGATGATTCGTTTTTCCATAGAACTCCAGCCCAGGTCGAAATCCTCCCGATGGACACGTACACCGCTCCCGCCAATGCCGAACGCTCCTGGTACATCGTCGACGCGACCGACCGCCCGCTCGGGCGCCTCGCGAGCGACATCGCCCGGGTCCTGCGCGGCAAGCACCGCCCGACGTTCACCACGAACATCGACACCGGTGACTTCGTGATCGTGATCAACGCCGAGAAGGTCGCCCTGACCGGCTCCAAGCTGACCAAGAAGTTCTACTACAACTACTCCGGCACCATCGGCGGCCTGCGCAAGCGCGCGCTCGGCGACATGCTCAAGCACAAGCCGGAGTTCCCCGTGGAGAAGGCCGTGAAGGGCATGCTCCCGCACAACAGCCTCGGCCGGGCCCAGGGCCTCAAGCTCAAGGTCTACGCCGGCTCCGAGCACCCGCACGCCGCGCAGCAGCCCGTGGCCCTCCCCCTCCAGTTCTGATCCTACCGAAGGCACCTACGATGCAGACCGCCGACCGCCACTTCTCCACGGGCAAGCGCAAGACCGCCGTCGCCCGCGTCATCCTCCGGCCCGGCTCGGGCAACATCCTCGTCAACCGCCGGCCGTACGACCAGTACTTCCCGCGCCAGGCCTCGCAGCTGCTCATCCTGCAGCCCTTCGAGATCGTCGAGGCGATGGGCCGCTATGACATCGAAGCCAACGTCGCCGGTGGCGGTCTCGCCGCCCAGGCCGACGCGGTCCGCTTCGGCATCGCCCGCGCGCTCACCTCGGTCGACGCCGAGCGCCGCACGCCCCTCAAGCGCGCCGGTCTCCTGACCCGCGACGCCCGCAAGAAGGAGCGCAAGAAGTACGGTCAGCCCGGCGCCCGTAAGCGCTTCCAGTACTCCAAGCGCTAGTCGCTCCGCCTCGCTCCTCGCCCTCGCTCCCTCTCTCTCCACATCCCCTACAGAGGTCCTTCATGGAACGTCCTCGCGCTCGCGTCGCGATCGTCGGCGCCACGGGCTACACCGGCGCGGAGCTTCTCCGCCTGCTGCTGCAGCACCCGTCGGTCACCGTCACCGCCCTCTACGCCCGGGAGAAGCTCACCCCTCGCGTCTCCACGGTGCTGCCCGCGCTCACCGGCCTCTGCGACCTCCCCATCGAGCCCTTCGACGCCGACGACGTCGCGCGCCGCGCCGACGTGGCCTTCTGCGCCCTCCCCCACGGCGCCTCCATCGCCTGCGTCGAGGCGCTGCTCGCCCGAGGGCTCCGCGTGCTCGACCTCTCCGCCGACTTCCGGCTGCGCGACGCCAGCGTTTACAAGACCTGGTACGGCGCCGAGCACGCCGCCCCCGCGCGCCTCCCCGAGGCCGTCTATGGGCTGCCCGAGCTGCACCGCGAGAAGATCCGCGCGACCCGCCTCGTGGCGGTGCCCGGCTGCTACCCCACCGCCAGCACCCTGCCGCTGCTGCCGCTGCTCGCCGCGGGGATGGTGCGCCCCGAGCGCATCGTCATCCACGCCCTCTCGGGCGTGTCGGGAGCGGGACGCACCCCCGCCCCGAGCACGCACTTCCCCGAGACCGGCGAAGGGGCGCGCAACTACAAGGTCGCCGGGACCCACCGGCACACGCCGGAGATCGAGCAGGTGCTCGGCGACGTGATCGGCGCCGCGCCGACGGTGACCTTCACCCCGACGCTGGCCCCGATGACCCGCGGCATCCTGTCGACGCAGTACGCCGACCTCGCCCGCGAGGGCGTCACCGTCGAGGCCATGGTGGCCGAGGCGAGGCGCTACTTCGCCGGGTCGCCCTCGGTCGCGGTGCTCGACCCGGGCGTGCTGCCGGACACCCTCTGGGTGCGCGGCTCGAACCGCGCGATGGTGGGCTACGCCGTCGACGCGCGCGCCGGGCGCGTGGTGGCCATGGGGGTCATCGACAACCTGGTGAAGGGGGCTTCAGGCCAGGCCGTGCAGTGCATGAACCTGATGCTCGGCGAGGACGAGGGGGAAGGGCTGCGCGGGGCGGGGATGTTCCCCTGAGAGTGTGTATGCTCGCCCGCCATGCCTCTGGACATCGAGATCGTCGAAGACCTCTCCGCACAGACGCCCAGTGACAAGGGCTACCTCAAGGTGCGACGCCTCACGCTGCGCACCCGCTACGCCGACGGCACCGCCAGCGAGGTGTACCGCTACGACGCCGTCGACCGCGCCGCGCTCGACGCGGTGGTCGTGGTGATGTGGGCCGCGCGCGAGGAGGCCCCGCGAGACCCGCTGGTGTGCATGCGAAGGCAGCTCCGTCCGCCGCTGATCCTGCGGCGGGAGCGAGAGCTGGTGGTGCCCGACGCGAGCACCGAGCTCGACCTCTGGGAGCTCCCGGCGGGGCTCATCGAGGTGCACGAGCGCGGCGAAGACGGCGTGCTGGAGTGCGCGCGCCGGGAGACCGAGGAGGAGACCGGGTTCTCGCTGCCGAAGGGTGACTTCGCGAGGCTGGGGGTGCCGGTGTACCTGTCGCCGGGGCTGTGCGCGGAGAAGATCCACCTGGTGAAGGTGCGGGTGCCCGACCACCGGGAGGCGGTCGAGGCCAAGGGGGACGGGGTCGTCGAGGCGGGGTCGACCGTCGCCTGGTGGCCGCTCTCGGAGTGCCTCGCCCGCGCCGAAGACGGCACCATCGAGGACGCCAAGACCGAGCTGGCGCTGCGACGGTTGCGGGCGGAGCTCGAGCGCGGAGGCTGACCGATGCCTGAACTGCGCCGCGTGCTGGTGTTCGCGAAGCGCACCTCCTACGACCGGTACATCCGTCAGCAGGGCGTTCCTCGGGTGAAGGAGCTCCTCGCTCGGGGGGACGTCACCGTCGCGCGGATGGTGCGCGCCGACGAGCACCACCACCGCACCGTCGAGGAGGTGCAGCGCGCCCTCGAGGCCGTCGGCGCGCGGGTCACGCTGCGCTACCGCGACCGCCTGGAGGCCTTCGACGCCTTCGACCTCGTGGTCACCGTCGGCGGCGACGGCACCCTCCTCTGGGCCAGCCACGGCGTCGGCGACACCCCCATGCTCGGGGTCAACTCCGCGCCGCACGACTCCGTAGGGTTCCTCTGCGGAACGCGCATGGGCGAGGTGCTGCCGCACATCGAGGCGATCGCGAAGGGCACCGCGCCGCGGGTGAAGCTGGCGCGCATGCAGGTGTCCGTCGAGGGCGCGGTGGTGCACCGCCGCGTGCTCAACGACGTGCTCTTCGCCAACCCCCACCCGGCGCACACGTCACGCTACCTGCTGTCGTTCCGCGGCATGCTGGAGGAGCAGAAGTCCTCCGGGCTGTGGATCTCCACCGGCGCGGGCTCCACCGCGGCCATCCGCAGCGCGGGCGGGCGCCTGCTCTCGCTGCGTTCGCGGCTGCTGCAGTTCGTCGTGCGCGAGCCCTACACGCCCGACGGCGCGCCGTACTCCCTCCCGCGGGGTCTGGTGCACCCGGGCGAGCGCCTGGAGATCTTCAACAAGATGCGAGAGTGTCGGCTCTACGTGGACGGCCCGCGTATCTCGCTGCCGGTAGAGCTCGGTCAGAGGGTGACCTTCTGCACCTCCGACGAGCCGCTGACGGTGATGGGCGTGTCGACCCGGGCCGTGTCCGAGCGCCAGCGCCACACCACCGTCGACGGTGAGGACGTCAGTGACGCCGGTGACGACGTCCGGCCCGCGGGGTCGGGGTCGGGGTCGCGGCGTTCGCCCCTCCCGTCACGATGACGAACTCCACGCGGCGGTTGCGCGCGTGGGCCTCGTCGGTGTCGCCCTGCATCGCGGGCCGCGTCGAGCCGTTGCCCACCGCGGTCATGCGACGCGCGGCGATGCCCGCGTGCTGGAGGTAGCGCATCACGGCGCGGGCGCGGTCGCGGGAGAGCGTGAGGTTGTGGTGCGCGTCGCCGGTGTCGTCGGCGTTGCCCTCGATGCGGATGCGCAGGATCTCAGGGTGCTCGCGGAGGGCGGTCGCCACGAGGTCGAGGATGGCGTGCGAGCGCTCCTGGATCGTCGCCCGGTCGGTGTCGAAGAAGACCGACTGGTTGATGGTGATGGCCTCGGAGGTGACCACCGCGGCCGCGGGGGCCTCGTCGGGACAGCCGTCGGTGTCCTCGAACTGGTTGACGACCTCGGCCTGCATGCGGCAGCGGTCGGCCGTGTCGGGGATGCCGTCGCTGTCGTTGTCGGGGTCGGGGCAGCCGTCCTCGTCGAGGTACTGGTCGACGTCCTCGGGCTCGCTGATGCAGCGGTCGGCCGTGTCGAGGATGCCGTCGCCGTCGGTGTCGGGGTTGTCGGGGCAGCCGTCGGTGTCCTGGTAGTCGTTGCGTGTCTCGGGCTCGGTCACGCAGCGGTCGTCGGGGTCGAGGATGCCGTCGCCGTCGGTGTCCGCGGGAGGCGGAGGCGGAGGCGGAGGCGGAGGCGCCGCCGGGCGCTCACCAGGGAAGTGGAACTCGAGGGCCAGGCCGGCGTTCCAGTACTGGGCGTCGCCGCGGTTGGAGTCGTTGTCCGCGGTGGTGCCGAGCACGTGCCCGTAGCGGACCTCCGGGCCCAGCGCGAACACCGACCCGATCGGGAAGAGCCAGCCGAGGCCCGCGCCGAAGCCGAAGCGGGTGCGCGTCTCGGGGTTGTTGCCGGTGATCACCGCCCCCGCGTCGAGGTCGAGGAAGGGCCGGCCCCCGCGGCCGAAGGAGAAGGGCGTGAGGCGGAGGCCGCCGCCGAAGGTCCACGCGTTGCCGCTGTTCACGATCGGAGCGACCGCCGACCAGCTCGATCCCTCGACCGCGAGGTGGATGCCGAGGGCCCGCACCGGGCGAAACCCGACGCGCAGCCGCCCGGTGAGTCCGAGGCCGAACTCGTCGCTCTGGGGCGTCGAGAGCATCGTGCCCGCCGCGCCTTCGAGGCCGATGTAGAAGCGCTCGGCGACCTGGGCGTGGGCTGTTCGCCCCGCGCCCGTAACCGCCAGTGCGCACGCCAGCGCGGCGGTGGCCGCGCATGAACCCGGTCGAAGCCTGATTCTCACCATAGGGTCGAGACCATACGGGACAATGGGTCGCGTCCACCAGAACATGACGGGCAACCATGCCGCGCCCCCGAAGGCTGCGCTGGACTCTGGGAGGTCTGTTATCGTTCGCGGCGATGAGGTCCATTTCATTTGGTTTCGCCGTGCTCACCGCGGTGCTCCTGACTGCGTGCGCCATCGACAATCCCACGGACGTCCGGCTGCCTGACGCCGGACCCTGCGGGACCATGGGGGCTGCGTGCTGCCCCCAGGTGGCCACGGCGCCCAACGGCGCCCGCACGATCTGTCGCAGCGCGGGCACGACCTGCTCGGCGGGCACCTGCGTCGCGTGTGGCGCGCCCGGCCAGCCATGCTGTGCTGGCGCCGCCGCGGGTGACGGGGGCACTTCGATGGACGCGGGCCTCGCGGGCACATGCAACGGCGCAGGCGTCGCCTGCCTCGCCAACACCTGCGTCGACTGCTCCGGGCCCACCCAGGCGATCTGCAACGGCCAGTGCGTGTCGCTCACCACCGACCAGAACTGCGGCGCCTGCGGAAGCGCCTGCGCCACCACCTCGGGCGAGCGCTGCACGCTCACCGCGGCGAGCGGCGTCGACGGCGGCGTGACCGACGCGGGCTCGATGCCCGACGGCGGCGCGCGGGTGGCGTTCTGCCGCATCCAGTGCCCGCCGGGCCAGGTGCTCTGCGGCACCACCTGCCGCGACCTGACCAACGATCCCAACAACTGCCGCACCTGCGGCAACCAGTGCAACCTCCCCGGCGCGGTCTCGGGCTGCACCGGCAGCGCCTGCGTGCTCTCCAGCTGCCGCGACGGCTTCGGCAACTGCGACAACGTCGCGACCAACGGCTGCGAGACCACCACCTCCACCGACGCCATGAACTGCGGCGTCTGCGGCAACCGCTGCAGCTTCGCCAACGCCGCGGCCACCTGCGCGGCGGGCCGCTGCATGCGAGGCGCCTGCAACCCGGGCTTCGCGGACTGCGACGGCAACCCCGCCAACGGCTGCGAGGTGAACACCGCGATGGGTGACATCTCCAACTGCGGCGCCTGCGGCACGCGCTGCCCGGCGCCTCCCACCGGTGCCTCCGCGGTGTGCACCGCGGGCGCGTGCCGGATCTCGATGGTCGTCTGCATGGTCGGCGTCGGCAACTGCGACGGCAACGACGGCAACGGCTGCGAGACCACGACCCTCAACGACGTCAACAACTGCGGCATCGGCGGCAACGGCATGGTGACCGGCTGCGGCAACCGCTGCCCGAGCACCGGCGGCACTCCGTCGTGCAACGGCGGCGTCTGCTCGATCGCCTGCAGCTCGGGGCTCGGCAACTGCGACGGCAACCTCAGCAACGGCTGCGAGACCAACCTCAACACCACCGTCGCCCACTGCAACGCCTGCGGTCGCTCGTGCACGGTGATCAACGGCACCCCGGGCTGCGCGGCCGGAGCGTGCACCGTGGCCTCCTGCGCCCCGGGCTTCTCCAACTGCGACGGGTTGGTTCCCAACGGTTGCGAGATCAACCTCAACGGAGACAACAACAACTGCGGCGCCTGCGGTCGCGTCTGCCCCGGCGGCCAGAACTGCCAGATGGGCGTCTGCACCGTCTCCTGCGGCGGTGGCCAGACCAACTGCTCGGGCACCTGCCGCGACCTCTCCAACGACCGGCTCAACTGCGGCGGGTGCGGTGTCACCTGCCCCAGCGGTCAGATCTGCACCGCCGGGTCGTGCGTGACGACCTGCGCCGCGGGCCAGGTGCTGTGCGGCAGCACCTGCGTGAACCCCCTCACGGACAACAACAACTGCGGCCCCACCACCGGGACCACCGCCTGCGGACGCACCTGCACCGGAGGCACGGCGTGCACCTCGGGCAACTGCCTGTGCCCGTCGGGGCAGACCACCTGCGGCTCTGGCGCCAGCGCCACCTGCCGCGCGCTCCAGACGGACAACAACAACTGCGGCACCTGCGGGCGCGTCTGCGCCGGCGGCCAGACCTGCGTCGCGGGCGCCTGCACCACCACCTGCTCGGCGGCGCAGACCGACTGCTCGGGCACCTGCCGCGACCTCGCCACGGACAACGCCAACTGCGGCGCCTGCGGGGCGGCCTGCACCGGCGGCACCTCCTGCTCGGGCCGTAGCTGCGTGTGCCCCGCGGGGCAGACGGCGTGCTCGGGCACCTGCCGCGCGCTCCAGACGGACAACAGCAACTGCGGCGCGTGCGGCAACGTCTGCGGCGGCGGCACGGTGTGCTCCGGGGGCGTGTGCACCTCGACCTGCGCGTCGCCCACCACCAACTGCTCGGGCGTCTGCCGCGACCTGCAGAACGACGCCAACAACTGCAACGCCTGCGGCACCGTCTGCTCCCGCGCCAACGGCGTGGCGGGCTGCGCCTCCGGGGCGTGCACCCTGGCGGCCTGCAACACGGGCTTCGGCAACTGCGACGGCAACAACGTCAACGGCTGCGAGACCAACACCGGGACGAGCGTCACCAACTGCGGCGTGTGCGGCAACAGCTGCCAGTTCGCCAACGCGGCCGCGAGCTGCGTGGCGGGCCGCTGCACCCGGGGGACCTGCGCGGCGGGCTTCGCCAACTGCGACGGCGTCGACTCCAACGGCTGCGAGGTCAACACCGTCGCCGGCGACATCAACAACTGCGGCGCCTGCAACAACCGCTGCCCGACGCCCCCCATCGGCAGCATCGCGGTGTGCGCCAACTCGATGTGCACCACGTCGAGCGTGAGCTGCTCGGCGGGCACCGCGGACTGCGACGGCGCGCCGGGCAACGGCTGCGAGGTGGCCACCACCACCGTCTCCAACTGCGGCGCCTGCGGCCGCGCCTGCGTCGGCACCAACGGCACCGCGACCTGCGCCTCGCAGCTCTGCAGCATCACCTGCAGCGCGGGCTTCGGCAACTGCGACGGCAGCGCGGCCAACGGCTGCGAGACCAACACCACCACCAGCCCGACCAACTGCGGCGCGTGCAACACGGTCTGCTCGCTGGCCAACGCCACCGCGGGCTGCGCGGCGGGCGCGTGCACCATCGCGAGCTGCAACGCGGGCTTCGCCAACTGCGACGGCGTCGCCAGCAACGGCTGCGAGCGCAACCTCAACAGCGACACCAACCACTGCGGCGCCTGCGGCAACGTCTGCGCCGGGGGGCAGCTCTGCTCCGCGGGCGTGTGCGTGACCACCTGCGGCTCGGGGCAGACCAACTGCTCCAGCGTGTGCCGAGACCTCACCACCGACCCGGACGCCTGCGGCGCCTGCGGCACCGTCTGCTCGGGCACCGGCATCGTGTCGCGCACCTGCTGGGGCGGCGCGTGCAGCGGAACCTGCTCGGCGGGCCGCGCCAACTGCGACGCCAACCTGCAGACCAACGGCTGCGAGACGGACATCAACACCTCCGTCGCGACCTGCGGCGGCTGCGCGGGGATGGCCTGCTCGACCAACCACATTGTTCCTGCCTGCACCGGAGGCAACTGCACCGGGAGCTGCTCCGTCGGCTACGCGGACTGCAACAGCGACAAGCGCGCGGACGGCTGCGAGGTCAACACCCGCGCCGACCCGATGAACTGCGGCGGCTGCGGGACGGTGTGTCCGACGAGGCAGCACTCCACCCCGGTGTGCTCCATCGGGTCGTGCGGGATGACCTGCGAGCCGGGCTGGGGAAACTGCGACGGGTCGAGCGTCACGGGCTGCGAGACCGACCTCAGCATGAGCGGCAGCTGCGGCGCCTGCGGGGTCACCTGCACCGGCGGGACGACGTGCCAGGACACGGGCGGCGGGGCCTACGCCTGCCAGTGATGCGAGACGGGGGGATTGTCGGGTAGGAGCGGCGGATCAGACCGCGCGGCGGCGGGCGGCGCCGGGCTGGCGCATCGCCTGGGCCTTGGCGCGCACGGTGGCGTTGGGCGTGCGGGCGGGGGCGGCGGCGCGCGCGGCGGCGGCCGAAGGGGCAGGAGCGTCGGCGGCGGGCTCACCCTCGGGGGCGGCCTCGTCGACGGGGGCGGCCGCGGCGCGCTGGGCGGCGAGCTCGGCGGCGTGCGCGGCCTCGTCCTTGGCGAGATGGCACTTCTTGTACTTGAGACCCGAGCCGCAGTGGCAGGGGTCGTTGCGTCCGACCTTCATGGGGGAGTTCCTTTCGTAAGGGAGCGCGGCGGGGCCGCGAGCGGGCGCCATGGTAGCGCAGCGGGGAGGACTGCATCGCGACGAACGGCGGCGGAGATCCCCCGTCAGGGGCCCCGCGCCGCGACCCTCGAAGAAAGGTGAGGGTAGGATGCGTCGGACCGGGCCATTCCGGTCAGGACGCCGATGAAGGGGGTGGGAGGTTTCGCCATGGAGAGTGATCTGACGAAGCGGGAGCTCGTGCTCCCGGCGCCGTACGCGGTGAAGCGGGCGCTGGCCCCGGAGGGCATCCGGGCCGAGCTGGTGCTGTCGCGCTACGACGGCGAGGCCCTCACGGAGACGGAGGTGCGCATCGCGAGGGCGGTGCTCTCGCTGATCGACGCCGAGCAGGAGGTGTCGCTGGCGACGTCCTTCGAGGACACGCCCCTGCCGCCATTGAAGCGGAAGAAGCCGCGGCCCTGAGCGGGATCACCCCGCCCGGACCGCCGTCCCCTCCACCCGCTCGCTGCTACGAGCAGCCCATCGAGTTGCCGCAGTTCAGGCAGCGGTAGCACGCCCCGTTGCGCACGGTGATGTGCCCGCACACGCTGCACATCGGCGCGTCGCCCATCATCTTGCTGAGCTGCTTGTCGAGCGCGTTGCCGCTGCTGCTCTCGTACTCGGTGAGCGTCGCGGTGTACGCGCTCTCCGGAGGCGCCGCCGACGGCGTCATCGGCGACTGGTCCGCCTCGGCCTTCTCCTCGTCGGTGGGCGGGACGTGCGCCAGGTCGTAGCGCTTCAGGTACTCCACCCCCAGCACGCGGAACACGTAGTCGATGATGCTCGTCGCGAACTTCACGTTCGCGTGGCCCACCACCGAGCCCTGCGGCTCGAAGCGCGTGAAGGTGAACTGGTCGACGTACTCGGCCAGCGACACCCCGTGCTGAAGACCCATCGACACCGCGATGGCGAAGGAGTTCATCAGCGACCTGAACGCCGCCCCCTCCTTGTGCATGTCGATGAAGATCTCGCCGAGCTGCCCGTCCTGGTACTCGCCGGTGCGCAAGAACACCTTGTGCCCGCCGATGCGCGCCTCCTGGGTGAACCCGCTGCGCTTCTTCGGCAGCCGGTAGCGCACCGACTTGCGCGGCGGCGCCAGCACCGGGCTCTTCGAGAAGAGCGGACCGAACTCCGACGTGGTGTCCGCCGTCCCGGTGACCACCGGCGCCGGCGTCGTCGTGGACTCGGCCTTCGCCTCGATGGCCTTCGCCGCGGGCTTCGCGTCGTCCTTCTTCTCCTCCGCGCTCGTCGACGAGAGCGGCTGCGACGCCTTGCACCCGTCGCGGTAGAGCGCCACCGCCTTCAGCCCGAGCTTCCAGCCCTGGTAGTAGATGTCCGCCACCTCATCGACCGTGGCGTCGTTGGGGAGGTTGACCGTCTTGGAGATCGCGCCCGAGAGGAAGGGCTGCGTCGCGGCCATCATCTTCACGTGCGCCATCGGGGCCAGGAAGCGCCGCCCGTGGCGCCCGCAGCGGTTGGCGCAGTCGAAGACCGGGAGGTGCTCCTCGCGCACGTGCGGCGCGCCCTCGACCGTCGAGCGGCCCAGCACGTGGTCGCCCAGGGTCTCGATCTCCGAGCGCGGAATCCCCCAGTGGGAGAGCAGCGAGAAGGTCGGAGAGCGCGAGGCCTCCTCGACGCCGAGGCGCTTCACCAGGTCGGCCCCGAGGGTGAAGGGCGAGAGCGCCTGCTCGATGGAGAAGGCCCCGCGCAGCGCCGCCTCGACGCGGGTGATGTCGTCGGAGGTGAAGCCCTTGCCCTTCAGGTACTCGCGGTTGACCACCGGAGCGTTGAGGAAGGTGTTGGTGCCGCTGACGTAGGCGAGGATCTCCGCGATCTGACCCTTGGAGTACCCGAGGCACACCAGGGCGCGCTCGACCGAGGCGTTGACGATCTTGAAGTACCCGCCGCCGGCGAGCTTCTTGAACTTCACCAGCGCGAAGTCAGGCTCGATGCCGGTGGTGTCGCAGTCCATGAGGAGCCCGATGGTCCCGGTGGGCGCGAGCACCGTCGCCTGGGCGTTGCGGTAGCCGTGCTGCGCGCCGAGGCGCACGGCCTCGTCCCAGTCCTCGCGCGCGGCGGCGGCGAGGTCCTTCGGGCAGGCGCGGTCGCTGATGGCGTAGGCGGCCTGGCGGTGCTTGGCCATCACGTCGAGCATGGAGTCGCGGTTCTTGGCGAAGCCCGCGAAGGTGCCCTTCACCGAGGCGACCTCGGCGCTCACCCGGTACGCGTGCCCGGTGAGGATGGCCGTGAGCGAGGCCGCGATGGCCCGGCCCTCGTCGGAATCATAGGCGACGCCCATCAGCATGAGCAGCGTGCCGAGGTTGGCGTAGCCGAGGCCCAGCGGGCGGTAGTCGTGGGAGTTCTGCGCGATCTGCTTGGTCGGGTAGGACGAGTAATCGACGAGGATCTCCTGCGCGAGGAAGAACACCCGCGCCGCGTGGCGGTAGCCCTCGATGTCGAAGTGCTGCGTGCCGTCGGCGTCCTCGCTCAAGAACTTCGTGAGGTTGAGCGACGACAGGTTGCACGCCGTGTCGTCGAGGAACATGTACTCACTGCACGGATTGCTTGCGTTGATGCGCCCGCTGACCTTGCAGGTGTGCCAGTCGTTGATGGTGCTGTCGTACTGCACCCCGGGGTCGGCGCACGACCAGGCGCTGAGGGCGACCTTCTTCCAGAGGTCCTTGGCGCGGTAGGTGTCGATCACCTTGCCGTTGGTGCGGCCCCGGGTCTGCCACTCGCCGTCGATCTCGACCGCGCGCATGAACTCGTTGGTCACCCGCACGGAGTTGTTCGAGTTCTGCCCGGAGACCGTGTGGTAGGCCTCGCCGTTGAAGTCGGAGGGGTAGCCCTGCGCGATGAGCGCCATGGCCTTCTTCTCCTCCTTCATCTTCCACTCGATGAAGTCGACGATCTCGGGATGGTCCATGTCGAGGCAGACCATCTTGGCGGCGCGGCGCGTGGTGCCGCCGGACTTGGTGCTGCCCGCCGCGCGGTCGAAGACCTCGAGGAAGGACATGAGCCCGGAGGAGGTTCCGCCGCCGGAGAGCTTCTCCTGACGGCCGCGCAGGGCGCTGAAGTTCGAGCCCGTGCCGGAGCCGTACTTGAAGAGCCGCGCCTCGTTCTTCACCAGCTCGAAGATCGCCATCAGGTCGTCCTGGGCGCTCTGGATGAAGCACGCCGAGCACTGCGGCGCCTCGTAGGCGTTGGCCGTCTCGGCCACCGTGGCGGTCGACTCGCTGTAGGCCCAGTTGCCGCCCTGGCCGGTGATGCCGTAGCGCTGGAAGAGCCCGCAGTTGAACCACACCGGCGAGTTGAACGCGCCGTACTGGTTCACCAGCAGGAACGACAGCTCGGCCTCGAAGGTGTCCGCCTGCGCCCGGTCGGCGAAGTACCCGCGCGACTCGCCCGCCTCGCGGATCGAGTGGGCGATGCGGTAGACCACCTGCTTCACGCTGGTCTCGCCCTTCTTGGCGTCACCGTGAAGGCCCGCGCGGCGGAAGTACTTGGACACCACGATGTCCGTCGCGAGCTGCGACCAGGCCTTCGGCACCTCGGCCCCGCGCGTGGCGGCGACCACCGAGCCGTCGGGGTTGCTGATGACGCTGTCCCGGCGGTCGTACTCCACCGAGGCCAGCGGGTCGCTGCCGGGCTGCGTGTAGCGGCGCAGCACCAGGTCGGACGCTGCGCGGCTGGCCCGGGACGAGGCCTTGGACTTCGCCGGAGTCGCGGCGGCGGCGGCGGGCTTCGTCCTGCCGTTGGTCTTCCCCTGGATCGGTCCGTCGATGCTCAAGCGATCTCTCCCTGTTGGGTGTGTCGTGGTGAAGCCTCCCCACGGCCCTCACCCGTCGTCCAGCAGTGGGGCGACGAGGTCGGGTGGCGCTGAAGGAGGGGACGATCACCATGCACCCACCCAGAGCCCGGTCGCCAGTTCACGGCCCCTTCCGCCCCCGGCACGCGCCTCGCCCTCTGGCACTTCCAGGGATTTCTCCCGCCGCCCACCACACCGGGCCATCGGCCCCGGATGACAAGTTTCTCGCAGGCGCCTCGGACGGCGGCCGCGAGACCCCTCGCTTCCCCCTGGAGCTCCATGGGGAGATGGGGCCTCCGAAGGGCGCCACCGCCGGGGGCGTCGGCTCCACCGGGAGGGGAGCTCCCGGCGCCGATGCTGGTCAAACCCCCGGGGCGGTCCATGGCATCATCGCGCCGATGAGCGCCCTGTCCCATTCCGCTCCGCTGCGACCGCCGGTTGCCCTGCTCTGTGTGCTCGCGCTCGGCTGCGGCCCGACGATCCGCCACACGCTCGCCACCAGCGACCAGCGGCACATCACCTACGAGGACCTCTGCCATCTGCAGAGCTGGTACGACCACCGCACCGCCAGCAACGCGCCGCCCTTCCGGGTGGTCGACGAGCAGTCCACCGAGACCGCCCAGCGCGAGCCTGACGAGAGCGGGCGCCTCCGGCACGTCGAGCTCGGCGAGGGCACCTACCTCATCGCCAGCCGCGAGGACCGGCTGCGCTTCAACCAGCTCCTCCGCAGCGAGTACGACAACCTCCCGTCGATGGCGATCACCGGCCCCGAGGGCAGCGTGCGGGTGCACGTCTCCTTCTGGCAGACCGGGACCATCCGCCGCATCCGCCCCGACGTCGACGTCACCGTGGAGGCCAACGGCAGCCGCCACGTGCTGCCCTCGCACCCCTGCGTCGGGGAGTTTCTCTTCGGGGAGCAGGCCTACGCGATGCGCCGCAACGTCCTCGAGGCCGAGCGGGCGCGCGCCCGCGGGGAGATCCCCACCGCCTACCTGGGGGACGCCTCCGTCGGGGACGTGACGGACGCTGCCGTGGCGGGCGACGCGCCATGAACGCCCGCACCTTCGCCATCGCGCTCACCTCCTTCCGCGAGGCCCTGCGCGACCGCATCCTCTTCGCGGTGCTGGGCCTCGGCGCCGCCTCGGTGCTCTTCGGCCTCGGCCTGGGGTCGCTCTCCTACGCCGAGTCGGTGCGCATCGTCGTCGACCACGGGCTCGTGACCATCTCCCTCCTCGCCAACCTCATCGCGATCTTCCTGGGAGCCAACTTCCTCTACAAGGAGCTCGAGCTCCGCACCCTCTACGTGCTGCTCGCCAAGCCCGTCGCGCGGCACGAGCTGGTGCTCGGCAAGTACCTCGGCATCCTCTTCACCGTCGCGGTGTTCATCCTCGCCACGGCGGCGCTGCTCCTCGCCGTGGTCACCCTCATCGCCACCGAGGACAGCTACGCCGCCGCGCAGCGCTTCGAGGCCGCGGTCGGCCCCGCGATGCAGCTCGTGCGCTCCCGCGGGCTGCGCCTCGCCGCCCTCGGGGTCATCCTCGCCGCCGCCCCCGCGCTGCTCGTCTTCCCCCGGCTCCGGCGCGCGCTCTCCCTCGCCGCCGTCCTGCCCATCGCCTCCGCGCTGCTCGCGGGCTTCGCCTCCCTCGCCTACGTCGTCGCCCCCTCCGAGACCGTCTTCGTCCTCGTCGGCGCGCTGCTCGTCTTCGCCGAGGTCACCGTCACCGCCGCCGTCTCCATGCTGTTCTCGTCCTTCAGCACGCCCTTCGTCACGGCGATCCTCTCCTTCGGGGTGTTCGCCATCGCGCGCAGCACCTGGCTGATGCAGCACCTCCCTCGCCGCAATTTCCCCGCCGCCGCGCGCGCCGCCCTCCAGGGCATCGCCAGGGTCGTGCCCAACCTGCACCTCTACGTCCCCGAGCGCGCGGTGCTGCTCAGCGACGACCCCAACCACCCCATCGCCCGCTACATCGCCCTCGCCACCGGCTACGCCGTCCTCTGGGCCGCCGGGCTCCTCGCCGCCTCGTCGCTCCTCTTCCGCCGCCGCGACCTCGTGTGAAGCTCCACCCCGCCGCCGCCCGCTACGCCGCCGCCGTCGCCCTGGTGCTCGGCGTCGCCTCCGCGCGCGTCCTCGTCGAGTCCCGCGCGGCGCTCGTCGAGGGCCGCTCTCAGCTCGCCCGAGGCGCCGTCGACCCCGGCGTGCGCGCCCTCCGCCGCGCCGCGCACCTCTACCTCCCGGGCAACCCCGCCAACGCCGACGCCTACGACGCCCTCGAGCGCTTCGCCCGCGACCAGGAGACCCTCGGCCACCAGGACCACGCCCTGCTCGCCTGGCGCGCGGTGCGCTCCAGCGCCCTCGCCACCCGCTGGATCATCGTTCCCCACCGCGAGCGCCTCGACCGCGCCAACCGACGCATCGCGCGGCTGATGGCCCTGCTCCCTCCGCCGCCCGAGGAGCGCGACACCCCCGTCGCCCGACGAGAGGAGCTTCACTACGCCCTGCTGCTCGAAGACCGGGCGCCGGAGCCCGCGTGGGTGCTCGTGCTCGGCGTCGCCCTCGCCCTCTGGATCGGCGGCGCCTTCTACGCTGCGCGTCATGGGTGGGATGACGCAGACCGCCCTCGCGCTCGAACGCTCGCGGCCACCGGCGCGGCCGTCGCGGTGGGGCTGATGCTCTTCGTGGCGGCGCTGCTGCGGGCTTGATCTACCCCGCGCGGGCAGCGCACGATGGCCCCCTATGCGCTTGCGAGACGTTCGGTGGCTCCTGCCTTTGGGTCTGCTGCTTGGTGGGTGCGCCTCGTCGGGCGACGGCACCGTCATCACCCCGAAGGCCGATGCGAGCGTCGACCTCGGCAAGGCCCTCGACACCGGCGACGACGTCGGGGTCGATGCCTCCGACGCGGCCGACGCGGCCGACGTCCCGATGGGCCGGGTGTGCCGCACCAACGACGACTGCACCTCGCCGGACCTCTGTAGCAACGGCCAGGTCTGCCGCTTCAACCGCTGCGTGGTCGTGGGCGGCACCCCGAGCTGCGACGACAGCGTCGCGTGCACCGACGACAGCTGCGACGCGACCGCGGGGCGATGCGTCCACGCGCCCAACGACATGCGCTGCCCGAGCGACAACTTCTGCGCGGGCGAGACCGGCTGCGTGCGAGAGCTGCCCTGCGAGATCGGCGACGCCACCTGCGCGCGGCTCAACGGCGACCCCTGCACGGGCACCTGGAGCTGCGACCCGGCCCGGCTCCGCTGCGTCCGCAGCGCTCCGTACAACTGCGCCGACACGGACACCTGCACCATGGACGTCTGCATGCTCTCGGGCACCGCCCCGATGTGCCTGCACAACGGCCCGAACTACATGACCGACCTGGCCAACTGCGGCTCGTGCGGCCACGCCTGCACCGCGGGGGCGAACCAGACCGCGGCGTGCACCGCGGGCGCCTGCACGGCCTCGTGCAACCCGGGCTTCGTGGACGCCGACCGCATGGCGGCCAACGGCTGCGAGTGCAACAGCTCCGCGGCCGACGACCCGGACGTGATGTTCCGAGACACCAACTGCGACGGCATCGACGGCGACGTGGGGCGGGCGATCTTCGTGTCGCCGCGCGGCAACGACAGCAACCCCGGCACCATGGCGATGCCCAAGCGCACCCTCGCCGCGGGCATCGCCATGGCCCGCATGGCGACCCCGGTGAAGTCCGTCTACGCGGCCCTCGGCACCTACGGGGAGGCCGTCACCCTCGCCCCCGGGGTGAACCTGTACGGCGGCTACAACGACGAGGACGGCTGGTCCCGCGCGGCCGGCAACTCCACCGAGATCGACAGCCCCAGCACCACCGGCCTCAGCGCGACCAACGTGCTCGTGGCGACGGAGGTGCAGCTCTTCACCATCCACTCCCAGGCCGCGGCGGCCGTGGGGGAGAGCTCGTATGGGGTGCGGGTGCTCGGCAGCACCGGGCCGGTGCTCTTCCGCAACTGCCAGCTGACGAGCTCCGACGGCGGCGACGGCAGGGACGGCACCGACGGCACCATGGGATCGAGCGCCAGCGGGGCCTCGTCCCCCTGCGGCGCGAACGGCGGAGGTGGTGGCGGCGGAGGCAGCGGCAACCGCGCGGGCACCGCGGGCGGTCCGGGGGGGCAGGTCTCCGGCGGAGGAGCGGCCGGCGGAGGCGGAGGCGGAGGCGGCGGGAGCTCGTGCACCGATAGCTGCCGGCGCAACAACGGCGCCGCGGGCGGCACCGGGCTCCCGGGGGGCAACGGCATCAACGGCGTCCCCGGCGACGCCACCGGCCAGGTGAGCATGGCGGGGGTCTACACCCCGCGCGCCAGCGCCCGAGGCTCCGATGGGGCCTCCGGCGGAGGAGGCGGAGGAGGCGGAGGAGGCGGCGGCACCGAGGTCACCCGGAGCTGCGGCGGGTCGGTCTTCAGCCCGTGCCGGTCCCGCTCGGGCGGCAACGGCGGAGGCGGCGGAGGAGGAGGCTGCGCGGGCACCGCGGGCACCGGCGGCACCGGCGGCGGAGGCAGCTTCGCGATCATCAGCCTCGCTTCGCAGGTGCGCCTGGAGGGCTGCCGCCTTCAGACCGGCACCGGCGGGCGCGGAGGTCGCGGCGGCAACGGAGGCACCGGAGGCACCGCGGGCGTCGGCGGCGCGGGGGGCGACTCGGGCTGCGAGTGCACCGGCATCGGTGGCACCGGTGGCACCGGTGGCGCGGGTGGCGCTGCGGGCAGCGGCGCGGGAGGCCCCGGAGGCCCGTCGGTCTGCGTGGCGTTCGCGGGCGACCTGCCGGCGCAGACCGGGACGACCTGCACCCTGGGCCGCGCCGGAACGGGCGGCACCGGCGGTCGCAACGCGGTGCTCGGGGCGGCCAGCAACGGGCCGGGGGGCATCCGCGTGAACGCGCAGCCCCTCGACTGAGCCTCAGGGCCCAGCGGGGGGGGTTGAGCTGGGAAACCCCTCAGTCGATTGACTGCCGTGGCCCCGATCGGCTGACCTAAGATCGCTCGGGTGAGCGCAGCGTGAAGGAGCGCAGCAGGACAGAGGAAGGCGAAGCCACGGAGGCGGCCAGCACGGAGCGGCCCGCGGCGGTGTCCACGCGCGCGCCGCGCACTGGGATCTTCCGCTGGTCGTCGCACCCCTCGTCGGAGCTGCCCTCGGGCAACGCCCCGCCGAGGCAGCGCTCCCCGGAGGCGCTGAGCGTGCTGCTGCGCTGGACCGAGGACCTCGACGACGAGCGCGCGGTGACCCTCTGGTCGGGGCTGAGCGCCGTGGAGGACCCGCAGGCGCGAGAGGCCGCGCTGCTGCGGTGGATCGACTGGGCCGGCGTCGCCATACCCCTCGGGGTAAAGCTGCGCGACCTGGTGAAGGCCGTCGGCCGGCTGATCGGCGAGCTCGGGATGCTGGTCGCGGACGCCGACCGGGTGCTGGAGCTCGACCCGCTCGACCTCGCGCCGGTGACCCGCGCGCTGCTGGGCTGGATGCGCGCTCGCGAGGCGCAGCCGGGGGTGGTGCTCGGGGCGGCGCTCTCCATCGTGCAGGCCTCGGAGACCCTGCGGGAGAGCACCCCGGGCGGCGCGGCGGGGGCCAACCCGGTGTCGATCCCGATGCTGCTCTCGTCGCTGCGCAGGCGGATGGAGCGCGCGCCCACGGAGGAGTGCGCCGAGCTGCTGGCGGTGTATCTCCGGGCCGATCCGCCGGCGACGATGCCCTCGTGGGCCGCGATGAACCTGGAGTTCGCGCTGCTCGCGGGCGACCTCCGCGGCCACTATGTTCCGGCGCTGGCGCGGCTGCCCTTCGTGGCCCCGGCGGTGTGGCGCGACCTGCTCGCCCGGCGCGACGCCCCCCGCGACACGCTGCGCTCGATGCGCCTGCTGGCCGCGCTGGCGCAGCACGACCAGCTCGCCCGGGCGCTCCCTGCGGAGACCGCCGGGGTGGCCGCCGAGGCCCTCGTCGCGGGCCTCGAGCACCCGCGCTTCCGGGTGTGGTCGCTGGCCGCGCGCGCGATGGGCAGGCTCGCTGGAGCGCTCCCGGCGGTGCAGGGCGCGCTGGAGTCGCTGCTGACGCAGGAGGGCGCGACGCTGCTCCGGCGGCGGGCCTTCGCGGCGCTGGGCAACGTGGGGCCCAGCGGTGATCCTGCGCTGAGGGCGCACCGCGACGCGGTGATCGCCGCGGTCGAGCGGCCGGTGGTGGCGGGCGACGCCTCGACCTCGGTGCACACCGTGGAGACCGGCGCCTGGTCGCTCTCGCTCGCCTCGCAGGTGGCGGCCTTCGCGGTCTCGCTCCCCGACCACGTGGCGCACGGAGATCCCCGCTGGAGCGCGCTGGCCGCGGCCTTCGCCGAGCGCGGCGGGCCGGACGCCTGGCTCGCGGTCGCCCGGGCGATGCAGGAGGTGGCGCTGCGCCAGCCCCACGCGCTGGAGGCCGCGCGCTCGGTAGCCGCGAGCGTGCAGTCGAAGGCCATCGGGGTGCGCTCCTCGAGCGCCGACAACGAGCGCGCCGAGCGGGCCGAGGCCATCACGGTGCGGCTGGTCCACCCGGAGGCCCAGCGCGCCCCGCTGGCGCTGCTCGCGGAGATCGCGCACGCGGTGGGCCAGAACCCCGCGGCGCCGGACGTGCGCTCGCTGGTCGACGGCTGCGGGGCCGAGCTCGACGCCATCATCTCCCGGGCGGTGCGCTCGCTCGCGAGGGAGGACAGCCGCGACGCCGCGCAGGGGAGCCTGGCGCTGGAGGAGGTGGTCGACCTCGTGGTCGACGGAGACCTGGAGGTGCTGGCGCATCACCTGGGCGAGGTGTCCGCGCGCACCGCGGCGCTGGCCCTGGTGGACGCGCTGCGCGACCGGCTCTTGAAGATGGTCTGGTCGGGGCTGCGGCGCTCGACGCCCGCGGCGGCGGCGTGGCGGCGGTGGCTGCTGCGGTCGGCGACGGTGCTGCCGAGGGTTCCGCCGACGAACCGGCACGTGGCGGCGGAGACGGTGCGCGAGCAGGTGCTGGAGACCCTGGAGCGCGTCGCGGAGGACCCGCTGGTGGGACAGCGGGCGCTGGAGCGCCACGTGGCGGCGACGCTGGTCGAGCTCGCGGCGGCGCTCTCGCCCTCGCTGGGCGCCGGGGCCATCGGCGCCGTGCTCACCTGGATGGCGATGCGCGGGGTGCTGGGCCCGACGCAGGTGCGGCTGCGCCGATGGATCGCCGACGAGGTGGCGGGCGACCGGGTGCAGCGGTGGTTCCGGCTGGTGGAGCTGATGACCCGGTCGGGTCGCGACCCGGCCGCGGACCTCGACTCGCTCCAGGTGATGGTGGGCGACCAGTGCCGGCTGGGGGTCACGCTGGGCGAGCTCGCGGCGTGCTGCACCTCGCTCACCACCCGCCGCCCGGAGGACCACTGGTCCGGCCTCCCCCGCTTCGACCTCACGGACCTCGCCCGCGTCGCCGACACCTTCACGCGCCTCACCCTCGACGCCACCTACGCGCTCACCCTCGACCGCGAGCGGCCCGCGCAGGTCGCCCGCGCGGCGCGCCCCTCGACCACGTCCCTCAGCGACCGCGCGGCGCAGCTCGACCGGCTGCTCACCTCGACCTCGCTGAAGTTCGTCGACGCCGCCCGCCGCGCCGAGGTGGTGGAGCACTACATCGGCGAGCTCGGAGCCCTCTGCGAGGCGATCGCCACCGGGTGCGGCCCGCTGCTCTCGACGCTGGTCCGCAGCGCGCTGGCGAGGGCGATGGTGGCCGTGCGCACCATGGCGGCGCTCGCGGTGCGCGCCGAGACCACCGGCGCCCGACACATCGGCCGGCTGCGGGTGCTGGGCGAGCTCTCGAGCGCCCACGAGGGCGGCATGGCGTCGACCTTCCTCGCGGAGGGCCCCGCGCCGGGCAAGCGCGTGGTGGTGAAGCTGCTGCCGTGGGCGGGCATGAAGGGCACCTCCGCGGAGACCTCGCGCGCGCTCTTCGAGGGAGAGATGGAGCGCCTCGCCCGCGTGGTGCATCCCAACGTGGTGGGCATCGTGGACGCGGGCTTCGTCGACGAGGGCGCCTACCTCGCGCTGGAGTACATCCCGGGCGCCTCGCTGGAGACGCTGCTCACCCGCCTCGGTCGCATGACCCCGGCGGCGCTCGCGCCCATCATCCGCGACGTGGCCCGCGCGCTGGCGCACCTGCACCAGCGGGGGGTGCTGCACCGCGACGTGAAGCCCGCCAACCTGCTGGCGCAGTTCGAGCTGCCCGACGGGGCCGAGCTCACCGCCGAGACGCTCGCTCGCGCGGAGCTCATCCGCGCGGTGCTCATCGACTTCGGCATCGCCACGGAGACCTCTCGCGCCGGCGCCCACGAGGGCATCACCGGGACGCCCGGGTACATCGCCCCGGAGGTCGTGCGGGGCATCGAGCCCTTCGGGCCGGCGGTGGACGTCTACGCCCTCGCGGTGGTGGTCTTCGAGATGCTCTGCGGGACCAACCCCTTCCTCGCGGGCGAGCCCGACCTGGAGACGGTGCTGGTGAGGCACGGCTCCGTCGCGCTGCCGTGGTCCGAGCTGCCGGAGATGAGCGGGCGCGCCGCGCTGGTGAAGCTGCTCCAGGACGCCACCAGGATGGACCCGCAGCGCAGGCCGTCGATGCGGGTGTTCCTGCAACGCTGGATCGAGCTTTCTGCCGAGTTCTGATCGGCCGGACGCGGGGATCGGGTCTATGGTTCGGGACATGGCGGTTGGACGGGGCCTTCCGGGCGAGCCTGATGCTTCAGGCCAGCCAGATGCGGCGCACGCGGAGGGAGGGAGCGAGTCCCTCAGCCGAGGCCTCCTCGACAGCGCGCCCATCGGGCTCGCGCTCTGTCGGCTGGACGGCTCCTTCGTCGACGTGAACCCCGCCTTCGCCCGGATCATCGGCCGCACCGTCGAGGAGACCCTGCGGCTCAGCTACTGGGACGTCACCGCGGAGCGCTACGCCGCCGACGAGCAGCGGCAGCTCGAGAACCTCGAGCGCACCGGCCGCTACGGCCCCTACGAGAAGCACTACATCCACAAGGACGGCCGGCTCGTCCTGGTGCGGCTCCAGGGGCAGCTCATCGAGCTCGAGGGGGAGCGCTACATCTGGTCCGCCGTGGAGGACTTCTCCGGCCACGAGGCCGCGGTGGAGCAGCGGCTGGAGCACCTGCGCTTCCTCGATGCGATGGAGCGGATCAACCTCGCCATCCGCGGCGCGCCCGACCTCGATCGGCTGATGGGCGACGTGCTGGAGGAGATGCTCTCGCTCTTCGTGTGCGATCGGGCCTGGCTGATCTATCCCTGCGATCCCGCCGCGCCCACCTTCCGGATCATGAGGGAGGCGACGCGGCCGCAGTGGCCGGGGGCGCTCGCCGCGCACGAGGGCGACATCCCGATGAACCCGGAGGTGATCGAGACCTTCAAGCTGGCGCTCTCCTCGGAGGACCCGATCCGCTGCGACCCGGAGTCGGCCACGCCCGTCGAGCCCACCGCCCGCCGCTTCGGGGTCCAGTCGCAGATGCTCACGGCGCTGCACCCGAAGAACGGTCCGCCCTGGGTCTTCGGCATGCACCACTGCGAGGGCCCGAGGGTCTGGACCACCGAGGAGGCGCGGATCTTCCGCGAGATCGGGCACCGCATGTCCGACGCCATCAGCGGCGCGCTCTACCTTCGCGACCTGCGCGAGAGCGAGGAGCGGCTGCGCACCCTCGTCGAGCACGCCCCGGAGGCGATCCTGGTCTTCGACTGCGACGCCGGTCGCTTCATCCGCGGCAACTCCAAGGCCGCGGCGCTCTTCAAGCGGAGGCCGGAGGAGCTGTGCGAGCTCGGCCTGATCGACGTCTGTCAGGAGGAGCAGGCCGACGGGCGCCGCGCCGCGGAGGTCGTCGACGAAGCCATCGCCCGGACCCTGGCCGACGAGGTCCTCGTCACCGAGTGGAGCTGCCGCGACGCGGAGGGAGTGAAGGCCTACTGCGAGGTGCGGATGATCCGACTGCCGGGCGCCTCGCGGCGCCTGATCCGGGTGAGCCTCACCGACATGACCGGGCGTCGGCAGCTCGAGGAGCAGCTCCGGCAGGCGGTGAAGATGCAGGCGATCGGCACGCTGGCCGGAGGCATCGCCCACGACTTCAACAACCTGCTCGTGGTCATCCAGGCCGGCAGCTCGATGGTGGGCAGCGCGCTGGGGAAGGAGCACCCGCTGCAGGGCCAGATCCAGGCGGTGGTCCAGGCGGCGCGACGGGCCGCGGACCTGACCCGGCAGCTGCTGGCCTTCAGCCGCAAGCAGGTGATGCAGCCGAGGGTCATCGACCTCAACGAGGTCATCGTGGAGGTCACGCAGCTCGTCGTGCGACTGATCGGCGAGGACATCGACCTGCAGACCGGACTGGCGGGAGGACGGGTGATGACCCGCGCCGACCGCGGCCAGATCGGGCAGGTCGTGATCAACCTCTGCACCAACGCGCGCGACGCGATGCCGGGCGGCGGCACCCTGCGCATCGAGACCGGCTACCGAAGCCTCGGGGCCGACGCCCCGCAGCGCCCCAGCGACCTCGCCCCGGGGCGCTACGCGACGATCGAGGTCACCGACACCGGCGTGGGGATTCCCCCAGAGCTGCAGGGGCGGATCTTCGAGCCCTTCTTCACGACCAAGGAGATCGGCAAGGGCACCGGGCTCGGGCTGTCCACGGTCTACGGCATCGTGCAGCAGAGCGGCGGGGCCGTCGCCGTCCGGAGCGAGCCGGGCCGCGGGGCGACCTTCACCGTCTACCTCCCCGCGGTCGCCGAACAGGTGCCCGATCGCGAGTCGCGGCTGCCGGAGGGGCGATCGTCGCGCTCGGGGGGAGAGACCATCCTGGTCGTGGAGGACGACGCGAGCGTCGCCACGGTCGTCTCGGGCATCCTGCGCGGCCGCGGGTACACCGTCCTCGAGGCGCGCGAGGGCGAGGCGGCGCTCGCGCTGCTGGAGAAGCCGGGCCTCGCGCGCATCGACCTGCTGCTCACCGACGTGGTGATGCCGCGGATGAGCGGGCCCGAGCTCGCCGCGCGGCTGAGGGAGCGACGACCCGAGCTGAAGGTGCTGTGCATGTCCGGCTACGAGAGCGACGGCACGCAGGCGTGGCGCTTCGAGGTGCTGAAGAAGCCCTTCTCTCCCGATGAGCTGGCGGAGCGGGTTCGCGACGTGCTCGACCGCCCCGCCCGCGGGGGGTGACGCTCGGCGCTACGGGTTGTAGCCGGCGCCCGAGGCGGCGAAGGCCCCGATGGGCTCGACGCCGATCGTCCCTGCGCCGTCGACCACGAGGTCGAAGACCCGCCAGACGTTGTTGCTGCCCGGGTTGACCGCGGGGACTTCGTAGCGGCGCACGATGCCCTGGCGAGGCACGATCAGTCCGACGGTGGCGCCCGAGCGCTCGATGGCGCCGCTCGACTGCCCCGAGTAGTTGTGCACCGAGTAGCGGTATCGCCCCGCGGTCATGCGGCTGACGGTGATCACCTCAGGGCCGTAGGAGCTGGTGTCATCGGTGTCGAGCGCGGCGAAGGGAGCCTGGCCGAGGTCGCCCCGCCCGCCGTAGTAGACGTGGAAGCGCGTGGCCGGGCTCCCGAGCGTCGGACCGGTGAAGTGGGAGTCGAGGTCGCGCGGGGCAGCTCCCCAGGTGAGGGTGATCTGCGCCACCGCCTGCACCATCGTGAGGGTGCCGAGGTCGCCGCAGGCCAGCGGGTTGGCCGCGGCGCGCATCACGGTCGAGGGCGTGGCGGCCGTCCTCGGCTCGGTGGCCAGCACGCCCTGCCGGGCGAACACGCTCACCTGCGAGGAGCGCTTCACGTCCGCCGCGAAGCAGCCGTCGGCGCCCGTCCACGCCCTCGACGAGCCGCTGTAGTCCACCCCGTTGAGGACCACCTCGACGTTGGGGACCGTCGCGCCCTGCGGGTCGCGCACGCACGCCCGGACGCACGTGGTCTCGAAGGGCAGGTCGACGTTCCACCAGCTCAGGTGCGGCACCGAGGCGACCCACACGTCACGCCCGGCGACGGTCTGGCGGGTGGCGGTCCCCTCCTCGGCCCAGCGCGCGTTGGCGGCGTCGAGGCTCCAGAGCGGCACCGTCGCGGGCGCCGCCGCGGCCTGGGAGGGCACCACCGGGAGGGTCAGCTCGGCGCTCATCCCGGCAGCGAGGGAGAGCGCCTGCGACCCCTGCCGCACGTCCACCGCCACCACGCCGAAGCTCTCGAAGGGCACCGTCGTCCCGTCGGTGCGTCGACCCGTGAAGCTCGCCGGGAAGGCCACCCTCATCGCCATGCTCGACGCGTCGAGGTACGCCAGCGCGACGGTCGCCATGCCCGTCGCCGCCCGGCCGTCCGCCGTCACCAGCGCGCCCGCGGGGAACCTCACGCTCACCCCCGACGCGCCGGTGATCGTCCCCCCGGCCGCCGTGTCGATCGGCTGCGTCGGCTGCATCCGCACCAGCGCCACGTCCGCCGAGGTGATCGCCCCCACGCGCACGGTCAGCGCCATCACCCCCTCGGCGTATCCCTCGTGCCGCGCCACCAGGGACACTCCCTCCCCGGGCGGCACCTCGCCGAAGGAGAACCACCCCTGCTCGTTGGCCGTGACGGTCCTCCCTCCGAGGGTCAGCGTCACTCCGCCGACCGCCTCGTCGCCTCCCGCCACGCGCACCCTCCCCGCCACCGAGCCCGCGACCGCGACCTGCCCCGGCCCCGGCCCGCTGGTCGTCGAGTCACCGCAGCTCGCCAGCGCAAGAATGAGCACCGCGCGCACGATCTGGTTCGTCTTCATGGAGCCATCGCCTCCTCATCGCCGAGGGACGCTGTGCGCGTCGTCGGCACTACCGCCGTGGCAGCATTCGCTGTGCCGCCCATAGGGAGACTCGCGGCCTCATTCGTGGCTCCCTCCGCACACCCGATGTCCTCCCCTCTCCTGCATCGCGCCCGTGCCTCGCTCACCGCGCTCGCGCTCGTCGCCTGCGCGCTCTCCTCCTGCGGAGCCCGCACCGGGCTCCTCGATCCGCCGGTCGCTCCACCCCCCGACGCGGCCACCTGCCAGACCCCTCCGCCGACCTGCGTTGCGCCTGCGACCGATCCGTGCGCCGCACCCCTCGTCACCGCCGCCCTCTGCGACGCCTCGACCCTCTCCTGGCGGTGCCCTCCGGGCGCCCGGCTCTACGCCCGAGCCGCCGAGCCCGCGGTGTGTCGCCCCTTCCATGATCCCGCCGGGGGCGTGCGCTCGCTCGGCGGCACCCTCGCCCGGGTGCCCACCGACGACGGCCGCTGCCTCTGGATCGCCGAGGACGTCTCCCTCGCCTCGGGAGGGTCTCTCCGCAACGTCGCCTTCGAGGTCGACCCGACGGCCCCCTTCGGCACCTGTCCCTCGCGCGCCGTCTTCGCGGGAGGCGCCGCCCGCTCGGTCGTGTCGCTTGAAGGCAACGACCCTTCGGTCGTCGTGCAGGTCACCGGCGGATATCGCTGGAACGGCGAGTCCCGGGTCACCTACCGGCTCTTTCGCAGCGACCCGGGAGCCCCCTTCGGACTGACCGAGCTCGGCACCGGACTCGCCCGCTGGGACCGCTCCTCCCAGCGGATCATCGTCCCCTCCCCCGCCTCGCTGCGCTTCTCGACCGAGCTCGACCTCGGCGACGCGTCGCTGGTCTCCGGGGACTACGCCTATGTGTGGGGATGCCCAGGGCCGCCGATGTTCCTGACGGAGCGCTGCGTGGTCGCGCGGCTCGATGCGAGCGACCGGATGGAGCTGTTCGTCGGCGGAGGGCGGTGGATCGCGAGCACGCGAGGGAGCGACGCCGTGACGGTCTTCGACGCCGGCCCGTGGGTCTCCTCGGTGGTCGCGCTGCCTGCTGGGATGGGCCTGGCCCACGTCTTCGCGGTGGGCTTCGGCAGCGACCTCCAGGCGCACCGCGCGAGCGCCCCGGAGGGCCCGTGGAGCGCCGCGACCCCCATCGCCCGCTGCGACCTCCCCGCCGCCGACACGCACTCGTACTGCGCCGGTCCGGTGGTGCACCGCGACCTCGCGGACCCTACGCGGCCCGGTGAATTCCCCGTCACCTACGGCGTCGGCTCGACCGAGCCACCCCCCGGCGCCGCCCCCGACTCCTACTGGACCAGGCTCCAATGGGTGCAGTTGCGCTGACCGTCCTCGCGCATACTCGGCCGTGAGGAGTGCCCTTCCCATGACGCAGCCCGACCAGCCCGGCTACCGCGAACCCTCCACGCCCACGGCCGCCGCTCCGTGGAACCCTCGCGCCGTCCTCGCGTTCAAGCTCTCGCTCGCCTCGGTGCTGCTCGTCCCGGCCTTCATGCTCCTGCTGCCCCTCCTCCATGTCGCTGGCATCCAGTCGGGGGAGATCGCGCTCCTCGCCGCGGCCATGATCGCCCTCGCCTCGCTGGCCTCGCTCTACCTCGGCTACCGCGGCGCCCGCTCCGGGCTCGATGTGCGCCGCGAGGTCCCGTCGCACCCCGTCGCCGAGCGCGGCCGCTCCCTCGCGACCGCCGCCATCCCCCTCGGCATCCTCGGCGTGGCGATGCAGCTCTTCGGCTTCCTCTTCGCGTGCCTCGTGCTGCCTGTCATCGGCCGCGGGCGCCAGGTGCGCCACCTCGGCCGCCCCGCGCTCCCTCCCCTCCAGCCCGATGGGAGCTGGGCCTCGCAGCCCATCGTCCTCCACGTCGACCCCGCCTCGCGCGAGGGCCTCGCCGCCCGATGGAGGGAGAACGGCCGCACCGAGCACGCCTCCGTCGCCGCCTTCGCCCGGCTCACCCTCGACCTGCTGGGCCTCGGAGCGCCTCCCCCCCTCGTCGCCGCCGCGCAGCGCGACGCGCTCGACGAGGTGCGCCACGCGGAGCTCTGCTTCGCCCTCGCCCGCGCCATCGACGGCCGCGCCGTCAGCCCCGGAGCCTTCCCCGAGGCCGCGCACCTTCCGTCCCTGTCGAGGGTGCGCGTCGTCGCCCTCGCCTCCCTCGCGGTCGACTCGCTCATCGACGGAGCCATCAACGAAGGGGTCTCCGCGCGCCTCGCCGCCGCCGTCGCGCTGCGCTGCGAGGAGGGCGCCTTTCGCGACACGCTGAAGACCATCGCCGCCGACGAGGGACGCCACGCCGCGCACGGCTGGGACGTGGTCGAGTGGTGCGTCGCCGAGGGAGGAGCGCCCGTCCTTCACGCCCTCCACGGCGCCCTCTCGGGCCTCCCCAGGAGCGCCCGAGAGCGCCTCCCGACCGCCGCCGACGAAGGATCGTGGGAGCGCTGGGGCATCCACGGCCACGCCCTCGAGGCCGAGTCCTACGCCCGCACGCTCGACGACGCTCGGCGACGCGTGCAGCGCCTCGGGTGATCTCTCGCCCCATGGACACCACGAAGCCCACGCTCCCCCGCGACGACCGACCGCCCCGCGCGGTCACCCGCGAGCTCTTCCTCGAGTGGCGCTCGCCGCGCGTGGGGGTGAGCAACCCGCAGCGGCTGACCAACCCGGTGTGGTCCTGGCTCGCCAGCCGCCGGGAGCTCAACGCGTACATGGCCAACCGATACTTCGACGGCCCCTCGTCGATGACCGTCGGCCCCTGCTGGTGCGGCAGCCGCTTCGGTCAGAGCACCACCGCGCTCCCCGACGGCCGCTCGCTCTCCATCGGCGGAGAGCACGAGGACCACTACGACCCCGACTTCTACATCTACAACGACGTGATCCTCACGACGCCCTCCGAGGAGGTCGAGGTCTACGGCTACCCCCACGAGGTCTTCCCCCCGACCGACTTCCACACGGCGACCCTGGTCGATGATCGCGTGGTGATCCTCGGCTGCCTGGGTCACCCGCGGCAGCGCCTCCCTGGCGTCACGCCCTCCTTCGCGCTCGACACCCGCACCCTCGCCATCACCCCGCTGGTCACCTCCGGGGAGAACCCCGGCTGGATCTTCCGGCACTCCGCCGAGCTCTCGGCCGACCGCCGCTCGATCACCGTGCGCGGGGGAGAGCGCGTCGAGAGCGCGGAGCAGATCGTCGAGAACATCGACGACTGGTCCCTCGACCTCGCGAGCCTCGCGTGGACCCGGCTCACCGACCGCGCGTGGCCGCTCTGGGAGCTCACCCGCGCCGACGGCGCGCGCAATCACCTCATGACGATGCGGTGGGCCTCCTACCACGCCGCGATGAAGTCCGAGTTCGACCGGGAGCAGATCGCCACGCACACGGCCGAGATCGGGTGGGTGCCGGACTTCGCCGTCTACGCCGGGCGCTACGCGCCGCCGATGGAGCACCGCGCGGTGGAGGAGGACGAGGACGCGCCCGTCGGCACCTCGCGCATCACCATCGACGGGGTGACGGTGCGGTACGTCGAGGGCTTCCGGGACGTGCGCATCACCGTCGAGGGAGCGCTCCCGCCGGAGACCATCCGAGCGCTGGTGGAGGACGCGCGTCGCAAGCTCGAGACGCTGGAGCGCACTGCCTACGCGGCAAAGCAGATACGTTGAGCGGACACCGTCGCTCCGCAGGCGACGACAGGAGGGTGAGCGATGGGTGAGAGGGTGGGCGCCGACTGGTCGCCGGAGGTCTATGGCCGCTTCGAGGACGAGCGCACTCGGCCCGCGCGCGACCTGCTGGCGCAGGTTCCGAGGGGGGCGGCGAGGCGGGTGGTCGACGTGGGGTGCGGCCCTGGCAACTCGACCGAGCTGCTGGTGGAGCGCTTCCCGTCCGCGGAGGTCGTCGGGCTCGACACCTCCCCGGCGATGCTGGCCGAGGCCCGGAGGCGCGTTCCCAGGGCGAGCTTCGCGCAGGCCGACGCGGAGAGCTGGCTGCCCGAGGCGGGCACCGACGTGGTCTTCGCCAACGCCGTCTACCAGTGGGTGCCCGATCACCTCGCGGTGCTGCCGAGGCAGCTCGAGGCCCTCGAAGCGGGCGGCGTGCTGGCGGTGCAGATGCCCGACAACCTGGCCGAGCCCACCCATGTGCTGATGAAGGAAGTGGCGGCCTCGGGCCCGTGGGCGCAGCGACTCCGCCACGCCGCGCGCGAACCGCTGCGCCCGGTGAGGGTCTACTACGACGTGCTCCGGCCCTACGCGCGAAGGCTCGACCTCTGGCACACGGTCTACAACCACGCGCTCGCCGACGCCGCCGCGGTCGTCGAGTGGGTCAAGGGAACCGGCCTGCGACCCTTCCTCGATCCGCTCACCCCCGAGGAGCAGCGCGACTTCCTCGACGCCTACGAGCAGCGCATCGCGGAGGCCTACCCCGCTGCCCACGACGGGAAGGTGCTGCTGCGCTTCCCCCGGCTGTTCATCGTGGCGGTGCGCTGATCGGAGGAGCGCTGCGCCTCCCGCTCAGCCCGCGACGGCGTCGACCTCGATCTCCACCCGCATCCACGGCTCGATCAGCGCGCGCGCCTCGATCATCGACGTCGCCGGGCGCGCTCCCCCGAAGGCCTCCGCGTGGGCCCGGCCGATCGCCTCCCAGTCGCGCGCGATGTCCGTCACGAACATCCTCGTTCGCACCACCTGCTCGAAGCCCACCCCGAGCTGCGCCAGCGCTCGGCCGACGTTCTCGATCGCCTGCCTCGCCTGCGCGTAGGCGTCGTCGGCGTCCGCGTGCCCGCCGTCGGCCGTGAACCCCGTGGTGCCGGTGACGAAGACCAGCTCGCCCACGCGCACCGCGCGGCTGTACCCCACGATGGCCTCCCACTTCGCGCCCGACGACGCCCGCTCCCGCGCCATCCCCGCCGCGAGCTCTCCGCCGAAGGCCACCCGCCCCGCGGCCGGAGCCTCCGCGAGCACATGCACCTGCGCCACCGGGCGGCCGCACACCCGCGCCACAGCCTCGGCCACCGCGCGCAGCGATGCCCCACGCGCCTCCACGGCCGCGGGCCATCCCCGGCGCAGCAGGTCGACGAAGACCGGCCGCACCCCCTCCGGGGCGCCGCCGTCCTCGGCGTAGTCGCTCGCGGCGATGCGGTGGAGGCGCACCCAGGTGGTCCCGCGGGGGGCGCCGAGGGCGGAGGAGAGGGCGTCGGCGAGGCGCTGCGCGAGGGCGTCTTCGGGGACGTCGGGCGCACCGATGAGGGTCACGTCGGCGATGGGCATCGGAGGGTGCGCGCGACGATAGGGCAACCGCCGCGGAGAGCGCGAGGGCCCTTGTCACTCCCCGCCGGGCAGCTCGTCGCCGATCGCCCCGATGATCTCCGGCTCACGGCTGGCCGTGGTCCTCGGCGTCGCGTGGATCACCCTCGGCCTCGACGCCCCCGCCGCGCCGCGAGGTCCGCCCGCCAGCGCCGCCAGCCGCTCGGCGTCCTGCCTCGCCAGGAGCGCCGCCGCCGCCTGCCTCTGCCGCTCGGCGTCCGCCTCCGCGGCCCTCCGTCGCGCGTCGTCCGCCGCGCGCTCGGCCACCATCCGCCGCTCGTCCGAGTCCCGCCGCGCCGACTCCGCGCGCCGCGTCTCCTCGGCGCTCGCCTCCTGCTGCGGCTTCACCACCCCGAAGAAGGCCCCCGCGCCCAGGGCGCCCAGCAGCGCCAGCACCCCGACGGCCACCGCGCCAGGGTGCATCCCCGTCCTCCGCTGCGAGGCGATGAGCGCCAGCTTCTGCTCCTGCTCCATGCGCAGCGACAGCTCCCGCTCCCGCAGCTTCGACTCCGCCTCCAGCCTGATCCTCAGCGCCGCCTCGTCGCGCTCCCTCGCGGCCTGCGCCTCCGCCTCCCGGCGCGCCCGCTCGTCGGCCGCCCTCGCGGCCTCCTCGGACTGCGCCCGCTGCTGGCGCTCGGCCACCTCCCGACGGCGCGCCTCCTCCACCCTCAGCACCGCCGCCTCCTCGGCCCGGCGACGGCCCTCCTCCTCCTGCCGCACCCGATCGTCCTCCATGGACATCAGGCTCCGGAGCGAGAACATCACCGAGTCTTCCTTCTGCTGCTGCTGGCTCATCGATCCACCTCCTCGAACATCCGCCGACCTGCTGTCCGACTCTGACGCCGACCCGGTCCTTTGGTTCTCCCCTCGCAGGAATATTCCTACGATTCAGGAACACATGAACATCGGCTCAGCGGCTGCGGGCTGATCGGATGGCGGATGGCCCTCGAGGCGCCGTGGATCAGAAGGCGTTGAGCGCGCCGACGAAGAGGGGAGGGCCCTCGCAGGCCCGCTCCAGCAGGGCCCCGGCCTTCGCCGAGCCGTGGAGCCGACCGCTCGCCCTCAGCGCCGCGGTCGTGGTCGCCGCGAGGTAGACCTGCGAGAGGCCATCGACGCCCAGCGAGAGGCGCTCGGCGGCGATGCTCCCGGCGCCCACCTCCACGGCGTCGGGGGTGAGGTTTACGTCGAGGTGTAAGACGTCGTCGAGCGTGGGGTCGCTCACGTCGAGCCCGAAGGTCGCCGTCAGCCCCGTGCGCGAGGCCGAGGGGTGCAGCCGCAGCGCAGCGGCCACGTCGACCACGCGGGCCATCGCCCCGGCGTAGACCGCGCCCATCGGGTCGTAGCGGAGCCACGGGGCCGGAGCGTCCACCACGCCGTGCTCGACCAGCCAGGGGAGCGACTGACCCGGGGCGGTCCAGAGGGTGACCATGGCGTACTGCTCTCCCTGCGCGGCGAGGAAGCCCAGCAGCCCCTCGTGCGCCTCCGGCGAGAGGGCCACGATCTCCCTCACGTGCATCTCCTGCCTGGGGAATTCCGGCTGCGGGGGAACCCTCCAGAGCGCGTAGCCCTGCGCCTCCCCGGTGCCCGGATCGCGGTACACCGCCCCCGCCGGAGCGCCCCCCAGCGCCCTCGTCTCCCACCAGTAGTCGTCGCGGGAGAGCGGCCCGGTCATGGCCTCCCGGGAGCGCTCGTAGAGCGAGCGCAGCGTGTCCATGTCCCTCCCGGGGACCATCTCCGTCACGTGGGTGCGCAGCCTCGACCCGGGGAGCTGCGAGGGGTGCACCCGAAGCTGCTCGACGCGCTCGCAGAGCCCGTACCCGAAGCGACGGTAGTACCCGAGCTTGAAGGCATAGAGCATCGAGAGGGCCTCGCCCCGGGAGCGCATCCACGAGAGAAGCTCACGCATCATCGCGTCGGCCACGCCCCGCTGACGAAACTCCGGCGGCACGCTCACCCCCGCGACGCCCCACATCGGGATGTCCCTCCCCGCGAGGGCCATGGTGAGCCCCAGCGCCGTCGCGTTGCCCGCGCGCCGACCCTCCACCTCGGCCACCACCGTGTCGCCCCGCTGCACCCCGGTGTGCTCTCGAAACCAGCCCTCCCAGGCCTCCACGGTGCTCGAGTGGAAGGCCCGGTGGCTCGTGTGCGCCAGGTACGGCGACTCGCCCGGCTCGGCCCTTCGCAGCGTCACGATGGTCCCCGGCTCGGTGCGTCGGCTCATGGCCGCGAGGGTACACCGGCGCCCGATCGAGATTGCCCCACTCGCTTGACACGCCCCGCTCCCACCGCCCACAGCATCGGCCTCTACCGATGCGCCCGATCCGCCTCGCCCTCGTCCTGCTCGCCCTGCCCTCGCTCTCCTCCGCGCAGACCCGGCCGATGGAGTACGCGCGCCCTTCGCCCTCCCCGGAGCGCGTCGCCCACGGCGAGGTCGTCGCCTTCGCCCGCGACCTCGCCGCCGCCCGCGACGGAGACCGCGTCCTCGTCGCCTGGCTCGACCACACCCCCAACGGCAGCAGCCAGCTCCGCACCACGCTGCTCCGCCGCGACGGCGCCGACGCCCTGGTGCGCGCTCGCCCCGACGCCCCGCTGGCCACCTCCGTCCGCTCCCCCGTCCTCGCCTGGAACGGCCAGCACGGCGTCCTGGCCTGGGTCGTCCCTCCGCCTCCGCCTCCGCCGCGCCCCGCCCCTGGTGCCGCCCCTGGTGCCGCCCCGGTCGCTCGACGCCCCAGCCCCTCGCCGCCCCCGGTGGACGAGACCCTCGGGCTGAGAGACCGCTCCGGCGGCGACATCGTGGTGCAGCGCCTCGACGCCGAAGGGCGCCCCGAGGGCCCCGCCAGGGTGGTCTTCCATGAGAACAGTCGGCTCACCCGCGTCGCCGTCGCCCTCGACGGCCGCTCGGCCGTGCTCGCCTGGGCCGGTGCCGTCGTCACCGAGGACGAGGTGCGAGAGACCGTCCGGGCGCTTCGCCTCGACGACGAGCTCACGCCCACCACCCCGATGGCCCTCCACGCCGGGCTCATCGGCGAGGTCGGCGACCTGCTCTCGCTCAGCGTCCGCCCCGACCGCTCGGTCACCCTGCGCGCCAGCGGCTCGGCGTGCCGCTCGCTCAGCGCCGAGCCCCCGCCCCCGGTGCTCACCACCGACGCCTCGGCCCACGTCGAGGCCCCCAACCGATCGCTCATGCCGCAGCAGCCCCTGCGAGAGATCGAAGGTCCGCCCGTGGCCTGCGACCCGCCAGGGATCTACGAGAGCACCTTCGCCCACGACGCCCCGCTGCCCCCGATGCGCCGCGTCGCCGCGCTCTCCGAGGGCCCCTCCCCCGCGCTCCAGCCGCCCGACCTCACGCCCAGGGTGCATCCCCCGCCGGGCTTCGAGCCGCCCCTCGTCGAGCAGCCCGTCGCGCCGCCCGAGCTCTCGGCGAACGATCCCTTCTCGGCGCCCAGGGCGCTGGTCTCGGACACCGTCCACGCCGCCGCCATCGACCGCGCCGGGCGCTCCCTCGCGGTGCGCGACCGCGAGCGCTCCATAGTGCTCGCCACCAGCGCGGCGGGCTTCGCGTCGGTCACCCTGCTCCCGGGCGAGCCCGCGATCGTGCTCTCCCGCGAAGGGGTCTGGAGCGGCCCGGTGCGCGCCTGGATCCTCGGCCGCCCGGAGCTCAGCACCCTCTCCCTCCCCCGGGCGACGATGGTGCCCGCGGCCCCGCCCCGCGCGCCGGTGACGCAGCCCTACGTCTACGACGAGACCTTCGCCCGGCTGTGGGTCCGCGCTCGCACCGCCCGCGCGGTGTTCATGCGCCACGAGAACACCGCCGGCGCCCTCGCGGCCCGCCCGGAGGCCCCCACCGACCCTCGGATGCCCGGGATCCTCAGCCAGCGCGCCAGGCTGCGCGCCCGATGGGAGTCGGTCTGCGGGGGGCTCCTCACCCGCGCCGCGCAGCTCGCCCGCCGGGGAGCCGGCCCGGCCGTGTCGCAGGGCGCCCAGTCGCTCTGCGAGATGCACCCCGACCTGGTGCTCGGGGCGCCGATCAACCAGGCGCTGTGACGTGGGCGGGGCGGTGATCCCGCGGCGGTCCATCGTGCAGCGGCGCACGAGCAGCGAGCTCCCCATCGGGCGCCTCCGCCCGACCGTCGGCGCGGAGGGAGCGACGGTCCCGCCTGAGACGCCGTCTGGTATCGCGCGTGCGTGCTGGGGCGACCCGTGACGGACACCTTCCTTGCAGACCTGCGCATCGCCCAGCAGGGGAGGCTGAAGATCTTCCTCGGCATGGCCGCGGGGGTCGGCAAGACCGTGGCGATGCTGCGAGACGCCCGCCGGCTGCGGGACGAGGGCATCGACGTGGTCTGCGGCTTCGTCGAGACCCACGGTCGCGCCGAGACCCTCGCGGAGCTGGGCGACCTGCCCGTCGTGCCCCGACGCACCGTCGTCTACCGCGAGGTGCCCTTCGAGGAGCTCGACCTCGACGCCGTGCTGGCGCGCCGCCCCGACGTGGTCCTGGTCGACGAGCTCGCCCACACCAACGTGCCCGGGAGCCGACACGGCAAGCGCTACCAGGACGTCGAGGCCCTGCTCGACGCTGGGATCAGCGTGCTCTCCGCGCTGAACGTCCAGCACCTCGAGAGCCTGCACGACATGGTGCTCCGCGCGACGGGCATCGACGTGCGCGAGCGGGTGCCCGACCGGATCCTGCACCGGGCGGACGAGATCGTGGTGGTGGACGTCGCCCCCGGCGAGCTCCAGGAGCGGCTGCGGGCGGGCAAGATCTACGCGCCCGCCAAGGTCGAGCGCGCGCTGCAGAGCTTCTTCCGGGCGGAGAACCTCACCGCCCTGCGGCAGATCGCGCTGCGCGAGGTCGCCAACGCCGTCGAGCTCCGGGCTCGCGCCCGCCTCCGGGCGAGCCGCGCGCCGGACGCCCCGGCGCCGGGGCCCGACGACGGCGTGGCCGACGCCGAGCGGGTGATGGTCTCCATGTCGTCCATCCCGAGCGCCACGCAGCGCCTCATGCGCCACGGGGCGCGCCTCGCCGGCGGCATCAACGCCCGCTGGTTCGTCGTCTACGTCCGCACGCCCGGGGAGGCGCCCGAGCGCATCGCGTCGCCGGTGCTGCGCTCGCTCACGGAGAACATCCGCATCGCGAGAGAGCTCGGCGCGGAGGTCGTGCGCCTCGAGGGGGACGACGTCGCGGAGACCCTCGCGGGCTTCGCGAAGGAGCGCGGGATCACCCACGCGGTCTTCGGTCGCACCCGCCAGCCCGTGTGGCGAGAGCGCCTCTTCGGCTCGCTGCTCGACCGCTTCATGCGCCTCGCGCCCGAGGTCGACGTGCTGGTGGTCGGGGCGCGGGACGCGGACCCGAAGCCGGGGAGCGAGGCGCCGTGAGCCGCCGCCTCCTGGTGGCCGAGCCCGACCCGTCGGGCCGCGCCATGCTCGACCGGGTGCTGACCGCGGCGGGCTACACCGCCGAGGAGTTCGCCTCGGTGCACGACGCGCGCATCCTCCTCGACGACGAGGTGTTCGACCTCGCGGTCGTCGACGAGTTCGCCGGCGCCGACGCGGTGCTCGGGGAGGTGCGCTTCCTCCGGACGCACTACCCCAGACTGCCCGTCGTGGTGATGGGCACGATGCTGAACGCCTCGGTGCTCCTCAACCTGGTGCGCATGGGCGTCGCGGACGCGCTCCCGAAGCCCTTCACCCCGGAGGAGCTGCGCGGCGCGGTCGCTCGCGCCCTGATCCACAGCGCGCCGGGTCGCGCCGAGGCCCTCGACTACGGCGCCGCGGTGGCGGCCGCGCTCGACGGCCTCGCGGCGGGGGACCTCGCCCGCGCAGGGCGGGCGCTGGCGAGGGCCTACGCCCACGCGCCCCTCGACGCGGAGGTCGCCGGGCTCCAGGCGCTGCGGGCCGAGCTCGGCGGCGACGACGCGGACGCCGCGAGGGGGTACCGGGCGGCGCTCGCGCTGCGCCACGACGAGGGCGACGAGTCCCCCGATCCCCACGAGGGCCTCGCGCGCCTCGCCGCCTACGGGGCGGCGCGGCCCGTCGCGGCGCTGAGCCCGCGCTTCCGGGGAGCGCCGCTCTGGATCGTCACCGACCCCGCGAGAGAGCTGATCGGCCCGCCGCCCGAGGGGGCCGGCGAGGCGGTCGTCGTGCTGTCGCTGGCCCTCGGCGCCGCGGCGACGGCGGCGGTGCCCCACCTGCGAGAGCGAGGCGACCGCGCGTTCGCCCTGCTCCCGACGGACCTCCGGCCGGAGCAGGCGGGCCCACTGCTGGCGCGGCTCGGCGGCGGGGCCCTCGTGGCGCATCCGTCGGGCCCCGGGGTCGAGCTGGACCTTGCGCGTCTGGCGCTCGCGCGCGATGAGGCTCGGAGCGGGGACTCGGCGCGGCCGATCCCTGGCGAGAAGGTCGAGCGCCCCTCCGCGCCTGCGGCGGGGAGAAGGTGAGCCAGGCGATGGGGACGAGCGGCAAGGCGAGGATCCTGGTCGTCGACGACGAGCCCAACATCCGCATGATGCTCCGCGTCTGCCTGGAGGGCGCCGGGTACGACGTCACCCTCGCGGCGAGCGGCGAGGCGGCGGTGGCGGCGGCCCGGCGGTCGCCGCCCGACCTGGCCCTCGTCGACCTGCGGCTCGGCGCGATGGACGGCCTCGCGCTCACCCGAGCGCTCGCCCAGGAGGCGTCCACCGCGGCGGTCGTGCTCATCACGGCCTACGCCACGATCGACAACGCGGTCGACGCGATGCGCGCGGGCGCGGTGGACTTCCTCCCCAAGCCCTTCACCCCGGCGCAGGTGCTGCACACCGTCGACAAGGTGCTCGGGCAGGCGCGCATGCAGCAGGAGCTCACCGAGCTCAAGCGCGCCAGCGGCCGCGGGGTGCACGCGCGCTTCGACACGAAGAACCCCGCGATGCAGCAGGCGCTGGCCTTCGTGCTGCGCGCCGCGCGCACCGACGCGACGATCCTGCTGCTCGGCGAGACGGGCACCGGCAAGGGCTACCTGGCGCGGCACATCCACGCGAGCTCGCCGCGGCGCGACCGGGCCTTCGTCACGGTCAACTGCGCGGTGATCGCCCCGTCGCTGATCGAGAGCGAGCTCTTCGGTCACGCCAGGGGGGCCTTCACCGGCGCCGACCGGGCGCGCGCGGGGCACGTCGAGGCGGCGGGCGGAGGGACGCTCTTCCTCGACGAGGTCGGCGACCTGCCGAGGGAGGCGCAGGGCAAGCTGCTGCGACTGCTGGAGGAGCACGAGTACGTGCGCGTCGGGGAGACCGAGCCGCGGCGCTCCGAGGCGAGGGTCATCGCCGCGACGCACCGCGACCTGCGGGCGGCCGTCGCGGGGGGCACCTTCCGGGAGGACCTCTTCTACCGGCTCAACGTGGTCACCGCGACGCTCCCTCCTCTTCGCGAGCGGCGCGAAGACCTCGCCGACCTCGCGGAGGGCATCGTCGCCGACCTGGCGGCCCAGCACCGCCGCGGCCCCTTCACCCTCGCCCCGGCGACCCTGGCGGCGCTGTCGGCCTACGCGTGGCCGGGCAACCAGCGCGAGCTGGTGAACGTGATCGAGCGCGCGGTGATCATCGCGGAGGGCTCCGAGCTCACGCCCGACCTGCTGCCCGAGGAGGTGCGAGCCGCGGCGCCGGCGCCGGTCGCGCCCGAGGGGGACACGCTCGAGGCCGCCGAGCGACGGCACATCGCGGCCGTCCTGGCGCGCTCCGCCACCCTGGACGCCGCGGCCCGGGCGCTCGGCGTCGACCCCTCGACGCTCTACCGCAAGCGCGAGCGCTACGGGCTGCGCTAGAGGGCCGAGAGGGAGGTCGAGCCGCCGATGTACAACTCGCTCCGAGCGCGCGTCACCCTCGGGGTCCTCGCGATCATGCTCACGCTGCTGCTGGTGTCGGCGGTCGCGATCACCACGCTGCGACGGCTGGGCGGGGAGATCGAGACGATCCTTCGGGAGAACTACCGCTCGGTCATCGCCTGCGTGGACATGAAGGAGGCCCTCGAGCGCCAGGACTCGGCGGCGCTGTTCGCGTCGACGGGCCACGACGACATCGCGCGGCCGCTCCTCGCCGAGCAGCGCGCGGCCTTCGCGCGGGCCTACGCGGTGGAGTTCCACAACATCACGCTGCCCGACGAGGGGGCCGCGGTGCGTGAGATCGACGCCCTCTTCCGCGACTACGTCGCCTCCGTCGACCGCGCGCTCGCCGCCCCCGCGGGCCCCGCCCGCTCCGAGGCGTACTTCCGCGAGCTGCTGCCCCGCTTCACCCGGCTCAAGCGCGCGACCGAGCGGGTGCTGCGGATGAACCAGGCCAGCATGGAGTCCGCCGACCGCTCGGCCAAGGCGGCCGCGCGGCGAGGCGTCGCGGTCACCGTCGGCGTGGGCGCGCTGGCGCTGGCGCTCCTCCTCGCCTTCACCTGGTGGCTGCCTCGGATGGTCGTCCGGCCGGTGCAGCGCCTCGCCGACGCGGCGCGCACCATCGGCGGCGGCGACCTCGACGTGGCGATCGCCGACCCGGGCGTGCGGGAGCTCGCGCCGCTCGCGGAGGCCTTCCGCCGGATGGTCGAGAAGCTGCGAGCGTACCGGCAGAGCTCGCTCGGCGAGCTGCTCGCCGCCCGTGACCTCGCCAACGCCACGGTGCAGTGCCTCCTCGACCCGCTGGTGGTCTTCGAGCGCGACGGCACGGTGCTCCTCACCAACGAGGCCGCGACGAGGGTCTTCGGCGTCGAGCCCGGCGACGGCCCCGCGACCGCCGGGGAGGGGGCGCTCGGGCACGTCTTCGGCGCGGCGCGAGAGCGGGTCATCGCGACCGGCGGGGTCGTGGCGCCGGGCAACCTCGCGGCCGCGACCCGCTGGCGAGACCGCCTCGGCGAGCGCTACTTCCAGGTGCGCGCGGCGCCGCTGAGGGCCGAGTCGGACGACGGCCGGGTGATCGTCGTCGCCCAGGACGTCACGCGCCTGCGCCGCATCGACCGGCTGAAGAGCGACATGGTCGCGACGGTGAGCCACGAGTTCAAGACGCCGCTCACCTCGCTCCGCATGGCGACGCACCTGCTGCTGGAGCCCGCGACCGGTCCGCTCACCGAGGCGCAGCGCGAGGTGGTGACGACCGCGCGCGACGAGACCGAGCGGCTGCGGCTGCTGGTGGACGAGCTGCTCGACCTGGTGCGCATCGAGTCCGAGGCCGGCGCGCTGCACCGCGTGCCCGTCGAGGTCGACGAGCTGATGCGCGCCGTGCTCGACGGCCACCGCGCCATCGCGGCGGACAAGGGCATCGCGCTCGTCGTCGAGCCCTCCGGCGCGCTGCCTCGGGCGCGGGTCGACCCGGAGAAGCTCGGCATCGTGCTGGCGAACCTGGTCTCCAACGCGATCCGGCACACGCCCTCGGGGGGCACCGTCGCCCTGGCCGCCGAGGCCGACGCCGCGGCGCTGCGCATCACCGTGCGCGACACCGGCGAGGGCGTGGCGCCGTCCGACCTGGCGCACCTGATGGAGCGAGCGAGCACCCGCGGCGCCGGTCACGAGGGGACGTGGCGGGGCCTCGGCCTGACCATCGCCCAGGAGATCGTGCTCCAGCACGGCGGCGAGCTGCTCGCGGAGAGCGCGGTCGGCCGGGGCAGCGCGTTCACCGTGGTGATCCCGCACGAGACCTCCCCCGCTCCCTGACGCCGCTCGTGCGCGGGCGCGCGGCGGCTCGGAGCCCGGTCGTGCAGCCGCGCATGACGCCCGCGGAGGCGCTCGCCGGGGTGCCGCGAAACCCGCTGCGGCACGCGGGGTGAAAGGCTCCCCGGTCATGACCGACCTGTTGATATTCGCGCTCACGGTGGGGTTGTTCGCGGCCTCAGCCGGGCTCGTCACCCTCTTCGACCGGATGTGACGCCATGCAACTCGACGTGATCCTGGGCCTCGCCACGAGCGCGGGGCTCATCGCCTATCTGTTCTACGTCCTCGCCCGCCCGGACAGGTTCTGACATGACCCCGCGACTCGTCGCCCTCGTCGTCCTCTTCTTCGGCCTGCTCGGCGCCGTCGCCGTGCCGCTCGGCCGCTACCTCGCCCGCGTCTTCGCGGGGGAGAACCTCCGCACCGCGCGGCTTCTCGGCCCCGTCGAGCGGCTCGCCTACCGCCTCGCGGGCGTCCACCCCGCCGAGGAGCACGACTGGAAGCAGTACGCCGGGGGAGTGCTCCTCTTCTCCCTCGTCACGCAGCTCATCAGCTACGGCGTGATGCGCCTCCAGGGCTCCCTGCCCTTCAACCCGACGCGCCTCGCCAACGTGCCGCCGTGGCTCGCCTTCAACACCGCCACGAGCTTCACGACCAACACCAACTGGCAGAGCTACGTCGGCGAGACGACCATGAGCTACCTGTCGCAGGCGCTCGCGCTCACCAGCCACAACTTCTTCTCCGCGGCCGTCGGCCTCTGCGTGGCCATCGCCCTCATCCGAGGCATCGCTCGCCGCGAGACCACGAAGCTCGGCAACTTCTGGGTCGACCTGGTGCGGGCGCACCTCTACGTGCTGGTGCCGCTCTCCATCGTCTACGCGCTCTTCCTGGTCTCGCAGGGCGTGATCCAGACGTGGTCGGGGCCGGCGCACTGGTCGACCCTCGACGGCGTGACGCAGTCGCTCCTTCGAGGCCCGGTAGCCTCGCAGGAGGCCATCAAGATGCTCGGCACCAACGGCGGCGGCTTCTTCAACGCCAACAGCGCGCACCCCTGGGAGAACCCCACGCCGCTCACGAACTTCGTCCAGATGTTCTCGATCTTCGCGATCCCCGCGGCGCTCTGCGTGACGCTGGGCGAGATGGTGAAGAACCGCCGCCACGGCTGGGCGGTCTTCGCGACCATGACCCTCGTCTCCGTGCTCGCCGTCGCGGCGCTCGGTCACTTCGAGCAGTCGGGCAACCCCGCGCTCACCCGCGCGGGCGCCGACCAGGTCGCGAGCGCGCTCCAGTGCGGCGGCAACATGGAGGGCAAGGAGGCGCGCTTCGGCATCGCCGACACCGCCCTCTTCGCGGTCGTCACCACGGACGCCTCGTGCGGCGCCGTCAACGGCATGCACGACAGCTTCACCCCGCTGGGCGGCCTCGTCCCGATGCTCGACATCCAGCTCGGCGAGATCGTCTTCGGCGGCGTCGGCGCGGGCATGTACGGGATGCTCGTCTACATCCTCATCGCGGTCTTCCTCGCGGGGCTGATGGTGGGCCGCACGCCCGAGTACCTCGGCAAGAAGATCGACAGCCGCGACGTTCGGATGGCGTCGATCTACATCCTCATCCCGGCCTTCTCGATCCTGCTCTTCAGCGCCGTCGCGCTGCTCACCGAGGCGGGCCGCTCGGGGATCATGAACGCCTCCGCCGCCGAGGTCCCGGGCGCCCCCTGGCACCCGCACCCGCACGGGCTCTCGGAGGTCCTCTACGCGTTCTCGTCGGCGACGGGCAACAACGGCAGCGCCTTCGCGGGGCTCACGGCCTACTCCGCGGCGCACCCGGTCTTCTACTCGCTGACCCTCGCGCTCGCGATGTTCGTCGGACGCTTCCCCCTCATCCTCGCGGTGCTCGCCATCGCCGGAAACATGGCGAAGAAGCGCTCCGTGCCGCCCGGCCCCGGCAGCTTCCCCGTCGACGGCCCGCTCTTCGTCGGCCTCCTCGTCGGCGTGATCCTGATCGTGGGCGCGCTGACCTTCTTCCCGGCGCTCTCGCTGGGCCCGATCGTCGAACACTTCATGCAGCGCTAGCGGCCCCTCCACCGCCCACGCAGCCCACAGGCAACGCAAATGACCAGGCATCCAATCCACAAGTCCGCCTCGATCTGGGACCCGGCCATCGTCCGGCCCGCCATCGGCGACGCGTTCAGGAAGCTGAACCCCCGCACCATGGCGAAGAACCCGGTGATGTTCGTCGTCGAGGTCGGCAGCGTCCTCGTCACCGTCCTGTTCTTCTACGACCTCGCGCGGGGTCAGCACGTCGACGTGAAGTTCAACGTGCAGCTCATCGCGTGGCTGTGGTTCACGGTGCTCTTCGCCAACTTCGCCGAGGCCATGGCCGAGGGGCGCGGCAAGGCCCAGGCGGCCACGCTCCGCAAGATGCGCACGACCACCAGCGCACGGCGCATCCGGTGCGCGGGCGACGAGAGCGCGCTCACCGCGGGGCCCACGCCGGCGATCGGAGAGGAGGTGTCCGCCAGCCTGCTGAAGCGCGGCGACGTGGTGTACGTCGCGGCGGGCGGTCTGGTGCCGGCCGACGGCGAGATCATCGAAGGCATCGCCTCGGTCGACGAGAGCGCCATCACCGGCGAGAGCGCCCCGGTGGTGCGAGAGGCGGGCGGAGACCGGAGCGCCGTCACGGGCGGCACGCGCGTCGCGTCCGACTGGCTCAAGATCGAGATCCGGCAGGACCCGGGGGGCGGCTTCGTCGACCGGATGATCGCCCTCGTCGAGGGCTCCGAGCGGCAGAAGACCCCCAACGAGATCGCGCTCACGATCCTGCTCGCGGGGCTCACGCTGATCTTCCTGGTGGCGACGGTGACGCTCGAGCCCCTCGCCCGCTACTTCGGCGGCTCGCTCGGCATCGGGGTGCTGGTGGCGCTGCTGGTGTGCCTCATCCCCACGACCATCGGCGGACTGCTCTCCGCCATCGGCATCGCGGGCATGGACCGGCTCGTCCAGCACAACGTGCTCGCCACATCGGGCCGGGCGGTCGAGGCCGCGGGCGACATCGACGTGCTGATGCTCGACAAGACCGGCACCATCACCTACGGCAACCGCCAGGCGGCGGAGTTTCTCCCGGTGAGGGGCGTCGAGCTTCGCGAGCTCGCGGCCGTCGCGGCGCTCTCGTCGCTCCCCGACGAGACCCCGGAGGGCAAGAGCATCGTCGCGCTCGCGGAGACCATGGGCATCGTCCCGGTGCTCCCGGCCGGCGCCACCTTCGTGCCCTTCACCGCCCGCACCCGGATGAGCGGCGTGGACGCGGGAGAGCGCGTCGTGCGCAAGGGCGCCGGCGACGCGGTGCTGGCCCACGTCCGGGGGCGCGGCGGCGCCGTCCCCTCCGACCTCCAGGCCATCGTGGACAAGATCGCCAACGCGGGCGGCACGCCCCTCGTGGTCGTGGACGGGGCGCTGGTGCTGGGCGTGGTCTACCTCAAGGACACCGTGAAGCCCGGCATGCGAGAGCGCTTCGAGCGGCTTCGCGCCATGGGCATCAAGACCGTGATGGTCACCGGGGACAACCCCCTCACCGCGAAGTCCATCGCCGCCGAGGCGGGGGTGGACGACTTCCTCGCCGAGGCGACGCCCGAGGCGAAGCTCGCCTACATCCACAAGATGCAGGAGGGAGGGCGCCTGGTGGCCATGACCGGCGACGGCACCAACGACGCGCCCGCCCTCGCCCGCGCCGACGTCGGCGTCGCGATGAACACCGGCACCCAGGCCGCCAAGGAGGCCGGCAACATGGTCGACCTCGACAGCGACCCGACCAAGCTCATCGAGATCGTCGAGATCGGCAAGCAGCTGCTGATGACCCGCGGCTCGCTGACCACCTTCTCGGTGGCCAACGACGTGGCCAAGTACTTCTCCATCCTGCCGGCGATGTTCACCGGGCTGACGGCGTTTCAGCTCACTCGCGGAGACGCGCGGAGCTCGCACTTCACCGCGCTCAACGTGATGCACCTCGGATCGCCGCAGAGCGCGATCCTCTCCGCGGTGATCTTCAACGCGCTGGTCATCGTCGCGTTGATCCCGCTCGCCCTCCGCGGGGTGAGCTACCGCCCGCTCGGGGCCGACGCGCTCCTCAAGCGCAACCTGCTCGTGTACGGAGCAGGCGGCGTGGTCGCCCCCTTCCTCGCGATCAAGGCGATCGACGTGGTGGTGAGCGCGCTACACCTCGCCTGAGGCGGAGCCCGACAGGTTCATTCAACAAGGATATGAGTGTCATGAAGCTCCTTCGCCCCTGTCTGGTCATCACCGCCTTCCTGCTGCTGGTGTGTTGCCTCGCCTACCCGGCCGCGGTCACCGCCGTCGCCCAGGTCGTGTTTCCCCGCCAGGCCAACGGCAGCCTCATCACCCAGGGCGGGCGCGTCCGCGGCTCCTCCCTCCTCGGGCAGACCTTCGCCGACAACGCCGCGCACCCCGGGTACTTCTGGGGTCGGCCCTCGAGCGCGAGCGTCGACAGCGCGACGGGCGTGACCTGGTCGTCGGGCAGCAACTACGGGCCGCTCAACCCCGCGCTGCACGCCGAGGTGCGCCAGCGCGTCGAGGCGCTCCGCGCGACCGGCGTCACCGGCCCGATCCCGGTCGACCTCGTCACCAGGAGCGCGAGCGGGCTCGACCCCCACATCTCCCCCGCCGCGGCGCAGATCCAGGTGCCGCGCGTCGCTCGCGCTCGCTCCATGTCCGAAGCCGCGGTGCGCTCTCTGGTCGCCGCGCACACCGAGGGCTCGACGCTCGCCCTGCTCGGCGAGCCAAGGGTCAACGTGCTCGAACTCAACCTCGCGCTCGATGCGCAGTCAGGAAACTCTCAGTGAGTATTCGTATCCGCGTCCCCGTGATGGCCACGATCACGCTCGTGTTGTCGGGCGGTGCAGCGTCCGCGCAGACCGCCGTCGCCGCGCCCACCGAGGCCCCCCACACGCCGCAGGCGGAGATCTCCAGCGCCTCCGAGGGCACCTCTCGCACCGGCACCCGCGCCGCGGTCACGCTCGCGGGCTACGTCGAGGCGCTCTACCAGTGGAACTTCAACAACCCCTCCAACGGGATCACGAACTTCCGCGGCTTCGACACGCGCCACAACACCTTCACGCTCTCCAACGTGGTGCTCGACGCCACCGGGGTGCTGGGCCCCGTGTCGGTGCGGCTCGCGCTGCAGGTGGGCTCGACCCCCGAGACCTACTACCTCGCCGAGCCCGACCGAGGCAGCGCGGGCGGCGCGGGCGCCTCCAACCTCGACGTGTGGAAGTTCATCCAGCAGGCGGTGGTCGCGTGGCACGCGCCGCTGGGCCGGGGCCTGCTTCTGGAAGCGGGGGTGTTCCTCTCGCCGATCGGCCCCGAGGGCATGGCCGTGAAGGATCAGTGGAACTGGTCGCGCTCCAACCTCTTCTTCGGGCTGCCCTTCTACCACACGGGGATGCGCGCCTCGTACGGCCTCACCGACACCCTCACGCTCAGCGTCGCGGGCTACAACGGCTGGAACAGCGTCGTCGACAACAACGACGAGAAGTCGGTGTCCGCCGCGCTCGACTACGTGGTGACCGACCGGGTGACCTTCCACGCCCTCTACTTCGGCGGCGTCGAGCGCTCGCACGACTCGCCCGAACGCCAGGGGTCGACCCCCTGGCGCCACGTCCTGGACAGCTACCTCGCGGTCTATCCGCGCCCGTGGCTGTCGCTGATGGTGCACGGCAACGTCGGCGTCGAGCCCAACGCCTTCGGCACCTCGTGGTGGGCGGCGGGCGCCCTCTACGCTCGGGTTCGACTCCGCCCGTGGCTCTACCTCGCGGCGCGTGGAGACCTCTTCCACGAGACCGCCGCGAGCAACGCCGCGGGCACCGCGTCGAACATCTTCTGGCCCTCGAGCTGGGTGAGCTCGGGCACCGCCACGCTCGACGCCCGCCCCCACGACAACGTGTCGATCCGCCTCGAGTACCGTCACGACGCGGCCGACGGTCCGACCTACTTCCGCGGCGCGGTGGCGACCGACGCGATGACCCGCGCGTCCATCCCCAACGCCCGCTCGCAGGACACCCTCACCCTCGGGCTGACCACCTGGTTCTGACCCGTCAGAGGGCCTGTCCGCACTCGCCGTGCATAGAAACAGCAACCGAGGACACTTCCATGGAACCAGAGAAGGACGAGCAGGGTGAGCTCCTCGACACCCCGGCCGCCCGAGCGACCGAGGTGGTCATGTGGCTGGTGGTCGGAGCCACCACGGCGGCCCACGTCTACCGCGTCGTGGTGACCCGGAGCATCTTCGGCGGCATCGACACGCTCGCCGCTCTCGTGGTCGCGGTGCTGCTCCTCGCGGTGGTGCGCGCGATCCGTCGCCGTTGATCGCTGCCCTCGAGGCTGGAGCGCGGCGACCGGCGCCCGATCCCCCGTTGTGATGTGTAAGGCCGCCCGAAGGGCGCTATACGCACTGGCATGAAAGACCGCCGCGACGCGACCACCGCCCACCGTCCGCTGATGCGCCGCCCGCACGCCCGCCGCGCGCTGGTCAACGTCGGCGGCGCCGTCGAGGCCGTCGGCGACGAGGTGCTCTGCGCGAGGCTCACCGACGCGCTCACCATCCGCCCCGGAGAGCGCGACGCCACGCTCACCCACCCCTTCCACGCCTACCCCGCGCGGCTGCACCCCGCGGTCGCCCGCTCGCTGCTCCAGAGCCTCTCGCTGCCCGCCGGCGCCACGCTGCTCGACCCCTTCTGCGGCTCCGGGACGGTGCTCATCGAGGCCATGGCCATGGGCCTGCGCGCGGTGGGCCGCGACCTCTCTCCCTTCGCGGTGGAGCTCGCCTCGCTCAAGACCCGCGTCACCTCCGTGGGCGACCGGCAGCGCATCGTGGCCGCGGCCAACACCGTGGCCATGCGCGCCGAGCAGGGCGTCCGGATGCGCTGGCACGCGCACATCCCCCGCGGCGAGCAGAAGTGGTTCTACCCGCACACCCTCGCCGAGCTGTCGGCGCTCTCTCAAGAACTCCATCGCACCAAGGGGCTCACCCAGGCGGCGCTGCGGATGCTGTTCTCGTCCATCCTGGTGAAGGTCTCCCTCCAGGCCTCGGACTCCGACCCCCGCAAGGTGCGAAAGGACGTGCCCATCCGCGCGGCGATCCGGTGGTTCGCGGACAAGGCCAACGAGCTCGACCGGTGCCTCGCGGCGCTCGAGGCCGCGGTGCCATCGGGGGTCTCCGCGGAGGTGCTCGCCGACGACGCGACGGCGCTCGAGACCATCGCCAGCGACTCCATCGACGGCGTGGTGACCTCGCCTCCCTACGCCAACACCTACGACTACGCCGCGCAGCACGAGCGCCGCTATGTGTGGCTCAACCTCGACGACAAGCGGATGATCGAGCGCGAGGTGGGCGCCGCCCGGTGGTTCAAGGACGAGCCCGAGATGGGGGTGTTCCGCTTCGGCCGCGAGCTGGGGCTGATGTGCCGGGCGCTGGCGAGGGTGCTGAAGAAGGGCGGGCGCGCCGCGGTGGTGATGGCCGACGGCGCCGCGGGCATCGAGCCCATGTACGCCGACGAGATGCTGGCCGACGCCGCGAAGGGGGCCGACCTCAAGGTGGTCGCGAGGGCCTCCCAGGTGCGCGCGGTCTTCGACGACGACAGCATCGAGGCCTTCGCGCGGCGGCCCAAGCGCGAGCACGTCGTGGTGCTGGGCAAGCGGTAGCGGTCAGCCTCGCGGAGAAGGGCGGGCGCCCCGCGACAGGGGCGAGGCGTCCTCCAGCCAGACCCGGCTTCGCACGTGGGCCCGCCCCGGCCAGTGCAGCTCGAACCACCCGGTGCTCTCGTCGAAGGCGAAGCCTACCCCCGGCACGAAGGGGTCTCGCGACGCCACCACCTCGAAGGACCACCGCGACCGCCTCCCGCCCGGCATCGCCACCGGCGTCTGCAGGGGCAGCGCGTCTCGCACCGCCGCCTCGGCCGCCCGGTCGAAGCCCGCGATGTGCGAGGAGCGCAGCACCCTCACCTCGATCACCCGGCCGTCCTCGCCCTGCAGCACCTCGACCTCCGCGCGGGTCGTGCGGGTGTTGCCTCGCGACTGGTCGACGATCCCCTGGAAGGGCGCCTGGGTGCGCTCCGCCGGGTTGTTGCCCCGGGCGGTGTTGCGAGACTCCAGCGCGTCGATGGCCGAGCCCTGCCGCCCGGGCTGCACCGCCGCGCCGTTGGCGCTCCTCGCCACCTCGGCCAGGCCCGCGGCGGGCATCGCCAGGGTCGCGAGGAGGGTCTCCCCCAGCGAGGGCATCCGGGAGATGCCCGGCCGCCACGTCTCCAGCATCCGTCGCCGCAGCGACCAGTAGTAGCCGCGCACCCCGGCGGCCTCGTGCTGGTGGGTCTCCGCGAGGCGCTGGTCGACGTAGCCCTGGCTGGCCGCGACCGCCCTCGACTCGGGCGTCCCGACGGCCTGGTCGACCAGCGAGCGCGCGCGGGCCCGCTCCCCCTGAACCTGGGCGATGGAGGGCGCCGCCCCCCACACCGAGAAGGCCTCCGAGGGTCGCACCCTCATCAGGTCGGCGGCGCGCATCGAGGGCGGCGCGGTGAGCGCGGGCGGAGCGGCCTCCGGCGCTGCGACGCTCGGCGCCGCGACGCCAGGCGAGGGCGCTGCGGGCTCCGGGGAAGCCGCTGCGCTGCGGTGCCCCGAAGGACGCGCGGCGCTCGCGGCCACCACCGACGCAGGGCCGGGCGAAGGCTCCGAGGGGGCCGGGGCGGAGGGGGGTGCGGGCGGAGGGAGGTCGAACTCGACCGGGGGAGGGCTCGCCGTGGCGGGCGCCGAGGTCGGAGGGTGGCGGAGCGATCGGGTGCTCGCGACCGCGAGGAGCGCGACGCCCAGGTGCAGCAGCACCGACGCGAGGAGGCTACGCGGTCGCTCGCTCACCACCATGGCCGGTGCCTGGATAACGCAGGAGCCGACCCCGCGCACCCCGAGGGGACCCGATTCAGCGCTTGCGGGGACCCTGCGGGCCGGCCTCGCGGGCGGCGCGGCGCTGCTCCCGGTGGATGCGGAGCTCGTCGACGCTGAGCGTCCCGTCGCGGTTGGTGTCCGCGGCGCCGAGGTGCTCGGCCATCCTCGGGGGCAGCTCGCTCACCTCGATGGAGCCGTTGCCGTTGCGGTCGAAGCGCTGCACGAAGCCCGCTCCGTCGCGAGGGCCTCCCTCGCCCCGGCCCCTGCCGTGGCCGTGCCCGCCGCGCAGGGCGCCCGAGGCGTGGGCCGCCTGGAGCTCGTCGCGGGAGACGCGCCCGTTGTGGTCGGCGTCCGCGGCCTGCAGGTGCTCCCACCGCGGGCCCACCTCGTCGGCGGTGACGGCGCCGTCGGAGTTGCTGTCCATCCGGGCGAAGCGGGCGGCGCGCTGGGCCTCCATGTGCGCCGTGATCTCCTGCGCGGAGAGCACCCCGTCGCGGTTGGTGTCGGCGGCGGCCATCCGGGTCTGGGCGCGCGGCGGGAGCTCGCTCACCTCGACGCGGCCGTCGCCGTTGCGGTCCATGAAGCGGGTGAAGGCCGCCGGGTCCATCGGCCCGTGGCCGCGGCCGCCGTGGCCGCCGCCGCGGTGCCCCTCGCAGGCTCCGGGGGCGCCGGGGGCGGGGGCGTTCTGGGCGAAGGCGACGGACGCCGCGCCGACGGTGACGAGGGCCGCGAGGAGCGTGCTGCCAAGGGTGATGCGATTGAAGCGTGACTTGTTCATCGTGTGCCTCCTACAGGCAGTGGGTACGTGAACATCGACGCCGCGACCGCCGCCTCCCCTACGCAGCCCCCTCACGATTTCCCTGCGCTCCTATCGGCCTTTGCACTTCTTCACACTCCGAGGCTTCAGCGCGGCGCGCTGGCGGTGCGGGTGCCCACGGCGGAGAGCACCCGCGCGACGCCGCCCGGGTTGACGTTGGCGTGGATGCTCTCCACCACGCGCCCCGACGGGTCGATCACGAACACCCACGGCGTCTCGCTCTCCGGGAGCCCGAGCTGCTCGGCGAAGGAGCCGTCGCGGCAGAACCAGACGCTGTTCCAGGCGTCCCTGGGCGTCGCCTCGCGGGCCTGGGAGAGCACCGTCGCGGTGGGCACCATCGCGAAGAGGTCGAGCGCCACGAAGGACACCATCCTCGTGCCCTCGGGGACGCGGGTCTGGAGCTGCTGCCACCACGCCGCGAGGTTGGGGCCGACATCCTTGTCGGTCATCGCGATGGCGACGGTCCATCGACCGGCGAGGTCGCGCTCGGTGTGCTGGGCGCCGCCCAGGTCGCGAACGGACACCGAAGGGAGAACGCGACCGGGCTGCGGAACCGCGAAGACCGTGGCGCTGATCGCAAGGGTCAACGCGGCCGCGAGAGCATGTACCCTCATGGGAACCTCCTGTTTTTTGAGTGGTTCCCCTCCCAATGCGAAGTGCAGGCCGCGGGTGTAGCGCCCACGACACACCGCTGTTTTCAGCGGTCATCGGGCTCGCTGCCCTGGAGGGCCGTGGCGGCCATTTCGCCACAGCGGTCCGTCGCTGTGTGGCTCTTCTGTGAGAAGTCTCAGCCCGCGGGCGTCAGGTCGGCGAGGCTCCTCGGGATGAGCTTCGGACCGTAGAAGTACGACACCACCCCGACGATGCGCGACCACTGGGTGCCCGCGGCGACGCCTGGGATCGCGGTCATCTCCTGGGTGAGCTTGGGGCCGTTGCGGTCGGGGGTGATCTGGATCTCGCCGCGACGGTCGGCGGGCCCGACGGCGGTCACGTTGGAGACCTCCACCAGCACCCCGATGAGGGCGGCGTTGTGGGTCATGAGGTCTTGCACGGTGACGCGCACCGGCGCCGGGAGCGGCGCCACGCCGGCGCTGCGGATGGTGGGCTCTCGCACCTGCGGCAGGAAGCGCCCGTCGGGGAAGGGCTGCGGGGGCGAGCCGCACACGCCGGAGCAGTCGAACTCGTCGTACTGCCCGCCGGACATGTCGACGAGGTCGCCCACCTTGGGGCGATAGGCGAGCGGGCTGAACTGGGTGTTGAAGGTCGAGATGCCGCAGACGCGAGCGAGTCCGTCGGGCAGCAGCGGACAGGGCAGGAAGGGGTCGGTGGAGGCCCCGACGGGGATGGTCTGCTGGACGTAGACGGTGCCCAGGTCGCCGTCCATGGTCTCGTCGAGCTCGTCATACGCGGTGACCTGGAGGTTGCGCGCGTCGACCGGCGTCCCCTCCGGCACGCGGGTCATCGGGTTGGGGTCTCGCAGCGCGCTCAGCGGCGTGGCGCTCTGGAGGAAGACGCGACCGCACGAGTTGTCGGGCTCGTCGCACCGCTGGGTGGTCGGCACGTCGGAGCACCCGAGCGCGCTCAGGATCAGGGCGGAGAGGACGGAGGAGAGCCGGTGGCTGCGCACGGCGCGCACCCTACCAGAGCCGGTGGACGGGAGCGACTCAGTCGCGGCGGTACATCGTCACGACGCAGGCCCCGCCGAGGCCGAGGTTGTGCTGGAGCGCGGCGCGGGCGTTGGGCACCTGGCGCTTGTCGCCCATGCCCCGGAGCTGCCAGACCAGCTCGGTGCACTGCGCGAGGCCGGTGGCGCCGAGGGGGTGTCCCTTGGAGAGCAGTCCGCCCGAAGGGTTGACCACGTACTTGCCGCCGAAGGTGTTGTCGCCCGCGTCGATGAACTTCTCCGCCTCGCCCTCTCCGCAGAGGCCGAGCGCCTCGTAGGTGATGAGCTCGTTGGCGGTGAAGCAGTCGTGGAGCTCGACGACCTGCACGTCCTTCGGGCCGAGGCCCGACTGGGCGTAGACCTTGTCGGCGGCGGCCTTGCTCATGTCGTAGCCGACCATCTTCATCATCGAGTCGCCGAAGCTCGACCCGTAGTCCGTGGTCATCGCCTGACCCGCGATGTACACGGGGTTGGCGATGCCGTGGCGCCGCGCGAACTCCTCGGAGCACACCACCGCCGCGGCCGCGCCGCAGGTGGGCGGGCAGCACTGGTAGCGCGTGAGCGGATCGAACACCTCCGGGGCGTTCATGATCTCCTCGAGGGTGAGCGTCTCGCCGAAGAGCGCGTAGGGGTTGCGGTTGGCGTGCTGGCGGGCCTTCCAGGAGATCTTGCCGAAGGTCTCCTTCTTGGTTCCGTAGCGCCACCGGTACTCGCGGCCCGCGCCGCCGAACATCTGCGCCGCGAAGGGCGCCTGGTTGACGCCCTGCGCGTCGTTCATCACCCCGACGTGCTTGTCGAGGGGGTTGGTGCGGTCGGTCCACTTGGCCGCGAGGGCGCCCTTCTCCATCTGCTCGAAGCCGACGGCGATGGCGCACTCCACCACGCCGCCCTCGACGGCCTGCTTGGCCAGCATCAGCGCGCTCGACCCGGTGGAGCAGTTGTTGTTCACATTGAACACGGGGATGCCCGTGAGCCCTACCTCGTAGATCGCTCGCTGCCCGCAGGTGCTGTCTCCATAGACATATCCCGCGTAGGCCTGCTCGACCTCGGCGTACGGAACCCCCGCGTCGGCCAGCGCCAGCCGCGCCGCCTTGGAGGCCATGACGTTGTATTCCTCGCTCGCGCCGGGCTTGGCGAACTTCACCATGCCGACACCGATCACGTTCACGCGTCGTCCCATTTTGGTCTCTTCCTCGCTCCGTTGTTGGTCGTTGCCGATCACGAGTTCTTCAACACCCCGAGGCGGTGCGCCACCCGCACGTCTCCGTCGACGCGCAGCCTGCCGTGCTGGAAGAGGGCCTTCGCGTCCGCCGTCCCCGCCGCGAGCGCCGCGAGGTCTTCATCGGACAGGGTCAGGAAGGCCGCCGCCGCGCTGTTGCGACCGGGGGTCACCTTCGCGCCATCGACCACCCACTGCCCGTCGGGGCCCGTGACGTTGAACTGCACCACCGCGCCGAGCTCCGCCGCCAGCGCGGGGTTCGCCGCCAGCCGGTCGGCCAGCGCCTTGAACACCTCCGGAGCCCTCGCGCTCGCCGCCGGGGCCGGTGCCTCGCTCGCCGCCGGAGCCGCCGCCGGAGCCGCCACCACGCCCGCCGCCGCGGCCTCCATGGCCTTGCGGTCGATCTTGGTGAGGAAGTCGAGCTTCTGCGAGGCCATCACGTTGCCCGAGATCTTCAGCTTGCCGCTGGTGAAGAGCTTCATCGGGTTGGCCTTGCCCTCGGTCATGGCCATGAAGTCCGCGTCGCTGAGCTCGAGGGTGCACTCGGGCACCGCCGTCTCTCCGCGCGCCACCTGGTTGAGCTTGAGGTCGAGCGTCCACTGCGACGCGGGAGCGGTCAGCTTGAACTGGAACACCGTCCCCACCTTGGCGGCGACGTCGGGGTTCTTCGTCAGGTAGGCGCCGATCGCCTCGAACACCAGCCCGCTGGTGATCTTCCCCGGCGCCGCCCCTGCCGCCGGAGCCGCGCTCGCCGAGGCGGGCGCACTGGCCTTCGACTTCTTCTGCGGCACCTCGGTGTACAGCTCCACCGCGGCGTTGGAGATCACGACCTTGTCGCGCTCCTTCACCTTGCAGCGGAACACCACCCGGGTCTCCGACTCCTTCCACATCTCGGTGACGAGGGTCTCGCCGGGGAACACCGTGTCGGCGAAGCGCACCTTGATGGACTTGAAGCGCCTCGCGTCGCCGCCGGTGAAGGCCTTGAGCACGTGCCGCCCCGCGTACCCGAACGAACACAGCCCGTGCAGGATGGGCCTCGCGTACCCGAAGGCGCCCGCGAAGCCGGGGTCGGCGTGCAGCGGGTTCCAGTCTCCGGAGAGGCGATAGAGCAGCGCCTGGGCCTCGCTGGTCTTGTCCTCCAGCACCGCGTCGGGCGCGCGGTCGGGCGGAACGTTCACCTCGGCGCTCGGCCCCCGGTCGCCGCCCCAGGCCCCGGCGCCGCGCACGAAGGTGGTCACCTCGTTGATGGCGAGCAGCTCTCCCTCCTCGTCGAAGGTCTTGGTCTCATTGACGACCACGGCCCCCTTGCCCTTGTCGTAGATGGCCTTCACCCGGGAGCGGTGCGTGAGCTTCTGCTTCGGCGGCAGCGGCCGCAGCAGCTCGGTGTACTGCTCGCCGTGGAGGATGCGATCGAGCCCGAAGTTGAGCCCCGGCGCGGTCTCCCCACGGCGCCCCGCGTCGAGGATGCCGTTGACCACCGGCACCACCGCGTAGGTCGGCAGCGCCTGGAAGCCCTCGTCGAGCTCGTAGGTGTAGTGGAGGTCGGTGGTGTCGAGCGGGTTGCGGCTCGCCCCGACGCCCAGCGCGTAGAGCGCCAGGTCGCGCTCGTCATAGCGGCTGGTCGACTCGGGAAACTGGTAGCCGAGCGCCAGGTCGACGTCGATGAACTCGTTGCCGCCCTTCGACGGACCGGCCTCCACGTTGGCCATGATGGGAGCCATCGACTCGGTGACCGAGGCCGGGTGCTCGCTCTTGCCGAAGTCGGTGATCTCCCCCCAGCGGGCCTTCACCTGATCGGGGCCGAAGGCCCGGCCGAGGCGGAAGACCGTCCCCTGGGTGCGCTCCCAGCGGAGCTTGCCGATGAAGCCTCCGCCGACCTCGAAGAGCCCGCCGGTGTCGCTGTTGCTCTCGTGGCAGAGCCACGCCACCAGCGGAGAGACGAACTCGGGCTTCAGGCTCTCGAGAAGGTCCTTGGGGAGCACCGTCTCGGTCATGCGGGAGCCCGCGATGGGGGCGATGGTGTTGACCACCACGTTGTTCTTCTTGCCCTCCAGCGCGAGGGTGCTGGCGAAGCCCACGACCCCCAGCTTGGCCATCGAGTAGTTCGCCTGGCCGAAGTTGCCGTAGATGCCCGCCGCCGAGGAGGTGAACACCACGCGCCCGTACTTCTGCTCTCGCATGTACGGCCACGCCGCCGCGGTCACCCGGTAGGCCCCGAGGACGTGAACCCGGTACACGAGGTCCCAGTCGTCGGCGGTCATCTTCTGGAAGGAGACGTCGCGCAGGATGCCCGCGTTGTTGACCACGATGTCCACGCGCCCGAAGGCGTCGATGGCGCTCTTCACGATGCTCGCGCCGTCCTCCACCGAGTCGTAGTTGGCCACCGCCTCGCCGCCGCCCGCGACGATCTCCGCCACCACCGCGTCGGCCGCCGCGCTGCTCTTCCCGCCGCCCGTGTGCGAGCCGCCGAGGTCGTTGACCACCACCTTCGCGCCGCGCTTCGCCAGAAGCAACGCATGCGAGCGCCCGAGCCCGTTGCCCGCGCCCGTGACGATCGCCACCCGCCCGTCAAACCGAAGTTCGTCTGCCATGAGATTGACCGCTCCTGTGGGACGACTGAATCGCCATTCAGTCGGAGCGCGAACGCTAGCGCCGGAGCCGCAACGGGGGAAGGGGGAGACCCCCCGACTCAGGGGAGGTCCGAGGCGCCCATCCTCCGGCCGCTGTGCTCGTGGCGGTCGATGGCCTCGAGCTTCTCCCGCGCATAGGCGGCGAAGGTTCCGGCGGTGATGGCGGCGCGCGCCTCGGCCATGAGCGCCTGATAGTGATGCAGGTTGTGCATCGAGACGAGCCTCGCCCCGAGCGGCTCATCGCACTTGAAGAGGTGGTGCAGGTACGAGCGGCTGAAGGTGGCGCAGGTGGCGCACGAGCAGGTCGCGTCGAGGGGGTTGTCGTCGTGGCAGTGGGCCCCGCGGGTGAGCTTCACCCGGCCGGTGGAGGTGAAGGCCGTGGCCTGCCAGCCGAGGTTGGTCGGGAGGATGCAGTCGAACATGTCGACCCCGCCCAGCATGGCGTGGAGCAGGTCGGGCGGTGTGCCGACGCCCATGAGGTAGCGGGGGCGGTCGGGGGGGAGAAGCTCCGCGGCCAGCCAGGTGATGTCCTCGCGCTGCGATCGGGTGTCGCCCACCGCGAGGCCGCCGATGGCGAAGCCGTCGAAGGGGTGGTCGGTGAGAAAGCCCGCGGAGGCCTTGCGCAGCTCGGGAAACACACCCCCCTGCATGATGGCGAAGAGGGCCTGCGGCGAGTCGGTGCGCGCGGCGAGGGAGCGAAGCGCCCAGCGGTGGGTGCGCTCCATCGCGGCGCGGGTGGTGGCCTCGTCGGAGCGGGCGTCCACGCACACGTCGAGCACCATCATGATGTCCGCGCCGATGGCGGTCTGCACCTCGATGGAGCGCTCGGGAGAGAGCACGTGCACCCGCTGGTCGATGTAGCTCCGGAAGCGCGCGCCGCGCTCGTTGATGGTGCGGTCGCCCGGCAGCGAGAAGATCTGGTAGCCGCCGGAGTCGGTGAGCATCGGGCCGTCCCAGCCCATGAACCTGTGGATGCCGCCGACGCGGCGGAAGAGCTCGACGCCGGGGCGGAGCATCAGGTGGTAGGTGTTGCCGAGCACCACCTGGGCGCCCACCTCGCGGAGGTCGGCGGGGGTGAGGCCGGTGACCGTGGCGCGCGTGCCCACGGTCATGAAGGCGGGCGTCTCGGCCCGGCCGTGAGGGGTGAGAATCGCGCCGCGGCGGGCGCGCGAGCCCGGGTCGACGGCGCTCACGGAGAAGCGGAAGGACATCGTCGGCGCAGTGTAGCCGACGCGCCGCGCTCACCCGCCGCGAAGCATCTCCACGTGGGGGATGTCGTCCTCGAGGTAGGGCTCGGACACCACCCGAAACCCGAAGCCCTCGTAGAAGCGCTGCAGGTACGACTGCGCCGAGATGCGCACCGCCGCCGTCGCCCCGGCGTCGGCGTCCATGCGCCGCAGCGCCTCGGCCATCAGCGCCCGCCCCGCCCCGGTGCGGCGCGCCGAGCCCGCGCTCGCCACCCTCCCGATGGCCGCCTCGGGGTACTTCACGCCCGCGGGGAAGATCCTGCAATACGCGATGGGGTAATCGCCCGACGGGCCGGTGGCCCAGAGGTGCGAGGCGCGAGGGTCGTCGCCGTCGGCGTCGAGGTAGGGGCAGCGCTGCTCCACCACGAAGACCTCCTGGCGGAGCGTCATCAGCGCGTAGAGCTCGTCGCGGGTGAGCTCGTCCCAGCGGCGGTGATGGAAGGTCAGGGCGTCCATGGGGGGCCTCCCGGGTGGGGTCATTGTCAATATACCTACATGGTGATACATCGGCGCCATGGCTGATTCCAAGCGGTTTGCGGGAGTGGGCTTCGTGGCGATGGCGCTCCTTCTGGGGGGCTGTACCGCCGGCGACGACGAGGCCTTCTCGGAGAGCAACGGCACCGACGACGTCGACCTCGGCGAGGTCGTCGGCGAGGCCGGGGCGCGCGACCCGCGCACCTGGACGAACGCCCTGCGCTGCAAGGAGATCCCCAATGTTCCGGCGCTGACGCGGCCGGAGATCATCATCTCGCTCGACGGGCTCACGCTGCACCTGCGCGACCGCGCGGGCGGCTATGACCGGGTGTTTCCCATCGGCCCTGGCGCGCTGGAGAACGGCCGCTCGCTGACCCCGACGAGCGACCTCGCCCCGGGCGGCGTCTTCTACACCGGGTCCAACACCACCGAGGGCCCCGACAGCCAGTGGACCTACTACTACCCCTGCCGCATCTGGCATGACGACCGCGGCGTCCGTACGCCGGTCTTCGCGGGTCTGCCCTTCATCCGCCTCGCGGGCCCGCCCACCGCGGGCTACGGCATCCACGGCCCGATCGACAACTTCACCGCCCCCAACGGCGGCAGCCTCCGCCGCGGCTATGTCTCCCACGGCTGCACCCGCATGGCCGCCGAAGACATCGTCGAGGTCTTCGCCCGCGTCCGCGGCCGCGCCCGCACCCCGGTGAAGATCCAGCAGGCGGTCGAGCGCGACAACGACGGCCGCGCCATCGACCTGACCGAGCGCTGGGTGGGCGCCGAGTGCACCGCCAACGCCGACTGCAACTTCACCAACGGCGTGTGCCGCATCCCCGCGGGCCAGACCCGCGGCACCTGCACCCTCTCCTGCACCGGCTCGTGCCCCGACCGCGCCGGCGAGGCCACCACCTTCTGCGTGGCCGACCCCGCCGCGACCACCATGAGCACCGGCATCTGCGTGCCCACCGCGTCGCCGACCTTCAACCGCACCTGCTCCCGCTACGGCGACCGCCTCGCCCTCGTCCGCGGCGCCCAGCGCCCCGACCGCAGCGCCCGCGCCGACGTCTGCCGCCCGGCGCGCTGACCCTCCTCACCCCCGCCAGCGCTCGGGCAGCATCGCGTACACCGCGTGGTCGACCCAGCGCTCGTGCAGCCACTCGGCGCCCTTCGCAATACCCTCCTGGGTAAAACCCAGGCGCTCGGCCACGGCGCGGGACTTGGCGTTCTCCGTCGCCGCGTGGATCTCCAGCCGGTGCAGCCCCAGCGACACGAAGGCGTGCGTGGTGAGCGCGCGCACCGCGCGGGTCATCAGCCCCTTGCCCTGGTGCTCCCGCGCCAGCCAGTAGCCGATGCCGGTGCGGCGGTTGTTCCAGTCGATGAGGTGGTAGCCGCACATGCCCGCGAGGGTGTTGCCGCTGAAGATGCCCACCTGGAGTGACTGCGAGCGCGCGAACTGCTCCAGCGACGCGGTGATGTACTGCATCGAGTCCTGCACCGAGCGGGTGCCGTCGACCCACGGGAGGTAGCGCCGAAGGTGCGCTCGGTTGTCGTCGACCAGCGAGAAGAGCATCGGGGCGTGGCGGGCCTCGAGCAGCACGAGGTCGAGCGTCGCGTCGACAGGCATCCGGAACATCCCGGCGACTATCCACCGCCACCGCGCCACGGCACAATGCGAACGCCATGGAGAACCTCGACCTCGTGGGGGTGCGCTTCAGCTCCGCCAGACCGCCCAACCCCACGCACATCGCCTGGGGCAGCGACCGCGGCGGCGCCCTCGTCGTCGACGGCATCGACCGCGTCGGGGCCACCTTCGCCGACCGCATCGCCCGGGGCGTGCCGCGCGTGCTCGCCGTGGATGTTCCGCTCGGCGTCCCGGTGGCCCTCGCCCGCGACCTCGTGGGCATGGTGCTCAACGGCTCGCAGGTGCTCCACCAGCTCACCGTCGCTCCGCCCTCCCTCGTCGACGCGCGCTGGGCCGCCTTCGCCGCGTCGCAGCCCGGAGCGCTGCGCCACACCGAGGCCATCACCCACGGCGCCGCGTCCATCACCGCGCCGCGACCGCCCTCCTGGCGCGCCCTCGGGGCCCTCGCCCGCGCCCTCGCGCCGGTGCGCAACCAGGTCACCGTGCTGCCCTTCGACTCGCTGGAGTTCACCCCCGGCAAGCCCATGGTCATCGAGGCGCTGCCCGCCTCCATGCTGCGCCTCCTGGGGCTGCCGTACCTGCTGCACCGCGCCTCGCCCTCGGAGGGAGGGCCCTCGCTCAACGAGGTCACAGCCGAGCGCTACGCGGTGATCCGCGCGCTGCCCGAGGCCCTCGGCGCCCTCGGGCTGCGCCTCGAGCTGCCCGCCCCGGTGGCCAACGCGTGCGCCCAGGACGCCCACGGCGACGCCCTCGACGCGGTGCTCTCGCTGGTCGCCGCGCACCTCGGCGCCCGAGGCTTCTGGACCCCGCCGCCGCTCACCGGCCCCCACGCCGCCAGGGTGCTCATCGAGGGCTGGATCGTACGACCCGGCTGAGCGCGCCCCTCTCACCCTCCTCGCTCGTGCCTTCATCATTGTCCGAAGAAAAAATGCACCGCCTCGCTTGACCACACATCGAATGGTCTGGTAAGCCCATCGACGGTTCGTATCTCGACATCCATTTCAAGGATCATCTCTTCAAGCCACACCATGTCGTTCATGTACTGCCAGCCGAAGCCTCCGAAGACCGCAGAAACGCGCGGTTGCAGCGCGTTTTCGTGGTTCAGCGGAGGTCTTGCGGCCCGTGATGGCAATCACCCGCGGCTCGACCTGCGGATGAGAGGAGCGGAGTCAGTCACCGGATAAAACCCCGGCCACCGATTCCGAAGGCCACCCGAAGGCCGCTGCTCCTCCACCGATTCGCCGGGAGGACAGCGGCCTTTCTCATTGTCTTCCATCAACGTCCCAGGCCTTGCCGCCTGCGGCGCGACGGGCGCGCTTGTCCTTTGGACAACCGCCCGAGCGTACGGTCACGCCTTCCATCCTAGACCCACCATGAAGAACACGCGTCGAAGACGAGTACCCCCACCGGAGATCCCACGATGTTCGCCACCCTCCTGCTCAACGCCACCTTCGAGCCGCTGAAGATCATCTCCTGGCAGCGCGCGGTCACCCTGATGTTTCTCGGGAAGGCCGAGCTCGTCGAGGCCTACGACGAGATCATCCGGGGCATCAGCACCTCCATCGCGATGCCCTCGGTGGTGCGCCTGCGCCGCTACGCCCGGCACGACCGGCGGGTGAAGTTCTCCCGCGGCAACGTGTACCGCCGCGACGGCTACGCCTGCCAGTACTGCGGGGTGCAGCCGGGCGCCTCGCGGCTCACCCTGGACCACGTCGTCCCCCGCGCCCGCGGCGGCCGGATGGAGTGGACCAACATCGTGACCTGCTGCGTCGCGTGCAACGGCCGCAAGGCCGACCGCACCCCGGAGCAGGCCCGGATGGAGCTCGCCCGCCCGCCGGTGCGGCCCGCGCGCATGTGCGCCGTCGCCCGCGCCGAGGCGCCTCACACAGCCTGGATCGACTACCTCGACGGCTGAACGGCCAACCTTTCCAGCGATCGATGAATCCAAGGGAGCAGCACTGATGGTCCGACGAGCGTCGCAGTTCACCGCCGCCACGGGGCGAATACCCGGACGATCCGAGTCGTCCGTTGTTCATTGAAGTGTCGAGAGTGAAGGGGATGGAGAGGTCCCCCCACAGGGCCGAGGAGACGACGCGGCCGCGCCCGTTCCCGGGTGAAGGGCGCCGGAGTGCTATCGGATGAGGCACCCGGCGTGGCGGGGTCGTCGTCCCCTCGGCCCTGTAGGGGGGGGGAACCCGTTCGCTGTGCCCGCGGGTTGGGGACCCTATCGCTTCTACACATCTCTCGGCCTGGGGTACGGCGTGGGGCCTCTTCCTCGGCGTGCAGCGCCTGACCCCAGGCAACATCAGGTGGTCACCTTCGCGCGACGCGAAGGTTGCAGGGGAAACGGAGCGAGCGCGGCGACGACCGCGGTGCGGAGCGAGCGCGGCAACGGTGAGGGCGGGCGCGTCGGTCTGCCGGGCGGGCCGTGCGACGACGGCGACAGCGACTGCCCTTGCAACCTTCGCGTCGCGCGAAGGTGACCACCTGATGTTGCCTGGGGTCAGGCGCTGCACGCCGAGGAAGAGGCCCCACGCCGTACCCCAGGCCGAGAGATGTGTAGAAGCGATAGGGTTTCAACCTGCGGGCACAGCGGACGCACGCATCGGCCTGAAATCCAGGCGAATCGTGAGATGTGTACCGAACGGAGCTATGGAGGGGAACGGCAGTCGATGCCGGATGGTGGAAGCGATCAGTGCGCGGGAGGCGGGGTCGGCGGCGCGGTCGGCGTCGGGGCCACGGCGGCGTCACCCGCGCCGGGGGCGCCGACGATGCCGATGAGCTCGACCTCGAAGTTGAGCGTCGCGCCCGGGGGGATGCCCCGCTGGCCGCGGTCGCCGTAGGCGATGTCCGACGGGCACACCAGGCGCGCCTTGCCGCCCACGCGGATGCGCTGGACGCCCTCCGTCCAGCACGGGACGACGCCGTTGAGGGGGAACTCCACCGGCTCGCCGCGGGTGTACGAGCTGTCGAACTCGGTGCCGTCGATGAGCGTGCCGCGGTAGTGCACCCGCACCGTGTTGGCCGGCGTCGGCGTCGGGCCGTTGCCCTCGCGAAGCGTGCGGAACACCAGGCCCGACGGCAGCCGCTCGGCCCCGGTCTCGCGCGCCGCGGTGTCGGCGTAGGCCCGGCCGCGGACCTTCTCCTGCTCCGCGCGCCGACCCTGCCTCGCCTGCGCCATCGTGTTGATGCGCGGGCCCCACTCGTTGAGCTCCACCAGCGGCCGCGCCCCGGTCACCTTGTCGGCGATGCCGCGCTGCACGACGGCCAGCTCGGCGGGCGTCAGGCTGAAGTCGTCCATGCGCTGACCCATCACCAGGCCCAGCGCGTAGAGCGTGCGCTGGTCATCCGTGGTGAGCGGCGCGTTGGCCGCCGGGGCAGGCGCCGTCGGGGCCGCGGGCTTGCAGGCGCCGAGCGCCAGCGTCGTGCAGAGAATCCATCGTCGCATCGTTTTACACCTTCCTGTAATGGTTCGCGCCGGCCTCTTAGGGGGGCTCGAGCGGCGCGCGGGAGTACCACACACTCCCCGCGGCGGTCAGCCCACCCCGGGCGCCACGTGGCCCGACTCGGTCACGTACTCCGAGTAGCCGCCGCCGTAGGCGCGCACTCCCTCGGCGGTCACCTCCAGCACCCGGTTGGAGATGGCGCCCAGGAAGTGCCGGTCGTGGGAGACGAAGAGCATCGTCCCCTCGAACTCCGTCAGCACCCGGGTGAGCATCGCCTTGGTGTCGAGGTCGAGGTGGTTGGTCGGCTCGTCGAGCACCAGGAAATTGGGCGGGTCGAACATCATCCGCGCGAGCACCAGGCGCGCCTGCTCCCCGCCGGAGAGCACCTTGCAGCGCTTCTCCACGTCGTCGCCGGAGAAGCCGAAGCACCCGAGGAGCGTGCGCAGCGAGGCGATGGAGGCCTTCGGGTACGCGGCCTCCAGGGCCTCCTGCACCGTGCGGCCGGGGTCGAGGATGTCCATCGCGTGCTGCGAGAAGTACCCGAGCTTCACGCTCGCCCCGATGGTCACCGACCCGGAGTCGGGCTGCGACTCGCGCGCCACCAGCTTGAGCAGCGTGCTCTTGCCCGCGCCGTTGACGCCCATCACGCACCAGCGCTCCTTGCGGCGGATGAGCAGGTCGAGGCCGTCGTAGATCTTCCGCTTGCCCCAGCCCTTGGAGACCCCGGAGAGCTTCACCACGTCGTCGCCCGAGCGCGGCGGCTTGGGGAAGTCGAACTCGATGACCCGGCGGCGCTTCGGGGCCTCGACCTTGTCGATCTTCTCCAGCTTCTTCACCCGCGACTGCACCTGCGCGGCGTGGCTCGCCCGGGCCTTGAAGCGGTCGATGAAGGCCTGCTCCTTGGCCAGCATCGCCTGCTGCCGGGCGTAGTGCGCCTCGTGGTGCGCCTCGGCCAGCGCCCGCTGCTGCATGTAGAAGCTGTAGTCGCCCGTGTAGGAGGTGAGCTCGCCGCCGTCGATGTCGACGATCTTGTTGACCAGGCGGTTCATGAACTCGCGGTCGTGCGAGGTCATGATGAGGCCGCCCTCGAAGTTGCGGAGGAAGCCCTCCAGCCAGACGATGGACTCGATGTCCAGGTGGTTGGTGGGCTCGTCGAGCAGCAGCGCGTCGGGGCGCATCAGCAGGATGCGGGCGAGCGCCACGCGCATCTTCCACCCGCCGGAGAGCTTGCCCACGTCGTCGTCGAGGGTCTCCGGCGCGAAGGAGAGCCCCGCGAGGATCTCCCTCGCCCTCGCCTCGAGCGCGTAGCCGTCGAGCTCGTCGAAGCGCGACTGCACCTCGCCGAAGCGCTCGATGATGGCGTCCATCTCGTCGGCCCGGTCGGGGTCGCCCATCGCCAGCTCCAGCAGGTGGAGCTCGTGGGCGATGTCGGCCACCTCGCCGGCGCCCGCCATGGTCTCCTCGACCACCGTGCGGCCGCTCATCTCCCCGACGGTCTGGTTGAAGTAGCCAATGGTCACGCCCTTGTCGATGACCACGTTGCCGGCGTCCGGCTGGTCTTCCCCGACGATGAGCCGGAAGATCGAACTCTTGCCCGAGCCGTTGGGCCCTACCAGCCCCACCCGCTCGCCGCGGAAGACGCTCATCGACGCGTCGAGGAAGAGGATCTGACGCCCATGCTGACGGGTCACTGAATCAAGTCGGATCATTGGGAGGGCGGGCACATAGCCCCCGCTCCCCCCCGAAGGCAAGCCGAGGCCCCTCCGAGCTGCGCCGGGGTGGGCCCTGTCCCAGCGCAGCCCCGGCAGCCCCGAAGTTCAACTGATCATTGTTCTCGCAGTCGCTCCTCGGCTACCGTCGCGGACTCGGTGCCTCAGGGGTTCTTCGGTTGGGTACGCGCGGCCTTCCGCGCGGTCTCAGGCGGTCATTGGGACATTGGAGCCCTATGGGGGCATCGCGTCACGTGGAGGATGCTGATGGCGAAACAACAATGGCTTGGCGGGCTCGTGGTGGGGGTGTCGCTGGGGGTGCTCGGGTGCGGAGACGATCCTGCGCCCGTGACCGATAGCGGCGTCGATGCTGGCTCGGACCTCGGACCCGGCGACTCGGGCCCGGTCGACAGCGGGACACCCACGGACCTCGGACCCACGGACACCGGGACGCCCGCGGACACCGGGCCCAGGGACAGCGGGCCCACGGACACCGGGCCCACGGACACCGGGCCCACGGACAGCGGGACGCCCGCGGACACCGGGCCCACGGACAGCGGGACGCCCGCGGACACCGGACCCACGGACAGCGGGACGCCCGCGGACACCGGGCCCACGGACAGCGGGACGCCCGCCACCGCGCGCCGCACGGCCACCCACGGCTCGGCGGTCGTGCTGACCAGCGACGACCGGATCACCGTCGCGACCAACCGCACCGCCCACAGCGTCTCGATCTTCGCGACCACCCTCACCGGCGTGCCGAGCGCGATGGCCCCGACGGTCATCGCCACCCCCGACGCGGAGCCCTGGGCCGCCGTCATCGGCAGCGACGACAACACGGCGTACGTGATCCTCCGCCGCACGCAGGAGCTCATCCGCATCGGCAACCTCCGCACGATGCCGACGATCACCGGGCGCGTCACCGTCGGCTCGGAGCCCACCGGGCTGGCGATCTCTCCGCTGGGCGGCCACGTCTACGTCGCCAACTGGGCCGACGGGACGGTCTCCGACGTCAACGTCTCCGGGGCGACCATGAGCGTCGCGCGCACCATCAACCTCAACCCCACGCTCGCAGGCACCGGCAGGCTCGGTCCGTCGGTCACCGCGGCCACCGTGCGGGCCGGCCTCGCGCACCCTCGCGCCATCGTCGTCACCAACGACCTGGACACCGACGAGAGCGACGAGACGGTCTACGTCACGGAGTTCTTCGCGCAGACCATCGACGCGTCGCTCTTCTCCACCCTGCCCGCCGGAGAGGCGGCGCTCGACGTCAACCGCGGCGGCCTCGTGTACCGCTTCAACGCGGGCACCGGAGCGATCGCGGCCCCGATCAACCTCCAGGCCTTCCGCACCACCAGCGCCTCGACCGAGGCGGGGTGCTTCCCCAACCAGCTCTACGCCGCGGCCATCAAGGGCGACCGGCTCTTCGTCACCTCGGTGTGCGAGTCGCCGCGCCGGCCGGTCAACTCGCAGCAGAACCTCTTCGCGGCCATCTCGCTCATCAACCTCACCACCAACCTCCCCGACACGGACCACCACGTCCTGCTGACCCGGGAGTTCGAGACCCGCTACGCGGCCACGGCGACGGCGGTGCCCGACACCAACGCCCGGCGGTTTCCGCTCGTCCCCAACGACATCTCCTTCCTGCCGATGGGCGGCGGCAACGTGGCGTACGTGTCGTCGTATGGCTCCGACGCGATCTTCCGCGTGGAGTTCAACGCCGACTTCTCCCTCGCCCAGGTGGGCCAGGGGACGGCGCTCCACTTCATCGGCCTCAACGCCGGAACCGCCGCCGGGCGGCTGCCCATCGGCATCGCCGTGGCCAACACCGTGGGCTCGCGGGCCGTCGCCCTCAACGAGAACACCCGCAACCTGTCGCTCATCGACCTGAGCGCCCAGTCCACCGCGGCGGTGGTCCAGTCGGCTCCCGCCCCGACGGCGGCCAGCCCCGAGGACCGGGTCAACATCGGTCGGCGCTTCTTCGTCACGGGCCTCGCCCGCTGGTCGCGCAACGGCCAGGGCTGGGGCTCCTGCGAGGGCTGCCACCCCGACGGCCTCACCGACAACGTCACCTGGACCTTCGCGGCCGGGCCTCGGCAGACGACCTCGCTCGACGGCACCTTCGACCGCTCGGGCACCCACCAGCGCGTCCTCAACTGGACCGGCATCCTCGATGAGGTGCACGACTTCGAGGGCAACACCCGCGGCACCTCCGGCGGCGTCGGCGCGCTCGTCCACGCCAACTCCATGCCCCCGGTGCCCGAGGACCGCATCCACGCCGACGGCACCACGCCCGTCCCCGCGGGCAACGTGGCGACCGCGACCCCGCAGTTCGGCCTGAGCGGCTCGACCCGCGCCATCACCGCGGGCACCCCCGGCGCCGCGCCGGTGCGCTCGCTCCTCGAGGACTGGGAGAACATCGACCTCTACGTCCGCACCATCCGGCCGCCGCGCGCTCCCAGCAACCTCGTCGCCGCCGACGTGACCGCCGGGGCCGCGCTCTTCGCCGAGGGCAACTGCGCCGGCTGCCACGGCTCGCCGACGGGCACCAACCTCTGGACCGTCTCGCGGCGCTTCTACGAGCCCAGCGAGGCCCGCAACAACCCGCTGACGGGCACCCTTCGCGTGCAGACGTACACCGGCTTTCCGACGGCCTTCGCGGGGCTGAACCCGCCCAGCGCCAACCCCGGCCGGACCTCCACCTTCCGCATCAGCGCCGCCAACGCGGCCCTCGCCGGCAGCGGCGACCAGATCAACTGCGTGCTGCGCTCGGTCGGCACCGTCGGCGGCACCCTCGGGGCGCCCACCGCGGTCGCCCCGACGGGCGTGAGCAACTTCATCTTCGAGGTGAAGGCCAACGGCACCCCCGCGCAGGGCTTCACGGGCTTCAACCCGCCGTCGCTCGTCGGCATGGGCACCGGCGCCCCGTTCTTCCACGCGGGCAACGCCCGCACCCTGGAGGAGGTGCTCAGCGACCTCTTCCGCTCGCACCACCAGGCGCTCTCGGCGAACTTCCTCGTCGCCAGCGCCGACCCCGCGGCGCGCGCCACCGCCGTCCGTCAGCTCGCGGCCTACCTCGTGAGCATCGACGACCAGACCACCCCGGTGCCCTTCCCCACGCACCCCACCATCAGCAGCTTCGACCTCTGCACCGGCTTTACGCCCTGACGTAAGGCCGCGCTCACTCCACCCCCCGCTGCTTCCACAGCAGCTCGTCCCACTCCCTCGCCGGGTCGCTGTCCCAGACGATCCCGCCGCCGACGCCGTAGTGCGCGCCGGCGGGGTCGGTCACCAGCGTGCGGATCGCCACGGTGAGCTCCACCCGCCCGTCTGCGAAGACCAGCCCATACACCCCCGTGTAAAGCCCGCGCCGCTCGGCCTCGAGCGCGGCGATGGTCTCCATGGCCGCGAGCTTGGGCGCGCCGGTCACCGACCCGAGGGGGAGCATCGCCGAGAGCATCGCCCTCGCGGAGAGCGCGGGGTCGACCTCGGCGCGCACCGTCGAGACCAGGTGGTGCACGTAGCGGTGGGGCTCCACGCCGCAGAGGACGGGCACGGTCACCCCGCCGGGGAGGGCCACGCGGCCGAGGTCGTTGCGGTGCACGTCGACGGCCATGGCGTTCTCGGCGCGCTCCTTCTCGTCGAGGCGAAGGGCCTCGGCCTCGCGGGCGTCCTCGACGGGATCGGGGCGCCGGGGGCGCGTGCCCTTGATGGGGCGGGAGAGGGCCACGCCGGCGCGACGGTCCCAGGAGAGGGCGAGCTCCATGGACATCGCGGCCACGCGGACGTCGCCCGCGCTCACCAGCAGGGCGCGCGTGGCGTCGGAGCGGTCTACCCGCGACGCGATGTCCTCCGCGGACATCGACGGCCGGTGGATCATCCTGGCGACGTTGACCAGGTAGACCTCGCCGTCGCGGATGCGGGAGCGCACGGCCTCGACCATGGCGGCGTGCGCGGTCCGGTCGGTGGCGCTGGTGAAGGGAGGCAAGGGGCCGTGCCCGGAGGTCGGCGCGATCTGCGCGTGCTGCGAGCACAGCACCCTCGACAGGAACACCGACGGGCATCGGTCGCCCGCGGGGCGGCGGTCGGTGACCGGGCGCGCCGAGGCCGCGTGCCAGCAGGCGTCGTAGGTGGCCCAGAGCAGCGCCACGGGGGCGTCGGGGTCGCCGTCGGGAGGGAGCGTGGCGTGCAGGGCGTCGAGGGCGTCGCCGAGGGCGTCGAGGGCGCCGTCGGGGCGGTCGTAGGGGACGCGGAGGAGCGTCTCGGTGAGCGAGAGCGACCAGGAGCGGTCGTCGATGCGAGCGACGGCCGAGGAGGGGGTCTGCGCGGCGTGGAGCCACGCGGCGAAGGTGGGGCGGTCGGCGTTCACGGTGGGGCGCATCGGGGAGAGACCTGCGACGGGTCTCTTAGCGGGAATACACGCGCGCCGTGTAGTCCTCGAGCATCCGCATGGCGTTGAAGCGCGGGCCGAGGGAGACGAGGCTGCGCTTGATGCGCTGAAGCCATGCGCGGGGCAGCCCGAGCGGGTCGCGCTGGTAGAAGTCCGGCACGGCCTCGCCCTCCAGGATGCTGTAGAGCCGGTCGGCATCGCGATCGTCCTGCTCCGCGGGGTCCTCGTGCTCGGGGCTCTCGATGCCCCAGCCGTTGGCGCCGTCGAAGGCCTCGCTCCACCAGCCGTCGAGCACGCTGAGGTGCAGGGTGCCGTTGAGCGCGGCCTTCATCCCGCTGGTTCCGCTCGCCTCGCTCGGGGGGCGCGGCATGTTCACCCAGACGTCGCAGCCGGCCACCATCGTGCGCGCGAGGTCGATGTCGTAGTCCTCGAGGAAGGCCACCCGGGTGCCGACCCCCGGAGCCCGCTTCATCGCGAAGATGGTCTGCACGAAGCGCTTCGCGTCCTCGTCCAGCGGGTGCGCCTTGCCCGCGATCACCACCTGGATGGGCCGGTCGGAGCCCAGCAGCCCGAGGGCCCGCTCGGGGCTCCGGGTCAGCAGGTGAAGACGCTTGTACGTCGCCACGCGGCGGGCGAAGCCGACGGTGAGCACGCCCTCGTCGAAGGTCTTCGCGGCGGCCTCCACGTAGTCGATGGCCTCGCCCCGGTCGAGCCGGTCTCGGACGCTGCGCCGCCGGACCATCTCCACCAGCGAGGCGCGGAGGGCGTTTCGCGCCTGCCAGAGTTCCTCGTCGGGGATGGACGAGACGCGCTCCCAGCGCTCGGCGTGGCTCTGCACGGACTCCCAGTCGTCGCCGAGGTGGCGACGGAGGAGCTCTCTCATCGGCGCCCTCATCCAGGTCGCGAGGTGAACGCCGTTGGTGACGTGCGTGATGGGCACCTCGTCCCTGGAGCGCCCTGGGAAGAAGCCCTGCCACATGGCGCGGGCGACCTCGCCGTGGCGTCGGCTCACCGCGTTGGCCGTGCGGCTGGTGTGGAGCCCGAGCTCGGTCATCCCGAGGGGGGACCCGTGCCCGCCACCGGGGTGACGACCGAGCTGGAAGAGTTCGTCTTCGGACACGTCGAGCTCCTGGCAGAGACCCGGCAGGACGCGCCGGATGTCCGAGGCCTCGTAGCGCTCGTTTCCCGCAGCGACGGGCGTGTGCGTGGTGAACACGACCGAGGGGCGGGTCGCGGCGATCGACTCCGCGAAGGAGGCGACGCCCGCGCGGAGGCCGCGGGCCAGCTCCAGCGGGGCGAGCGCGGCGTGGCCCTCGTTGAGGTGGACGAGGGAGGCGTCGATGGAGAGCGCGCGCAGGGCGCGGACCCCGCCGATGCCGAGGGCTGCGTACTGCATCAGGCGCATGTCGCGCTCGGCGACGTAGAGCTGGCTGGTCAGCGCACGGTCGACCGGCGTGTTGCCAGGGACATTGGAGTCGAGGAGCAGCAGCGGCACGCGGCCGACGTCGACGCGCCAGAGGCGGAGGGCCACGTCGTGCCCTCGGAGCGAGACGCGCACCGTGACGGGGCTGCCGTCTTCGCTGCGCACCGGGCGCATGGGGAGGCGCTCGGGGTCCACCTCGGTCCAGAACTCGTGCTGGAGGCCGCTCAGGTCGAGGCGCTGGTGGAAGTATCCGCGGCGGTAGAAGAGGCCGACTCCCACCAGAGGCATCCGCAGGTCGGAGGCCTGCTTCAGGAGGTCTCCGGCGAGCACCCCGAGGCCGCCGGCGTACACCGGCAGCGACTCGTGGATGCCGAACTCCGCGGAGAAATAGGCGATGGGGCGCTCCGCGCTCGCCCCGGCGGTGGGCGCCGCGGGCGCGGCGAGCTCGGCCTCGAGGCGGGCCAGCGCTGCGGCTGAGCGCCCTGGGAGATCGGAGCCCGCGGCCCGGTCGAGGAGCATGGTCTCGGAGAGAAGGCGCACCGGGTTGTGCTCGCACGACGCCCAGCGCTCGGGGTCGACGTCGCGAAAGAGCGACTCCCCGTCGGGCTGCCAGGACCACCAGTAGTTGAAGGCGAGTCGCGCCAGGGGAGCGAGCGGGGGAGGCACCCGGGACAGGAGGCCGTCGAGGGGATCGGGGGCGGGTGACGCGTCGATCGCAGCCATGCGGCTCAACGTGGGGCCCGGGGGAGAGGCCTACAAGCCGCCGCCCGCCGGGGCTCAGTGTCGGTAGAGCCAGCTCTCCGAGCGACCGCCGCCGACGATCCACACGCTGCCGGTGGCCAGGGGCAGCATCGACAGGCCCTCGTAGGGGAGCGACGCCACGGCCACGCCGGCCGACGGGTTGCGCGGGGCGCTCACGTCGAGGATCTCCACCGCGTCCGCGACCCTCCCGTCGCTCCCGGTGCCGGAGGCCACCAGCACCCGGTCGCCCTCGGCCAGCGCCGCGGTCGCGTCTCGCCGCCGCTGGGAGAGCAGCGGGCGCACCCCCAGCAGCACCGGGCAGCCGCCCGTCGCGCAGCGCGTGTCCAGCAGCGCGTCCTCCGTCGCGAGGGCGTCGCTCCCGGCGACCACGCCGCCCAGCACCAGGGCCACGCCGTCGCTCGCCATCACCAGCGCCGCGCGGCTGCGCCGGTCGACCCGCTCGTCGCCCGTGTGCACCGTGCGCTGCGCCGCCATCAGCATCGGGCCGTAGCGCTCCAGGTAGTCCGCCGTCGCGCCCTGGCCGCCGGCCACCAGGGCGTCGAGCTCACCGAGGCGTAGCACCGACGGCCGATCGCGCGGGGTGGTGAGCGCCTCGGAGGGCACCCAGGTTCCGTCGGGCATGACGCGGTCGACGCGGGCCACGGCGGAGGTCGCGTTGCGGCCGCCCAGCACCAGGCCGCCGCCGCCCGGCTCCTGGAGCGTGGCGCTGCCGATGACGTCGCAGCGCTCCTGCGGCGCCGAGCGGCCGGTGGGCGTGGTGACGGTGTTGTTGGAGGGGTTCCAGAGCACGGCGACGCAGCCGCGCACCAGCAGCACGCTGCCGTCGGCGAGGCGCAGCGCCGAGGCGTCGCGGTTGAAGGTGTCGTCGATGGCCGAGGCGCCCTCCACCCGACGGATCACCAGCGCGTCGAAGACGTCCACCGCCGCGGCCGCGAGCGCCCCGCCGACGGCCGCCACGTAGGGGCTCTGCAGCTCGAAGAGGAAGGGCCGCACCCGGCGAGCGCCCTCGCCCCACGGGGCGGGCTCCACGCTGTCTCGGCGCTGCACCCAGACGGGCAGCAGCGTCGGGCCGAAGGACGCCCACTGCGCGAGGGGCGTGCCGCCGGAGCCGACCACCTCGCCGTTGCGCAGCGCCTCGACCACGATGCGAGAGCGCAGGTCGGGCCGCACCAGCTCCACCTGGAGGGAGAAGCTCCCGCCGCGCCCGACGCTCACGGTCTGCACCGGGGTCTCGCGGTCTTCCACGCGGAGGCGGGCCTGCGTGGCGGCGGCGTCGCCCACCCAGGGGTCGCCGCCGTCGGGGGTGAACACCCGCAGCGACATGCTCTGCTCGGACTGGCAGGCCGCGGCTCCCAGGGCCAAGGACAACGAGAAGAGCCACCAGCGAACGGTCGTCACGGGCGCAGACAACCTCACAACCACGGAGACGTCCACCCCCCGCAGACGTCACGCGAGCATGGCGCGCTCCGCCGAACGGATACGACGGCCGTCATCGGCAGCGACCGGCCGCGCCCTCCCCGGCGCGCCTCACCGCCGCGGCCCATCTGAGACGCGATGTCACGGCCGCCGACAGCGCCGTGGGCGCACTCCGCAGAGGCGCTGCGGTGGCATGTTCGCTGCTCTGGTGGAGGTCTCCCACGAACCCTCTCAAAGGCTGAACTTCCCAATGATCCGATCGATCTCGTCCGCTCTCTCCCTCGCCCTGCTCGGCGCGCTCTCCTCTGGCTGTGCGACCACGGCGACGCCGGAGGCCACCACGGCCCACGCCCATCACCGCGAGCCCGCGGCGTCGCCCGAGCGCATCGCCACCGGCTCTCGCTGCAACGACTGGGCGCTCTATTTCGAGACCGGGTCGGCGAGCCTGTCCGACGAGTCCTCCGCGATGCTCGGCGGACTCGCGGAGTGCATCCAGCGCGGCGACGTGCGCGACGTGATCGTCACCGGGAGCGCCGACCCCCGCGGCGCCGCCCCCGAGAACCTCGAGCTCGGGCGCCAGCGCGCCGAGGCGATTCGCGCGGTGCTGGTCGCGCGCGGGTGCGACCCGTCGGTGGTGAGGACCGCCAGCGTCGGCGAGGCCCGCGCGTCCGGCGACCCGCAGACCTACGCCTCCGAGCGCCACGCCAGCGTGCACACGCACGACCGCGCGCGCTGATCGCCAGCGGCCGATCGACGATGGCGGGCGTCGAGGATACCGTCGCCGCCGCGCACCCCTATGGCGCGCCAGGCGAGACCCTCATGACCATCACCCTCGACGCGATCCTGAAGATGAACTCCGCGGAGCTGTTCGGGGTCGTGCGCGCCGCCGCGCCGCTCGACCTCGACGCGATCGCCGACACCACCTACACGGGCATCGACCTGTCCCTGCCGTCGTGGATGCACGCGATCCTCTGGAAGTCGTTTCGGAAGACCTTCCACCGCGACCCGGTCACCGGGGTGCTGCGCGGCTGGAACGTGAAGGTCCAGCAGACCGGCTGGGACACCCCCCCGGAGCCTCGTCGGGACAAGCGCGGCCGCGCCCTCTCCTTCGGTCACTACGAGGTTCGCTCCGCGCGCGGGCTCAAGTTTCCGAGGGCCTGGCAGGGCGAGCACTACCTGGACTACGGCCACGCGGGAAACCCCGCGCTCGACCCCGCGGCGCTGGGCTACTGCCCCCTCGTCTCGGTGAACGCGGGCGACAGCGAGCTGCTGCTGGGCTGGGAGGTCTTCAAGATGGGGCCCGTGTTCGTGCCGCTGAACGACTTCTGGGTCTTGAAGCGCGAGGGGGCGCTGAAGCCCGAAGACGTGGTGCCTCGGCCTGACGCGTGACCGAGGGAGCCCTCCTCGACTGGCCGCCCCGGCTCGCCACCGAGTAGCCCTGGTTGTCGCCCGCCTCGGCGCCTTCGAGCGTGGTGTTCGCGGTCGCCGGGACGCCCGACGCGCTCCCCTGGAACACCCACACGCTGCCCGCGCCGGTGCGTCCTCCCGGGTCGGCGAGCGGCGCCCCGACGACGACGTCGCCGTAGCCGTCGCCGTCGACGTCGCCCGCGCTCCCCACCGAGCGGCCGTGCTCATCGCCCTCCTCGACGCCCTCCAGGCGACGATCCGCCGCGCCCGCCGCGACCCCCACCGCGCTCCCGTGGAACACGCTCGCGCTCCCGGCCGCGTCGCGTCCGCCCGGGTCGGCGAGCGGCGCCCCGACGACGATGTCGCCGTAGCCGTCGCCGTTGACGTCGCCCGCCCTCGCCACCGAGCTGCCGTAGTAGTCGCGCTCCACCGTGCCTTCGAGCACCCTCGCCCGGGTCGCCACGATCCCCGATGGGCTCCCGTGGTACACGCTCACGGTGCCCGTCTCGACGCGCCCGCCCCGGTTGGCGAGGGAGGCCCCGACGGCGAGGTCGGCGTAGCCGTCGCCGTTGAGGTCCCCCGCGCACCCCACCGCGACGCCGAAGACGTCCCCCGCGACGATGCCCTCGATCACCCTCGTCGGGGTCGCCGAGATCCCCCTCGCGCTCCCATGAAACACGCTCACCGACCCCGCGTTGTCCTGCCCGCCCGGGTCGGCGTTCAGGGCCCCTACGACGAGGTCGTCGTAGCCGTCGGCGTTGACGTCGAAGTGGGGGTTGGCGCTGGTGTCGACGCCGGTGCGGGCGCTCGTGGCGGGCACGTGGAAGAGCCACGTCGGGCCGTACACGGTGTCCGTCGTGGCCCCCACCCGCCCTCGCAGCCGCCAGAACACCACGCTGCGCGGGGGAAGGTCGCGCTCGGGCCGCGCGCTGCTCCCGCTCACCGTCAGCGTGTCGATCGGCATCGTGCAGCCGCGGTCGCGGCAAAGCTCCACCACCGCCCCGTCGTAGCGGGGGGTAAGCGCCCAGCGCAGGGTCGGCCGCCGCTGCGTGACGTCCCCGAGCGAGAGCGGCGCGACCGGCCGGGGCGCTTCATCCCCGACGCACGCTCCCAGCAGGGGGTGCTGCCCCGCCGGACAGCTCGGCCCGGCGTCCGTCGCCGGGAGGTCCATCGGCGCGTCGATCGCCACCTCCGCGGCGCCCACGTCGACGCGGGCGTCGTAGGTCCATTCGTCGCGGACGCACGCCGGGGCGAGCGCGAGGGTCAGGAGCGCGACGACGCGACCCGCTGGACGGTAGGGCATGAGGCAGGCTCCCCGCGGCCCACGGCGCTGTCAACGATCTGACGGGCGTCCCGTCCGGGCCGCAGCCGCATGATCGGCAGTTACGGATGAGCCTCCGCAGGTGCAGTAAGAGGGCTGAACTGGATGCGCTCGATGCCCCACACCCTACCCACGCTCGTCGCCGCGATGCTCTCGTCGGCGTGCTCCGCGACCATCGGCGGCACCATGGCCGATGGAGGGCCCGACGTCGGCCCCCGTCGCCCCGTCGACTCGGCCCTGGCGCTGGACGTCCCGACGGGTCCCTGCCGCTGGCGCGTGGGCGCGGCCGTGGTGCTCCCGGCCATCACCAGCTCCGCCCCCCACCGCAGCATCCTCGATGCCCGGCCCGCCGAAGGGGGCGCGTGGGTGCTCACCTCCGACGACGCCGGAGGAGACCGCCAGCCCGACGTCGCGCTCGAGCGGGTGGACGCCTCCGGCAACCGCAGGGAGGACGGCGCGGTGCGCTTCCCCTCGGGCTACTCACCCTCCAGCGCCTCGCTGGCGGTGGACGAGCCGCTGGGCCGGCGCGCGGTGCTCGAAGAGGTGCGCGAGCTGCGGGGCGCGAGCTGCGGGCTGACCGTGCTCGACGCGCGGGGCAACCCCTCGCCCGCCCGGGTCATCGCCTTCCCGACCGGGGGCTTCTCGCTGTCCGGCTGCCGCGACCTGCTGGTCAACGGGGCCGGGTACACCTTCCTCGCCGAGCAGATCCGCGCGCTGTGGGGCGTGTCGGTGGTGCAGCTCGACGCCGAGGGTCAGACCCCCGCGCAGCTCGCGCCCTCGGTGCTCGACGGCTTCCCCGAGGTGCTCTTCGCCCGCGTCGGTCTGCCCGACCGGTCGTTCGTGCTGACCTCGAAGGAGACGCTGGGGCCGCTGCCCCGCCGCACGCGGCTGCACCTCCGGCGCCATGACGAGCGGGGCGTGGCCCTCGGCGGCGTGCAGACCCCGCTGGAGACCCTCAGGGCCGTCCGCGCCTTCACGGTGACCGGCGGGGTCGACGCGCTCATGGCGCTCTGGGAAGAAGCCGACGCCAGCACGGCGCCCTACCACGTCGTGGTGCGAGCGCTCGGCGCCGACGGGAGCCCCCGGGGAGAGGCGCGCCCGCTCGCCTCGCCGGGCGACTACCAGGGCAGCCTCGCGGCGACCTGGGCGAGCGGCGACGTCCTGGCGGCGGGCCTCTTCGGGTCGGGGGTGCTGCGGCCGGTGGTGACCCCGCTCTCGCCGGAAGGGTCGCCGCGCGGCGACGCCCTCCCGATCCCCATTCCCCCCGGCTCGACGCGCGTCGAGCGGGTGCGCCTCGTCGCGACGCCCTCTGGAGCGCTGGTGCTCTACACCACCGACCCGGGGAGCTACCCCAACCGCCTGGTCGCCGTGCCGCTCACCTGCGAGCGGTAGCGCCCGGCTTCTCGCCCTCGCTGGGGCACCCGTGCGATCGTACCCGCCACGATGAAGCCTTCGACCGCTCCGCTCCGCCCTTCGTCCCTCCTCCGCGGCGCCGCGCTCGCCGTCGCCTTCGCCCTCGCGGGGGTGTCGCTCAGCTACGGCCACCGCGGCGCCGCGCAGACCCCGCCGGGCGCCGCGAGCACCTACGAGGTGAGGCTCCACCGCCCGGCGAGGGTGGGCCAGCGCGCCCGCGTCACCGTCGAGGGCCACAAGCAGCAGACGACGCACATCAGCGCCAACGGCCGCCCCCCGGTCGACCGGGAGGAGAACCTCCGGGTGCACCTCCGCGCCGTCGAGCGGGTGCTCACGGTCTCGCCGGAGGGCAAGTCGCTCTCGTCGGAGTACACCATCGAGCGCCTCGAGGCCGACGACGCCACGGGGTCCCACGTGCTGCTCCGACCCGGCCAGGTGGTCACCGTCATACGCGCTCCTCGAGGCGCCGAGGCGAGGGTGACCGTCGCGGGGCGCCCGGTCGACCGGCCGGTGCGCGAGGCGCTCTCCGTGGTGATCTCGCTGTCCATCGGGGGCGTCGACGACGACCAGGTCTTCGGGACGACGCAGCGGCAGGCCGTGGGCGCGGCGTGGCCCCTCAACGCCGAGGTGGCCCAGCGAGACCTGCTGCACACCGCCAACGTGACCGCCACCCTCAGCGGGCAGACCCGCATCAACGGCGTCGCGACGGTGCAGCGCACGCCCTGCCTCGACGTGTCCGCGGAGATGAACGGCACCATCACGGCGATGGCCGACCTCCCGCCGCGCTCGTCGGTGCGCTCGGGCACGATGCACGTGACGATGCGGGGGATGTTCCCCGTGGCGCCGACGACCCCGTCGCTGTCGAGCACCATGGAGATGACCATGGACATGCACGTCGACCTGCCGCCCACCGCCGCCAGCGAGCACAACGAGATCCGCATCACGGTGCGCGAGGGCAAGACCGGGACGGTCACCCCGCTCGGGCGATGACACGGCGCCCTTTCTGCGGCTGACGGAGTGGTGTCCACTCGCGCCATGCGAGCGTCGTGGATCGGTCGGGTGTGCGTGGCGGCTCTGGTCTCGTGCAGCGATCCGACGGAGCCGCCGAGGGACGCGGGCGCGAGCGCCGACCGGTCGCTCGGCGACTCGTCGATGGACGCCAGCGCCGACGCCGAGGTGGGGTCGCCCGAGGACAGCGGCCCGAGCGAGTGCCCGGCGGGAGCGGCCTTCGCGACGGGCTCGGAGCAGGGCGCGGCCGACCCGGCGAGGGTGCCCCCGGGGCAGGCGCGCGCAGGCCGCCTGACCGCGGCGCAGCTCCCGCTCGACCGCACCGGCCTGGGGACCTGGCAGGAGGGCGACTACGTGGTGGCCAACAGCCGCGTGGCGCTGCTCATCGAGTCCGCGCGGCCCTCCTCGGGCTACATGCCCTCCGGGGGCCTGCCGGTGGGGGTGACGGCGGTGCGCGACGGGCGCCTCGTCGACGCCGGGGACTTCGGCGAGGTCGCCATCGGCCTCGGGCGCTTCACCATGCAGCCCGCCTCGGTGACGGTGACCCACGACGGTCGCGACGGGGCGGCCGCGGTGGTGCGCGCCACGGGGCCGATGAGGGCGATCCCCTTCATCGCGGAGTTCGGCTACGCGCTCGCTCCGGCGGACTACGCCGACATCACGGCGGCGATCGACTACGAGCTCCGCGGCGACAGCGACGTGGTGGAGGTGTTCATCACCTTCGACGTGCCGCGGCTGAGCGCGACCACCGTGCGCATGGTGCTCAACGGGTTCTTCCAGGGCAACCGCATGGGGCGCTTCGTGCCCGAGCGCGGCTTCATGGACGGCACCGGCTCCATGGCGGCGACGCCGCTGGTGGGCTGGGTCGACGACCGCGCCATGAGCTGGGCGTGGATGCTCCCTGCGACGCGAGGCACCCTCACGCCGATCATCTCGGTGGCGGGCTTCGACATGTTCACCGCGCCGGCGCTCACCTTCCCCCCGTGCAGCCAGACGAGGGTGCACTTCGGCCGCATCGCCCTCGGCGGACCGGGGCTCGACGGGCTGCAGCGCACCATCGCCGCGACCGGCGGCGTGACGCTCCGAAGGGTCGACGGGACCGTCGCCGACGCCGCGGGGCAGCCCGCGCCCGGAGCGAGGGTGCACGTCACCTCGGTGGATGGCACCCGCTACCTCGATCGGGTCACCGCCGACGCGACGGGCCGCTTCGGGGTGCATGTTCCAGCGGGTCCGGTGCGGCTCGTGGCGTGGCGGCCCGGCAGCGCGCCGACGCCCGCGGTCGAGGTGGCCGCCGACGTGAGCGAGGCCGCGCTGGTGTTTCCGCTCGTCGGGTCGATCGCGGTCGAGGCGACGGACGCGCTCTCTGGCGATGGGCTCCCGGTGAGGGTGCAGGTGATCCCGGTGGGGGCGTCGCCGCGCTCGCTGCCCGCGAGCCACGGCGAGCCTGCGACGCAGTCCGGCCGGCTGCATGTGGCGTACCCCACGGACGGCCGGGTGACCCTCCCGGCGCCGCCGGGGGACTATCGGGTGGTGGTCTCGCGAGGGCCCTTCTACGACCTCTCGGACACCCGGGTGACCGTCGCCGCGGGCATGACCGCGCGGGTGCCGGTGACGCTGCGTCGGGTGGTCGCCACGCCCGGCGTCCTGTGTGGAGACTTCCACATCCACACGATCCGCTCTCCCGACTCCGACGACGACGCGCGGCTCAAGCTGGCCGCCGGGGTGGCGGATGATCTGTCGGTGATGGCCCGCTCCGACCACGAGTGGGTGATGGACTTCCAGCCCCTGATCGAAGAGATGGGCTTGACCCGATACGTCCGGGGGGTGGGCTCGATCGAGATGACGACCTTCACCTTCGGGCACTTCGGGGTGTTTCCCCTCGTCCCCGATCCGTCGCGGCACAACAACGGCGACTTCGCCTGGGCCAACCGGCTCCCTTCGGCGGTCTTCGCGGACGTGCGCGCCCGGCCCGAGCGACCGACGCTGGTGATCAACCACCCTCGGGGCGCTCCCTCCGCGGCGTATTTCGACGCCGCGGGCTACAGCGCCGCCGACGGCACGGCCAACCCGGCGATGTGGGACGAGGGCTTCACCGCGGTGGAGTTCTTCAACGGCAGCTCCTTCGAGCAGAACGCCGCGCTGGTGACGGACTGGTTCTCCTTCCTGCGGCGGGGTCGTCGGGTCTTCGCGGTGGGCTCCTCGGACAGCCACCACCTCAGCGCGTCGCCCGTCGGCTACCCGAGGACCTGCATGTTCCTGGGCACGAGCGACCCGTCGGCGGTGTCGCCGCAGGCCATCGCGACGGCCGTCGGAACGGGTCGATCGACCATCTCGGGCGGCATCTTCCTCGACGTGCGAGCGCTCCCGGCGACGGGCGAGGCGGGCGCCGCGGGGCCGGGCCAGGAGCTCACCGGCGTCGGGGCGGAGGCGAGGGTGGAGATCGTCGCCCGGGCCCCGACCTGGGTGCACGCCGACCGGCTCCAGGTCTTCGTGGACGGGACGGCGATGCCGACCCTCGCGCTCGACGACGCGGCGCGCGATCCGGGTGACCCGGTGGTGCGCTACCGCGGCACGGTGCGGGTGCCGGTGGCCGCGGGCGGGAGCTGGGTGGTGGTCGCCGCGCACGGGCGGGCGCTGGAGCCGGTGTTCCCGGGGCGGATGGCCTTCGCGGTGAGCAACCCGATCTTCCTGAGGCGCTGAGCGACGCCCTCTCGGTTGATTCGAGAGCGACGGCTGTGGCCCCCCCAATGGCGAAGGGACTCTTCACATGAACCAACGATCACGACACCTGGGCGACCTGTTTCACCGCATCGTGTGGATGCTGGCGGTGCCGGTCGCGGGCTGCGGGAGCTCGGTGACGGTGGGGGGCGCGACGGACGCCGCGACGGACGGCGGCGTGGACGTCGTGACGCCGGTCGATCGCTTCGTGCCGATCGACACCGGCCCCCTCGACACCGGCCCCGTCGACACCGGACCCATCGACACCGGACCCATCGACACCGGTCCCGTCGACGCGCGCGACTGCACCCCGAGGCTGGCCGCTCCGCTCCCCGGAACCTGCGACGAGACGGTGCTCCACCCGTGCGGCATTCCCCCGGCGGCCCAGGTCGACGCCGGGAGCTACATCTCGGGCGAGCTCTGCGCGAGCCTCTGCGCCCCGACCAGCATCGGGGGAGGCGGGGCCGGGTGTCGCCGCCTCGATCCGCTCGCCGATGGCACCGAGCGGGTGGCCTGCACGACCTGCGCGGTCGGCCGGCGGAGCGAGGGGCTGATGCCCGTCGAGGGCGCGCGGGAGTCGGGGCCGCTGGGCGATTTCTTCGCGCGGGTGGCGACGCTGGAGTGGGCGTCGGTGACGGCCTTCGAGCGCCTCGCCGACGAGCTCGCCGGCTGCGGCGCGCCGGAAGAGCTGGTGGCCGAGGCGCGGCGGTCGGCGGACGACGAGCGGCGCCACACCCTGGCGATGGGCGCGGTGGCCGAGCGCTTCGGGGCGCCGGTGCGGGCGCCGGAGTTTACCGAGGTCGGTAAGCGCTCGCTGGAGTCGATCGCGCAGGAGAACGCCGTCGAGGGGTGCGTGCGGGAGACCTTCGGCGCGCTGGTGGCGACGTGGCAGTCGCAGGCCGCGCGCGACGAGGGCATCGCCCGCGCACTGCGCGACATCGCCGAGGACGAGACCCGGCACGCGGAGTTCTCCTGGGACCTGCAGCGCTGGGTCGACGGGGTGCTCGACGAGGGCGCCCGGGCGCGGGTCCACGCCGCGAGGGCGCAGGCGGCGGCGTCGCTCTGGGCCGAGCTCGACGCGCCGGTCGATCCCTCCCTGGTGGCGGCGGCCGGGATGCCCGACCGCGACACGGCGCGCGCGCTCTTCTCCGCGATGACCTTCGCCCTGGCCTGATCGTCCTCCCCTCCGTCGAGCAGTACGAGAACTGCGCTCTCGAATCGCGCAGGGCTCGTACAGGCACCGCCGACCCTCGGCGTCCATCGCCTCGAATCCTCGGTCTACGCGTTGGATCGGCCCTTGCCCTGGGGACCTCCCGGGTCTCTTCACGGCGCGCGCGGCGGAAGGCCCAGGAGGCACTCTTGATGACGTCGAAGTCGGTTGGTGGGCGATTCGCGGTGTGCTGTGCGCTCGCCGCGTGGGTCGCGCTCGGGTCGGGCTGTTCCGATGGAGGGAGCGGCGCGCCGTCGCCCGATGGGGCCGTGCTCGACGTAGGGGTGGATGGCGCCGAGGCGGGCTCGCCGGACGCCGGCAGGTCCGACGTGGGGGTCGACGTCGATCCTGCGGTGGCGGCGTGCATCGGCCGCGACGGCGGGGCGTGCGAGCGCTGCGCCGCGGGGTTCTTCCTCTGCAACGGCGCCTGCGTCTCCAATTGCAGCGCGTGCACCGGGGCGACGGGGAGCTGCTCGGCCGAGTCGGCGAGCGCGGGCGACGGCGGAGCGGGCGACGACGCCTCGGCCTCCAACGACGGCGCGGCGGCGATCGACGCAGGCTCCGTCGCACCGGGCGGCCGCTGCGTCGCCAACTGCGACGCGTGCCGCGGGGCGTGCATGTGCCCGCCGAACACCAAGCTCTGCGGCATGCGCTGCGTGGCCCTCGACGACCCGATGTTCGGGTGCTCTCCGACGAGCTGTGAGCCGTGCAGCGTGGCCAACGCCGCAGCGAGCTGCGCGATGGGCGCCTGCGCGCTGGGCACCTGCAACACGGGCTTCGGCGACTGCGACGGCATGGCCGCCAACGGCTGCGAGACCGACCTCACCACCAGCGCCGCGCACTGCGGGGCGTGCAACAACACCTGCCGCGTCGCCAACGGCGCCGCGGGCTGCGCGATGGGGAGGTGCACCCTGCTCTCGTGCAACGCCGACTTCGCGAACTGCGACATGGACCCGGGCAACGGCTGCGAGGTCCCGGTCTCCACGTCGACGATGCACTGCGGCACCTGCGGGACGGCCTGCTCGTCGGCCAACGCCACGCCGGTGTGCGCCATGAGCGCCTGCGGGGTGGGCACCTGCAACGCGGGCTTCGGCAACTGCGACGGGATGACCGCCAACGGCTGCGAGACCAGCACGCTCACGAGCGTGACCAACTGCGGCGCCTGCGACCGGCCGTGCTCGCTCGCCAACGCGACGGAGGCGTGCCGCGCCGGGGCCTGCGCCATCGCGAGCTGCACCATGCCCTTCGAGGACTGCGACGCGACGGCGGCCAACGGCTGCGAGGCCAACACCCGCACCAGCGTGAACCACTGCGGCGCCTGCGGAAACGTGTGCTCCGTGAGCAACGGCACGCCGGCGTGCGCCAGCGGCACCTGCGGCGTGCAGTCGTGCAACACGGGCTTCGGCAACTGCGACGGCGTCGCCGCCAACGGCTGCGAGGTCAACCTCCAGAGCAGCGTGGCGAACTGCGGCGGCTGCGGGAGCGCCTGCTCGCTGCCGAACTCCACCGAGTCCTGCGTGGCCGGGGCGTGCGCCATCGCCCGCTGCTCGGAGGGCTTCGACAACTGCGACGGCATGGCCGTCAACGGCTGCGAGACCAACCTCAACACCAGCACCGCGAGCTGCGGAGCCTGCGGAAACGCCTGCCCCGCGGGGCAGTTCTGCCAGCGCGGCACCTGCAGCGTGTCGTGCTCGGCGGGGCTCCTGGTGTGCAGCCAGACCTGCGTCGACCCGCAGACCGACGCCCAGAACTGCGGCGGCTGCGGGACGCGCTGCACCTTCGCCGGGGCGACCGGCGAGTGCAACGCCGGCGCCTGCCGCATCGCCTCGTGCAACCTGGGCTTCGCGAACTGCGACGGCAGCGCCGCCAACGGCTGCGAGGTCGACCTGCGCAGCGAGACGGCCAACTGCGGCACCTGCGGGGTGGCCTGCGTGACGCCCAACGCCAACCCGGTGTGCGCCTCCAGCGCGTGCGCGGTGTCGAGCTGCGCGGCGGGCTTCGCGGACTGCGACCGGGTGGTGTCCAACGGCTGCGAGGTGAACACCCGCACCGAGGTCGCGAACTGCGGCGGCTGCGGGATGAACTGCGCTCCGGCCAACGCCAACGCGGTGTGCTCCTCCGGGGCGTGCGCCATCGGCTCGTGCTCCGCGGGCTTCGGCGACTGCGACGCGACGGTGTCCAACGGCTGCGAGACCAACGTGCAGACCGCCGTGTCGCACTGCGGCGCCTGCGGCCGGGCGTGCAGCTTCGCCAACGCGGCGGCGACCTGCTCCGGGGGGACGTGCTCCCTCGGCACCTGCAACCCGGGCTTCTACAACCTCGACGGCAACCCGGCGAACGGCTGCGAGTACGCCTGCACCCCGTCGACGGGCCCCGATGACCCCGATCCCTCCTTCGCGGACTCCAACTGCGACGGCGTCGACGGCACGCTGAGCCAGGCGATCTTCGTGTCGCCGCTGGGTAACGACACCAACCCCGGGACCATGGCGCTGCCCAAGCGCACGCTCGCGGCGGCGATCGCCACGGCGGCCTCGGACAACGGCGACGTCTACGCCGACCGCGGCACCTACAGCGAGTCGGTCGCGCTGGTGTCCGGCGTCGGGGTCTTCGGCGGCTTCACCAGCGCCACCCCGGTCACCGGCGCCCCGGCGGGCTACTGGGGTCGCGGGCTGGGCAACGTCTCGACCATCGCGGGCGGCTCGACGGCCGTGACGGCGATCGGGCTCACGCTGGCGACGACCCTCGAGGGCTTCACCATCACCGCGTCGAACGGGCGCACCCTCGCGTCTCGCAACGGCGAGCCCAGCATCGGCATCCGCGTGGTGCAGGGCGGGGCGAACCTCACCGTGCGCGGCTGCACCGTGGTGGCGGGCAACGGCGGCGACGGCGCCGCCGGGGTCATCGGCACCGACGGGGCCAACGGATCGGTCGGCGGAGTCGGCGGCAACGGCGGCCCGAGCATGATGTGCGGCGCCGCCGGGGCGATCGCGGAGCCCTCGCGGGGGGCGGTCGGGGCGTCGCTGTGCGGCGTTCCGGGCGGTCACGGCGGCGCCCCGGGGCAGGGCTCGACGGCCTCCGGCGCCGTGGCCATGGCGGGCGGAACGGGTGAGACCGGAATGGGCTCCCTGGGCGGCGGCGGCGGCACTCCCGGCACCGGCGCTCCCGCGTGCCCCACCTCGTCGGCCGCGGGCACCTCGAGCGTCGGGATGAACGGTCGCCCCGGCGCGGCGGGCGCCAACGGCATGAGCGGCAACCACGTCGGCACCCTGATGGGCGACGCGTGGATCGCCTCGCCCGGCGTCGTCGGCTCGGTGGGCAGCCCCGGCGGCGGCGGCGGCGGCGGCGGCGGCGGCGGCGGCGGCAGCCGCAACGCCGGCTCGGCGAGCTCGTGCTGCGGCCTCTGGGGGGCCGCGGGCGGCGGCGGCGGCGCGGGCGGGTGCCCGGGCACCGGCGGCGCGGCGGGCGGCGGCGGAGGCGGCTCCTTCGCGGTCTACGCGTTCACGGCGAACCCCAGCCTGGTCAACTGCGTGCTGCGCTCCGGCGCGGGCGGCGCGGGCGGCGCGGGCGCGATGGGCGGCGCGGGCGGCGCGGGCGCGATGGGCGGCGCGGGCGGCGTCGTCGGCGGCGTCGGCAACAACGGCGCCGGCTCGACCGGCGGCGCGGGCGGCGCGGGCGGCGCGGGCGGCGCGGGCGGCGGCGGCGGCGGCGGCCCCTCCGTCGCGCTCTTCCGGGCGAGCGGCGCGACCCCGACGCTGTCGGGCACCACGCTGACCGCCGGCACCGGCGGCGCGGGCGGCCCCAGCGTGGGCAACGCCGGGATGACCGGTCTGGCGGCGGGCATGTACCCGTAGGCCGACGTCCCCCATCGTGCAGAGGCGCTCGCGGGGCGAGGCCCCGATACGCTACGGTGCGCGCCGTGAGCAGCCCTGCGACGACGGTTTCCGCTGACGAACGACGGTCCTACTGGGACGACCTGCGCGAGCTACTGAAGTGCCCGCGCGAGCTCTGGCTCACCTACCTCGCGATCATCTTCGAATACATCGGCCTGTACTCGTTCATGTCGGTGCTCTCGCTCTGGCTCACGAGCGACTTCCGCTTCGACGACGACCGGGCCAGCGGCTGGTTCGGCGTCTTCAGCGCGCTGCTCTCGCTCTTCGCGTTCATGGTCGGCTCCATCGCCGACGTGGTGGGCACCCGCCGCACGCTCATCTTCTCCTTCGGCGCCGCGATGCTCACCCGCGCGGTGATGTCCGTGTCGTCGTCCGCGGTGATCGCCCTCCCCGCGCTCATCGCCTACGCCTTCGCGCTCGCGAGCGGCTCGCCGGTGCTCCAGACGGCGGTGCACAAGTACTCCAGCAAGCGCACCGTCGCGATCGCGTTCTCGTTCTTCTACATCGCGCTCAACGTCGGCGGCGTGCTGTCGGGCCAGCTCATCGACCGCACCAAGGCCTTCTTCGTCGACCCGGCCACGCGCCACCTGGTGATGCGCACCATCGAGCTCCCGCTCGTCGGGGCGACGCCGATGAGCGCCTACCGCGCCATCATCGGCCTCGGCACCGTCACCGCGATGTTCGCCTTCGTGGCGACGCTCTTCGTGCGCTCCGACGCGGCCCTCGAGCGCGCGGGCGTGGCGTCTCGCCCGGAGGCCCCCGCCGAGGGCGGCGTGAAGAAGAGCCCGCTGGCGGTGCTCGGCGAGGTGGTGCGCGACCGCGCCTTCTGGCGCTTCATGCTGCTCATCGCCTTCCTGGTGCTGGTGAAGGCGATCTTCGTGCACATGCACGCCACGTGGCCGAAGTTCATCACCCGCGAGCGCGGCGAGGACTTCGACTGGGGCGGGCTCTGGGCGCTCAACTCGGTGCTGATCCTCTTCTTCGTGCCGGTGACCACGGCCTTCACCCGGCACCTGCCGGCCTTCAAGGTCATCGTGATCGGGGCCTTCGTCACCGCCGCGAGCCCCTTCATCTTCGCGCTCGGCTCGTCGACGGCCATCCAGGTGACGGCGATCGTCGTGCTCACCATCGGCGAGGCGCTCTGGTCGCCGCGCAGCTACGAGTACAACGTCTCCATCGCGCCGCCGGGCCGCGAGGCGACCTACGTGAGCCTCGCGGTGCTGCCGTACTTCCTCGCGAAGTTCTTCGTCGCCATGACCGCCGGCCGGCTGCTCACGGCGTACTGCCCGCCCACCGGCCCGCGTCACCCGGGCATGATGTGGGTGATCATCGGCCTCACGACCCTGGTGGGCCCGGTGGGTATCCTCGCGCTGCGCAACGTGATCAACCCGCGGCGCGAGGCCGAGGCCGCGGGCGGGTCGACGAGCGCGGCGTAGCGGTCGGCGGGGGTGGTGGTGAAGCCCGCGGTGCGCAGCGAGGGGCGATTACAACTGCCGTATTCCTGAATACAACCGTTGTACTCGCTACCCGCTCCTCGCCCCCGGCCTACGCCCTCCTACGGAATCCGCACCGCGCCGCGGCCGTCGCCGCCCGAGGGCTCCATCTGCGGCGCCGGGCCCTGGCTCCCCATCTCCGCGATCATGCTGCACCCGAGGGCGTCGCCGCGCTGGCAGCCCTCAGAGAGCCAGTACCCCGGAGAGCGCCCGGGGATGGGCGACGGAGCGCCCCGCGAGACCAGCACCCCGATCTGGCTGCACGCCCTGGCGTGGGCTCCCTGGCAGGCCCGCCACATCAGTTGCAGCCCCTGCGCCGGGTCGCGCGCCCCGCCCTCTCCGTTGAGCAGCATCACCGCCAGCTCGGAGCAGCCGCGCATGTGGCCGCCCTCGCACGCGCGGGTGTAGAGCCCTCGCGCCCTCACGTCGTCCCGCACGAGGCCCTCGGCGTTGACGAACATCATCCCGAGGTCGGTGCAGCCGGGCGCCATGCCCCCGTCGCAGGCCAGGCCGAAGAGCCGCGCGGCGCGGGCGGTGTCGTGCGCCACGCCGTCGCCGTTCACCCACTGGAGCCCGGCGTTGTAGCAGGCCCGCGCCTCGCGCAGCCCGCACCCGTACTCCAGCACCCGGATGGCGGTCTCCGGGTCGTCGCCCGCGCCCTCCCGCCGCAGCCTCGCCGCCATCGACGCGCAGGTGGGCTGCCCCGGACCCGCGCACGCGATCGCCGCCGCGGCGCCGCCCGACGGAGCCGTCGCCGCCCCCGGTGGCCGCGCCGTCACGCAGCCCAGCGAACAGACCGCCAGCCCCAGCCAGAGCCTCGTTGCGTCGCCCATAAAGCCCCTCATCGCCTCCGTAGAGGACCTATAGAGCCTGCCCCGTGCGATCGTCGAGCCGCCGCTTCTCCCAGACGCGCGGCATGCAATCCGTGGGAGGTGATTGACGTGAGCGTCCGCCTTCCCCACTCGGAAGAGCAATGACCCTGACCAGCACCCCGATGATCGTCCTCCTTCGACTAGGCTCCTTCCTCGCGCTCGCGGCGATGCTCACCGGCTGCCCCAGCACCAGCCCCCTCGATGCCGGCGACGAAGACACCGGCGTCGAAGACGACGCCACCGTCCACTCCGACGGCTCGATGGACGCCCTGGGCCCCGACGCCGACGTCCACCTCCGCATCGATGTCCCCATGGTGGAGGTCCCGGCCGATCGACCCGTCCCTGCCGCGTGCATGGTCTCCGCCGTCGTCGACCTCAACGCGAGAGGGGCCGCCGACGGAGGGGTGCTCCGCTACGTGGGCGACAACCGCAGCGCGCTGCGCACCCCGTCGCTCCCGCCCACCTGCGTCTCCAGCAAGATCAACGAGGGGCAGTACCAGGTCGTGCACCGCTACGTCCCGCGCATCTCCGGCCGGATGCGGGTGAGCCTCGACGACCCGGGCACCGACGCCAGCTTCGACACCGTGCTCTCGGCGCAGTCCGAGTGCTTCGCGCTGCTCCCCGGCGAGCGCTCGCTCGGGTGCAACAACAACGTCGAGCGCAGCGCCGCCATGCGCCCTCGCGCCTCGGAGATCCTCACCGCGCGCGTCAACGCGGGCGCCCCGGTGTTCATCATCGTGTCGGGCAACTTCAACGAAGACCCGATCGTGCCGCAGGGCACCTACGCCCTCTCCGTCACCGAGCTCCCGGAGGTCGCCCTCGGCGCCGCCTGCGACCTCGCCGTGCGCGCCAACGCCTGCGCCCTCGGCTCCTCGTGCCTCGCCACCGGCACGCCCGCGATGCCCCGCTGCGTGGCCGACGGGCTGCGCGACACCCGCTGCCGCGTCGACACGGACCCCGACTGTGACGTCGGCCTGCGCTGCGCCCTCGGCTTCTGCCGCACCGCCCTCACCATCGGGGCGCCCTGCGGCCCCAGCACCAACGGGGTGTGCCCCGAAGGCTCGGTCTGCCAGTGGGTCGACGGCGGCAACACCTGCCTCCGCACCGGCACCCGCGGCGCCGACTGCCGCGACGAGGGCACCCCCTGCGACGCCTCCCTCGCGTGCGTCCACACCCGCTTCGGCGACAGCTGCCGCACGGCCGCCCCCATCGGCGCGAGCTGCGACCCTTGGGGCATCCGCGACGCCTGCGCGGCGGGCTCGGTCTGCGCCTTCACCGCCACCGGCGGCACCTGCGTCGCCGCGGGCAGCGTCGCGGGCGCCCCGTGCGCTCCGTCTCCCACGCGCTGCGCCGCGGGCCTGGAGTGCATCCTCGGCCCCGACCGGGAGAACGAGGTCTGCGTGCGCCCGGTCGCCCCCGGAGGAGCGTGCGACCCGCTGAACGCGACCACCCGGTGCACCACCAACACCGACTGCGCCGCCGACTCGACCTTCATCAGCGGCACCTGCGTGGCGCCCGGCCGGGCCGCGGGGGCGCCCTGCCAGGCGGTCGAGCCGCGCTGCGAGACGGGGCTCACCTGCTCGGTGGCCACCGGCGCGGGGAGGTGCCAGCGCGCGCTGTCGCCGGGCGCGGAGTGCGACCTGCGCACCGGCTCGACGCGCTGCACCGGCGGCGGCTGCGTGAGGGAGGGCGTGACCTCCGCCCTCTGCCGCACCGACACGCCGGAGACCGAGCCCAACGACGCCCCCGCGATGGCGACGGCCATCACCGCCACGGGCGTGTCGGTGAGCGGCGCCCTCGCCGGGACGGATACGACGGATTGTATTCGGGTGACGGTCCCGGAGGGCGGGTCGATGGTGGCCGAGACGTACACGGGCGACGAGCGGGTGTGCGCCCTCGCGGCGGGCGACCCGATGCTCTCGGTGTTCGGCCCGTCGGGCGCGGAGATCGCTCGCGACGACGACAGCCCCGGCCGCGGGCTCTGCAGCACCTTCGCGCCGTGGACGTACCCGCAGGCCCGCGGCCTCCCCGGGGGCGCCTACGCCGTCTGCGTGAGCCGCGGCGATACGCCGGTGCCGCAGTACCGGCTCACCGTCTCCGTCCTGCCCTGAACGCCGCCCCGTCACCAGTCCAGCCAGCGTTTTGACACCGCGCGCCCGACCGGCGAACCACCCTTCGCCGCCCGGGGCCGCAACCACGGAGGGTCGTGGAACCCCCGAGGCGACGGAGGTGTCTCCCCCGCCATGGCCAATCATTCTCTCGCCCGTCCTCGCCCGCTCGTCTCCGGCGCACTGCTGGTGACCCTGCTCGCCGTCACCGGCTGTGGCCGTAGCGCCGCGGTGCAGACCACCTCGTCGCTCCCGCTGCGCCGGGTGGTGGTCTACCGCAACGGCGTCGGCTACTTCGAGCGGCAGGGCCACGTGAGCGAAGGGGAGGTGCGCTTCCGCGTGACCCAGGGCGAGGTCGACGACTTCCTCGCGACGCTCGCGGTGATGGAGCGGGGCGGGAGCTCCGTGCGCTCGGCGGCCTTCCCGCTGCCAGAAGAGCACCCCGCGAGCGACGCCCCGCCCGCGGACGCGCGCCGCACCGTGCGCCTCTCCCTCGACGGCCGGGAGCACGACCTGCTGGTGGGCTACACCGTGGAGACCCCCATCTGGCGGCCGTCGTACCGGCTGGTGTTCAGCGAGGGCACCGCGCAGGTGCAGGCCTGGGGCATCGTGCAGAACGTCTCCGGCGAGGACTGGTCGGACGTGAACCTCTCGCTGGTCGCCGGGGCTCCGGTGTCGTTTCGCTCGCAGCTCTCGAGGCCGACGGTGCCGCTGCGGCCGACGGTGACCGACCAGGGCGCGGTCATCGACGCGGTGCCGCAGAGCGACACCACCCTCGCGCAGGAGCAGCCGGGCGACGCACCGGCCCCCGAGCCTTCGCCGCAGCCCTCCGAGGACGCCTCTGGCTACGGTGGCCTCGGCCTCCGGGGCAGCGGCGTCGGCGGCGGCGGAGCCGGCGAGGGAACCATCGGCCTGGGCAACATCGGCACGATGGGCCGCGGGGCGGGGACGGGCTCGGGCCAGGGCTACGGCTCCGGCGGGGGACGAGGCTTGAGCGAGCGCCGCGCGGCGGGCCCGAGGGTGCGCGCCGCCCCGCCCACGGTGTCGGGATCGCTGTCTCCCGAGGCGATTCGCCGGGTGGTGCTGCGCAACCTCGGGCAGGTCTCGCACTGCCACGAGCAGTCGCTCGCCAGCAACCCCGGCGCCTCGGGTCGGGTGATCGTCCGCTTCCTCATCGGCCCCACCGGCGCCGTGCAGGGCTCCTCCGTGGCCGCGAGCTCGTACCCGAACGCCTCGGCGGCGCAGTGCATCGCCAGCGCCGTGCGGCGGTGGCAGTTTCCTTCGCCCGAGGGCGGCGGCGTGGTGAGCGTGAACTACCCCTTCAACCTGCTGTCCTCGGAGGGCGACCTCGACGACACCCGCAGCGAGACCGCCGCCGCGGCCACCTCGGCGCCGCGCAACGTGAGCGCCCTCGCGGCCCTCGCGGTGCAGGGCGGCGTCACCCGCTACGACCTCCCGCAGCGGGTCACCATCCCCGACCGCAGCGCCACCATGGTGATGCTCACCGCGAGGGAGGTCCCCGGGTCGCAGATGTACCTCTTCGCCCCCGACCCCGGGGTGCCCGACTCCAGCGCGCACCCCTTCCACGTAGCCCGCTTCGAGAACCGCACCGGAGCCCTGCTGGAGCGCGGTCCCATCGCCATCTTCGAGGCGGGTGCGTACCTGGGCCAGGGGCTGCTCGAGCCGCTGCCCGACGCGGCCACCACGACGATCCCCTTCGCGCTCGAGCGCGGGCTCGCGGTGGATCACTCGGCCACCGCCGCGGTCGAGGGCGCCCGGCTGCTCACGATGCTGCGCGGCGAGCTCACCATCGAGCGCTTCAACGTGCAGCGCACCACCTACCGGGTGCGCAACGGCGTCGAGCGCCCCGTCCGGCTGATGCTGCGCCACGCCCTCCACGGCGCCCAGATCTTCGAGCCCCCCGCCGGCACCGAGCAGTCCGGCGGCAACGCCCTGGTCCCCGTCGAGGTGGCCGCGCGCGCTCGCGGCGAGGTGATCGTCACGACCCGCAGCGCCTTCACCGACCACGCCGAGCTCAGCGACGAGCAGGCCGCCACGGCGATCGAGCAGTACCTCCGAGACGGTCACCCCGCCGCCGACGTGGCCCTCGCGCTGCGCACCGCGCTCGACCTGCGGCGCCAGCTCGACACGCTCACCCGGGAGCGCGCGGACGTCGAGCAGCGCCGCGACGACCTCCAGACGAGCGTCGCCGAGACCCGGCAGAACCTCCTGGCGATCCAGCGCAACGCCCAGGCCGCGGACCTTCGGGCGCAGCTCACGGCGCGCCTCGGCCGGGGCGCCACGCAGCTCGATCAGCTCACCCGACGCATCGTGGAGCTCGACACCCAGATGGGCGAGCGTCGGGTGCGGCTGGTGGAGACGGTGCGAGGCATCGACGTCGACGTGTCGCGAGCGACGCCGCCCGCTGCCGCTGCGACGCCCTGAGCGCCCTCGGGCGAAGGCCTCGATGCTGAGAGAGTGTGTTTGATCCCAGGCGCGCTGGGAGGTGGTGGTCGGAAGCTCCAGGGCCTCACGGCCCTCCGATCAGTGCCCGTCGAGGGCCTCGACCTGGCTCAGGGCGCGAGCGGGTTGATGCGCGCGAGGCTCCAGGCGCCGGCGCCGAGCTGCACGGTGCCCGGGTTGGCGAACACCGCGCTCAGGTTGAAGGCCTGGTCGGCGGGCGCGCTGCCGGCCGCGGCGCGCGGGGTGAGCGCCCCGGAGGCGATGACGAAGACCCTCTGGTTGGGGTCGAGGTCGACGGCGAAGGTCGCGGCGTTGGCGGTGCCGCCGGCGGCGCGCACGGCGAGGGTGAAGGGGTCGGCCGGGACCGTGGTGCCCGCCGCGGGTGAGCTCGCGCCTCGGGCGACGTTGGTGAAGACGGGCGTGAAGGTGGCGCCCTGGACGCCGAGGTCGACCGGGGGCGCGTCGCCCGAGGCGTGCACGGCGACGATGCGCGGCGCCGTGGCGGCGGCGGCGTCGCTGGTCATCGCGTACTCGAGAGGCAGCACCGTGAAGGCCGAGTCGGGCGGGGTCTGGGCCGCCTGGGGGGCGAGGAAGTACGCCGCGATGGCGACGTACTGGCGACCCGGCGCGAGCGCGAGCGAGGGCACCGTGAAGGCGGGAGCGCCCGACGGGCGGGCCGAGCCGGCGGCGTAGGGGAAGATGTCGATGCCGTAGGTGCCGGGCGGAACCTGCGCCGACGCGAGGCCGCCCGTGGTGCTCGCCCCGGCGCGAACCGGGTACGAGAGGTTGTCGACGATCTGGACGGTGCGCGCGGCGTTGGCGCCCTCCCCGGCGGGCCCGGCGAAGAGGTCCACCGCGGGGGCGTCGGCGCCCGCGTGGACGACGTGCACGCGCGGGTTCTGCTTGATGAACGCGGCGGTGCCCGACTGGTTCACCGCGAGCAGGCCGAAGCCGTTGTCGACGGCGGTGTCGGTGCTGGGGAGCAGGCCCGTCGCGATGACGAACCACTGGTTGCCCGCGCCGAGCTGCGGCGTCGTGAAGGCCGTGACCGTCGCGCCGCCAGCCGTGAGCCCGACCTGGAGGGCCGCGTTGCCGGGGAGCGCCACGCCCGCCGCGCCGGTGTCGGCGAAGCGCGCCAGGCTGGCGACCTCGGGGGCCGCGGGGCTGTCGTTGCCGACGTCGACGCCTACCGTCGGGGCGTCCGAGCCGGCGTGCACGATGCGAACGCGCGCGCCCGCCGCATCGGCCGCGAAGCCCTCCTCGAGCGGCAGCACGCGGAAGCGATCGGCGCCGTCGGTGGAGCCGAGCCGGCCCGCGGCGATGACGGTGTACGAGCGGCCCGCGGCAAGGGCGACCATCGGGGTCGTGAAGGCCGGAGCGCCCGACGCGCCCGCGGCGCGGATGTCGAAGGCGATCGGCCCCGGCGGGAGCTCGAGGTAGCCGGTGGCGGTGCCGTACGCGACGTTGCTGGCGGCGGCGGTCGTCGCGCCGGCGGCGTAGATGTCGACATTGCCCGCGCCCGGGGCGGCGTGGATCACCCGCAGTCGCGCCCGCGCTCCCGCGTCGGCGGGCGGGGTGTCGGTCGCGACGGGCGTGTCGGTCGCGACGGGAGTGTCGGTGGCAGTGCCCGCGTCGGTGCCGGTGTCGCCGGGCGTGCCGAGGTCGGTCACCGCCGCGTCGGCGGGCGGGGTCGCAGGGTCATCCGAGCAGCCGGCCAGCGCGCCGCCCAGGGCGAACATCACCGCGCCCATACCCGCCAAGGAACCATGAAGTCGAAGAGCCATGACAAAGCCTCCAGGAAGAGTGGATCGGGTGCCCAGCGGCACCCCCCGCGAACCCACTGCAGGTGGACTGCAGTCGGCCGAACCAGACCTTCGATGTCGGGAGGCTCCAGCAGGGTGCACAAAGACTGCACAAACCCTTATGCGCTCTCCAAGGCCGAGCTGTAGCGGTCCACGCGGCGCTCCATCCCGAGGCGCGTTTCACGCCCTGGAGTGGCTCACCTTCGCGACGGTGCGGAAGGGCCTTCGGGGCCGAGCGGCCCGGCTCACCACCCGCGGTCGTCGTTGCGCCAGGGCATCCGCGGGCGCTCGAAGACCACCCTCGGCGAAGGGGGCTTCGGCGTGCGGAAGAGGAACACCAGCGCGAGGCCCGCCACGAAGCCGCCGATGTGGGCCCAGTAGGCGACGCCGCCGCCGGCCGCGCCGAGCGACCCCACGCCGGAGAAGAATTGCAGCGCGAACCACAGCGCGATGAACACGAAGGCCGGGATCTCCATGAACTGGATGAAGATGAAGATCGGCACCAGGGCCACGACGCGGGCGTGGGGGAAGAGCACCAGGTAGGCCGCGAGCACGCCGGCGATGGCCCCCGAGGCGCCCACCATCGGGACGCCGGACGCCGGGTTCATGGCGATCTGGGCGGCCGCCGCAGCGAGGCCGCAGAGCACGTAGAAGAGGGCGAAGCGCACCGGGCCCATGTTGTCTTCGACGTTGTCGCCGAACATCCGCAGGAACCACAGGTTGCCGATGATGTGCATGAGCCCGCCATGCATGAACATCGACGTGAACAGGGTGACCAGAGCGGCCGGGTCTTGCCCGAACATCAGCCGCCGAGGCACGAGCCCGTAGGAGAAGACGAAGTCCCGGTCGGCCCCGACGGGAAGCACCGCCTGCCAGGTGAACACCAGCCCGCAGAGGAGCAGCAGCGTCCAGGTGACCCACGGGGTGTTGCGCGTCGGGTTGAGATCTCGGATGGGGATCATCGTCGGACCATTCTTGGATCGAGGCTCCCAGCGGTCAATCGCGCCTCCTCGGCGGCTCCGGCGTAGGCGCCGTGGCGGCGGATGCGCTCCCTCAGCGTCGAGCGCGCCATGCCCGTGATGGCGGCCATGCGGCTCAGGTTGCCGTCGCACCAGCGGTGCAGCGCGGGGAGGTCGCCCCTCGCCACCTCCTCGGGCCAGCGCCCGGGCAGCGACGGAGGCATCGGCGCCGGGGGCTCGCTCCTCGAGCGCAGCGAGGCCGAGCGCCCGGTGGGCTCGAAGCGCAGCTCGCGCAGCCCGATCACCTCCCCCTCGCAGAGGAACACCGCGCGCTTCAGCACCATCAGCAGCTCGCGCACGTTGCCCGCCCAGGGGTGCAGCACCATGCGCCCGACGGCCCGCTCCTCGATGCGGCAGTGACGGCCCGTGTCCGCGCCGATGCGAGAGAGCAGGGCGTCGATGAGCGCGGGGATGTCCCCCTGGCGCTCCCTCAACGGCGGAACCGTCACCCGGAGATCGGCGAGCCGGAAGAAGAGGTCCTCTCGGAAGCGGCCGTCGGCGACCATGGCGTTGAGGTCTCGCAGCGTGGCGCTCACCACCCGGGGCCGGGCCCGGATCGTCTGCTCGCCGCCCACGCGCCGCAGCTCGCCGGTCTCCAGCACGCGCAATAGCTTTACCTGGAGTGGTAAGGGGAGGTCGCCGATCTCGTCGAGGAAGAGGGTCCCCTGGTGGGCCTCCTCGAAGAGCCCGCGGCGGCGGCCGACGGCGCCGGTGAAGGCCCCGCGCTCGTGGCCGAAGAGCTCGCTCTCGATCACGTCGGGGGCGATGGCCGCGCAGTTCACCGTGACCAGCGGGCCGTCGCGGTTGGGTCCGAGGCGGTGGATCTCCCGGGCGACGAGCTCCTTGCCGACGCCGCTCTCTCCCTCGACGAGCACGGGGTAGGGCGCCGGGGCGTAGCGGGCGATGGCGGCGCGCACCCGGTCCATGGCGGGCGAGGCGCCGACGAGGCTCGGGGCGACGAGGGGGCTGGGGGCCTCCACCTCGGGGACGCACTCGACGCGGGTGCGGCCGAGGGTGAGCGTCACGCCGGGGCCGAGGGCGGCGGAGGCGACGCGGGCGCCGCCGATCCAGACGCCGTTGGTGCTGGCGAGGTCGGTGAGCATCCACGCGTTGCCGACGCGGTGCACCTGCCCGTGGCGGGCGCTCACCGCGGGGTCGGTGAGCACCACGTCGCTGGCGGGGGAGGTCCCGATGACCAGGGGGCGGGCGCCGAGGGGGACGCGCCGCCCGTCGGGGAAGGCGAGCGCGAGACGGGCTGGGGTGCGGAGGGTGAAGACCGGGTCGGTGCGGGGGTCGTCGTCGGGCTCGACATCGAGGCGCACGGTGAGCTCGCCGTGGCGGAAGACGTCGCCGGGCTCGAGGCGGGCGATGGGCTGGTGGTGCTCACCATGGAGCAGCACCGCGGCGCCGCCCTCCTCGGGCACGACGAACCATGGGAGGGACCACGCCTCGGGGAGGTCGCGGTCGTCGCGATCGACGGGGATGCAGAGCGGGCCGTCGACGCGGCGGGTGAGGGAGAGGGAAGCTCCTCGGGCGATCTGGACACGCAGCATGGTGGGTGACGCCTCCCGGCGGACCCTCGTGTGGGGAGTGGGAAGAGGGACCGCCGCGGCGCGTATCGCGGGCGCGAGGGAGGGAGGTTGCGGCGACGGGATGGTCCGCCGTCAGGGACTATGGGCGACGCCCTCGAGCGCCCTCAGCCGCGCGGTCCACGCCTCCGCGTCGGCGAAGGTGAACCCCACCTCCACGCCCGAGCGCGTCGTCAGCACCACCACCGGCCTCCCGCTCCCGTAGGCCCTCAAGAACCACTTCTCCGTGCGCACCCCGGCGATCTGGTCGACGTGGATCTCCACCGGCTCGCCGATCACCTTCCGGAAGACCACCCGCTGGTCGGTGAGGGCGACGATGCCGTTGCCCTTCACCTGGCCGTAGCCCGAGGTCGCCCCTCGGTAGACCGCCTGCTCGGGCGCGACGATCACCCGCTCTCCCGAGGCCGCGAGCTCGCGCTCCATCTCCCCGGCGATGCCCTTCAAGCGCCGCGAGATCGGGATCCAGGCGAGCATGAGGAGGCTCGCTACGACCGCCAGGATGCCCAGCACCATCAGCACGACGTTCATTGCACCCATCGAGCACCTCTACCGGGGAGTATGCGCGCGGAAGCCCCCGCGCGTAGGCCCCCCTCGTGACCGTGCCGGGCCATCGCTGCTATCACCGTCGGCCATGAACCCTGACTTCTGGGAGAGCCGCTGGCGTGAGGGACAGATCGGGTTTCACGAGGGCGCGCCCAACGCCTTCCTGAACGAGCACGTGGCGAAGCTCGGCGCCTCGCGGAGGGTGCTGGTCCCCCTCTGCGGCAAGACCGAGGACCTCGCCTTCCTCGCCGCCCGTGGGCACACCGTGGTGGGCGTCGAGCTGGTGGAGGATGCTGTCCGCGCCTTCTTCGCCGAGCACGCGCTGACCCCCACGGTCACCCGTCACGGCGCCCTCACCGGGTACTCCCACGGCCCGATCACCCTCTTCGCCGGCGACTTCTTCGCCACCACGCGCGAGCTCCTCGGGCCCGTCGACGCCCTCTACGATCGCGCCGCGCTCATCGCGCTCCCGGAGTCGATGCGGGCCCGCTACGTCGCCCACCTGAGGGCGCTGCTGCCCGCCGGGGCCGACGGGCTCGTCATCACCGTCGAGTACCCGCAGGAGGCCATGGAGGGCCCGCCCTTCTCCGTGCCCGAGGCGGAGGTGCGGCGCCACTACCAGGGGCTCTCGATCGATCGCATCGATCAGGCTCCGGCCGAAGGCGGACGCCTCGCGGCCATGGGCGAGGCCGCGGTGACGTGCGCCTGGCGCGTCCGGTTCTGACCCTCCCCGCTCAGCGCGGCGGGTAGTAGTTGAGCTGGAGCTCGTAGATCCCGCTCTGGGTGGCGCTGTAGCTGTCCGCGGTGATCACGTGGAGCCCTGCCCCGGCCGGGACCGTCACGTTCAGGATCGACGCGTTGCCCGAGCGAGGGCACGCGGTGGTGCCGACGTCGTCGTTGCAGAGGCCGACCACGCCGCTCGCGTGGCGCAGGTCGAGGACGGTGTCGAAGATCGGGTTGGTCGAGGCCACGCAGGTGGAGACCCGCAGCGGGCTGCTCGCCGTGGAGGGGCAGCTCCGCCACCACAGGCTGTGCTCGGGGCCGGCGCCGCCTCCGCCGCAGCTCGTGCTCACGGTGCTCGTCCCGACGAGGCTCTGGGAGAAGCCGTAGAAGGTGTTGTCTCGGGCCTGCGGGGTGTAGGCCAGCGTCCCCGAGGCGGTGATCGGGAGGTGCTCGACGTGGAGCGTCCCGGCGCCCTGGGACGAGGCGAAGCCCGAGACCACGATGAAGTAGGTTCCGGGGCCGAAGCGCCCGACGACCTGCGAGGTGTTGCCCGCGGTGGCGCAGCCCGGGCCGCCGCTGGTCTCCGGGAGGGTCGCGTCGTCGTTGCACCACACCTGCCCCTCCAGGCCGAAGATGCTGTACGACTGGCACGCGGTGCCGCGGGGGCGGCCGTCGCGGGCGAAGAACAGCATGGTGTCGAAGCCCGTGCCGAAGGTGTCGACGTAGACCATCTCGGTCTGCGTGAGCGTGAACGAGAAGAACACGTCCGCGCCGCCGGTGCTGGTGCACGGCGTGGGCGCGTCGGTGGTGTGGCCGGCGTTGACCACCGTGAAGGGCACGTCGAGGTGCGTCGCCGCGCCGAGGTCGATGGGCGTCGCGCGGAGGCAGTCGTCGTTGGTCGGCACGCAGAGCCCCGCGGAGCAGGCCGTACCGCCGGCGCAGGCGCGGCCGCAGGCGCCGCAGTTGGCGCTGTCGGTCTGCGCCGAGACCTCGCAGCCGTCGGCCGCCGCGCCGTTGCAGTCGAGGAAGCCGCTCGCGCAGCGCGCCACCAGGCACGCGCCGCCGCTGCAGGCGCCGGTGGCGTTGGGCGGCCTGCACGCGAGGTTGCAGCCGCCGCAGTGGGTGAGCGAGCCGTTGGTGTCGGTCTCGCAGCCGTTGGAGGCCACGCCGTCGCAGTCGCCGAAGCCCGGGTTGCAGGCCAGGGTGCACACGCCGCCGCCGCAGCGGGGGACGCCGTTCTGCGAGGGGCACGCCGCCCCGCAGGCCCCGCAGTGGTTGACGTCGGAGGTCACCGCGGTCTCGCAGCCGTTGGAGACCACCCGGTCGCAGTCCTGGTAGCCCGCGTTGCAGGCCGCGATGGCGCAGGCGCCCATGCTGCACGCCGCCGTCGCGTTGGCGAGGGAGCAGGCGTTGCCGCAGCCGCCGCAGTTCGAGGTGCTGGTGAGCAGCGCCACCTCGCAGCCGTCCGACGCGCTGCGGTTGCAGTCGCCGTAGGCCGCGTTGCAGCCCGCGATGCCGCAGGCGCCGCCGGAGCACGCCCCCGTGGCGTTGGCCGGGGCGCAGACCCTGCCGCACCCGCCGCAGTGAGGGAGCGAGGTGCCGAGGTTGGCCTCGCAGCCGTCGGTCATGGTGTTGTTGCAGTCGCCGAAGCCCGAGCGGCACGCGCCGCCGCAGACCCCCGCCACGCAGAGCGCCGTCGCGTTGGGCGGGGCCGCGCAGAGGGTGCCGCAGGCGCTGCAGTTGGACGGGTCGGTGCCGAGGTTCACGCAGCTCCCCGAGCAGTAGCTCGTGGGCGCCGAGCACACGCTGGTGCACGCCCCGGCGGAGCACACCTGCCCCGCGGCGCAGGCCCGCCCGCAGACCCCGCAGCTCGCGTTGCTGGTGTTGAGGTTGGTCTCGCAGCCGTTGGCCGCGCTGCCGTCGCAGTTGCCGAAGCCCGCGTTGCAGCTCGCCACCGTGCACGCGCCCGACGCGCAGCCCGCCGTGGCGTTGGCCAGCGAGCAGGCCGCCCCGCAGGTTCCGCAGTGCGCCGGGGTGACCGTGACGTTGGTCTCGCAGCCGTTGGCGGCGAGGCCGTCGCAGTTGCCGTAGCCTGCGTTGCAGCTCGCCACGGTGCACGCCCCGGCCGAGCAGCCCGCGCTCGCGTTGGCCAGCGAGCAGGTCGCCCCGCAGGCGCCGCAGTGCGCCGGGGTGGTGCCGAGGTTGGTCTCGCAGCCGTTGGAGGCCACCCGGTCGCAGTCGCCGAAGCCCGCCCGGCAGGCCGCCACGGTGCACGCTCCCGCCGCGCAGCCCGCCGTGGCGTTGGCGAGCGAGCACGCCCTCCCGCAGGCGCCGCAGTTCGACACGCTGGTGCTGGTCGCGGTCTCGCACCCGTTGGCCACCGAGCCGTCGCAGTCGCCGTAGCCCGCGGCGCACGCGATGCGGCACCCTCCCGCCGCGCAGCTCGGCGAGCCGTTGACGCTGCTGCACACGTTGCCGCACGCCCCGCAGTGCGCCGCGCTGGTGCTCAGGCTGGTCTCGCAGCCGTCGGCGTTGACCCCGTTGCAGTCGCCGAAGCCCGGCGAGCACGCGATGGTGCAGCGCCCGCTGCTGCAGAGCGCCGAGCCGTTGGCGCTGCCGCAGACGACCCCGCAGGCGCCGCAGCTCCCGACGCTGCCGAGGCTCGCCTCGCAGCCGTTGGCGGCGCTGCCGTCGCAGTTGCCGTACCCCGCGTTGCAGCTCGCGACGGTGCACGCCCCGCCCGCGCACCCGGCGGTCGCGTTGGCGAGCGAGCACGCCGCGCCGCAGCGCCCGCAGCTCGAGGGCGTGGTGCTGGTGTTGGTCTCGCAGCCGTTGGCGGCGAGGCCGTCGCAGTCGCCGAAGCCCGCGTTGCAGGTGATGCCGCAGGTCCCGGCCGAGCAGCTCGCCGCGCCGTTGGTGGCGCTGCACGCCGCGCCGCAGCGCCCGCAGTGGGCCACGCTCGTCCCGAGGGCGGTCTCGCAGCCGTTGGCGGCGCTGCCGTCGCAGTCGCCGAAGCCCGCGAGGCAGGCGTAGCCGCACGCCCCCGCGGCGCAGGTCGCGCTCGCGTTGGCCGGGGCCGGGCAGGCGTTGCCGCAGCGACTGCAGTGGGCCGCGTCGGTCGCGACGTCGACGCAGCGTCCTCCGCAGAAGGTGAGCCCCGCGCCGCAGGTGGAGAGGCACGCGCCGGCCGAGCAGACCGAGCCCGCGGCGCAGGCGTTGCCGCAGCGCCCGCAGTGCGCGTTGGCGCTGGCGAGGGCGGTCTCGCAGCCGTCCGAGGCGAGCCCGTTGCAGTCGCCGTAGCCCGCGTTGCAGGCCGCGACGGTGCAGGCGCCCGCGGCGCAGCCGGGCGTGGCGTTGGCGGGAGCGCAGGCCCCGCCGCAGCGCCCGCAGTGGGCGGTGTTGGTGGCGAGGTTGACCTCGCAGCCGTCGGTCGCGCTGCCGTTGCAGTTGGCGAAGCCCGCCGAGCAGGTGATGCCGCAGACGCCCCCGGCGCAGCTCGCCGCGCCGTTGGTCGCGCTGCAGGCCCCGCCGCAGCGGCCGCAGCTCGAGGGCGTGGTGTTGAGGTTGGTCTCGCAGCCGTTGGCGGCCATGCCGTCGCAGTCGCCGTAGCCCGGGTTGCAGGTGTAGGCGCAGGCGCCCGCGGCGCAGGTCGACGAGGCGTTGGCCGCGGCGCAGGCCCGTCCGCAGGCGCCGCAGTGGCTGGCGCTGGCGCGGGTGTCGACCTCGCAGCCGTTGGCGGCGCTGCCGTCGCAGTCGGCGAAGCCCGCGTTGCAGGAGGCCACGCGGCAGGCGCCGGCGACGCAGGCGGGGGCGGCGTTGGCGGGGCGGCACACGCTGCCGCAGGCGCCGCAGCTCGTCGCGCTGGTGGTGACGTTGGTCTCGCAGCCGTTGCCGAGGGCGCCGTCGCAGTCGGCGAAGCCCGACGCGCAGGTGATGCGGCAGACCCCGGCCGCGCACGAGGGCGCGCCGTTGGTGCTGCTGCACACGGTGGGGCAGGCGCCGCAGTGCCGCGGGTCGGTGCCGAGGTTCACCTCGCAGCCGTTGGCGGGGCTGCCGTCGCAGTCGGCGTAGCCCGGGTTGCAGCTCCCGATGCCGCAGCGGCCGGAGGTGCACGCCCCGGTCGCGTTGGCCGGAGCGCAGGCCACGGAGCACGAGCCGCAGCGCGCCGCGGTGGTGTTGAGGTTGGTCTCGCAGCCGTTGGCGGCCATGCCGTCGCAGTCGCCGAAGCCCGAGGCGCAGGCGATGCCGCAGACGCCCCCGGCGCAGGTCGCGGCGCCGTTGGTGGCGTTGCAGGCGTTGCCGCAGCGGCCGCAGCTCCCGACGCTGGTGCGGGTGTCGACCTCGCAGCCGTTGGTGGGGTTGCCGTCGCAGTCGGCGTAGCCCGGGTTGCAGGCGAGGACGGCGCAGCGGCCGGAGCCGCAGGTCGCCGTCGCGTTGGCGAGGCGGCACGCGTTGCCGCAGGCGCCGCAGTGGGCGACGCTGCTGGCGAGGGTGGTCTCGCAGCCGTTGGCGGTCGAGCCGTCGCAGTCGCCGAGGCCGGGGCCGCAGTCGGTGCGCTCGCACACCCCGGCGCTGCAGCGCGCCCCGGCGCCCTCGAAGCGGCAGACGGTGACGCAGGTGCCGCAGTGGAGGGCGTTGCTGCGGGTGTCGGTCTCGCAGCCGTTGCCGGGGTCGCCGTCGCAGTTGGCGAAGCCGGGGTTGCAGCTCCCCACGCCGCAGACGCCCGCGGCGCAGGCCCCGGTGGCGTTGGGCGGGGCGCAGGGGGTCGAGCACGATCCGCAGCGGGCGGCGCTGGTGCGGGTGTCGGTCTCGCAGCCGTTGGCCGGGTTGCCGTCGCAGTCGGCGAGCCCGTCGCCGCAGCGCGACGCGCAGGAGCCCATGGCGCACGAGGCCGCCGCGCCCGAGGCCGCGGTGCAGCGGGTCTCGCAGGTGCCGCAGTGGTCGCGGTCGCCCTGGAGGTCGGTCTCGCAGCCGTTGGCGGCCATGCCGTCGCAGTCGCCGTAGCCCGGCGAGCACTGGAACCCGCAGCGCCCCTCGGCGCAGGTCGGCCTCGCGTTGGCGACCGCGGGGCAGGCGTTGCCGCAGTGCCCGCAGGAGGCCGGGGAGCTCAGGAGCTCGGCCTCGCAGCCGTTGCCCGCGGCGCCGTCGCAGTTGCCGAAGCCGGCGTCGCAGGTGACGCCGCAGGCGCCGGAGAGGCAGGCGCCTCGGGCGTGCGGCCCGTCGGCGCAGGCGGTGCCGCAGGCGCCGCAGTGGGCCGGGTCTCGGGCGAGCTCGGCCTCGCAGCCGTTGCCGGGCTGGCGGTCGCAGTCGGCGTAGCGGGCCAGGTCGCGGCAGGCCACGGCGCAGACCCCGGCGTTGCAGACGGCCTCGCCGTTGGGCCCGGCCTCGCAGACGCGCCCGCACCCGCCGCAGTGGAGGGGGTCGGCCTGCGGGTCGACGCAGGAGTCCGCGCAGCGCAGGGGCGACGGCTCGCCGCAGACGGTGGCGCACGCGAAGGAGCGTCGCCCGCCGGTCATGCGCACCTCGCAGAGGGCGGAGGCGCCCTCGCAGCGGGTCTCGCAGGCGCCGCAGTGGGCGGGCTCGGAGAGGTCGGTCTCGCAGCCGTTGGCCCGGTCGCCGTCGCAGTCGGCGAAGCCCTCGTCGCAGGCCACCGAGCAGGCCCCGGCGGCGCAGGCGGCGCGGGCGTGGGGCGCCGCGGCGCAGCGCTCGTCGCAGCGGCCGCAGTGCTCGACGGAGCGGTCGAGCTCGGCCTCGCAGCCGTCGCGGGAGCTGGCGTTGCAGTCCGCGGTGCGCGCCGCGCAGACGAGGGCGCAGACCCCCTCGACGCAGGTCTGGTAGGGGTTGGTGACCTGGCAGTCGTAGTCCGTGCGGCACTGCGCCTGGCAGGTGCCGTCGCGGGTGCAGAACGACCCCGCGGGGCAGTCGCTGGCGAAGAGGCAGCTCCGGGGCGCGTCGACCGGGACGCAGGCCGAGGGCGTCCCCGGCTCGCCCTGGCGGCAGCGGGTGCCGGCGGGGCAGTCGGTGTTGCTGGTGCACACCGCCCGGCAGTAGTCGCCGAGGCAGACGTTGCCGTCGGCGCAGTCGGAGGTGAAGACGCAGCGGTTGGGCGGGAGTTCCCGCGAGGTACAGCCCGCCCCCGACCAGCCCGCGAGGGCGGCCACGAAGACGAACCACCGGGCGAAGACGGACCCGTGACGCGAAGCGCGGAGCTCGAGGTTCATGGCTGCGGTGGCTCTCCCGCGCGCAGCTATCGGTGAAGCCAGCTGGAGCGTCAACGACCCCACCTGCACAATCGCAGCCCCCGGCCCGGGGGGGGGACTCACCCCCTGCGAGGGGCCGCCGCGGCGCGCTCGATCTTCTCCATCAGGCCTTGGTCCCGCTCGGTCACCAGGTTGATCACCACGCCCGGTCGCCCGGCGCGGGCCGTGCGCCCGACGCGGTGGAGGTAGGCATCGAGCTCCTCGGGGAGGTGGTAGTTGATCACCCGCCCGACGTGCTCGACGTCCAGCCCTCGCGCCGCGAGGTCGGTGGAGACCAGCAGGTCGACCGTTCCGTCGCGGAAGGCCTTGAGGTTGGCGCGCCGCTCGATCTTGTCCATCTCGCCCCGGTAGACCGCGCACTCCCGGCCCATCTCGCGCAGGTCCTCGACGAGCTGGTCGCACTGCTTTCGGGTGTTGGCGAAGATCAGCGTCCCCCCGGTGACCTTCTCGGCCAGCAGCGTCCGAAGGATGGGGTGACGCTTCCCACCGACGACCGTGCGGTTCACCGTGGTGAGGCTGGGCACGACCCGGTGGCTGCCTTCGCTGCGCAGCACCACCGCGTCGGCGAAGAGCCGGCCGATGAGGTCCTGCACCCCGGGAGGAACGGTGGCGGAGAAGAGCGCGAGCTGGCGCTGTTCGGGGCACGCCCCGACGATGCGCTCCGCGTCGGGGAGGAAGCCCGGGTCGAGCATCTGGTCGACCTCGTCGAAGACCAGCACGCGCACGTCGCCGAGGTCGACGAGCTCCCGGTCGAGGAGCTTGAGCAGTCGGCCCGGCGTGGCCACCAGCACCTCGAAGACCCCGTGGATGTTGCGCCGGGCGACCTCCATGGTGGTGCCGCCGAGCAGCGAGCGCACCCGCAGCCGGGTGGTGTGGGTGAAGCGCTTGAAGACCTTGGTGACCTGCTCCCCGAGCTCCCTCGTGGGGACGATCACGACGGCGCGGGGCCTCGCGTCGCCCGCCACGGGCTGGCCGCCGTCTTCCAGGGACTTGAGCGCGTTGAGCACCGGCAGCACGTAGGCCAGGGTCTTGCCGCCGCCGGTCTCGGCCACGCCCACCACCGAGCGCCCCGAGAGCAGCAGCGGCAGCGCCCGGCGCTGGATCTCCGTCGGGGTCACGAAGCCCTGCTCCTTCAGCGACGCTTGCAGGGAGGCGATGAGGTCGAAGTCGGTGAACGCGCTCGGGGAGGTGGCCATTGGGGGGGCCTACCTTCGCACGGCGCGAGCGGCGGCGCCCGCGTCTCTACTTCTTCCGCGGCGGCTTCGTGGTGAGGTCGATGGCCGCCTGGATGCCCTGTCCCACCGCGAGCTCGATGACCTCCGCGGCCCGGGAGAGCAGCGCGTCGAGCGTGGCGCCCTCCTCCTTGGTGAAGCCGCTGAGCACGTAGGCGTCCACCGGACCGGCGGCGGGGCGGCCGATGCCGATGCGCAGCCGGGCGTAGTCCGCGCCGATGCTGGCGGTGATGTCCCTCAGCCCGTTGTGCCCGCCGTGGCCGCCGCCCTGCTTGGCGCGCAGCTCGGCGTAGGGAAGCTCCAGCTCGTCGTGCACCACCAGGATGTCCGCGGGCTTGAGCCCCATCGACTGCACGGTCTTCAGCACCGCGCGCCCCGAGAGGTTCATGAACGACTGCGGCTTGAGCAGCGCCACGTCCCGGCCGGCGATCATGGCCCGCGACAGCAGGCCGGAGTTCTTCTCCCTCCACTCGCTCCCGAGCTGGCGGTCGTGCAGCGCGTCGAGCGCCATGAAGCCCACGTTGTGACGGTGGTAGCGGTACTGGGTTCCTGGGTTGCCGAGGCCGACGACGAGCTTCATGCGGGGCGCGCAGTGTGCCCTCCGCCCGCGGTATCGTCCACGCGATGCGCCCGCTGGACACGTCCGACCTCGACGCCACCCTCGACCAGGCGCGAGACGCCTTCGTCGCCCTCGACGGCGCACGGATCTTCCTCACCGGCGCCACCGGCTTCTACGGGGTGTGGCTGCTGGAGACCCTCGCCCACGCCCGCCGGGCGCTCGACCTCCACATCGATGCGGTGGTGCTCTCCCGCGACCCCTCCCGCGTCGTCGCTCGCCTCCCTCACCTGGGCGCGCACCCGTGGCTGCGCTTCCACCAGGGCGACGCGCGCGACTTCGCGACCCCCGACGGGAGCTTCTCGCACATCGTCCACGCGGCGACCTCCACGAGCCATCCCCCGGGCGTGGTGGAAGATCCGCTCGACACCATCGACGTGGTGGTCGAAGGCACCCGGCGGGCGCTCTCCATGGCCCGGGAGAAGGGCGTCCGTCGGCTGCTCTTCACCAGCTCGGGGGCCGTGTACGGGCGGCAGCCCGAGGGCGTCACCCACCTCCCCGAAGACTTCCCCGGCGCCCCCGACACCATGGACCTCCGCAGCGCCTACGGCCACGCCAAGCGCCTCGCCGAGCACCTCTGCGCGCAGGCCCGCGGGCTCGACGCGGTGATCGCCCGGGGCTTCGCCTTCGTGGGTCCGCACCTGCCCCTGGACGCGCACTTCGCCATCGGCAACTTCCTCCGCGACGGCCTCGCGGGCAGAAGCATCGTGGTGTCGAGCGACGGCAGCCCGATGCGCTCCTACCTCCACGGCAGCGACCTCGCGGCGTGGCTCTGGGTGATGCTCGCGCGAGGCGTCGGGTCGCGCCCCTACAACCTCGGCAGCGACGACGACCGCCGGCTGGGCGAGGTCGCCGAGCGCGTCGGGGCGCTGCTCGGGGTGCCGGTGGAGATCCGCGGGAAGAGCGACCCCACGGCGGCGAGGCACCGCTATGTGCCGAGCGTGGAGAGGGCGAGGCGCGAGCTCGGGCTCTCGGTGACGGTGGGTCTCGACGACGCGATCGTGCGCACCGCGCGCTGGCACCGCGGCGGTTGACAGCCCGACGAGACCCGTAGCAGACGCAGCGCCATGGTCAGGCGGATCTCCCCACACGAGGCGCGCGAGCTGGTCGAGGCGCAGGGATATGTCTACGTCGACGTGCGCTCCGTCGCGGAGTTCGAGGGGGGCCACCCCGAGGGGGCGTACAACGTCCCCTTCATGGACGTAGGGGCCTCGGGGATGGTCGCCAACGGGGCCTTCGTCGCGGTGATGGAGAGGGTCTTCCCGAAGGACGCGAAGCTGGTGCTCGGGTGCCTGTCGGGGGTGCGCAGCCTGAGGGCGTGCGCGGCGCTGGAGGCCGCGGGCTACACCGGGCTCACCGAGCAGCGCGCGGGCTGGGGCGGCGCGAAGGACACCTTCGGTCGACTGATCGAGCCGGGCTGGTCTGGGGCGGGTTTGCCAAGCGCCGCGGGCCCCGACCCCGAGCGCGGCTACGAGGCGCTCAAGCGTCGCTGAGCCGCTGGGGCTCAGTGCGTCGCGAGCGCCCTGCGCGAGCGCGACTGCCACCGCCAGAGGAGCCCCATGGCCGTCGCCGCGAGGCCCGTGGCGAGCCCGATCCACAGCCCGACGGCTCCCCATCCGAGCCCGAAGGCCAGCGCGCATCCGACGGGCAGGCCCACCCCCCAGTGGCCCACCAGGTTGGCCACCAGCGAGCTCACGGTCTCGCCGAGGCCCCGCAGCACGCCGGCGAGCGTGACCTGGGCCCCGTCGAAGAGCTGGAAGAAGCCCGCCACCAGCAGCAGCTGCCTCGCCAGCGCCGTCACCTCCGGGTCGAGCTGGAAGGCCGCCAGGATCAGCCTCCACCCCAGCACCATCGCCACCGCCGAGGTGGCCATGCAGCCGACCCCGAGGCCCACCGCGCTCCACCCGGCCAGCCTCGCGCCCTCCGCGTCACCGCGTCCGATGGCCTGGCCCACGCGCACCGTCCCCGCGGCCGAGATGCCCATCGGCACCATGAACGCGAAGCTCGCGATCTGGAGCACCACCTGGTGCGCCGCCGCGGGGACCGCCCCCAGCCTCGCGGCCAGCACCGTCGCCAGCGAGAACACTCCCCCCTCGAAGAGCAGCTGCAGCCCCGCGGGCACCCCGAGGCGCACCAGCGCTCGGAGGCTCCTACCGTGCGGGGCGAAGGACCTCCACCACCCGGGGTGAGAGCTCACCGTCCAGGAGAGCAGCACCACCAGCATGAAGATCCGGGAGAGGTTGGTGGCCCACGCCGATCCGACGATGCCCAGCGCCGGGGCGCCGAGCCTCCCTTGGATCAGCGCGTAGCAGCCCAGGGCGTTGATCACGTTGGCCATGAGCAGCACGACGGTGCCGGGCCCGGTGGCGCCGACGGCCTGGAGGGTCTGTCGCAGCGCGATGAAGAGCAGCGCCGGGGGAAGGCTCCAAGCCACGGTCTTCAGGTATCTCCCCGCCAGCGGAACCAGCTCCGGCGCAGCCCCCAGCCGGTGCATCTGCCCGCTGGCGAAGAGCAGCGCCCCGGTGAGGGGCACCGAGATCGCCGCGGCCAGCCACAGGCCCTGCACGGCGTAGCGGGCGACGTCCTCCTCGCGCCTCGCCCCGTAGGCGACGGACACCTCGTGGTCGAGTCCCATCAGCAGGCCGATGCCGACGATGAAGGCGAGGCCGAAGAGCGACGAGCCGAGGCCCACGGCGCCGACGACGTTGCGCCCGAGGACGCCCACCATCGCCGTGTCGACCAGGGACATCAGCATCACCCCGAGCTGGCCGATGACCACCGGCCAGGCCAGTCGGAAGGTCGGTCGCCAGTGGGCCTGGAGATCGCGGAAGCGCAGCGGCGGGAGTCGAGTCACGGGTTCGTGGGGGCGGGGGCGGGGTCGTGGGCGGCGTCGGGCTTCGGGGCGGAGCGCAGCACCACCCGCACCCCGTGGGCGGGGCGGAGGGTGATCGCGGGCTTCGCGGAGATGCGGGCGCTCGGGGCCAGCGTGACCTCGAAGCGCCGGGCGAAGGTCGAGAGCAGCAGCACCGACTCCATCATGGCGAAGGCGTTGCCGATGCAGATGCGGGGACCGCCCCCGAAGGGGAAGTACTGAAATTTGTGGAGGCGCTTCGAGAGACCGTCGAGCCAGCGGTCGGGGTGGAAGCGATCGGGCTCGCTGAACCACCGCTCATCGCGGTGCACCGACCAGGGGCTGAGGAAGATGGCGAGGCCCTTGGGGTAGCGGCGCCCACCCAGCTCGAAGTCCTCGAGCGCCTCGCGGCCGATGGCCCACGCCGGCGGGTGCAGCCGCATCGACTCCTGCACCACCGCCTCGGCGTAGACCAGCTTCGGAACATCCCCGTAGGCGAGCGGGCGTCCCGGCGCGACGGCCTCGGCCTCCTCGCGCAGCCGGGTCGTCACCTCGGGGTGCTGGCAGAGCAGCAGGGTGGTCCAGGAGAGGGTGAGGGCGGTGGTCTCGTGGCCCGCGAGGAAGAGCGTCAGCACCTCGTCGCGCACCTGGGCGTCGGTCATGCGCTCGCCGTCCTCGTCCTGCGCCGCGAGCAGCATCGCCAGCAGGTCGTGGTTGTCGGGGTCGGGCGTCGCCCTGCGCTGTCGGATGATCCCGTCGATGATGCCTCGCATCGCCGCGATGGCCTCGCGGTGCCGCCTCGCCGCCGGGAGGGGGGTGCGCATCAGCCACGGGTTGGAGACCAGGATGGGGTTGCTGTACCAGTCGAGCAGCACGTCGAGGGCCGGGCCGACCACCGCGCTGACGCCCTCCACATCGGCGCTGAAGAGCGTGCGCGCCACGATGTCGAGGGTGAGCTCCATGAAGTCACGGTGGATGTCCCGCTCCGCCCCGACGGACCACTCCGCGAGGGCGCGCTCGGTGCGCTCGACCATGACGGCCGCGTACTCCGCGAGGCGCTCGCGGTGGAAGGCCGGGCTCATCAGCCGCCGCTGTCGCTTCCAGAAGTCCCCTTCGCTGGTGAGCAGCCCCTCGCCGAGCACGCGCTTCAGGTCGCGGGCGAACCAGTCCTTGGAGAAGCGCGCCGACTGCTTCACCAGCACCTGCTCGATGAGCGCCGGGTCGCTCACGAAGAGAAACTTGCGGTCGAGCAGCCGGAAGGTCGCCAGGTCACCGTCGCGCTTGCGGGTGCGGATGAGAAACCCGAGCGGGTCTCGCAGGTAGGCGATCATGCCGCCGAGCAGAGGCACCTTGTCGAGGTTGCGGAGCGAGCGCCTCGGCGCGCCGTCGGTGGTCTGCTTCATGGCGGCGCTCCGGTTAGCACGGCCCGGGGCGCCCTGGCGATGCGCCGCGAGGGGGGCGTCAACATGGACATGTATTCGCGCCAACATGCACATGTAATCGGGCGACGCTCCCTGTCGCTCAGGGCGCCGCGGTCTCCGGGCTCCGGTACGACCGCGAGGCTGTCGGCGAGGAGTCCGACGGTACGACCGCGAGGCCGACGGCACGCGCTTCTCCGGTGCGACCGTGAGGCCGTCGGCGGGGAGTCCCCGGTACGACCGTGAGGCCGTCGGCAGGGAGTCCCCGGTACGACCGAGAGGCCGTCGGCGGGGAGTCCCCGGTACGACCGTGAGGCCGTCAGCAACCCGAGCCAGACCCTAAGCCCGTAAGGGCGGGGGAGCGACCTACCACGCCGTCAGCGCGGAATTCTGACGTCGCTTCTGCCCGGAGACCAACCACGTTTCCGGACGACGACTGGCATCGTGGTAGGTCGCTCCCGCTCCCTGACGGTCGCGGTCTGGTTCGGGGTGCATTCGCCGCCCCCATTGCCGTGACAGGCTATTTCCAACCGCCTCTTGACCATCTCGCGGGGGAGCGCGATTCCTAACGACCATGACGGCCAAGACGACGGACAAGGTGCTCCGCGCGGTGACGCAGCGGGTGATGGACTCCTTCACGGCACAGGGGGCGCTCTTCACGGCGCTCGACGTGTCCAACGCGGTGAAGGGCACCCTGCCCGACATCCGTCATCGCGAGGTGGCGCCCATCGTGCGCGACCTCTACGAGCGCGGCGCCATGGGCGACTACCGGCAAGACCTCATCGACGTCCTCGCCGACGGCCACAAGCCCGTGCAGGCCTACCTCTATCACCTGCCCGAGCACGACGTAGACCTCTACGACGACTCGATGCGCAACCAGCTCTCCATCCCCCCGGTGAGCACCAGCACCGACGCGAGCGGCGAGGGCAACCTCTCGTCGCACTCCACCGAGGCCCCGGTGCTGGTGGGCCGCGACGGCCGCGCCCGCATCGCCCGCCAGCTCCTGATGAACGCCGGCATCGTCTCCGAGGAGGTCTCCGCGGTGGGCCAGGCCTCGCCCGGCAAGCTCACGCTCACCACCCCGACGGGCGCTGAGACCGCCAGCGCCACGGCCGCGGTGCTGGAGTACGAGCACCCCTCGCTGCTGCACATCCCTCGCGGGCTCATGGGCATCTTCGACGCCAGCGCGAAGCTGGTGGCGAGGGTCTATCCCAACCGGGTGGAGATCGTCCGCTCGGTCTGACCGTTGGCCCCGATCGGCGCTTGTGACCCTCCGGCGGGTGGAGTAGTCGTCTCCGCCCGATGAAACCCACGGATCTCCGCACCATCGCGCCGCCCCCCCCCGCGCCGGGGGTGAAGTACCGTCGCATCCTCCTGAAGATGTCGGGAGAGGCGCTCTGCTCCCAGGAGGGCGGCTTCGGCCTCGACCCCGAGGCCATCGGACTGCTGGCCGACGAGCTCGCCCACGTCTGGCGCACCCTCGGGGTGCAGCTCGCCCTGGTGGTCGGCGGAGGAAACATCTTCCGCGGACTGCGCGGCAGCGCCTCGGGGATGGACCGCTCGACGGCCGACTCCATGGGCATGCTGGCCACGGTGATGAACGCCCTGGCGCTGCAAGACGCGCTGGAGAAGCGGGGCGTCCCGACGCGGGTGCAGACCGCCATCGAGATGCCCAAGGTGGCCGAGCCGTACATCCGTCGGCGCGCGATCCGGCACCTGGAGAAGGGCCGCGTGGTGATCTTCGCCGCGGGCACGGGCAACCCCTACTTCTCCACGGACACGGCGGCGGCGCTCCGGGCGATGGAGATCCACGCCGACGCGCTCTGCAAGGCCACCAAGGTCGACGGGGTCTATGACAGCGACCCCAAGAAGAACCCCGAGGCGAAGTTCTTCCCTCACATGACCTTCGACGAGTTCATCACCCAGAAGATCGGGGTGATGGACACCACCGCCGTGACGCTCTGCCGGGACAACAAGCTCCCCATCCGGGTGTTCAAGCTGGCCGAGCACGGCAACGTCGAGCGGGTGCTGCGCGGCGAGGACGTCGGCACGGTCATCGAGAACGGCTGAGCGCCCCCCGGGGCGCGCCCTACCCCCGCGGGAAAGCGTGCTAGAGGGGCCGCGATGCTCACCCTCGGGATCGACCTCGCCTCGCAGAACGAGAACACCGCGGCCTGCCTCGTGGAGTGGAGCGGCGGCGAGGTGATCCTCCGGGAGCTGCTCGACCGCGGCAGCGACGACGAGCTGGTGGCGCGGATGCGCGCGGTGCGCGACGCCGGCGGGTGCATCGGCATCGACGCGCCCTTCGGCTGGCCCGAGGCCTACCTGGCCGCGATGACCTCCTGGCGCGAGGAGGGGCGCTTCCCTGCCACCGACTCCAAGGAGCTCGCGTTCCGGCTCACCGATCGCAAGGAGTACCTCGCGAAGAAGCAGCCCCTCAGCGTGTCGTCCGACCGCATCGCCTACGTGGCCTGGCGCTGCGCCCGGCTGCTCACCCGCTTCTTCGAGGGGGCGCCCACCTCCCGCCTCGGGCCGACCGTGGTCGAGGTCTACCCGGGCGCCTCCATGGCGAGCTGGGGCCTCGGCGCGCAGGGGTACAAGCAGTCCGAGCCCACGCGAAAGAAGCTGCTGCTCGAGCTCAACGCCAAGGGGCTGCGATGGAGGTCCGACGAGGCCCAGCAGTCGGCGCTCACCCGCAGCGAGCACCTCTTCGACGCCTTCATCGCCTCGCTCTCGACGAGGGCCTTCCAGATCAAGCGCTGCGACCCGATCCCCGCGGCGCACCAGGCGGTCGCCGAGCGCGAGGGGTGGATCATGCTGCCCGGCGCCTCCTCGCTCGCGAAGCTGGCGTGAGCGCAGCGAGGCAGCGGGGAGACCGGTCGGTCACCCGCTGCTTCGACGGTGGGATGCGCTGAAGGGGATCGAGAGAGCGCGCTACGGGCGACGGACCGACGCGGTGTACGCGCCGGCCGCGGAGCCGCAGCCGTCGACGAAGAGGGCGTGGATGCCCGCTCCGCGGGGGATGAGCGCGTTGATGGTCGACTGCCGCGGGCCGCAGGCGTCGTCGTTGCAGACCGTGGCGCTGCCCGGGTTCATCACCGAGAGCTCGGTGTCCCAGGTCGCGCGGCCGCAGGTGGTGGCCGAGAACAGGCCTCCCGCGAAGGTGCCGCAGGTGTACCAGTAGAAGGTGTCCTCCGGGCCGTTGGAGCAGCAGGTGGAGGTCACCCGGCCGGTGCCCGCGGTGGTGCCCGAGACGACCTGGGCGCCCGCGGCGAGGGCGCGCACGGCGCCGTTGCCCACCGGGAGGTGCTGGTAGCGCAGGCTGGCCTGGCCTCCCGCGCCGCAGCCGGAGAGGACGAGGTAGTAGGTGCCGGCGTTGAGCTGCGCCATCACCTGCGAGGCGGTGCCGGTGGAGCAGCCGAGGAGGCCGCCGTCGTCGTTGCAGGTGGTGCCGTTGGTCAGATTGGCCGCGGTGACGTTGGTCCCGCTGGCGTCCTGGAGGAAGAGCGAGGTGTCGTAGGCCGAGCCGAGGGTGTCGGCGTAGACGATCTCCGGCTGGGTCAGCGTGAAGCGGTAGAACACGTCGCGCCCGGAGGTGCAGCCGCAGACCCCGGTGGTGTCGTTGCGGAAGCGCGTGGTGTTCACCGAGGTGCTGCCCGAGTTGGTGAGCACGATGGCGTTGTCGCGGGTCTCGCCCGCGGGGACCACCTGGCAGGTTCCGCCGATGCAGAAGTTGCCCGCGGCGCAGCGGCGGTCGCAGCCGCCGCAGTTGTTCTCGTCGGTGCCGGTGTCGACGCACGAGGCGCCGCAGCGGGTGCCGGTGGAGCAGCTCGCGAGCACGTAGCGCACGGAGTAGGGCCCGCGCTGCACGCAGCCGTCGACCACCAGGGTGTTGAGCCCCGCCTGGCTGGCGGTGGTGGCCGGGACGGTGGCGCTCAGCGACGAGCCCGAGCCGCACGCGAAGGCCGCGCCCACGTCGTCGGAGCACACCGCGGAGGTCATCCGCAGGGCGCTGTACTGCGCGAGCTCGATGTTGTAGCCGGCGGCGTTGGCGCCCGTCACCGGGTTGCAGCTCGTCGACTGGAAGGTCGTCGCCGAGGAGCCCGGGCAGGTCACCCACCAGTACGCGTTCTCAGGCCCGCTGGAGCAGCAGGTCGAGGTGAGGGTGCCGATGCCGGAGGTGGTGCCGGTGAGGGTCTGCACCGCGCCCGACGGGGTGATGCGCGCGGTCGGGCCGTTGCCCACCGGGAGATGCTGGAAATGGATGGTCGCCGCGCCAGCGCCGCAGCCCGAGAGCACCAGGAAGTAGGTTCCGGGGTTGAGCCGGGCGGCGATCTGGCTCTGTAGCGCGCCCGCCACGGTGCACAGGCCCGCGGAGGTGATGTCGTCGTTGCAGGTGCTCTGCCCCGCGGCCGGGGCCGTGAGGTTGTTGCCGCCGGCGTCCTGGAGGAAGAGCGCCGTGTCCCAGGTCGCCCCGAGGGTGTCGGCGTAGACGATCTCCGTCGTGGTCAGGGTGAAGCGGTAGAAGACGTCGTTGCCCGCGCCCGTGCACGAGCAGTTGCCGTTGGTGTCATGGCGCGCCGCCGAGGTGTTGGCGGCGATGTCCTGCGCCGGCATCGCGAGGCTGATCGCCAGCGCGCCGGAGCGGGCGTCGTTGGCCGGGGCGGTGCCCATGCACGCCCCCGCGACGCAGGCCTGGCCCGAGGGGCAGACGCGGCCGCACATCCCGCAGTTCGATCCGCTGGTGCGCAGGTCGACGCAGAGCGCCGAGGCGCCTGTCCCGCAGAGGGTCTGGCCCGTGGCGCAGGCGCAGGCCCCGGCCACGCAGGTCTGACCCATGGCGCAGGCGCGGCCGCACATCCCGCAGTTGGCGCGGTCGGTCGCGGTGTTGGTGCAGGTCGAGCCGCAGCGGGTGCTGCCCGCCGCGCAGGCGCAGGCCCCGGCCACGCAGCTCTGCCCCGTGGGGCAGGCGTTGCCGCACATCCCGCAGTGCGCCGCGGTGGTGCGCGTGTCGACGCAGCTACCGTCGCAGAGCGTCGTGCCCGTGGCGCAGCCGCAGACGCCCGCGGCGCACACTCGCCCGGCGGGGCACGCGGTGCCGCAGGCGCCGCAGTTCATCGGGTCGGTCTGGGTGTTGACGCAGGCGCGCTCGCACATGGTCGAGCCCGTGGCGCAGCGGCAGACGCCCGCCTCGCAGGTCGTCCCCGCGGTGCAGGCGGTGCCGCAGGCGCCGCAGTTCATCAGGTCGGTCTGGGTGTTGACGCAGGTCGGAGCGGGCGCCGAGGGGGCGCAGTCGACGCGCCCCGCGGGGCAGGTCGGGCGGCCCGCCCGGCAGGTGCTCATGGCGCAGGTCTCACCGGCCGCGCAGGCCCCGCCGCAGCGGCCGCAGTTGGCGGGATCGCTGGTGAGGTCGGCGCACATCTCTCCGCAGCGCATCTGCCCGGCGGGGCACTCCGCGGTGCCGGTGCACACGCCCGCGGCGCAGGTCTGCCCCGCGGCGCACGCTCGCCCGCAGGCGTTGCAGTTGGCGACGTCCGTCTGGGTGTCGACGCAGGTGCCCGCGCAGCGGGTCTGGCTGCCGGTGCAGGGCAGCTCCACGTCCGCTCCGGCGTCGGTCCCAGTGCCGGTGTCTTCGGGGGGGCTCCCGGTGTCTTCGGGGGGGCTCCCGGTGTCTTGTGGGGGCGTTCCCGTGTCCTCTGCGGGGTTCCCGG
>Ga0208511_100022_pt1 | contig 165683 bp, 128 predicted proteins | sample LakWasMet39_LOW7_2_FD_183879 | JGI IMG/M metagenome (GOLD analysis project Ga0208511, IMG submission 183879) | Freshwater sediment methanotrophic microbial communities from Lake Washington under simulated oxygen tension - Sediment Metagenome... | ecosystem: Environmental > Aquatic > Freshwater...
CGGGCACCGCGGCATGCCCGAACTCGGACTGGGCCCAGCTTGGGGCGTCGTAGAGCGTGTCCATCCCGGAGTCTGGACCGAATCGAAACCAGGGGAACTGCCGTTAGAAATGAGACCAGAGGACAACCCTTACGGGCTGGGGTCTGGCTCGGGTTACTGACGGCCTCTCGGTCGTACCGGGGACTCCTCGCTGACGGCCTCGCGGTCGTACCGGGGACTCCTCGCCGACGGCCTCTCGGTCGTACCGGGGACTCCTCGCTGACGGCCTCTCGGTCGTACCGGGGACTCGCCACGCCCGTCAGGCCACAGCTCAATCTTCCTGCACGTAGCGGCTCGAGGTGACCCGGCCGTCCTGCACCTCGATCGCGCAGAGGTAGGTGGCCGTGAGCACCCCGGAGCGGGCCTCGACCCGAGAGCGGCCGGAGTCCAGCGGGCTCGCATACACCTGGAGCCCGAGCTCCCTCGCACGGCGGGCGACGGCGCCCTCGGCGGCCGGAGCGCCGACGGTGAACTCCGCGCAGAAGCCGCGGGCCAGCGCGGAGGCCGAGCGCATCCGCAGCCCGAGGAGGATGACCAGCACCCCGAAGAGCACCAGCGGGACCGCGATCAGCGCCACGAAGGCGAGGACCCAGCGCCTGCGCGACTTCACCGGGGCGACGGGGGGCGTAGCGTCATCGTGGCTCATCGGAGATGCGCGGGGGATGCTATCAGAGGCCCTGGTGATGGGGTGAGCGTGCGCGGGAGCAGGACAGCGTGAAGCACCAACAGTGGCTCCAGATCGTCGCGAGCATCGACGGAGGGAAGGTGGTCGGCGGCGCGCGCTACGTGCACGTGAGCGCCCTGGCGGAGGCTGCTCTGGACGCCCTCCGCGCAGAGGTCGCGGCGGTGGGCGGACCGGCCGAGGGCTTCAACGTCGTGAAGGTGGTGCCCGACTCGACGAAGCTCTCGCTGCTGAACTATCCGTCGTTCTTCGAGCGGGCCTTTCCGCTCCTCGCGGAGTCGTGGACCATCGACCTCGCCGAGGGGCGCTGCGAGCGACGGAGCTACGACCTCGCCCGCAATCCCCCGGTGCTCCACCGCAAGGAGCTGCTGCTGGGCGCGGATCACCCACGCCGCGTGGAGTTCGCGGAGCTCACGGCGGAGGCCGAGCGCCACGACCTCTTCGCGAAGCCCCTGATCATCGGCCACAAGAACCAATGGGAGGAGATCGTTCGGGCGAAGGGCCTGCGCGTCGAGGGACACTCGCTGGTGGCCATACCGAAGCCCGGCGAGAGCGACGCGGCGGCCGTGCTGCGCCACCGGACGGCGATGGCACGGCGGGGGCTCTCGACGCCGATGCAGGCCCTGTGGAGGCACGGCTACGTCGGGGGCTCGCTCACGGTGCTCGACTACGGCTGCGGGCGAGGCGACGACCTCGCGGCGCTCGAGGCGCACGGCGTCGCGGCGCGAGGGTGGGATCCGCACTTCCGACCGGAGGGGCCGCGCGAGGAGAGCGACGTCGTGAACCTCGGCTTCGTGCTCAACGTCATCGAAGACCCCGACGAGCGGGGCATGGCACTCTCACAGGCGTATGGGCTCGCGCGGAGGGTGCTCGCGGTATCCGCCCTGCTCGGCGGGCGAGCGGCGGAGGAGCGCTATCGGGCCTTCGGCGACGGGGTGCTCACGTCACGCAATACCTTCCAGAAGTACTTCGGCCACGAGGAGCTCGGGGAGTACATCGCGACGGTGCTCGGGCGGGAGCCCGTGTCGGTGGGTCCGGGGCTGTACTTCGTGCTGCGGCGCGACGAGGACGAGCAGGAGTTTCTCGAAGGGCGGCAGCGCTCCTCGGGGCGCTTCGGTGCGATGCCCACGGTGCCAGCGAGGCCGCTCGTCGAGCGGGCGCCGCGTGCCGCGAGGGCGAAGGCGCCGACGCGCTGGGAGCGCCACGCCGAGCTGGTCGAGGCGTTCTGGAGCGCGTGCATCGAGCTGGGGCGACCGCCGCGCGAGGGGGAGTTCGAGCGGCTCGCCGAGCTGACCCGGGAGGTGGCGTCGGCGCCGGTGGTGCTGCGACGGCTGAGCGAGGAGCGGGGCATCGAGGCGCTGGAGTGCGCGCGGCAGCGGCGCATGGGGGATCTGTCGGTGTTCCTCGCGCTGAACCTCTTCGAGCGAAGGCGCTCGGCGGGGAGCTGGGGACCGAGGGCGCGGGTCGACCTGAGGGAGTTCTGGGGCTCGTACCCGAAGGCGATGGAGGCGGGGCAGGCGCTGCTCTTCTCGCTGCGGGACGCGAAGACCATCGGGGCGGCGTGCGCGACGGCGGCGGCGCAGGGGCTCGGGTGGCTGGTGGAGGGCGAGTCGCTGCAGCTGGACGCGCGGCTGGTCAACGAGCTGCCGCCCGCGCTGCGCGTGTACATCGGGTGCGCGGGCAAGCTGTACGGAGAGGTGCAGGAGGCCGACGTGCTGAAGGTGCATATCGCATCGGGCAAGGTGAGCCTGATGCGATATGACGACTACGAAGGGTGCGCGATTCCGCTGCTGGTGGAGCGGGTCAAGGTGGATCTGCGGCGGCAGCAGGTGAGCTACTACCGATATGAGGCTGGAGGGGAGTTCGAGCCGCAGCCGCTGTATATGAAGTCACGGTACATGCACCCCGCGATGGAGGGGTACGACGGGCAGCGGGCCTTCGATGAGGGGCTGCGGGCGGCGACGGCAGCGGCGGGAATGGCGGTGGATTGGGAGGGGTATGGGCCGCCATTGGAGGCGGTGGGCGCGGTGGTGAAGGGGATGGGGGCGCCCGCTGGGATGCGGGTGGTGGGGCGGGGGTAGCGGGAGGGGGGTGGCGGGCGACAGAGCGCCGCGCCGTTCGCGTCATGGGTCTTTCTTCGCAGGGTTGGCGGGGCTCGACCGAGGCCTCCGTGGCGCCCGCTTTCGCGGATCGAGCGCGGCGTCCTGGAGCCTGCGACCGAGCTCGTCGTGCTCGGCGACGGCCGCGAGGTCCTTCAAGAGACCGAGTGAGTGGAGGACGTTCGCGTACGCGCCGATGCTGACGCCCGCCTCGCCGCGCTCGACGCAGCGGAGGGTGGTGCGGGCCATGCCGGCGCGCTCGGCGACGAGCTCGGCGCTGAGGCCGCGGCGCAACCGGGCGAGGCGGATGCTCTCGCCCACGCGGGTCAGGGCACGGGCGACAGTGGGCAGGGAGGCGGTGGTGGTGCGACCCATGATGGTGCGTATCGTAGCCAACAAGTGGGCGAGATGGGCAGGATAGAGGCCATCATGGTGGGGGAGCGCTCTGGGCGCGTAGCGGTCCACCGGGTCATCGGCGTGGAGGGCTGGGCCTCGGGCGGTCGATGCTCGCCGAGCGAACACCTCGGTGTAGTTCGGTGAACGTCCCCGACGCCGGAGGCGATCAGCGGGGCGCTGGCGGGGACAAGTGTGGTGGGAAGGCGGTGGCGATAACTGAACGAGAATCGGGACAAAATAAAGACGAGTCCGACATCAACTATCCACCCATGTCGTCCAGTTGAATTTGTAGTTCAAGGGCGGTAACTCGCCGAAGATATCGAAATACCAGCGAAGCATCTCTCCCTCGACTCGATATGCATCTTCCTTGCTCTGCGTCGAACGCCAGCTGACTCGCAGGTCAGAAACGGATACCCTGAGCTTCTCAAGCAGCCCAAAGCTGCCCAGTCTCCATCCTGCCATGTGCCCGACTTGCCCTGGAGTCGAGATGCATCGATGAAGGTCTTGAAGACGCTTTCTGAGATGCCCACTCTCGCCGATGTCGAGCACCCCGTTTAGGTCATCTGCGAGCAGGCGCCCAATCCTGGCGCGGTTGCTTCCACGCGTAGCTGGTATGCCAAGCACGTACGCTCCTGCGGCCGCAGGGGCTGCAGCAACGGACACTTCGGACAGGCTCCTCCAGTTAGTCCACGTCTCACTGCCTTCAAATTCCCACGCATGCCACTCGCCAATACTAATCGACACGGGAGATGCCTCGGTTTCTGCGAGCCTCAGTTGCCTGTTGTGCTGGATCAGCGGAGGCGAAGGGTCACCCCTCGGCGTCGGTCGAGATCTCCTGCGGCGTATCGATCACCTTTGTCGGCACGCTCTCGTCGACGGCAACGATATGCTTCGCAAGTTCATCCTCGGAGATCGGATACTTCTTGTTGCGCACGCTCTTGAAGTCCTTGCAGACGCGGGCGATGTCGGACTTGCTTCTGGGGGCGATATGGATGCGCAGTAGATTGGCCAGGAGTTCGGTGTTCTCCTTGCCCGTGAGCATCTTGGCCCCCTCCGTGCTGAACACCGCCTCCCAGGGAGCACTGTCCATGCGCCACTCAAGCTGGGCGATGCGCTGCATGATCACCGGCCATGAAAGCTGCCCCTCCGCCAGGATTCGTACGGTGACCTTCGCCACCGCCTTCTGGACCACGGGCCTCATGAATGGATGACCGCTTCCTTCCTGTCCCTTAGGCGATCGAAGGTCCCGAGCGGACACAGCCGCTTCCAGACGCTGGCGGATGTTTCCGCAATGAATAAGCAGCTCGTCCAGGCGACCACTCAGCACCTTGTAGACCTCATCGAGGGTCTCGTCGGAAGGTCGGAGGGTCCTGTTCTTCATCGCCGAAGGCTGGTCGACCCCCAGGTGTTGGAGCATATCGTAGAGGGCAGTCAACGTCGTCAAGGCCTTCGGATCGGTCTTTGACACGTTGCCCTTCGCGAGCGTCAACTCTCCTCCCTCGCCCGCAGAGACGATCACCTTGACTCGTCCGTCACGCTTGAGGAGGGAATGCTCCTCAAGCAGGCGTCTCGCGAGAATGGCGAAACCATCGTCCTCGTCGAGGGCGATGTTCTCCCCGACACCCATTGGCTTCGCGTTGCGATTGATGTTCGAGAAGAGTCGACGGGTCCGCTTGCGACCCTCGGCACTATCATAGTGGGTCACGATCAGGACGCAGATGTCCTCCTTGCCGATGTCGGGATTCTGTCGGATCGCCTCCTTGATCGCCTTCAAGCGGTGCTGACCGTCGAGCGCGAAGTACTGCTGTGTCCCATCGAAGGTCAGAACGCCGAACCCGCGATCGAGTCCGTGCAAGATTCCATCGGGGTCGTCCATCGCGAGCCGCGTGTACTGGGGTTCGCCGCCCCACGCGGCGACCACGAGCCCACCCAAAAATCGATGTTCAGAGGTGAGGAGGTACTCGGTAATGCCCTTCGTCCGCTCAGAGATGCCGCGCTGAATTAGCGCACTGAGCTCGTTGTTATCACGAAGCTCGTGGGCGAAGTTCACTTGGCGCGCCACCTCCCCGTACTTCATCGTACAGATATAGTACTTCCAATCGCCAACATTGCACTGAAAGGCAGGAATGAATGTCTTGTTGCTCATGGCTTCTCCCAGAAGTTCTACGCGGGCTCCGTGATCGTCGCACGTAGCTTGGCGCCGTATTGTCGGTTGACTGGTGGATTGAGGATCCGAATCAGATTGCGCTCAAGGTGCGAGATATCTTTCGGGTTCTTGAGCGGTAGGAACCAATGTTCGAGAGGACGAAGCGAGAGATAGCGGCCCAGCCGTGCGTGGCGGTCGTCAGTCGCTGGCGTGTCCCAGAGACTACTCGGATCGCTTCCAACGTACTTCGAGTACTCGGACACGTAGCGATGCTGGATGGTGTCATGCGTGCCGCCTTCCACGCCTGCCTTGCCGACGTACAGAACCCAGCTCGGGCAGAACTTGCTCCGTGGATTTTCGATCTCCAAGGTGAGTTGGGGACACCACACGAACATGTAGAGCCCTCGTTCGGCAGGCAGGCTGTCGCCGAGAGTCGGCGTCGCTGTCGCGCGCTCCCACCGAGCGCCGCCTTCACGGAGAAGCTTCGATATCGCCTCGCAATGCACGATGTCGATCAGGCGACTGACCGAAGGAAGGAAATGTAGGGCTTGAGGCTCGACGTCTCGGAATTTCTCCAGCGTGAGATCGTACTCGTCCTTGTTAGCCATCCGCTCTCCCCAGTTCTCGGCCGCCTACAACTCACAAATCAAACACGGCCGATCCTCGTCATCCGGCTCGTCGTCCGGCTCCGCGAACACGCTCACCAGCGGCAGGTTCTTCCGCTTCACCGCTCGTTCGGGCCTCCCCTCCGTCGCGCCGCGCGCCTCTTCCTTAGCGATCAGCTCGTCGAGGCTCTCGCCCTGTCGCCACGTGAACCGCTCCCCCGTCTCCGGGTCGGTCTTCTCGTAGCCCTTCGCCTCTGCGAAGAGGTCCGGGTGCTCCCGCTTGAGCCCCACCCACTCCTCCTTCCTCTGGAAGAAGCAGAACGAGCACCCCGAGCGCGAGCGCCACTTGTAGTACTCGGGAATCCCCACCCCGCTCTCTTCGAGTATCCGGAACACATCGGCCTTGGCGATGCCGTCGTCCCGGAACGGAAACACCGACGTGATGTTGGGCTTCGTGGAGATGTACCCCTCGCGCTGCTCATCCGCGCGAATGCCCACGTAGTTGATCACCGGATCATTGCCGACGTACTGCTCGAAGGGCTTCAGCTTCAGCAGCCGGGTACACCACCGCATCCGGCTCGAAGGGAGATATCCATTGAAGACGTCGAGGTAGTGATCGAAGTCCCGATCGCTCATCAGCCGCTGGATGGGCTTGCCGAGGTAGGCCTCCATCTTCGTCAGAAACTCGTACGTCTCCGGCAGCTCCTTGCCCGTGTCGCAGAACACGTACTCCATCTCCGGCACCCGCTCGCGCAGGTAGATGGCGAGCGCCGAGGAGTCCTTGCCCCCCGACAGCCCGAGCACGTGCCGCACCTTCTTCTGCTCCGCATCGCTCATCCCGGGCCCCCCTCGGACTCCTCCTGCGCAGCCCCCGCCACGGGTTCGAGCACGGTGTTGAGCGTGCGGCTGAGGGCCGCGAGCCAGACGTCGCGCTGCCCTCCGAGACGCCCTTCGAGCAGCTTGAGAATCTCCCGCTCGACCCCTTCGATCGCCCCGAGCTGATCGGGCCGAAGCTGCTTCGGGCGATGCACCTCGGCGCGCCCACCGACGAGGTCCTCCGCGCGGAGGAAGAGCGCCCGTACCTCCTCGAGTCCGACCTCGAAGCGAGTGATCTCCCCGTCGGTCCACTCCGCGGGGGGCCGGTTGCCGACCACCATCGCGAGCCCTTCGAGCCACTCGGCCTGCTGGGCCTTCGCCTCCAGCGCTCGCCCCAGGAAGGCCTTCAAGCGCAGGTCGACCGCGAGCCCCACCACCCGACGCGCCCGGGCCGTGAGCTCGTCGCGGAAGACCTCCCCCTCGCCCGCCACGCCGAGACGGTCGGCGATCCTCCCCTCGATGGTCGCGAGCAGCGCGGGGTGCGCACCGGCGAGCTCGCGCAGCGCCGTCGTCAGCCGGGCGGCGTACTCCGCTCCCACCACCGCGGCGTCGACCTCGACCCCGTGCCCGATGGGCGTCATCCCGAGCGCCCCCGGCAGATCCCTGAACAACAACCTCAACGGGTCGCGCGCCGTGAGCACCGCGTCCCTCGCCGCGATCGCCACCGCCCCGACGCTGCGCGTCCCCCGGCTGTACCGCGGGAGCTGCGACACCCTCCGCACCACCGCCCGGGTCAGCTCGATCGGCTTGCCCGACTCTCCCTCGAAGCCGAGTGCCGACCAGAGCGCGCTCAGCACCGCGTTTCGCCCCTCGTCGAGCCGGTAGCGCGCCACCGCGAAGTGGTCGATGCGACGGAGCAGGCGCTCCACCACCGCCCCGGTGATCTCCGGGACGAAGCTGCCGTCCTCGAAGAGCGCGACCTCGCCCGGGGTCGAGAGCACCACCGAGAAGAAGAGCACCGGCATCGGCCCCTCGCGAAGACCGATGGGCCTCCGCGCGAGCTCGTCGAAGAGCGCTCGCAGCGGGCGCGCCTCGACCTCGGTGCCATCGAGGAAGGCCTCGATGCGCTTCCACGTCGGAGTCAGCCGCAGCGGATCGTCCCCGAGCGGTGCGCCGTAGCCCCACCGCCCGCGCACCTCGCGGTGCAGTCCGCCCGCCGCGAGGAGCGAGGCGTACATGCTGTATTCCGGGGGTGTTCCTTCGATGCCGAGGCGGGGCTTGTCTCCGTGCTCGATCATCGCGTCGAGCAGCGAGCGCCTCGCAGCCGCAGCCGCGGACGAGAGCGAGCGCCGGTTGAGCAGCTCGTTGCGGACGAGCGGAGCCTCGGGGAAGGACTGGTCGCACACCGCCGAGAGCGCCGACGAGAGGGCGCGCGCGCCGCTCCATGCCGTGGGAGCGCCGTCGTGCACCCAGGCGACCCGAGCCCCGTCGACCAGCCCGAAGCAGGACTGCACCGCCGTGTCGAGGCGGTCGGTGGCGAAGTGGATGCGCGCGGACAGCTCGCGACGCGCCACCGGGTCGTTCGAGAGCGCACCGACGCTGCGGCGCACCGACTCCCACGCGCACCAGTCATGCGCCCCCGCGAGGAGCGATCGCCCCTCGCGCGGAACCCCGAAGACCAGGTCACTCCGCTGCGCCGCGCCCGTGGCGGCTCCGACCAGGTCGTCGACGGACTCCGATCCCTCGGGCAGCAGGTAGACGATGCGACCATCGGCCCCACCGAGCTCGGCCTCCGCCGTCGAGGAGACTCCCTCCGGGGTCCCGAAGGTCACGTCGAAGTAGCGGAGCGTGCCCGTCTCGAAGAAGTGCCGACGCGCCACCCAGGGCCGCAACACCATGCGATCGCGGAGCAGCGCCGTGATCTCCTCGACGCCAGGGGGCCGCTGCCGGGCCTCGTCGAAGTGCGCCTCGAGGTCGATGTCGCTGCCCTCCCACAGCGCGAAGGCGTCGCTGTGACGGCGATAGACCACGTGCGACGAGGCGGTCAGCCGCTCCAGCGCCGCGGCGACGTCGTGCTCGGGCGTCGCGTGCGCGTCGAGCGCGAAGCTCAGCACCGCCCGCGAAGCACGCACCGCCCTCGACCCGAGCAGCCCGAGGAGCCCGATGGCCTTGAGGAGCCTCGACGACATCGCGGGCTCCCCAGCGGGCAGGCGGGCGATGGCCTCGTCGATGGCGGCCCAGTGCCGACCGGTCGAGAGGGTGTACTGCGCGGGGCCGAGGGTCTCGGCGACGAAGTCGTAGAGCTGATCGACCGTGTACGTCGGCGACGAGTCGGCCCCGGCGAGGGGCGACGCCAGGAAGGCCCCGAAGGCGCCGTCGGCGGTGGAGGTCAGGAAGCCGAAGAGGGACCGCTCGTTCTGCGCGAGGGGCCCACGGCAGAGACCCGGGAGGAGCAGCGCGGCGGTCGGGTGCAGCGGTGCGAGCTGCCGTAGCGTCGCCTGCTGCTCAGCAGGAGCGAGGCCGAGCACGACGGCCTCGGCGGCCAGCGCGTCGTAGTGGCGGTAGCGCTCCGGCGGAAGGTCGTCGCGGCGCCGGATGCTGCGCGCCGCGAGCCGGAGGAGCTCGCCCGGCGCATCGAGGAAGGCCACGTCCTCGAAGCGCCCCTGGACCTTGACCCACTCGGCGCGGGTCTCCGCAGCGAGGTCCTTCGCATAGCGATCGAAGGCCTGGTGGAGGAGGGTCACGAGGAGGATGGGCCGGGCCCCGCTGCGCGACGCGGCCTCGGCGAGCTCTTGCAGGAGGAAGACCTCGTCGGCGCGGCCCTGCCCTCGGGCCGCGTACTCCAGGCACTTGCCGAGCTCGTCGACCACGATGACCACGCCGTTGCCGTGCTTCTGGTGAACGAACTCCGCGAGGTCGCTGAAGAGCTTCACCGCGCGACGGTGGAGGTCCGCGGTCTTGGCGCGGCTCACCCGAAGGCCGCGAAGCTCGCGCAGCAGGATGAGCTGATGCGCGCTGGGCCGGAACATCCCCAGGATCGCCCGCTCGACCGCATCGAGAAGCGCAGGAAGCAGTGGACCGTAGGTGCCGCTGACCAGGACGGGACAGAAGCCCCGTGATGATCCCCGGATCTGCTGGAGCCGGCGCTCGAGCCCGCGGTCGGCGGAGTGCAGCGCGCCAAGAGCCGACGACTCGGAGGTCCCGTTGAGGAGCTGGGCGAGCAGCACCACGAAGGCGGACTTCCCGACACCGTAGGGCCCGGTCAGCGTCCACGCGCGCTCGGTGCGACCCTCGCCGAGCCCATCGAAGATGCGGCCGAGCGTCGCCTGCCCGAGCGGGGTGAGCACGTAGCCGTCGCAGGCGTCGGGGCGCAGCGCGTCGGTCGCGAGGTGCACCGAACGGAAGAAGCGCCGACGCACCTCGAAGAGATCGGAGAGGCGGTTCACGTCGCTCTCCCCGCGCCGAGCTCGTGTCGAAGCCATGTCAGCGGATCGACGCGCTTGCGCCGCAGCAGCTGCCGCACCCCGGCGGTGTCGTCGTGGAGCAACGCCCCGCGGGACCATCGCGCGATGTCCTCGACGCGCTCGATCAGGGAGGCGTCATCGAGCTTGAAGACCCGGCCTGGCGAACCGTGACCGTGGACGATCTCGTCGAAGCTCAGGGTGTCGCGGTCGTGCGCCACCCGGTTCCAGAACTCCAGCAGGGCGAAGCCGAGGGTGACGTGATCGAGCGAGGGCTTCGGCCCGCGAACGAACTCATAACGCCGCTCGGTGGGGTCCTCCCGCAGCAGTCGCAGCTCGACGAGGGGGCAGTCCAGGGTGTCTTCGACCGCGACGGAGCGCGTCGCGCGAGCGGGTACGTAGGTGCGCAGGAAGACCTCGACGTCGCGGGTGAGCGACGACACGGTGGTGCGGGACGAGAGCGCGGTGCCCTGCAGGTCGCGCAACAGCTCGTCACGGGAGAAGGCCTGGCGGTTGAGCGAGCCAAAGGCCCAGCTCCAGGTGGTGGCCTTCTCTCGGTGGGTGCTGATCAACCAGTGGAGCAGCCAAAGCGTGTGGGGGTCTTCGAGGTACGGGTCTGCGCCGTGGCTGCCGAAGATCAGCTCGCCGAGGGCCGACACCCGCAGCGCCTGCCCGCGAGCCTTCGGGGCGTCGGGATCGGGCTCGACCACCCGGGTGGTCAGACCCCAGTGGCGGATGGCCTTGACCATGTTCTTGCCGACGCCGAGGACGACCATCGCGTTGTCGTGCGCGAAGACATCGGCGCGCTCGGCCACCGCGTCGACGCACTTCTTCGGCCAGCCGTAGCGCAGCGGGAAACTCTCATGGCCCGAGAACGACCCTGCGCTCTCGCCTTCCTGACCCACGATCCGTACCCGCACGCCTCCCCCAGTCATGGTTCGTCCAGACGAACCACTACCCCGCGCATCTCTACAGCGTCAAACCGTTGCCTTTCTTGAGCATCTCTGAGCATCGAGGGTCGACATGGACGTTCGTCTCGACGAACCACATCGCACGGCGGCCTCACTACGCTCCGCCCCGATGCCCCGGCTGGCCGCTCCTGATCCGCTCTCGGAGGCCATCGGCCGCCGGGTGCGGGGCCTCCGTACCGAGCTGGGACTCACCCAGGAGCGCCTCGCGTTCGAGAGCGGCACCATCGGCAAGGGCCACCTCTCGGACCTCGAGAAGGGCCTCTTGAGGCCGACCGTGCAGACGCTGAAGGGCGTGGCCGACCGGCTCGGGGTGCAGCTCCTCGACCTCGTGACCTTCCCCGAGGAGGGACCTCGACAGGCCCTCGTCGACGCCACGCGCAACCTCCCACCGTCCGCCGTGGCCGAGCTCCTCCGCGACGCACGTCAACGCCTCCGACCTGCTCCCTCAGCGCCGACGCGCCGCGACCCGGCCGCGGTGCCAGCGCCCTTCAAGATCGTTCAGCCGAAGGCGAGGGAGCGCTTCGTCACCTGCGTCCCCCTGCTCGGTCTCGACCTCGCCGCGGGAGGCTTCGAGCCGGGCGCCTCCGACCCCTCCACCACCTGGGTGACGCCACCGACCCGTCGCAAGCTGCGCGAGGGAATGTTCGTCGCGCGGGTCGTCGGGCGCTCCATGGAACCCCGGATTCCCGATGGTTCGTTCTGCCTCTTCGGCGCGCCCGTGGCCGGTGATCTTCGCAACCGCACGCTGCTCGTCCAGCAACGCGGCATCCACGACGCCGACACCGGCACCAGCTACACCGTGAAGCGCTTCGAGCGCGAAGGCCCCGCGAGCCAGGGCCTCGTACGACTGCTGCCCGACAACCCCGCCTACGCTCCCATCGAGCTGCGCGAGACCGACGACGCGAACCTCCGCGTGGTCGCCGAGCTGCTCGAGGTCCTCTCCGGCTGAGGCGCTGTCCGAAGGTCTGGACTCTCCCTCGGGGTGGCACTACCCCCTCAGGACCGCTCCTACCGAGAGACACACCCCTCATGACCGACCCCATCGCCCCTCCGAGCACCGACGACTTCACCCTCGCCACGCAGGTCGAGCCCGATGGCGACGGCCGCTACGTCGCGACCATCCCCGATGGCTGGCAGCAGGGACGCGGCGCCTTCGGGGGCCTCGTGCTGGGCGCCCTCGCCCGGGCGATGCTGCGCGCCGAGCCCGACGCCGGGCGGGCGCTGCGCTCGCTGAGCGGAGAGATCGTCGGCCCCGTGCTGCCGGGCCCCGCGGACATCGCCGTGAAGGCGCTGCGGCGGAGCAACGCCGTCTCCACCTGGGAGGCGTGGCTCTCCCAGGGCCCCGAGCTGCTGGCCCGGGCGAGCGCCGTCATGGGCCTCCCGAGAAGCTCCGACCGGGACGGAACCGAACTCCCCCCGCCCTCGATGGGAGCGCCGTGGGAGGGCGTGGACGTGATCCCGATCGGTCCTCCGATGGGGCCGCACTTCGCGAGGATGTACGAGTTTCGATCGACCGGTCCTTGGCCCTTCAGCGGGGCCGATCGCCCCGAGGCCTCCGGCTGGGTGCGCCTTCGCAAGCCCGTTCCCCTCGGCGTCCCCGAGGTCATCGGCCTCATGGACTCCTGGTGGCCCGCGACCTTCGCCCTCGAGCTCTCCCCCCGCCCGATGGCCACGGTGGCCTTCACCCTCCAGCTGCTCGCCGACCCTGCCAGCCTCGACCCCGCCCGACCCCTCTACTACCGGTCCTACGCGGCAGCCTCGCGCCAGGGCTTCGTCGTCGAGAAGCGCGAGCTCTGGACCCCTCAGGGCGAGCTCGTCGCCATGAACCAGCAGACCTTCGTGATCATCAAGTGACAGCCCGCGACGGGTCGCGCGCCCTCCCGCCCTTTCGGGTATCACCAGCGCAGGCCATGACGCGCACCACGACCGCCCTCTGCCTCTGCTCCGCCCTCGGCCTCGCCGCGCTCCCGGCCGCCGCGCAGACCGACGACTCCGCCCGCCGCGAGCTGGTGCAGCAGGCCGACGCCGCCCAGCGCGCTGGCCTCCACGCCCAGGCCCTCGCCTTCGGCGTCGCGGCCGGACAGATCCGCTGGACCCCGTCGCTCCGCATGCTCGTCGCCCAGGAACACCAGAGCCTCGGCCACACCCTCGAGGCCCTCGACTCGGCCACCATGTGCCTCGTCGAGGCCGAGGCCGACCGCGCCCTTCGCAACCGCCCCCGCATCGTCGCCGCCTGCCGCGCCGTCGTCGCGCAGACCGAGTCCCTCGTCGGCCGGGTGCGACTGCTCCTCCCCGAAGACGCCCCGCTCAACCTTCACGTCAGCGTCAACGGACAGGAGATCCCCCAGCGCTACTGGAGCGTCCCCTTCCCCGTGCTCGCAGGCCACGCCGAGGTGGTCGCCGAGGGCGACGGGGTGCTGCCCTTCCGCTCCGGCCTCGACGTCGTCTCCCGCACCGAGCAGCAGCTCCGGGTGAGCTTCCGCCCCCTCCCTCCGCCGCCCCCTCCGCCGCCGCCTCCGCTGCCCGCACCGCCGCCGCCCCTCCCCCTGCCGGCGCCCGTCGTGGTGGCGCCCGCTCCGGTCGCTCCGATCGCTCCGACGCCCCTGACGGTGCGGCCCCCGACGCCTGCGCCGACGGAGGTCTCGTACCGGGGACAGCTCCTGCTGGTCGACCTGCTGGGCGCCGGGATCATCGCCCTCGGCGTGGGCCTGGAGTCCACCGAGGCCGCCGTCGCCGGAGCCAGCGTGGGGATGCTCGGAGGCCCCATCGTCCACGCGGTGCACCGCCGACCGCTGACGGCGCTGGGATCGTTCGGGCTGCGCGCGGGCGTCGTCGGCCTCGGCGCCCTCGCGGGCTACGCCACCGGCGAGTCGGCCCACGTCGCGGACATCAACGTCCCGATCTACATCGGCATGGGCGTCGGGTACTTCATCGCCGCCATCGTCGACGCCGCGGCGCTCGGCGCCTACGAGCCGTAGGGCCCCGCTAGCGGGCGGGCATGCGCAGGGTGCGCGGGGCGACCCAGTAGATGTCGCCGCTCTGGTCGTCGGCGAAGAACATCCGGCCGTCGCGGGCGAACACCAGGTCGCTCACGCGCTGCTCGTTGCCCCCGGCGGTGCGGTGGCCGAAGCCCCGCACGAAGAACTCCGTCGGGCGCGTCGGGCGATGCGTGGTGGCGTCGACCGGGGCCCACTGCACGCCCGCGTTGGTCCAGCTACCCACCCAGCCGTGGAGGCCGACGAAGAAGCTGTTGCCGTAGGGAGCGGGCCACGAGGCGGGCGCCCAGTCGAAGCCGAAGGGCGTGTCGTGGAGGGGGTAGGTCTGCACCGAGGCCGCGACGTCCATGCAGGTGCCGGCGCCCACGAGCCCGGGCACCGGGACCCCGCGGTCGACGCAGCAGGGGAAGCCGTAGCGGTCGCCCTGACGGATCTCGATGAGCTTCTCCCGTCCGCCGATGCTGTCCCAGCCGTCGCCGGAGAGCTCGGCCGCGTAGCAGGCGCCCCACTCCTTGCAGCGCAGGTACATCGGGTTGCGGAAGCCATCGACCACCGTCGAGCCGGTCTCGGGCATCCCCGCGCCGATCTGGAGCACCGAGCCCGCGCGGGCGTCGGGGGCGGGGCACTGCGAGATGTCGTACTGGCCCATGGAGACCATCACCCGGCCGTCGGTGCTCTCGGTGAGCGTGTGGGTCCACCGCACCGAGCCGGTGAGCGTCGCCACCCGACGATGGCGGTCGCGGGGGGCCGTCACCGCCCGGTCGCCGGTGCAATAGGGCGCGCTCATCACCGAGCCCTGCAGGGTGTAGAGCAGCTCGTTGCGGCGGAAGAGCAGGCCGTGCACGTCTTCGACGCCCGCGAGGAAGCTGCGGGGCGTGTCGCCCGCGCCGTCGTGGTTGTCGTCGGAGACCACCATGATCGAGCCCGACCCGGGAGGCGCGCCGCCCGGGGTGCCGGTGCTGGGAGAGGAGACGAAGAGGTCGCCGTTGGGAGCGAAGGCCAGCACCCGCGCCGTGGGGACGTTGCCGTAACGGTGGATGCAGAAGCCGTCGGGCACCGTCACCCCGGGGACCGCGGGCAGCGGGAGGTCGCACCAGGGGGTGCCCGTGAGCTCGCCGAGCGGCGTCGGCGCGGTGCAGGTCGGCGCGTCGTCGGAGATCGGCGGGACGTCCGTCGGGCCCGCGTCCGTGGGGGAGCCCGCGTCGACGCGGCCGTTGTCGGTCACCACCCCGCGATCGACCGCGGGCCCGGTGTCCGTCGAGCCCCCATCGAAGGGCGGGGGCTGGGTCGACGTCTCGTTGCAGGCAGAGACGACGACGGCGGCGAGGGAGAGAACAAGCGCGCGACGGATCATAGGGTGGCAGTCTGATTAGCGGCGCGGCGCTACCGTGGCAAGAGAGGACGCGATGCGATTTGATCCAGCGACGGGGGCGCGCTTGACCGGCCATGGATGAGACGGCGGCGCAGAGGCAGCGGGTCGGCGCGGTGCTGCTCGGGGTGATGGTGGTCGCCGCGGCGGCGCTGGCGTGGCCTCGAGCGCGGCGCGGGGCGCCCGTGGCCGAGGCGACGCCGAGGGTGGTCGGGCCGAGGAGCGCGGGTGCGATGGTGCCCCGCGAGGCCCGAGGGGTGCTTCGGATGGACGTCGCGGCGATGCGGCGCTCGCCGGCCTACGGCGGGTGGTTCGAGGCCGTGCGCTCGTCCGACGACCCCTGCGCCCGCGCCCTGGGAGAGCGCGTCACGGGCCTGGTGGTGGTCTGGACCAACGCCGCCCTCGACGACTTCGCGCTGCTCGCCGACGGGCCCGTCGACGAGGCCACCTTCCGCCGCTGCTCGGGCACCCGGCGAGGCAGGGCGCTCGAGGTTCAACAGCGCATCGAGGCCGGGGTGCCTGTCCTGGCGCTGTCCGAGCGCGCCTCGGGCGACGGGGGCGACGGGCGTTCAACAAGGGCCGAGACCTGGCGGCTGCCCTCCGGAGTGGTGGCGCTCGGCCCACCGGAGGCGCTGCGGGCGATGCTGGTCGAGGCCAGGGCGCACCCCGACGCGACGGCGGTGACGCCCGACCTCGCGGGGCTGTGGATGGAGGTGCCCGAAGGCGCGCTGGCGGCGGCGGTGAGGCGGCTCAGCCACGACGAGACCACCGACCCGGCCCTGGCGCGCGCTCGAACGGTGAGCGCGTGGATCACCGCGGAGGGCGGAGCGACGGTGCTCTCGGCGACGGTGCGCTGCGACGACGCGGCCTCGGCGACCGCGGTGGCGAGCGCGCTGGGAGGGCTGCGCCGCGTCGTGCGTGACTTCCGCGCGCTGCCCGACGAGTACCGGGTGCGGGTGCGCGCCACGCTCGACCCGGCGGCGCTGGCACGGGCACTATCTCCGCGCTGAACGTGCCGAACGGTTGCGAGGGAGGGCGGTTCCGCTATGGTGCGCGCCCACTCATGGCCGCCCAGGAATTCTCATGGCACGCGATGTCGATCGAAGACGTCGTGCGCGAACGCGGCACGGACCTCGATCGAGGCCTCTCCAGCGAGCAGGTGAAGCGGCTGCGCGAGCAGTTCGGCCCCAACGCCCTGCCGCCCCCGCCGAAGCCCTCGGTGGTGATGCAGATCCTGGGTCAGTTTCTCAACCCCTTCGTGGGCACGCTGCTGGTGGCCGCGGGCATCGCCGTCGGGGTCGCCACCATGGGCCAGGAGCCCGGCGCCCCCCGCGGCCTGGCTCGCTTCAGCGACGCCATCGCCATCCTCACCATCGTCATCATCAACGCCTTCATCGGCTTCTATCAGGAGCGCAAGGCCGAGAAGGCCCTCGACGCGCTGATGAAGCTCTCCGCCGCCCGCTGCAAGGTGCGCCGCAGCGGGGAGATCGTGCACGCCGACGCGCGGCAGCTGGTGCCGGGCGACCTCGTGCTGCTCGAGGCGGGCGACAAGGTCCCGGCCGACCTGCGGCTGGTGTCGGTGACCGAGCTGCAGACCATCGAGGGCGAGCTCACCGGGGAGAGCACCCCCGTCGAGAAGGTCGCCGACACCATCCTCCCCGAGACGGCCGGCGTGGGCGATCAGGTCACCATGGCCTTCTCGGGCACCACCGTGGTGCACGGCGAGGCGCGGGGCGTGGTCGTCGCCACCGGCCGGGACACCCAGGTGGGCCGCGTCGGCAAGATGCTCGCCGACGTGGTGAAGCAGCAGTCGCCCCTGGAGGAGCGGCTGGAGCACTTCTCCACGCAGATCCTGTGGGTGACCCTCGCGCTGAGCGCGACGCTCTTCGTGATCGGCTTCGTGAAGGGCCACGTCGCCTGGCACGTGCTGCTGCTGACGGCGGTGAGCGTCGCGGTGGCGGTGATCCCCGAGGGGCTCCCGGCCATCACCTCCATCACCCTCGCCCTGGGCATGCAGCGCATGGCGCAGCGCGGGGCGGTGGTGCGCAAGCTCGCCGCGGTGGAGACCCTCGGGTGCGCCACGGTGATCTGCTCGGACAAGACCGGCACCCTCACCCGCAACGAGATGACCGTGCGCGCGCTGGTGGTCGACGGCCACGCGCTCGACGTGACCGGCGAGGGCGTCGACCTGGCCGGGGAGTTTCGCGAGGCGGGCGAGAAGGTCGCCGCGCTCCCCGACGCTGCGAGGCAGGCCGTGCTGGCCGCGGTGATCGCCAACACCGCCTCGCTGCTGCGCCGCCCCGGGGTGGCCCCGCAGCTCACCGGCGACCCCACCGAGGGGGCGCTGCTGGTGCTCGGCGAGAAGGCCGACATCCACCGCGACGCCTCGATGGAGGGCCGCGAAGAGCTGCTGACCATCCCCTTCAACAGCGCCCGCAAGCGCATGACGGTGGTGACCCGGGAGCGCGTCGAGGGCAAGGACACGCTGGTGGTGCGCAGCAAGGGCGCCATCGACGTGCTGCTCCCGCTCTGTACCCACTGCCTCACCGAGCGCGGGGTGGTGCCGCTCGACGAGGTGCGGCGGGCGACCATCCTGACGCTGGCCGAGGACATGTCCGCCAAGGCCCTGCGGGTGCTCGCGATGGCCGAGCGGCGGATGGAAGACGGCGCCGTCGACCGCGACTCGGCCGAGCGGGGCTTTACCTACCTCGGTATGGTCGGGATGATCGACCCGCCCAGGGCGGAGGTCAAAGAGGCCGTCGAGGCGGCGCGGGTCGCGGGCATCCGGGTGGTGATGATCACCGGCGACCACCCGATCACGGCGGTGGCGATCGCCAAGGAGCTCGGGCTCTGGCGCGACGACGCCATCTCGCTCACCGGCGACGACCTGCGGCGCATGGACGACGCGGCGCTCAACGAGGCGCTCCCGAAGGTGCGGGTGTTCGCGCGGGTCGACCCCGAGCACAAGCTGCGGATCGTGAAGCTGATGCAGGCGCGCCACGACGTGGTGGCGATGACCGGCGACGGGGTCAACGACGCCCCGGCGATCAAGCAGGCCGCCATCGGGGTGGCGATGGGCCGCGGCGGCACGGACGTGGCGCGCGAGGCCGCGGACATGGTGCTGCAGGACGACAACTTCGCGACCATCGTCGAGGCGGTGCGCGAGGGGCGCGCGATCTACCGCAACATCCAGAAGTCGATCTTCTTCCTGCTGAGCTCCAACGCGGGGCTGTGCATCGCGGTGTTCGTGGCGAGCTTCTTCTCGCCGCAGCAGGTGCCGCCGCTGACGGCGCTGCAGATCCTGTGGATCAACCTGGTGACCAACGGCCTCCCGGCGCTGGCGCTGGGGATGGACCCGCCGGAGGCCGGGCAGATGCACGAGGCGCCTCGCGCGCCCGAGGCGCCCATCATGGGCCGCCGCGACTGGCTGGGCATCATGCTGGTGGGCGGGCTCATGGCCGCCGCGGCGATGGTCATCTACGCGCTGCCCATCTGGTCGGGGCACACGGCCCACGAGGTCGAGCGCTCGAAGCTCTCGATGGTGTTCACCCTGCTGGCGCTCTCGCCGCTGGCGCACGCCTTCAACTGCCGCTCTCGCGTGGCCTCCATCTTCAAGCTGGGCCTCTTCTCCAACCGCCTTCTGGTGCTGGCGGTGCTGGTGTCCGGGGCGATCCACATGATGGCGCTGCTGGTGCCCGGGCTGCAGCCGGTGTTTCGCACCGACCACACCTGGACCCTGACGGAGGTCGCCGTGACCCTGGGCCTCTCGCTGCTGCCAGTGCCCGCCTTCGAGCTGGCGAAGCTGCTCAAGATCGGCGCCCCGAAGGCCCCCGTCGCGGCGTAGTCAGAGCCCCAGGTCGACGCCCACCCGGAGGTTGGCCCCGAGGAGGAAGGTGCGCGCCTGGTCGGTGTCGAGGCCTCGCAGGTCGCGCAGGTCGACGCCGAAGCCCACCAGGGTCTTGTCGAAGACGACCTCCATGGAGGCGCCGAAGTGCCAGCCCAGGGCGAGGTGGTCGTAGCGGGCGCTCGCGGCGGTGCGCTCGTTGAGCCCGGCGGTCTCGGAGGCGGAGACGTCGCCGAGGCCCGCGTCGGCGAGTTGGCCCGAGAGCCCCAGGGTGCCGGTGACCCACCAGCGGCGGGTGCCGCTGCGCATGCAGGGGAGCTCGACCCGGAAGGCGTAGCCCAGGTCGATGATGCCCCGCTCCCAGGCGGAGCTCGCCCCGGCGCCCAGGGTGGCGCCGTCGGTCCAGAGCACGTTGGCGTCGACGCCGTGGGTCATGCACCGGCAGCCCTCCAGCGGAAACACCAGGCGGGCGTTGAGCCCCAGCGACATCGCCGCGCCGTGGTCGTAGCCGTAGCCGGCCAGGGTGCCGGTGGTGGCCTGGTCGAGCGCCCCGAAGGTGGCGGCCAGCGTGAGGTGGGGCTGCTCCCGGGGGCTGCGGAGGATCATCGGCTCGATCATCAGCACCGCCTGCTGCGGGCGATCGGGCGGCCGCTGGGCCGACGCCGCCGACGCCGCCGAGACCACGGAAAGAAACACCCCACGAGCCCACGCGCTGCACATCGACGAACCTCCTTCGAGCGAGGGAAGAACGGCGCTCATGGAGCGTACTTACAGTGCCGTGGACGAATCCCCAGGACGCGTGGCCGGTGGAGGTGTGGTGCTAGGGTGCGCGTCGCCCATGAGCGACGAGTTGATCGGGAAGCACCTCGGCACCTACCTGGTCGAGTCGAGGCTCGGCCAGGGGGGAATGGGCGTGGTGTACCGGGCGCTCGACGAGAGGCTGCGGCGCACCGTCGCGCTCAAGGTGCTGCCCTCGGCCTTCACCGCGGACGCCTCGCGGCGGCGGCGCTTCGAGCGGGAGGCCCGCGCGGCGGCGGCGGTCACCCACGCCTGCATCGCCACCGTCTACGAGGTGGGCGAGCACGAGGGCCGGGTGTTCATCGCGATGGAGCTGGTCGAGGGAGCCACCCTCGCGAGCCGCATCGCGGGCGTCGCCCTCCCCCTTGGCGCGGCGCTGCGCATCGCGAGGGACATCGCCCGCGGCCTGGCGAAGGCCCACGAGCGGGCGGTGGTGCACCGCGACCTCAAGCCCGACAACGTGATGATCACCGAGGAGGGCGAGGTGAAGATCCTGGACTTCGGCCTCGCTCGGCTCGACGAGCCCGCGGACGTGGGGGAGGCCCAGGACGTCACCGCCGCCGCGATGACCATGCCCGGGCAGATCATGGGGACGCCCGGCTACATGTCCCCGGAGCAGGCCGCGGGCAAGCCCACCGACGCGCGCACCGACCTCTTCTCCCTGGGCGTCGTGCTCTACGAGATGCTCACCGGGGCGCAGCCCTTCCGGGGCGACTCCGCGATGGACGTGATCATCGCCCTCTGCCGCGACGAGCCCGCCGCCCCGTCGACGCTCAACCCCGAGGTTCCCCCGGAGCTCGAGCGGGTGATCGCCCGCTGCATGGCCAAGCGCCCGGCGGACCGCTACGCCAGCGCGAGGGAGCTGCTCGCCGACCTCGACGCGCTCGACCCCGCCGCCGTCACCCGCTCGCTGGTCTCCGCGCCGACGGGGGCCGCGCGGACACCCCTCGCCGCGCCCACCTCGTCGTCTCCCAGCACCGCGACGATCGCCCCGCCCTCGCTGAGCGGGCGCCCGCGGCTGCAGAAGCGGATGGTGTTCGGCGCCCTCGGGCTGGTCGCGCTGGGCGCCGTCGGGGCGCTCGCGCTGCGCAAGCCCGCCGGGAGGCTGCGCCGCGCAGGCGCCGTCGCGACCCAGGGGCGAGCGCCGTGGGGCCGCCGACCGATCACCGAAGATCCGCCCCCCTCGTCGGCCAGCGCCGAGGCCCTGCGGGCGTACTCCGAGGGCCTCCGGGCGTCGCGCGACGGCGCCCAGGAGCTCGCCCTGGAGCGCTACACCCGGGCCTCACAGCTCGACCCGGCCCTGGCCGCGGCGCACCTGCGCATCGCCCTGGAGCGGGGCGTCGAGCGGGGCCGAGAGTCCTTCCTCCGGGCCCTCGGGCTGCGAGGCTCGCTCGACGAGCGGGACCGCGCCCTGCTCGACGCGATGGCGGCCGCGTACACCGAGACGCCCACGGATTTCGCCGCGGCGAGCGCTCGCCTCGCGGCGGTGGCGCGGCGCTTCCCTGACGACGTGCAGGTGCTCTCCACGCTGGGGAGGGTGCAGGGCGAGCACGACCTGCGGGCCTCGGTGGCGTCCTATCTGCGGGCGAGCGCCATCGACCCGGGGCACGTCCCTGCGCGCTCGGCGATGGCCGACTCGCTGGCCTACCTGGGCGACCTCGCCGGGGCGCGGAGGGCGCTGGAGCAGTGCCTCTCGGTGTCCCCCTCGGCCACCGCCTGCCTGCGGGAGCAGGTGCTCCTCGACCTGGCCGTGAGCGACTGCGCCGCGGTGGAGACCACGGCGCGGCGGTGGATGCTCCTCAGCCGGGAGGGAGGGGCGGCGCTGCGCTTCCTGGCCTATGGGCTGGTGGGCCAGGGGCGCTCGCTCGACGCCGTGCGAGAGACGCTGGTGAGGGCGAGGGCGGCGCAGCCCCCGGAGCGGCGGGCGCAGTCCGAACAGGAGGACGCGCGGGCGCTGGCGGCGCTGGAGGGTGACCTCGCGGAGGCGGCGCGACGGGGCGAGGCCGTGGAGGCGCTGGTCGAGCCCGGCCGCGCGGAGGGGGACCACGCGACGGCGGCGAGGGCGCTGGCGCTGATCCTGGAGGAGCAGGGACGGGGCGAGGAGGCCGCGCGGGTGGCGCAGCGCTTCCTCGAGCGGCGAGACGCGTGGGAGACCGACCCCCGCACGGACGACCGCTCGCTGGAGCGAGACCCCACGCAGGCGCTGATCTCGGTGCGGCTCCGGGCGGGCACGCTGACGGCGACTGCGGCGCAGGCGCAGCGGGCCGCGCGGAGGCAGTGGTGGGAGCGGCGGCAGAGCGCGCTGCCCGAGGTGGGAGGCTTCCTGTGGATCGCGCAGCACGCGGCGGGCGCGGAGACCCCGGCGGAGGCGAGAGCGGCGCTGGAGTCGCTGCCCCGCTTCGGGGGACTGCCGCCGTACGCGCTGCTGCCGGGGATGCACGTCGACGCCGTGGTGGGGCGCACGTACCTGCTGGCGGGCCGGCCGATGGAGGCGCTGACGGCGCTCACCCGGGCGGCGACGTCGTGCTACGCGCTGCGCTTCCCGGTGGAGCAGATGCGCGCGGTGCGCGACCTCGGGGTGGCGCGCGAGGCCACGGGCGATCGGGCGGGGGCCTGCGAGGCCTTCAAGCGGGTGGTCGACCGCTGGGGCCGGGCGACGCCCCGCTCGATCACCGCGGAGGACGCGAGGGCCCGGATGCTGGCGCTCGGCTGCGGGTGAGGTTCACCCCCCGCCGCTCACCGTCGCGCTGAAGCCCGTCAGCGCCTCGCCCTCCAGCACCTTCTTCTCCAGCAGCAGCGTCCAGAGCGCGTCGAGCAGCTCGCGGTGCGTCCCCAGCAGCTCCGTCGCCCGCTGCTGCTCCGCCGTCAGGATGGCGTCGATCGCCTCGTCGATCTTCACCTGCCGCAGCTCGCTGGCGCCGGTGCCCCGGCGGCCCGACTCGTCTTCGAGCATCACCCTCGGGCCGAGCGTGGCGCTCATCCCGTACTCCTCCACCATGGCCCTCGCGATCAGGTTGCACTGCTGCAGGTCGGCGTAGGCCCCGACGCTCACCTCGCCCAGCACCATGCGCTCCGCGGTCTGTCCCCCGAGGCCCACGCAGATGTCCGCGCGCATCTCGTCCTCCGTGGTCACGTAGGGCCTCGTGCGCGCCGCGCGCAGCACGTAGCCGAGGGCGCCCTCCTGGTCCTGCGAGATGCAGATGCGCTCCGGGGGCGTGGCCTTGGGCAGCAGCATCGCCAGCAGCGCGTGCCCCGCCTCGTGGAGGCCGATCACCCGCTCCTCCTCCTTGCTCAGCACGATGGCCCGGCGCGTCTTCCGCTGCAGCGCGCGGTCGATGTCCTCGGTGGTGAACGCCGCGCTCCCGGTGCGCAGCGACTGACGCTTGAGCGCGCGGCACACCGACTGGAGGTGGTCGCCCGAGAAGGGGATGTTCTTCTCCCGGTCGGCGAGGCCCTCGGTGCGGCGGACGAGGTGCGCGATGAGCTCATCGGTGAGGTTGAGCCCGAAGCGCGCGCTGTAGATGGTCGCGATGGCCCTGCGGTCCTCCGCCGTGGGCGCCGGGATCTCGATCAGGAACTCGAACCTCCCTGGCCGCATCAGCGCCCCGTCCACGCTGGTGAGGAAGTTGGTCGTGGCCACCACGAAGACCATCTCGTTCTTGCGGAAGCCGTCCATCTCCGTGAGGAGCTGGTTGACCATCGAGTGCTCCACGCCCGACCCGGTGTACGTCCCCCGCTGCGCCGCGAAGGCGTCGATCTCGTCGAAGACCACCACCGTCGGAGCGCTCTGCCTCGCCTGGCGAAACACCCGGCGAAGATTCTCCTCCGAGTTGTGCACCAGCACGTTGCCGAAGCCCGCGACGAAGCGCTCGGTCCCGGGGACGCTCAGGTCGTAGACGTGCTCGCGGGCGTAGGGCTCGCGGCGCTTCTCCACGATGAGGTCCCAGAGCACGTCGTGGGTGATGTGCGACTCCGGGGTCTGGAGCTTGCGTCGCAGCCCGAGGTTCGCGAGGTACTCCCGGATCGCGGCGTTGCGCGTCTCATCCGCGAAGCCGATCTCGTCGACGAAGCGCCGAAGAAACTCCGACCAGACGAAGCGCACGCGGTAGCTGGTCGAGCCGCTCCACTCCTTCTTCGTCCGGCAGCGCGCGGCGATGCCGAAATACTGCAGCAGGGTCATCACGTCGTTGGCGAGCCCGCGGCTGACCGTCGAGGCCTCGATGAACTTGCCGGTGAACGTCCCGTCGCCCGAGAAGTACCCGCGCAGAAACGCGGCCACAACCGGGCGCGGGGCGAGGAAGATCACCGGCGGGACCCGCTTGTGGTGCGAGTCGTGCGGCATCTCCAACCCCTGCTCCATCAGCCGCTGAAGCAGCGTGGAGTTGATCACCAGGTCCACGCCGTTGCCGCCCGCGAGCTTCACGAAGCGTGTGACGTGGCCGAACAGCCGTCGGCAGAGCGACTCGTAGTGGTCGGCCTCGCGCACATGGTTGGCCAGTCGGACGCCGCCGCGCGAGTAGCACCCGTCCGCCACCCACTTGCCGAAGAACTCGCCGAGGTCCTCGGTGAGCGGCAGGACCGCGGGCATGTTCTTCTGGCGGTGCCAGCAGTACAGCGACAGATCTCCCGAGTGCGCCCGGAGCGCGTCCACGCTCGCCAGACGAGAGATCGCAGCCATCGGAACCGGCACGCGCCCCGCGGTGCCCCGCATCCGCGCGAGCGGCAGACCCATGACCTGCTCGACCTGCTCCTCGCCCAGCAGCGCGACCGACTCGACGAGCAACGCGTCGTAGCCCTGCACCCGCACGTTCTCCGCGCCCGCGAAGATCTTCGTCAGGTCGATCTCACGCACGGTCTCCGGAGCCGCGAGGTGGAGCGGGACGGCAACGCGCGTCCTGCCCGGCTCGATGTCGTCGGCGACGACGTCGGCCAGGCGCCCTTCCTGCTCGACGAACAGGCTGTGGCCGCCCGTGACCCGCACCTCTCGACCGGTCTCCGTGACCAGCACGTCCACGTAGTCCGGCCCGGCGTGCTTGAGAAACCCGCTCACCGGCGCGAGCAGGCTCTCGCCCTCGTCGCTGGCGGTCCACGCCTGCACGACGTCCGTGTCCCGATGGCCATCCACCAGGGCGCCGATCGCCATGCGCCGCGCCACGCCATTCACGACGACCAGGACCTCTTCCTCCCACGGCAGCGATTCCCCTACCCATTTCGACTTCAGCTCCGGCCCCGACACGATGATCACGCTCGCGTTGATGGCCGTCGCGATCGCCTTGGCGAAGTAGGTCTTCCCGGTGCCGGGCGGCCCGTGGAAGATCACCCCCCGCGGCAGCAGCGACTCGATCGCCGCGATGTCCCCTTCGCTCCCGACCGTCTCCTTCCTACGGATCAGGTCGATGAGCTCCTCCTTCAAGCGGGTCTTCACCTCGGTGTAGCCGCCGATGTCCGCGTCGAGGTCCACCGCAGGGAGCTCGATGTCCTCGGTGACCGTCTGCTTGCGGATCTCCGCGTAGACCTCCGCCGCGAGCGAGCGCCCCGCCGGCGCCTCCCTCCGCGCCTCAAGCTCGCTGAAGAGCCGGCGCAGCCGCACCGGGTTCAACCCGGAGACGTACTTGTACATCCCGAAGGGGTCGAACTCCGTCGCGTGGAGGGCCTTCGCCTCGCGCTGGGTGATGATCCTCGGCAGCGCCTCCCTCGGAATCCCGGTGATCTCCCGCTTCGCAGGAAACACCCCGCGGATCACCTTGGGGATCTCGAAGCTCGGGTCTCGAAAGCCCAGCAGCACCGCCTCGGGGTTCTCGTAGAGCAGCGGGATCGACTCGCGCGCCTCCAGGGTCAGGCCCGTGTGCGTCGTGGTCAGCACGTCGAGGTGCAGCAGCACGATGATGGTCCGGTCGACGCTGCCCCGGATCGCCTCGGTGAGCTGCTCCAGCATCCTGGGGAGGTTGCCGCGGGAGGGCGTGTCCGGAGCCGGGCGGCCGTCGATCACCACCAGCTTCGGGGCGTCCCTGCTGCGACGGAGCCGCGCCCGCACCGCGAGGTAGAGGAAGAGCGAGAGGTCCTTCTCGCACTCGACCAGCACCGAGGTGCCGCGGCGCAGGCGCTCCTCGATGAAGGAGATGTCCGAAGCGCAGGCGGCCTCGACGGCGTCCTCCACGCGGAGCGCGGTGGGCAGCGTGGCGATGGGGATCGTTCGGTTCACGGCTCTCTATCACTCTCCAACGGAGGGGTTGCAGGGGAAGGCGTCAGCATGACCGTCGTCGCGTCCCGGGTCAGGGGGTGCCGCCGCGGATACAGGGGGTTGTGATAGCTTCCGCGCCCCTATGCGAGCGGCGTCGTCCCGGTGGTTCGTGCTCCCCTTCCTTGTGTCCCTTGTGGGGTGCGCTGGCAACACGATGGTCCCCAACGGCGAGGCCGACGTGCCCGAGATTCCCGGCGTCGACTCCGGCCTCCCCGGCGATGACACCGGAGCCCCTCCCCTCATGTGCCCCGAGGGGCAGACCCGCTGCGGCGACGCCTGCTTCGACCTCACCAGCGACCGCGTCCACTGCGGCTCCTGCGAGCGCGCCTGCAACGATGGCGAGTCGTGCTCCTCCTCGTCGTGCCAGACCTCCTGCGCCGCGGGGCAGACGAGCTGCGGCGGCGCCTGCGTCGACACCGCCAGCGACCCCGCCCACTGCGGCGGCTGCGGCACCGCGTGCTCCTCCGTCCAGACCTGCGCCGCGGGCGCCTGCCAGACCGCCGCCATGTGCTCCGCGGGCCAGACCGACTGCGGCGGCGCCTGCGTCGACACCAGCATCGCCCCCGCCCACTGCGGCGGCTGCGGCCGCGCGTGCGCCCCGGGCGAGCGCTGCACCGAGGGCTCGTGCTCTCCCTCCGCGTGCCCCGCGGGGCAGACCCGCTGCGGCTCCGCCTGCGTCGACACCGCCGGCGACATCGGCAACTGCGGCATGTGCGGTCGCTCGTGCGCCGCGGGGGAGAGCTGCGTCGCGGGCGCCTGCCAGAGCGCGTGCGCGGCCCCGAGGCGCTCGTGCCCCAGCGGGGAGATGACCGTCTGCGTCGACGTCAGCAGCGACAGCGCCAACTGCGGCGCCTGCGGCAACGCGTGCTCCATGGGCCAGCGCTGCACCGCCGGCAGCTGCGCGTGCCCGACGGGCCAGACCGCCTGCGGCGGGCGCTGCCTCGACACGCGCACCGACGCGGCCAACTGCGGCGCCTGCGGGATGGCCTGCGCCGCCGGGACGGCGTGCAGCGCGGGGCGCTGCGCCTGCCCGACGGGCCAGACGATGTGCGGCACCCGGTGCGTCAACCTCCAGACCGACACCACCCAGTGCGGGATGTGCGGGCGCACCTGCCCCAGCGGATCGACCTGCAACGCCGGGGTGTGCAGCACCGTGTGCGCCTCGGGGCAGACCCAGTGCTCCGGGCGCTGCGTCAACGTGCAGACCGACGCGGCCCATTGCGGCGCCTGCGGGACGGCCTGCGCGGCCGGGACGGCGTGCAGCGCGGGGCGCTGCGGGTCGAGCAACGACGCGCGAGCCTCGGCGCGGGTGATCACCCTCGGCGCCGCGGAGACCACCGTCACCGGCACCACCGTGGGCGCCACGCACGACGGCCCGACGGTGCCGTGCGGGTGCACCTCGGGGGCGGACGTGTGGTTCCGCTTCACGCTGACGCAGCGCGAGGTGGTGTACCTGGACACGGCGGGCTCGGCGCTCGACACCTCCCTCCTGATCACCGACTCGAGCGGCGCGGCGGTGCCGGCGCAGTCCTCCGCGGGCAACAACAACCTCGGCCTCTGCAACGACGACAGCGGCTGCGGGTCGGGCGCGGGCTTCACCAGCAGCTTCAACTCGCGCACCGCGGGGGTGCTGGGCGCGGGAACCTGGTACGTCGCCGTCGGCGGCTGCGGCACCGGGGCCTTCACGCTGCGGGTGCAGCACCTGCCCACCACCCTGGGCTCGTTCTTCTATGACAACCGGCTGCAGGGAGACGGCACCACCTCGACGGTGCTGGTGGGCTCGAGCCGCATCGCCGGCACCTGCGGCGGAACCGCCTCCGGCGAGGACGTCCGGTGGTTCGTGACCTGCGGCGCGAGGCAGCAGTTCTTCAGCCTGTGCGCGAGCGACGGCGGGACGTACACGCGCTCCACCTTCAGCGGCACGGACTTCGACCCGGCGGTCTACATCCGCAGCGCGCTCACGGGCTCCGAGACCGCCTGCAACGACGACGGCGGCACCATGGGCGGCAGCAACTGCCGCGGCACCGGCTTCGGCGCCGACTCGGCGGGCTACGGCTCGCGGCTCAACAACGTGACCACCGCCCGAGGGCTGCACGGCCTGGTGGTCGACGAGCGCAGCGGCGGCTCGGGCATGAGCTACACGCTGCGCTACATCGTTCGCTGACGCCCGAAGGGTGTAGCCTCGGGCCATGGCGACCGTCGGCCGTGTGCTCGCGATCGGCGCGGTGGTGCTGGCGATCCCCGCCGCGTGCGTCGGGGCGCTGGCGCTCTATGGGAGGGCGCTCGCGGAGAGCGAGGTGGCCGTGGGCACGCTGGTGTCACCCGCCGAGGCGCGCGCCCGGCTGGAGCGTGAGCGAGCCCGCTTCCGGGCGATGACCCCGGCGCAGCACCTCGAGGAGGCGCGGCTCGCGCTCGCCTCGGGCTACGACGAGGCGACGCACACGGGCGGCAACTTCAGGGGGGTGGAGCATCACGCGGCGGCGATCCCCGATGGGGCGCCGGAGCACGCATCGCTGGCGGCGCTGCGCGACGAGGTGCGACGCCGGCGGGTCAACCTCTTCGCGCTGGCCCGCGGGCGCGTGGCGCAGCACCTGGGCGAGCACGCCGCGGTGGCCGACCCGGGGCGGCAGCGGACGATGCGCGCCGAGCTCGCTCGCGACGTCGACGAGCTGGCTCCCCGGGGCCTCGGGTGCGTCCACGTCGCCGACGAGGCCCACACCACGCTGCGCTTCGACCACGCGGACTGCGACCAGGCGATGCTCGACGCCATCGCGAGGCCCGACCACACGGCGGCGCTGCGGGGCTACGGGTTTCGGCGGGTGCGCTGCGCCAACGGGCGCGGGCTCATCGAGCTCTGAGGGCGGCGCCGGGCGGGCGTCAGTTCGCGGCGGGCGCGGGCGCGGGCGCGGGCACGGGCACGGGCACGGGCACGACCGCGGGCGAGCCGTCGGGCGTGGCGGGCGCGGCGGCGTCGGGCGTGACGGCGACGGCCGGAGGCGGCGCCGGGACGACGACCGCGGGCGCGGGCGCGGGCGCGGGCTCGGCGGGCGCGGGCGCCACCGGGGCGACCTCGCGCTTGCAGGCGAGGGCGAAGAGCAGAACCGCGAACGTGTGGATCTTCATCGAACACCTCTTCGGCTAAGGCCCCGGCGGACGTCGACGCCTGCGCGTGGCGGACACCATCGCGCGCCGCGGCGCTCGGAGCGGCGGCCGGAGCCTGCGCCGCCTCTGCGCCTCGACGAACGGATCCTGCGACGCCGGTCGGGCGAGCGCTGTCCGCGCCGGGCACCGCCGCGCACTCCTTTGTCGCGCTCGTCGCGCGATCGTCGCGACGCAGGACCGATCGATGACAAGTGCACCGCGGGTGTTGCGGTCCTGCGCGGTGTGTCCTGGGGTGTCGCGGCGGCGAGGTGCCACCCGGGGGTCACCGACCGAAGCGCTCGAAGCAGAGGAGCCCGCCGACGAGGGCGATCGACCCGAGGCAGAGCCCGACCGCGGTGCGACCGAGACCTCGGTGGATGGATCGAAGGCGCGCGAGGGCGAGGCCCAGGCAGGCGCACAGGGGCGTCGCCGCGGAGAGCAGGTAGCGAGGGTTGACCACCGCGCTGTCGTCGAGGGGATAGACCACCGCGAAGGCCATCAGGAAGAGCACCAGCAGCGCGACCGCCATCGGGAGCACGAGCGAGCCGTCGCGGCCGCGCGTGCGGAGGCTGCGGCGCGCGGTGTCGAGGAGCGCGAGGACCGAGGCCAGCGTGAGCAGCAGCCCGACCCGCACCAGCGCGACGTAGACCCTGAGGCAGCGGTGGGTGACCGACCACGCGGGCCCGAGGCTGAACCACCCCTCGTCGCCGCCCCAGACGCGCGCCGTCGTGGGGCCCCCGGCGAGCCGGCAGAACCCGCGGTTGTAGGCGTCCGCCCAGGTTCCGGCGACGAGCGGCGACCAGAAGTTGGCGCGGGGCTCGGTCGGCGAGCGGATCACCGGCGAGCGCAGGTACGTGAGCTCGAAGGGCAGCGCCCAGCCGAGCGGCCGGCGGTAGAGCACCGGGGTGTCGTGGACGCTGCGAGGCGCGGGAAACTCCTGGTCCCAGTCGTGGGGGAAGGGGTGCCCCCGCCGCGCGAGGTTGGGGCCGCACCAGCCCGCCACGACGAGGGCCCACGCGAGCGCGGCCAGGGCCGCCGGACGGAGCAGCCGTCGCCACGTCGCGCGCAGCCCCTCCGCGCGCGCCGACCACCCCGCACGGACGACCAGCGCCGCCGCCGCGGTGAGCATCAGCACGGCCGACGACGCCTTGGTGAGCAGCGCCAGCCCGGCGCCGAGGCCGAAGAGCAGCGCCGCGCGGGTAGAGATCCCCGCGGGTTCGTCGGCCTCACGCTCCATGCGCCAGAGCGCGAAGAGCGCGAGCGTGAAGAGCGCGGCGTGCGGACCCTCGGGGTTGACCTTGCCGTCGAGGAGCACGCTCAGAGGCAGCACGGCGTGCAGCGACAGCGCCGCGACGGCGGCCCATGCTCCCTCCGGCCCGATGCGCCGGAGGAGCCTGGCCAGCAGGCCCTGGCGCAGGCACCACCCCGCGATCGACAGGGCGGCGATGGCGCGCTCGCTCCCGGTGAGCTTCCAGACCGCGGCCGCCGCGGCGAACCAGAGCGGAGGCTGGTAGCGGGCGCCGCTCGGGAGCGACGGATCGAAGTCGAAGGGTCGCCAGTGCGCCCCCATCCAGCGAACCCCCTGGAGGTACACGTCGTAGTCCGATCCGCGGGTCGGGCCATCGAAGGTGAGGGCGTGCTCGACCCTGAGCGCGAGGCCGAGGGCGCTGACGAGCAGCACGACCACCGCGGGCAGGGCCGGTCGGGGTGTGCGCCATCGCGAGAGCCGCGCCTTCATCCGATCGATGTTCACGAGTGGGGGTCCGCATACTGGCACGGTCGCGGCGCCACCCATGCACCTGCGCGTGTCTTGACCAGCGTCACGCGCAGGCCGCGAAATACCGCACGAATATGCGGTGACGAGCCTGGGGACGCTTTCATATCGTCCCCCGCGAAGGACGTCGGTGGGCGTCCTGGGAGAACCCTCGTGAAGATCCTTCGCTACCCGGTTTCGCTCCTGCTGGGCACGCTCGCCGCGTGCTCGTCGACCCCTGCCCCGGTCGATGCCGGCACCGATGTCGTCACCCCGACCGATGTCGTCACCGCGACCGATGTCGTCACCGCGACCGACGTCGTCACCGCGACCGATGTCGTCACCCCGACCGACGTCGTCACTCCGACCGACGTGCCCGCGACCGACGTCGTCACCCCGACCGACGTGCCCGCGATCGATGTCGTCACCCCGACCGATGTCGTCGCCCCGACCGATGTCGTCACGACGGACGTCCCGGTGGTGCCGCGCTGCGGGACCATGGGATCGCCGTCCTGGGCCATCGAGAACCCGCTCCCCGTGGACCAGCCGTTCACTTCCATCTTCGCCGCGGGGGCGAACGACATCTACCTCGCGAGCAGCACCGCCGCCGCGGCGCGGCGATGGAACGGGACCACCTTCGCGCCCGTCGGCGGAGGCACCGGCGTGTGGGGCGCCAGCGCCAGCGACGTGATCTTCACCGACCCGATGGGCGTCCGCCGGGGCGCCGGCACGACGTTCACCGCCACCGCCCTCGGGGGAGCGTTCCGCGCGGTGCACGGGAGGGCCGCCAACGATGTCTTCGCGGTCGGGCTCGGCGGCGCCGTTCGACACTGGAACGGCACCACCTGGGAGACCCTCACCAGCGGCGTGACCGCAGAACTCTCCGTGGTCTTCGAGGTCGCGCCGAACGACGTCTGGGTGGGCTCGCGCAGCGGCGGCGAGGGCGCGTCCATCCCGCTCCTCCACTACAACGGCACCGCGTGGCAGCAGTTCACCACGTCGATGATCTTCAGCGGCGCGAGCTTCGTCACGCCCCCGACGGCGGTCTGGGGCTCGGGGCCGAACGACGTGTACTTCTGCTTCCCCGAGCGCCCCGTCACCCGGTGGAACGGGAGCGCCTTCGAGCAGATCCTGATGGCCGACCTCCCCGGCGGATGCAGCGGGGTCTCGGGCACGTCGGCCACCGATGTCTGGTTCGTCGGGCGCACGACGAGCAACGGATACGTCCATCGCTACAACGGCACGGCGGTCACCCACCCGTGGCCCGCGTCGTCGCGGCACCTTCAGTCCGTGCACGCCGCGTCGTCGACGCTGGTCGCCTTCGGCGGACAGGGCGGCTCCTTCGCGACCTGGGATGGAGCGACCTTCACCGAGCGCTCCGGCGGATACCGTGAAGAGATCCATCGCGTGTGGGTCGCCCCCACGGGGGAGGTCTTCGCGCACGGCCCCGACGCGATCTACTTCGGCGAGTGCGGCCGGTGGTCCAAGGCGATGGGCGTCCCAGGAGACCGCGGGGACATCGCGGGGCTCGACGCGACCCATGTGTGGTTCGGCGCGACCGGAGGGGTCCGTCGCATCAACGGAACGCCCCTCACGGTCGGCCCGCTGGAGCCCTATGGCCTCGGCGCCTCCACCGACACCACCTATGGAATCTGGGCCGCGAACCCGACCACGGTGTTCTCCGCGGGCACCACGCGCAGCGTCGAGGGGATGCCCTCCCGCGACTGGGTCCGCGCGTGGAACGGATCGAGCTGGCGCGACATCACCCCCACCGTGCCCTTCGGCAACCGGCGCGTGACCGGCTTCAGCGCGACGGAGGTCTTCGTCAGCGGCCAGAGCGGCGCGGTCCTGCGCTTCAACGGGACCAGCTGGACCCCCGAGAGCATCGGGGTCACCGACTTCGTGCAGGACCTCATCGCGCTCCCGGGCAACGTGCTCGTCGCCCTCACCGGCAACGCGCGAAACAGCCGGCGGCGCTCGCCCGCGGGCGTGTGGTCCTCGGCGGGCTGGGGCCCCGGCGCGTCGCTGTCCTTCCAGCGGGGGTGGGGCAACGCCGAGAACGACGTGTACGCCACGCGCTACAGCGGCAGCGGCACGTACCTCTGGCGCTGGAACGGCACCGCGTGGTCCGAGGTCTCGATCCTCTCGGACTACCTCGACGACGTCGCCGGCAACGCCGCGGGGGACATCACCGCGGTCGGCAACGTCGGGCGCGTCTGGCGCTACGGCCGCCGGGCGCCGTAGCGTCACCCGCAACGCACGGGGTTGCTGGGTCGGCTCAGCGCCGCGCGAGCGCCAGCGCCCCGAAGACCAGCGCCACGACCACCGAGAGCCCCGAGGCGACCGCGAGCGCGACCACCACCCTTCGTCGGGCCGCGCTCGACGGAGGGGTCGCGACGAGGGCGGGCGGCTCCGGGGGCGCCGTCACCACCGCGGTCTCAGCCGCCTCGGGGGGCGCGGCTTCCTCGGAGGGCGTCGGGGGCGCGGCTTCCTCGGAGGGCGCGGCCCTGGTGCTGTCGCGGTAGACCTGACGGAGCTCGATGCAGAAGCGCTCGAAGTCGGCCGTCGCGAGGCCGAGGTGCAGCACGCACTCGTCGCGCGCCATCTCGTCGAACCACGCGTCGTCCATCGCGCGGCCCCGCTCGAAGTCGTGCACGAGGCGCTCGGACCACCGCAGCGCCGCGACCATCCTGCCCACGTGGTCGCCCCGGCGCAGCGCGCGCTCGGGCTGGTGGTGCAGCGCCACGACGCTCGGCAGCGGCTCGGGGATCTGCCACTCGGCGAACATCCGCGCCCCGAGCACGGCGTGGTCGAAGCCGTAGGCCTCGCGCTCCTTGAGGTGGATGACGTCGTGCTCCCGCGAGAGCTCGAGCGCGAGCTGCGCGTAGTCGTCGTCGCCCGACTGGATCATGATGAGCTTGCCGAAGTCGTGCAGCAGCCCGCAGGAGTACATCTCCTCCGGCGAGAGCCTGCACCGCGAGGCGACGTGCCGGGCCACCGCGGCCACCGCCGACGAGTGCCGGAAGATCTCCGCCACGCCCGGCGACTCGTCCTCGAACCAGTCCAGCACCGCGGCCGCCTTCGCGATCTCGGTGATGTTCTTCGAGCCGAGCAGCGTCACCGCCACGCGGATCTTCCGCACCTGCACCCGAAGCCCGAACACCGGCGAGTTGACCACCCTCAGCACCCGCGCCGCGAGGGAGGTGTCGGACTCGATGAGCTCCGCGATCCTGTCGACGTCGAAGAGCGGGTCCTGCACGGCCACGAGGAGCCGCCTCGCGGACTCCGGGAAGGCCCTCACGCCGTGGGCCCTCGACATCGTCGCCGCGAGGCTCTTCGAGGCGGCCAGCGAAGCCAGCCGGTCTTCCTCTTCGGTGGTGTTGAGGTCGTCCTCGTTCATCATCGCCGTCGGCGGATGGTGTCGGAATGCCGCCCCGCCGTCCACGCGCCGCGCGTCACCGCGGGGCCTACCGACGAGAAGGTCTCGCCGCGCGTCCCGTGACACTTGTTCCGCGCGTCGCAGGTCTCGGAGAGGGGATGCGGCGCCTCAGAGGGCGGCGCCGAAGGCGGAGCCGGTGTCGCCCCGGAGGGCCTCGACCTGCGACACGCTGCGCAGGTCGCGGTCGACCCGGAGCACCTCGACCGCGTCCTCGCCGGGGATGCCCCGTAGCACCGTGACGCGCCCGCCCGGAGACGGGTCTCGCACCACCCGGAGCGCCGCGGTGGAGCCGCTGCTCTGCACCGACCACGGCACCGGGGACGACATCCCGGCGCGGTCGCCGGGGAGCATCCAGAGGCCCGCCCCGGAGGCCAGCAGCAGCTCGTCGTCGCCGTCGCCGTCGAGGTCGGTGACGTTGGCGAGCACGGTGCCTGCGCCCGATCCGCCAGGGCCCGCGACCGGCGAGGAGAAGCCGTCCGCCGTGCCGTGGATCCACACGATCCCGGGGAGGGAGCCGCCGGTGACGGCGAGGTCGGCGCGTCCGTCGCCGTCGGCGTCGAGCGCCGCCATGCCGATGTCGACGATGCGGGTGTCGGCCACGAGGATCCTCGCCCGCTGCTGGAAGGCGCCCTCCCTCGCGGTGAGCACCAGCAGCGAGCCTTCGCCGGGCAGCGCGACGACGACCCGGCCGTCGCCGAGGGAGGTGATGGCGGTGGCGAAGCCCTCGTCGGCGGGACCTTCGAGCTCGGCGGAGATGCGGGAGGGCATGGCGCCGGACTGTCCTCGCAGCAGCGACACCCGGTGCCCCGCGACGCTGCCGACCACGAGGTCGTCGCGGCCGTCTCCGTCGAGGTCGCCGACCGCCGCGAGCGTCGCTCCGAAGCCGCTTCCGGGCTCTCCGCGGAGCACCGAGCGGGGCACAGGGTCGACGCCGCCCGGGGCTCCGGAGAAGAGGGCGACGGCGTCCGAGCCCGGGGCTCCGACGGCGAGGTCGGAGAAGCCGTCGCCGTCGAGGTCGCCGACGTAGGCGAGCGACGCGCCGAAGAGGGAGAGCGGGCTGTCGAGGGTGAGGGGCCGGGCCGAGGAGACATAGACGGCGACGCGGCCGCGGCGGGGCGCTCCGACGGCGAAGTCGGGGAGGCCGTCGCCGGAGAGGTCGGCCCGATCGGGGCGGCGGACGAGGTCGGAGGGCGCGGCGGGGCTGCTGCCGGGAGGGGGGAGCAGCACGCGAGGAGACGAGGTCGAAGGAGCAGGAGCGGGGTCGGGGGTGAGGGCGATGGGGTCGAGGGCGATGGGCGCGCAGCCGGTCAGCGGGAGGAGGGCGGCGAGGAGCAGCGAGGGGGCGACGAGAGGACAGCGCATGGGTGCTCGAGCCACCGGGGAGGTGGAGAGTGGGTGACGGAGTGAGTGAGGTCCCCGGGAGCGGCGCCTTGTCGGGAGGGGGCGCGACGGAGGTTGCGGAGGGAGGAGAGAAGGTGTCGGAAGGGAATAGGGGAGCGAGGGAGGGTGGTAGCGTCGGCGCCGTGCTCCGGTGCTCCCTGAAGTCGGCGCTCGCCGCGATGCTCCTCCTCTCCATCGGCTGCACCGACGCGCCCGCCTCCGACGCCGGCGTGCCCGTGGACGACCTCGGCCCCGAGCTCGCCGGCGCGGTCGCGCTGATCCCGACCTCGCCCGAGGTCGCGGCGGTCTGCGCCTCCGAGGTGACCTCCACCGCGTGCACCACCCGCGACGCGGCGGCCCTCGTCGCCCGGTGCCGGGCCCGTCTCTCGGCGCGGGGCATCCCCTGCGCGACCACCGCGGACTGCCTCGGCACCTACCGGCCCTCGCGCCCTGTGGCGTGCCGCGCGGGAGCGACCTACCCCGACCGGGCCTCGTGCGCCGAGGCCGTCGAGGACGACTGCGCGTTCTACCGGGCCTGCCTCGACGCGGCCCACCCCTGCGGCGACGAGGGCTACGCGCTCGCGTTCGGCGAGCGGCTCTGCAACGCCTTCATCGCGCGTCGCGAGGAGTTCAGCCCCGCGGGTCAGGCGTGGCTGCGGGGCGTTCGCACCTGCCTTCAGCGCTCGCTGGTGCCGCTCGTCGGCGCGAGCGCGCTGAGCTGCGAGGCGCTCGTCGACGCCGCCTACGCCTCACACGCGGGCTGCTACACCGCGCCGGGCAACTCGGTGTGCGCCCTGCCCCCGGCGGACCTCGGGGCGCTCACCCGAGTGCTGGCCCCGTGGCTGCGCGACCCCCGCGCGCTGCGGCAGATCGGCGAGGTGCTGCGCAGCTGCTCCGACGCGGGCGCCCGCTAGGTACGCCAGCCCAGCGCTTCGAGCCTCGTCCTCGCCCCCTTGAGCCCGAAGATCGCCCCTCCCTCCGGCGGGACCACCGGCGCCAGCAGCACCCCCGCGAGCAGCGCCGCCATCGCCAGCGGGGCCCTCGGGTCGCCTCCCGCCATCGGCCTCCTCTCGACCATCCACACCCTCGTCGCCCTCGCCACCAGGGCGTCCATCCCAGCGCCTCCGATGGCCTCCACCGCGCGGTCGGCCGCCTCCTTCACCGCGGGCAGCTCGTCCATGGGCAGCGTGTGCACCTGCACCACCGTGGGCTGCGCCGCGTCGCCGAGGGGGCGCAGCGTGAAGCCCAGCGAGGCCACTGTGGGAAGATTGCCATCCGGGTCGCCGAGACGCTGGAGCAGCGTGAGCTCGGCGCGGATGAGCGAGTGCGCCCTGGCGATCCAGCTCGGCATTTCGACGCGCCCGACGGGCGGCGCCGCGAGGAGACACCAATGCTCTTCAGGTCTCATGACAGACATCGTGGAGCTATGCTCACACGCGGTGGGTGATGATGCTGGATTCCAATGATCCCCGGGCGCCTCGCGCCGCTCAGCCGGCGCCCCTGAACGCGGAGCGCATGCAGGCGCTGCTCGACTACTCCTGGGACATCCTCACCCTCATGGATCGCGAGGGCAGGCTCCTCTACAACTCCCCCGCGGCGCAGCGCCTCCACGGCTTCGCCCCGGAGGAGTTCGAGGGTCGCAGCACCTTCGATTTCATCCACCCCGACGACGCCCCGCAGGTGGGAGAGACCTTCCAGAAGTGCCTCACCCACCCGGGCCTGCCGATGCGGGTGCGTTACCGATACGCCCGCAAGGAGGGAGGGTGGATCTGGATGGAGGCCATCGGGGTCAACATGCTCGACACCCCCTCCATCAGCGCGGTGGTGGTCAACTCCAGGGACATCACCGATCGGGTGGAGGCCGAGAACGCCGTCCGCCAGAGCGAGAGCCACTTCAGGGCCCTGTTCAACCACATGGCCCAGGGCTTCGCCCTCTGCCGCCTGGTCTACAAGGACGGCGTGGCGGATGACTTCATCTACGTCGAGGTCAACCAGTCGTTCACCGAGCTGACAGGCCTGAAGAACGTCGTGGGCCGGAGGGTCTCCGAGGTCGTTCCTGGCATCCGCGAGGCGGACCCCGACATGCTCGTGCGCTACGAGCGAGTGGTCCGCACCGGGCTGCCGGAGCGCTTCGAGGTCTACCGCAGCGCCCTCAAGCTGTGGTTCTCCATCTCGGTCTACCGCCCGATGCCGGGTCACTTCGCGGCGATCTTCGACGTCATCAACGAACGCAAGCAGGCCGAGGAGGAGCGCTCCCAGCTGGAGCGGCAGCTCAGCCAGTCGCAGAAGATGGACAGCCTCGGGAGCCTCGCGGGCGGCGTGGCCCACGACATGAACAACGTCCTCGGCTCCATCCTCATGCTGGCCTCCGCGCACGAGGCGATGGAGCCCACAGGCAGCCCCGCCCAGGAGGCCTTCGCGACCATCACCAAGGCCTGCCAGCGCGGCGGCGACATGGTGCGCCGGCTGCTGGGTCTCGCCCGCCACGACCTCTCCGAGGTGAAGCTGATGAACCTCAACGCCCTGGTGCTGGAGGAGGTGCTGCTGCTGGAGCGCACCACCCTCGCCCAGGTGCACTTCTCCCTCGACCTCACGGACGACCTGCGGCCCATCCGGGGCGACTCCGCCGCCCTGATCCACGCGCTGATGAACCTCTGCGTCAACGCCATCGACGCCATGCCGCACGGAGGCACCCTCACCCTCCGCACCCGCAACGCCGAGCCCGGATGGATCGAGCTGGAGGTCGTCGACTCCGGCATCGGGATGCCCAGGGAGGTCCTCGACAAGGCGATGGACCCCTTCTTCACCACCAAGTCCCACGGCAAGGGCACCGGCCTCGGGCTCTCCATGGTCTACAACACCATGAAGGCCCACGGAGGAACGCTGGCGATCGAGAGCGAGACGGGGAGGGGCACCCGGGTGCTCGTGCGGCTGCCCTCCTGCGAGGGCGAGGAGCCCGAGGACGCGGCGCCCACACCCTCGAGGCAGGAGGGCGAAGGCCGCACCCTGGACGTCCTGCTGGTGGACGACGACGAGCTGATCCGCGACTCCATCGGGCCGGTGCTCCGCGCGCAGGGCCACCGTGTGGTCCTGGTCGGCAGCGGCGAGGAGGCCCTCGATCGCATGAAGCGAGGATCGTCGCCCGACGTGGTCATCCTCGACATGAACATGCCGGGCCTGGGCGGCCGAGGCGCCCTGCCCCGCATCCGCTCCCTTCAACCCGACGTGCCGGTGCTCCTGGCCACCGGGCGGGCCGGGCCCGACGCGCTCGAGCTGAGCCGCGCCTTCACCGGCGTCACCCTGCTTCCCAAGCCCATCAACGCCAGCGACCTGAAGGCCTACCTCGACACGCTCCAGGCGAGACCCGATCGCTGAGCGACCACGGGTTCTTAGCCTCACCCCTTTCAAGGTCCCATGGGACACCTTGAGAGGGGTGGTTCTTAGCCTCGCTCCGAATGGAGACGAGCGACGAGGGCGCCGGATATCATGCGCCCTCCGTCGACGAATGCTCAGCTCGGGGAGAACTGCGGTAGATATGCCGCCGAGAAGCGCCGGGAGGGACCCGACGCTCATGGAGAGATCACCGATGCGTACGAACTTCATTCTTGGATCCGCTCTTCTTATGGCCGGCATGGTCGCGGGTTGCAGCGACGACCCCGCCCCCGTGACGGACGCCGGCACCGACGCCGGCACCCTCGTCGACACCGGCTCCGCGACGGACACCGGGACGACCACGGACACCGGGACGACCACCGACACGGGCACCGCGACGGACACCGGGACGACCACGGACACCGGGACGACCACCGACACCGGGACGGCCACCGACGCGGGCTCCGCCACGGACACCGGGACGGCCACCGACGCGGGCTCCGCCACGGACGCCGGAACGACCACCGACGCGGGCTCCGCCGCCGACGCGGGCGCGGCGCTCACGGTGATCCATGGATGCACCGAGGCGATGTACGTCGACCGCAGGACCACGGGGGAGCGCAGCGTCACCTTCGGGGGTGTGGTCGGCTCCGCCTACAGCCCCAAGTGCCTGATCATCTCGGCGGGCCAGATGGTGAGCTTCTCGGGCCCGTTCAGCAGCCATCCGCTCCGCACCGGCGTGGCTCCGGGTCAGTCCGGAACCGGCAGCACCCCGAACCCGATCGCCAACACCGACTCCGGCAGCTCGGTGTCCTTCACCTTCGCGGCGCCGGGCATCTACCCCTACCACTGCATGTTCCACCAGCCGAGCATGGCGGGCGTGATCCTGGTTCGCTGATCCTTAGCGCTGGCAGAGCGCGATCGGCGTCCCGTCGAGCGCCCGTCCGACGTCCACGCACCGCATGCCCGTCGGGCATAGCCGGTCGCGACAGAGCCTCGAACAGTAGGCAGGCGCCCCCGTCGCAGACCCCTGACAGAGCCCCGTGACGCAGTCCGCGCCGACCGAGCACGGACCGCCCACAGGAACGTTGCCGCTCACCGAGCGACGGCACACCAGATACACGTCCGAGTCGTCGACCCAGGGCCGGCAGGCGAAGCCGCTCGGGCACCCGCCCCCGGCGGTGCAGCCCTGCACGCAGACGTTTCCCATGCCGTCGCAGACCCCGCTCCGGCACAGCGCGATACCCGACGCCCCGCACGACGCGCCCAGCTCGTCGCTCCCCGCCACGTCGCCGCCGAGGGCCTGGAGGGGCGGCACGCAGATCCGCTCGCCCTCCACCATCTGGCACTCGTAGGGCGGCAGCGTGACGATGCCGACGCCCGTGACGTTGAGGGTCATGCGCCGGGGGCAGTCGCTCGCGCTCGTGCAGTGCGAGGTGCAGCCCTGGAAGCCCCCGGTCATGCCGATGCAGACGTTGGTGGTGCAGTCGGAGGCGCGGCCGCAGGGCTGCTCGGCGGCGATGCACACCCGCTGGCCGCTGCCCGCGTCCTGGCAGCCGTAGCCCGCGGGGCAGTCGGCGGCCGTGCGGCACTCGTGGGTGCAGTGCGCCATCAGGCGGGTCACCGGGTTGGCGACGCAGAAGCGCGCGCAGGGCGCCGCAGTCCGCACGTCGCAGGCCGTGCCCGTGTCGTCGAGCACGCAGCGCGCAGGCCTTCCCGCCGGGGGGCTGTCGCAGAGGAAGCCGTCCCCGCAGTCGAGGGTCGAGACGCAGCGACGGGTGCAGAAGCGCGCGCCGCCGCTCGTGGTGAAGCACTCGCCGCTCGCGCAGTCGTCGCTGGTCGTGCACGGGTCGAGGTAGGCCGCTCGCGCCGGGCCTGCGTCCACGGGCGGAACCCCCATGTCCACCGGCACCGGGACGTCCATCGCCACCGGGACGTCCATCGCCACCGGGACGTCCATCGCCACCGGGACGTCCACCGCCACCGGGACATCGACGCCCGCGTCTCGCGGCGTCCCGGTGTCCATGTCTCGCGGCCTCGAGACGTCCATGGGCGTCTCGCCCGCGTCCTTCTTCACCACCCCGGCGTCGGGCGTGACCCCGGCGTCGGCGCTGATCACCTGGCAGCGCCCGCGGTCGCGGTTGCAGAAGGAGCCGTCGTTGCAGTCACGGTCCTCGTAGCAGTCGTAGCGGCACTGGTGGTCGTAGCCGCAGTACGTGCCCGCGACGCAGTCCGAGTTCAGGTCGCACGCGCCGGACGCGCAGCGCGTGGTGGCCAGCGCCGCGGTCACCAGCAGCGCCGCCGCACGGAGCGCGGCCGACCAGGCATGGGGAGCTTTCCTCGGAGGGTGCATCGAAGGGTGCTCCGACTCTAGAACGTGATCGGGGTCGCGGGCGATGTCCCGTCGGTGCTAGCGTGCGCGCCGACGATGAATCGACGGCGGCAGCGCGCGGGCTGGGGAACGTTCGCGGCGCTCACCCTGCTCGCCTCGTGCACCCGAGCGCCCGTCGGCGCCCGCCCCCCGCTGCTCTCCGAGGTGGCCACCGCGAGGGCCGTCGTCGACGCGGGCGCCCCCCTCGACGCCCCGACGCTCGAGGCCCCTCCCCCGGCGGCCGACGCGGGCGCTCCCGCCGCGGCGATGGAGCCCGCCGCCCCGGCGCAGCGCCCCGACGGCATCCGGCGGTTTCGCGGTCAGGACGAGGACGCGCTGCTCCAGGCGATGGCGACGAGGCCCGTGCAGCGGGTGCTGCACCGCTTCAGCAGCAGCACGCTGGTGTTCCACTGCGACCTGGGCGACGGGGTGGAGATCGCGTTCAAGCCGGCGCGCCGGGGCGAGCACCAGTGGTGGAAGCACGAGGTGCTGGGCTACCGGCTGGCTCGGGTGCTGGGCATCACCGGCCGCGTGCCTCCGGCGGTGAGCCGCACGGTGCCCGCGTCGGTGATCGAGTCCTTCGCCAACGACCGCGACCTCATCCGCGAGCGCGACGGAACCATCCGCGGCGTGGCCATCTACTGGATGCCCGTGCTCCACCACTCGGGCCTCCACGAGCCCGAGGCGCGCGACGAGTGGAGCCGCTGGATGTCCGCCCGCACCGACGTCCCCCCGGCGAGCCGGCGGCGCGCGGCGCAGATCGCGGAGCTCATCGCCTTCGACTACCTCCAAGGCAACTTCGACCGCTGGAACGCCGCCAACGTCGCCGTCGACGAGCACGGCGACCTGGTGTTTCGCGACAACAACCGCGGGTGGTTCTTGCAGAACCTGGTGCAGGTCGACCGCGGCGGCATCGACCACATCGAGCGCATCCCGGCCTCGCTGCTCCCGGGCATCGAGCGGGCGACCGCCGACGCGGTGCGGGCGGAGGTGCGCCGCGACGGGCTGCGCTTCCGCCGGCTGGAGACGGCGCGTTACTGGGCGGCGTATTCCGCGCGCCGCGAGGCCCTGCTCCGGCGCATCCGGGAGTCCATCGCGGAGCATGGCCGAGAGCGGGTGCTGTTGGACGAGTGACGGGGCGTTGGGCTATGTGCCCCGCGCCATGTCCACCGACGGAACCGACGGCCACACGCCGCGCCGAACCTTCGCGATCATCTCGCACCCCGACGCGGGCAAGACCACGCTCACCGAGAAGCTGCTGCTCTACGGGGGAGCCATCCACCTGGCCGGAGCGGTGCGCGCGAGCAAGGCCCGCCGCCACGCCACCTCCGACTGGATGGACCTGGAGAAGCAGCGCGGCATCTCCATCACGTCGAGCGTGATGCAGTTCCCGTATGCGGGGACGCGCTTCAACCTCCTCGACACGCCGGGCCACCAGGACTTCAGCGAGGACACCTACCGCACGCTCACCGCCGCCGACTGCGCGGTGATGCTCATCGACGTGGCCAAGGGCGTCGAGGCCCAGACGCGCAAGCTCTTCCAGGTGTGCCGGCTGCGCAACACGCCCATCGTCACCTTCATGAACAAGCTCGACCGCCCGGGGCAGGACCCCTTCGACCTCATGACCGAGGTCGAGCAGCTCCTGGGCATCCGGTGCGTCCCCATCACCTGGCCCATCGGGATGGGCCCCGACTTCAAGGGAGTGTTCGACCGCGAGACCAACCAGGTGCTGCTCTTCCAGCGCAACACCGACCACGGCGCGAGCATGTCCGAGCAGCAGACCATCTCGGCGGACGACCCGAGGCTGGAGCAGATCCTCGGAGACTCGCTCTACAAGACCTTCAAGGACGAGTCCGAGCTGGTGGCCGGCGCGGGCGAGCACTTCGACGTGGAGCGCTTCGCGAAGGGTGAGATCACCCCGGTGTTCTGGGGCAGCGCGATGACCAACTTCGGGGTCGAGCCCTTCCTGGAGAAGTTCCACCGCTTCGCGCCGCCGCCGGGGCCGCGCAGCTCCTCCAAGGGGCTGATCCACCCCGCGGACAAGCAGTTCTCGGCCTTCATCTTCAAGGTGCAGGCGAACATGGACAAGGCCCACCGCGACCGCGTGGCCTTCATGCGCGTGTGCTCGGGCAAGTTCACCAGCGGGATGTGGGTGCGCCACGCGAGGCTCGGGAAGGAAGTGCGGCTCTCGCGGCCGCAGCAGTTCTTCGCCCAGGAGCGCAGCGCCGTGGACGAGGCCTGGCCGGGCGACGTGCTGGGCGTCTTCGACCCCGGGATGTTCCGCATCGGGGACACGCTGCACACCGGCGAGGGCTTCTTCTTCGACGCCGTGCCCCGCTTCTCCCCGGAGCACTTCGCCCGCCTCCGCGCCAAGGACCCTTCGCGCAGGAAGCAGTTCATCGCCGGGCTCTCTCAGCTCTCCGAGGAGGGCACCGTGCAGGTGTTCAACTCCCCGGGGCAGGAGCAGATCCCGGTGCTCGGCGTGGTGGGCCAGCTGCAGTTCGAGGTGCTCCAGCACCGGCTGGAGAACGAGTACAGCGTCGAGGTGATCCTCGAGCCGCTGCCCTACCAGCACGCCCGCTGGGTGCGAGGCGAGGGCGCCTCCATCGAGAACCTCGAGGACAAGGGCTACGGCGCCTGCGTGCTCGACCAGGACAAGCGCCTGGTGATCCTCTTCAAGAGCGACTGGGCCCTCAGCGTCGCCCAGCGCGACTATCCCAAGCTCACCTTCTCGGCCACTGCCAACTGGGAACACGACTGAGCCTTTGCTCGGTCTCTTTCCCTGCTTTGTAGCGGGCTGATTCCCCGACAGAAGCGCTGTCCGGCAAACGGACTCCGAGCATACCCTCCATTGCTGGAAGGAACGCTCGCCCATGCCACATCCAAAGCCGCCATTTCTCCTCATGGCCCTCGCCCTGCTGGCGGTGGCCGGCTGTACCGGGAGCAGCGTCGTCGGGGGTCCATCCCCCCGGGACGCCGCCTCCGGGGACGTCACCATGGACGCTCCCGCGGACGTGCTGCTCTGCCCCGCGCCCCTCAACGCCTGCAACGACCGCTGCACCGACCCGAGGATGGACCGCGAGAACTGCGGCGCCTGCGGGCGCGCCTGCGCGTCGAGCGAGCTCTGTCAGAACGGCGCCTGCATCCCCAACTGCGCGACCGGCGAGCGGCTCTGCGCGGGGGCGGCCGGCGACGCGGGCGCCGACGCGGGCGCGGCGCGCTGCACCTCCCTCCAGACCGACCGGATGAACTGCGGCGCCTGCGGCACCGTGTGCGGCACCGACCAGGTCTGCGCCGACGGGGTGTGCACCTTCATGTGCACCGGCACCACCACCGAGTGCAGCACCCCCGCGCCGATGGACGGCGGCACGCTGCGCTACTGCGCCGAGCTGATGACCGACCGGGCCAACTGCGGCGCCTGCGGCAACACCTGCCAGGAGGGCTACTCCTGCCAGGCGGGCCGCTGCCGCATCCGCTGCTCCGAGCTGCTGATGCCCTGCGCCACCCCGGGCTCCGACGCGGGCCCGATGGGCGGCGGCGAGGTCTGCGCCGACACCACCAACGACATCCACCACTGCGGCGCCTGCGGCAACGAGTGCCCCTTCGGGCAGTTCTGCGTCCGAGGAGCGTGCCAGACCACCTGCGGATCAGGCTTCACCAACTGCTCCAGCGTGTGCCGCGACCTGCAGACCGACCGCGCCGGGTGCGGCGCCTGCGGCAACGCGTGCAGCTCCGGCGAGGTGTGCACCGCGGGCCGCTGCGTCGTGTCGTGCGGCGGCGGGCTCTCCAGCTGCGACGGCGTCTGCCGAGACCTCACCAGCGACAGCAACCACTGCGGCGCCTGCGGCGCCCGCTGCATGGCCGGCCAGGTGTGCTCCCGGGGGATGTGCCAGGTCTCCTGCGGCGCGGGCCTCAGCGAGTGCTCGGGCGTCTGCCGAGACCTCACCACCGACCTCGCCCACTGCGGCGCCTGCGGGGTGACCTGCGCGGCGGGCCAGGTGTGCTCCATGGGCATGTGCCAGGTGTCCTGCGTGGCGGGCACCACCAACTGCTCGGGCCTCTGCCGCGAGCTCACCACCGACCTCAACCACTGCGGCGCCTGCGGGAGGGCCTGCCCCTCGGGGACGGTCTGCTCGGCGGGGATGTGCCAGGTGTCGTGCCTCTCGGGGCTGACCAACTGCACGGGCATCTGCCGCGACGTCTCGAGCGACAACGCCAACTGCGGCGCCTGCGGCAACGCCTGCCCCTCCGGCACGGTCTGCTCCCGCGGCACCTGCACCGTGTCGTGCGGCGCCGGGCTCAACAACTGCGAAGGCGTCTGCCGGGACCCGCTGACGGACCTCGCCAACTGCGGCGCCTGCGGCCGGGCCTGCCCCTCCGGGCAGGTGTGCTCCGCCGGGGCGTGCACCGTGTCGTGCGTGACCGGGACGACCAACTGCTCGGGCGTGTGCCGAGACCTCACGGCCGACCGGCTCAACTGCGGCGCCTGCGGCACCGCCTGCCCGACGGGTCGGATCTGCTCGGCGGGCGCGTGCACCGTCTCCTGCCCCGCGGGCCAGGTCGACTGCGCCGGCACCTGCCGCGAGCTGGAGACCGACCGGCTCAACTGCGGCGCCTGCGGGGTGGTCTGCCCCTCCGGGCAGGTGTGCTCTCGCGGCGCCTGCACGGTGTCCTGCGTGGCCGGCACCACGAGCTGCTCGGGCGTGTGCCGGGACCTCGACACGGACGTCAACAACTGCGGAGCCTGCGGCGTGGGCTGCGCCTCGGGGCAGGTGTGCTCCGCGGGGGTGTGCACCGTGTCGTGCGGCGCGGGCACCACCAACTGCTCGGGCGTCTGCCGCGACCTCGACACGGACAACAACCACTGCGGCGCCTGCGGCCGCGGCTGCGCCTCGGGGCAGGTGTGCTCCCGCGGGATGTGCCAGGTCTCCTGCGGCGCGGGCACCTCCAACTGCTCGGGCGTCTGCCGCGACCTCGACACGGACGTCAACAACTGCGGCGCCTGCGGCACCGCCTGCCCCTCGGGGACGGTCTGCTCGGTGGGCGTCTGCCAGGTGTCCTGCCTCGCCGGGCTCACCAACTGCGCGGGCGTCTGCCGGGACCTCGGCAGCGACAACTCCAACTGCGGCACCTGCGGCAGCTCGTGCCCCTCGGGGACGGTCTGCTCCCGCGGCACCTGCACCGTGTCGTGCGGCGCGGGCCTCACCAACTGCGGCGGCGTGTGCCGCGACCTGCAGACCGGGGTGAACGACTGCGGCGCCTGCGGCCGGGCGTGCGCCGCGGGGCAGGTGTGCTCCGCGGGCGTGTGCACCGTGTCGTGCGGCGCGGGCACCACCAACTGCTCGGGCGTCTGCCGGGAGCTCAGCACCGACCGCACCAACTGCGGCGGCTGCGGGATGGCCTGCGCCTCGGGCCAGATCTGCGCAGGCGGCGCGTGCACCGTGTCGTGCCCGGCGGGCCAGGTCGACTGCGCCGGAACCTGCCGCGAGCTCGCCACCGACCGCCTCAACTGCGGCGCCTGCGGCCGCATGTGCCCGTCGGGCCAGGTGTGCTCCGCGGGGACCTGCACCGTCTCCTGCGGGTCGGGCACCACGAGCTGCTCGGGCGTCTGCCGAGACCTCACCAGCGACCTCTCCAACTGCGGCTCCTGCGGGCGCGCCTGCCCTTCGGGCCAGGTGTGCTCCGCGGGGACGTGCACCGTGTCCTGCGTGTCGGGCACCACCAACTGCTCGGGCGTCTGCCGAGACCTCGCGACGGACACCAACCACTGCGGCGCCTGCGGCCGCGCCTGCCCGTCGGGCCAGCTCTGCTCTGCCGGCACCTGCACCGTGTCCTGCGTGTCGGGCACCACCAACTGCTCGGGCATCTGCCGTGACCTGACCACCGACCTCAACCACTGCGGCGCCTGCGGCCGCTCGTGCGCCGCGGGCCAGGTGTGCTCCGCGGGCGTGTGCGCCGTCTCCTGCGCCGCGGGCACCACCAACTGCTCGGGCGTCTGCCGGGTGCTCACCACCGACAACGCCAACTGCGGCGCCTGCGGCCGGGTGTGCCCGTCGGGTCAGACCTGCGCGGGCGGCGTCTGCGCCGTGTCGTGCGGCGGCGGCCAGACCAACTGCTCGGGCACCTGCCGCGACCTCACCACCGACCTCAACCACTGCGGCGCGTGCGGCCGGGCCTGCGCCTCGGGCCAGGTGTGCTCCGCGGGCGTGTGCGCCGTCTCCTGCGGAGCGGGCACCTCCAACTGCTCGGGCGTCTGCCGTGACCTCGCCACCGACCGCGGCAACTGCGGCGCGTGCGACCGCGCCTGCGCCTCGGGCCAGGTGTGCTCCGCGGGGGCGTGCACGGTGTCGTGCGGCGCGGGCACCACCAACTGCTCGGGCGTCTGCCGCGACCTCACCGGCGACAACAACAACTGCGGCGCCTGCGGCCGGGTGTGCGCGGCGGGCCAGGCCTGCCAGGCGGGCACCTGCGCCGTGTCGTGCGCGGCGGGCACCACCAACTGCTCGGGCCTCTGCCGCGACCTCAGCACCGACCTCAACCACTGCGGCGCCTGCGGCCGGGTCTGCCCGTCGGGCCAGGTGTGCACCGCGGGCGCCTGCGTGGTGTCGTGCGCCACGGGGCAGACCAACTGCTCGGGCGCGTGCCGCGACCTGACCAGCGACGAGAGCAACTGCGGCGCCTGCGCCCGCGTGTGCCCCTCCGGGCAGGTCTGCACCAACAGCGTGTGCACGGTGTCGTGCGCCGCGGGAACGACCAACTGCTCGGGCCTCTGCCGCGACCTCCAGACCGACAACAACAACTGCGGGGCGTGCGCTCGGGTCTGCCCCGCGGGCCAGCTCTGCTCGGCGGGCGTGTGCAGCGTGACGTGCGCCTCGGGCACGACCAACTGCTCGGGCGTCTGCCGCAACCTGCAGACCGACAACGCCAACTGCGGCACCTGCGGCCGGGTGTGCCCGTCGGGCCAGGCCTGCTCGGCGGGCGTATGCATCGTGTCCTGCGCCGCGGGGCAGACCAACTGCTCGGACACGTGCCGCGACCTTCAGACCGACAACAACAACTGCGGGCTGTGCGCTCGGGTCTGCGCGGCGGGCCAGCTCTGCTCGGCGGGCGTGTGCTCCGTCTCCTGCGCGGCGGGCACGACCAATTGCTCGGGCGTGTGCCGCGCGCTCACCAGCGACAACAGCAACTGCGGGGCGTGCGGACGGGTGTGCCCGTCGGGGCAGTTCTGCTCGGCGGGCGTGTGCTCGGTCTCCTGCGCCTCGGGCACCACCAACTGCTCGGGCGTGTGCCGTGACCTCACCACCGACAACGCCAACTGCGGCGTGTGCGGCCTCGCGTGCGCCGCGGGGACGGTCTGCTCCGGGGGGACGTGCAACGTCTCCTGCGCGGCGGGCACCACCAACTGCTCGGGCGTCTGCCGAGACCTCACCAGCGACAACAACAACTGCGGCGCCTGCGCTCGGGTGTGCGGCGCCGGGACCATCTGCTCCAGCGGCGTGTGCACGGTGTCGTGCGCCTCGGGGCAGACCAACTGCTCGGGCGTCTGCCGCAACCTGCTGACCGACAACGCCAACTGCGGCGTGTGCGGCCGCGCGTGCGCCGCGGGGACGGTCTGCTCCGGGGGGACGTGCAACGTCTCCTGCGCGGCGGGCACCACCAACTGCTCGGGCGTCTGCCGAGACCTCGGCAGCGACAACGCCAACTGCGGCGCCTGCGCGCGGGTCTGCCCCTCCGGGCAGGTGTGCACCGGGAGCGTCTGCACGGTGTCCTGCGGCTCCGGGCAGACCAACTGCTCGGGCGTCTGCCGCGACCTCACCAGCGACGAGAGCAACTGCGCCGCCTGCGGGCGCGTGTGCCCGTCGGGCCAGGTCTGCCAGTCGAGCGCCTGCGTGGTGGCGTGCGGCGCCGGGCTCACCAACTGCTCGGGCGTGTGCCGCAACCTCAGCAGCGACAACACCAATTGCGGCGTCTGCGGGCGGGTGTGCTCGGCGGGCCAGGTGTGCGCGGCGGGCGCGTGCAGCGTGACCTGCGCGGCGGGCCAGACCAACTGCTCGGGCGTGTGCCGCGACCTGCAGACGGACAACGCCAACTGCGGCGCCTGCGGCCGGGCCTGCTCGGCGGGTCAGGCGTGCGCCGCGGGCACCTGCGTGGGCCAGGGGGCGCTGCGCTTCACGCTCACCTGGAGCATCACCGGCGACATGGATCTCCACGTGACGCCCCCCTGCGGCACGGAGATCTACTTCGGCCGCGCCACCGCCTGCGGCGGCACCCTCGACGTGGACGACACCAGCCAGCGCGGCCCGGAGAACATCTTCTGGCCGACCTCGTTCACCCCGGGCCGGTACTACGTGTGCCCCGAGGCGTACACCAGCGCCGTCGCCAACGCGACCTGGACCCTCGTGGCCATTCGCGGAGGCGTCGAGGTGGCCCGCCGCACGGGCGTACGCGGACGCACCGACGGCAGCGTCGTCTGCAACGCGTCGTTCCCCGGCGTGGTCATCCTCGACCTCTGATGCGCTGACCTCCCCTCTCCCCTCCCCTCTCCCCTCCTCTCTCCTCCCGGCGCGCCCTTCGGTCGCGTTCTCTTGTGAAGTTCGGCGACGGGCTTCATTGATCAGGGGATGTCGACGCTCGCGCAGCTCCCCCCCGGAACCCTCTTCGCCCATGACTTTCGAGTGGTCCGCCCGCTGGCCGACGGCGGCATGGGCTCGGTCTACGTGGTCGAGCAGCTCAGCACCGGCCGGGAGCGCGCCCTCAAGCTGATGCACCCGCAGTTCGTGGCCGACCCGAACAACCGCCGTCGCTTCGCCGACGAGGCCCGGGCGGGCTCTCGCATCGAGAGCGACCACGTGGTGGAGGTCATCGCCTCCGGGGTCGACGAGGCCTCCGGCGTGCCCTGGCTCGCGATGGAGCTGCTCCAGGGAGAGACCCTCTTCGACCGCGTGGAGAAGCGCGGCGCGGCGCCTCCCTCCGAGGCCTACGAGATCCTCCGGCAGGTGTGCCACGCGCTCGGGGCGGCGCACCGCGCGGGCCTGGTGCACCGCGACGTGAAGCCCGAGAACATCTTCCTCGCGTCGACCCGCCGGGAGGGCGCGACGGTGATGGTGAAGGTGCTCGACTTCGGCATCGCCAAGGTCATCCAGGACGCCCGAGGCACCGCCACCGGAAGCATGGGTACGCCCCTCTGGATGGCCCCCGAGCAGAGCGATCCGCACGGCCAGATCGGGCCCCCGACGGACGTCTGGGCCATCGGCCTCGTGGCCTTCTACCTCCTCACCGGCCGCTCCTTCTGGACCACCGGGAGCCTCTCCGGCAGCTCCGTCGCCGCGATGATGCGGGAGATGCTCTTCGAGCCGATTCCCCCGGCGTCGGCGCGCGCGGCCCAGCTCGGCGTCGGCTCGCTCGTCCCTGCGGGCTTCGACCCGTGGTTCGCGAGGGCGGTGCAGCGCGAGGCCTCGGCGCGCTTCCCCGACGCCTCCGCAGCGGTCCAGTCCCTGGAGGTCGCCCTGCTGGGCGGCGGGCCCGCGCGCACGGTCCCCATCCCCGCGAGCGCGATCGGCGTCGCGGCCACCGTCGCGATGCCGGCCTTCCTCCCGCAGACCCTCAACGCCGGCGCGGTGCCCTCTCCCCCGCTGCAACCGTCGTATCTGGGCGTCTCCCCCTCGGCCGCGTCGGCGACGCCCGCCCGCCCCCGCTCCCGCGCCCCGTGGATCCTCGGCGCCGCGCTCCTCCTCGCCGCCGGCGGTGGCCTCGCGGCCCTCCTCGCCTCTCGCGACTCCTCCCCCACCGCCTCTCCCTCAACGCCGGTGACCCCGCTCGCTCCCTCGGCCCCGGCCCCCACGGCCCCGGCCCCTGCGGCCCCGGTCCCCGTCGTCGCGGCCCCCGTCCCCGCAGCGCCCTCGGCCCCCGCTCCCGCGACGCCACGACGGCCCCCGGTGGTCCGTCCCGCGCCCGCCACGCCCACGCCCGCCACGCCCACGCCCGCACCCGCCACGGACGTCCCTGCGCCCGCCGAGCCGGCACCGACGCCCACACCGACGCCCACGCCGACGCCCGTCACGCCCACGCCCACGGCGGACGTCCCTGCGCCCGCCGCGCCGACCGGCCCGATGCCCAACCTCCCTCTCGATCAGCTCATCCGACAGGGCACGCAGGTGGGTCGCGAGCGCCTCGCGCAGCAGCTCGAGCGCTACCTGGAGCAGAACCCCAACGCCCCCGACCGCGACGCGATCCTCCAGCGCATCGCAGCGCTCCGCGCGCCGCCCGGGAGGCCCGGGAGGCCCGGGAGGCCCTGATCGTCGCGTAGGGGGTCTCGCGCCCCTTCCACCTCGCGCTCGTTTTGACCCTGGACCCTCCGCCGGGGGGTTGGGTTATCCTCCCGCCCCCACCAAAAACCATCGTCCAGGCGCCGTCTGGGGCTCAGGATCAGATCCCCCGACGATCCCTACATGCCTTCTGCGAGGATCACCGCCCGATGAGCACGCACGCCGATCACGAGGAAATTCTCCGCAACGCGCTGCAACTGGTGTCGCAGGACCCGACGAACGACGCGGGTTGGGAAGCCGCCGAGTCGAGCGCTCGCGCGCTGCAGCGCCCCGACGAGGTGATCGAGCGCTACCGCGAGGCCCTGGAGCGCACCGACTCGCCGGGCATCGCCTCGAAGCTGGGCGAGCGGGCGCTGGCCTTCCTCGAGGAGTGGTCGGGCGACACGGCCGCGCGCGTGGTGGTGCTCGACGCGGTGCTGCGCGCCGACGCGAGCGACCAGTGGGCCTTCGAGCGCCTCACGATGCTCTACACCGTCGACGAGCGCTGGGACGACCTGCTCTCCCTCTACGATCGCACCCTCGGGGCCACCCCCGAGGGGGACGTCTCCCGCCGCCGAGCGCTGCTGCTCGAGGCCTCCAACGTCGCCCGTGAATTCGCCGCGCAGCCCGAGCGCGCCGCGCGCTACCTGGAGGCCCTCTTCGCGCTCGACCCGACTGAGCCGCAGACCGCCCGCGCCCTCGAGCGGCTCTACGAGCGCCAGGGCCGCCACCGCGACCTCATCGGGCTCTGGTCCACCCGCATCGCGCACCTCGACCCCGCCGCCGCGAGGGCGCAGCGCGCCCGCATCGCGGCCCTCTACCTCGACGCCCTCCACGACCCCGCCGGGGCGCTGCAGACCGCCACCGCGATGCTCGACGCCGGCGGCGACCGCGCCGACGCCTGGGCGGTGCTCGAGCGCCTCGGCGGCTCCGACGACCCCACCGTCAGCCGCCAGGCCCTGGCGATGCTCCGCACCCAGTACGACCAGGCGGGCCGCGTCGACGACGTGCTGCGGGTGCTGCACCGGGTGCTGGAGGTCTCCTCCCACGACGACGACTCGCCCACGCTGCGCGAGCTCTCCGACCGGCTCCGGGGCCTCGGGCGCGAACCCGAGGCGATGCCCCACCTCGCCCGCCTGCTCGCGCTCTCGCCGCGCTCGGACGAGGCCCTCGACGAGATCACCGCCGCCGCGGGCCGCACCGGCCGCCACGGCGTGCTGGTCGACGCCCTGATCGAGGCCGCTCGCTCCCTCGGCGCGGCCGGCGGAGAGGGCTCGCTCGAGCGCAGGCTGGCGCTGCTGGTGCGCGCGGCCGAGGTGCGCGCCACGGTGCTCGGAGACGCCCCTGGTGCGGTGGCCCTCTACCGCGAGGTGCTCGACGCCCCCGGGGCGCCGGGGCCGGTCGCGCTCGAGAGCGCGCGCCACCTCGAGGCGCTGCTCGCGGACTCCGACGACCGAGGCGCGAGGCTCGACGCCATGGAGCGCCTCGCGGGCCTCGAAGACACCGTCGCCGCGCAGGTCGAGACCTGGGCGCGCGCGGCCGCGCTGGCGCAGTCCATCGGCGCCCACGAGCGCGCGGTGGCGGCCTGGCGGGCGAGGCTGCAGCTCGCGCCCGGCGACGCCGCGTCGCTCGACGCGCTGGCCTCGCTGCTGGAAGACGCCCGGCGCTGGGACGAGCTCGTCGACGTGCTGCGCGCCCGCTCGGCGGCGGCCCCGGACGACGACGCGCGGCGGGGCGACCTCACGGCGGTCGCGAAGATCCAGGCCGACGAGCTGGGCCGCACCGACGACGCGATCGCGACGTGGCGCCAGGTGCGAGAGGCCTTCGGCGAAGACGTCGCCGTGGTCGACGCGCTCTCGCTCCTGCTGGCGCGCGCCGAGCGCTGGTCCGAGCTGCTGGAGCTGCTGGAGCGAGCGAGCGCCACGGAGACCGACCCGGTGCGCCGGGCGATGCTGAAGGCGCGGGCGGGCGACGTGTTCCGGGCGCGGGGCGACTCGCCCGAGGAGACCCTGGCGGCGTACCGGGCGGCGCTCGACGACGCGCCGGGGCAGCTCGACGCCCTCGCCGGGATGCGCGCGATGCTCGACGTCCCCTCCGCGCACGACGCGGCCACCGCGGCGCTCGACCGGGCGTTCCGCCGCACCGGCGACTGGGGGGCCATCGTCGACCTGGCCGAGCACCGGCTCGCCGCGACGGCCGAGGTCCCCGCGCGCCTCGAGGTGCTGCGAGAGTCCGCGGAGATCGCCGAGCAGCGCCAGGGCGACGCGCGCAGGGCGCTCACGCTGCTGGCCCGCGCGCTCCCGCTCTCGGCGGGCGCCGGCGCGGACGGCGAGGAGCTGGAGCGGGAGATCGAGCGCCTCGCGCAGCAGGTCGGCGAGTGGTCCATCGTGGCCGACGCCTACCGCGCGGCGAGCGCGGCGAGCCCGGAGGCCGACTCGCACCGGCTGGCGCTGCGCCTCGGGGAGATCCTGGAGGGCACCCTCGACGACCGCGAGGGCGCCCTCGACGCCTTCGTCCGCGTGGCGCGCGCCGACCGCGCCAACCTCCGCGCCGCGACGGCGACGGTGCGCGTGGGCGCGGCGTGCGGGCGCTGGGACGCCGCGGCCGAGGCCCTGGTCACCACCAGCGGCGCGCTCGGGCGCATCGCCCCCGCCCTCTCCGACGCCTTCGACGACGCGGTGGACGGCGGCGAAGACCCCGCCGCAAGCTGGGCCCTCGCCCTGAGCGCGGCCGATGCGCAGATGCATACGACGGTGCTCCCCGATCCCCTGAAGGCCGCGCTGCTCACCTGGGCGGCCTCGCGGCACCAGCGTGGCCGAGGCGACCTGGACGCGGCGGAGGCCTTCCTCGGTCGGGCGGTGGCGCTCGACAACGGCGACGTCTCGCGGCTGCAGCAGTACGCGGCGCTCCAGCGGCGCAGCCCCGGGCACGCGCTGGTGGAGACCCTGCGCTCGCTCGAGGTGGCGCTCGGCGACGTGCCCGAGTCCGTCGGGGTGCTGCGCGAGGCCGCGGAGGTGGAGCTCGCCACCGGGGGCGACCGGGCCAGCGTGCTCGAGCTGCTCTCCGCCCTGAAGGACCGTAGCGCGGAGCACTGGAAGCGGGGCGACGAGTCCGCGCGGCCGCACGCCACCTGGGCGATGCGCACGCAGGTCGACCTCTACGCCGCGGGCGGCGAGCACCCCGAGGCGGTGGCGGTGCTCATCAAGGCCGCCGAGGAGCTCCCGTTCTCCGTCGCGGAGTCGCGCGCGCTCCGGGCGGCGGCGGCGGAGCGCTCGGCCCGCGACCTCGGCGACACCGCCGGGGCGATCACGCTCTACGAGGCGCTCTACGGCGAGGCCCCCAACGACGCGCACATCATCGCGCGGCTGGCCGACCTCTACGACGCCGCGGCGATGCGCGTCGAGCTGCTCTCGCTGCGCCGGCACGAGCTCTCGCTCACCGACGACGCCTCGCGCCGCATGCAGCTTCGCATGGACATCGCGCGCAACCAGCGGGCGCTGGGCGACGACGACGGCGCGCTCGCCACCTACTCCGAGAACCTCGAGGAGGAGCCGGGCCACCCGGAGACCATCGCGGCGCTCACCGGGCTGCTCGACGTGAAGCGCGCCCGGGAGCTGCACGGCATCCTCGCGGCGCAGGCCGCGGCCCTCGACGCCGCCGGGGTCCCCGGGGCCGACGCGCTCTGGATGTCCGCCGCCAGGGTGGCCGAGCGCGACCTTCACGACGACGTCGCGGCCATCGACGGCTACGGCCGCATCGCGGCGCGCGGCGACGACCCGGTGGCCCTCGACGGGCTCGCCCGGCTGCACCTCGCGCGCAACGAGCCTGCGATCGCGGCCACCTTCCTCGAGCGCCGGCTGGCCCGCGCGACCGGCGACGAGCGGCGCCCGGTGGTGGCGGCGCTCTCCCGGGTCTACGTGGCGAGCGGCGACCCGGAGCGGGCGCGCTCGGTGCTCGAGGCCCAGCTCGCGAGCGGCGGCGACGCGGGCGAGCTGCGCTCCCACCTCGCGGCGCTCTACCGCGAGTCGGGCCGCTGGGAGCCCCTGGCCGCGCTGCTCTCGGAGCCCTCGGACGGGCACACCCCCTCGTCGGCGGAGCTTCGCGAGGCCGCGGAGATCCTCCACCAGCGCCTCGACGCGCCGGAGCGCGCGGTGCCGGTGCTCGAGGCCGCCTCGGCGGCGTCGCCCGACGACCGCGGCCTGCGCATCGCGCTCGCCAACGCCCTGCGGGCCTCCGGCCGGCTCGACGAGGCGAGGGCCATCCTCGACGCGCTGCTCGAGGCCTACGGGCGGCAGCGCCCGCCGGAGCGCGCCCACGCCCACCACCAGCTCGCGCTCATCGCCCGCGCCCGGGGAGACCTCCCGGAGGCGCTCGCCCAGCTCGACCTCGCGTCGAGCATCGACATGGGCCACCCGGGGGTGTTCCGGCTGCTGGGCGAGCTCGCCCGCGAGGCGGGCCAGCTCGACCGGGCGGAGCGTGCCTTCCGCGCGCTGCTGCTCATCGTGCGCCGGCAGACCGCCCCCTCCGACGACCTGCCGCGCCCGGCCGAGGTGCTGCTCGAGCTCTACCGCATCGCCCGCGACCTGGGCCAGCACGACCGCGCCGCCGAGACCCTGGAGACCGCCTTCGAGGTCTCCTCCCGCTCGGACGCCGACGCGCTGCGCTTCGAGCAGGCGCTCCGCTCCATGGGCGAGCACGAGGTGCTCCTCCGGGCGCTGCGCTCCCGTCTGGAGCGGGAGCGCGAGCCCTCCGCCCGCGCCTCGGCCCTGGCCGACACCGCCGCCCTCCTCGACGAGCAGCTCAGCCGCCCCGCCGAGGCCCTCGACGCGCTGCTCGAGGCCCTGGCGCTGCGCCCCCTCGATGCGGGCCTGCATGACGCCGCGGCGCGCGTCGCCCGCGCCACCTCGCAGGTGCCTCGCTACGAGGCCACCCTGCGCTCGGCCCTCGACGTCGCCCGCGCCGGGGCCGACCCCTCCGCGGTGGGCACGCTCTCGCTGCGGCTGGCCTTCGCGCTGGCCCACGACCTCGGCGACCTGACCGGCGCCGTCGCGCTCTACCGCGAGGCCGCGGCGCAGGGCGACGACGAGATCCAGGTGGCGGCGTGGTGGGGCCTCGACCACGCGCTCGACGTGCTCGGCGACACCGCCGGGCGCATCGAGGTGCTGCGCATGCTCACGGCCTCCGAGGGCGACGCCGCCCGCGGATCGGCCTGGAGCCTCGCCGCCCTGCTGCTCGCCTCCCAGGAGCCCGCCGACGTGGAGGAGGGCCTCACCTGGATCGCCTGGGTGCAGGAGCACGCCCCCGACCTGCCCCGCGCGGCGCAGCTCCTCCAGTCGGCGGCCTCGTCGTGGCCGGAGCGCACCTCGGTGCTCGACCTCTACGAGCGCGTGGCCCGCGAGGCCGACGACCGCGCCGCGCTGCTCGACGTGCTGGAGCGCCGCGCCGCCTCCCCCGAGGCCTCGTGGGAGACGCTTCACCTGGCCGTGGAGCTGGCGCTCGACCTGCAGATGGACCCTCGCGCGGAGGCCCTGCTGCGCCGCGCGATCGCGATCGGCGAGGAGCGCGACGAGGCGCGCGAGGCGACCTGGGCGATGGTGGCGCTGGCGCGGCTGCGGGAGACCGCGGGCGACCCGGCGGAGGCCGTGCGCTGGCTGCGCGCGGCGGCGGCGCAGTCCGAGGAGGACGAGGCGATGCACCTGGAGCTGCGCGTGGCGGCGCTGGCGGCCGGTCCGCTCGACGACCTGCGGCTCGCGGCGAGCACCTATGAGGCGTTGCATGCGCGCGACCCGGGCAACCGCGCCGTGTGGGAGCCGCTGCTGACGGTGTACCGCCGGCTCGGGGACGAGGCCCGGCTGGAGGCCCTCATCGAGGAGTCGGTCTCGAACGTCTTCGACCCGGCGGACCGCAAGCACCTTCGGATGGAGCGCGCCCGCATCCTGCTGGCTCGGCCCGGCGGCGAGGAGGCGGCGATGGAGTCGCTGCGGGCGCTGCTCGACGAGGACCCTGACGACACCGCGGCCACCACGCTGCTGGCCGACCTCTACGAGCGCGCGGAGCGCCACGAGGACCTTGCCGAGCTGCTCTTCGCCCGCTTCGACAGCGCCCGCGAGCGCTCGGACGCGGAGGGCACGAGGGTGCTCGGCCTGCGCCTCGCGGGGCTGCTCGCCCCGACGCGGCGCGACCGCGCGGTGGACGTGATGCGCAGCGCGCTGGAGGTGCTGCCCGACGACGCCGAGCTGCTGGCGACGGCGCACGGGCTCATGACGGCGGACGACCCGCCGGAGGAGCGCGCGGCGGTGCTGGAGCGGCTGCTCTCCAAGCGCTCGGGCGCGGAGGCGGCGGCGCTGGCGATGCAACTGGCGCAGCTCCGGGAGCAGACGGGCGACGCGGAGGGCATCGAGCGGGCGCTGGAGGCGGGCTTCGCGGCGACGCCGGGGGACGAGGCGATTCGCGGGCACCTGGAGGCGCGCTACGCGGCGCGCGGGGACCACGCGGCCCTCGCGTCGGTGCGGGAGCGCTACGGGCGGCAGCTCGAGGACGCGGGGCAGCGGGCGGCGGCGCTGCGCGAGGCGGCGGCGATGTACCGCGACGCGCTGGGCGACCCGGCGAGGGCCGCGGCGCTCCTGGGCGACGCGAGGGCGGACGCCCCGGAGGACCTCGGGCTGCTGGCGGAGTACGCGCGCACGCTGACGGCGGCGGGCGACGGCGCGGCGGCGATCGCGGCGGTGGGCGAGGCCCTGGAGCGCGGCGTCGGGGGCGACGCGATGGTGGCTCCGCTGCTGCGGCTGAGGGCCGAGCTGCGCGGCGCGGCGGGCGACGGAGATGGCGCGGTGGAGGACCTGGAGGCGGCCTACCTGAGGGTGGGCGACGTGCTGGCCGGGGAGTTCGCGGCGGCGCTCGACCGCCGGCGGATGCGGGCGCTGGCGGACGGCGACACCGCGGCGGCGAGGACCTCCCTGCTGCGGCTGACGGAGGTGCTGCCGCGCATCGGGCGCGTCGCCGAGGGGACGAGCCTGCTGGCGGAGTGGGTGGCCGGGCAGCCCGACGACCTGGAGGCGCTGCGGCGGCTCGCGGCGCTGCACGCCGAGGCGGGGCGCTGGGACGACGCGGCGGTGGGCTACCACCGTCTGGTGGCGCTCGAGCAGGGCGAGGCGAGGGCCGACGCGGCGGTGCGACTGGCGGACGCGTGCGCGGCGGCGGGCCGACCGACGGACGCGCGCGAGGGGCTGCAGCGGGCCTACGGCGCCGACCTCGGCAACACGGTGCTGCGCGACCGGCTGCGGCAGCTCTACGAGGCCCTCGGGCTCTTCCACGAGGCCGCCAAGCTCTGGACCGACGCGGCCGAGCGGAGCGCCGACGCGAGCGAGCGCTTCGACGGCTTCCGCAAGGCGGGCGAGGTGCTGCTCGACAACGCGGCCGAGCCCGCGCTGGCCATCGAGCCGCTGGAGCGGGCCCACGCGCTGCGCCCCGGCGACCACGACGTGACGGTGCTCCTCGTCGATGCATACACGGCGTCGCAGCGGCTCGAGGACGCCTCCGGGCTCCTCAACACCGCCATCGCCGCGCACAAGAACCGCCGCTCGAAGGAGCTCGCGATGCTCCAGCACCGCATGGGCCGCCTGGCCTACGCGGCGGGCGACCACGCGGTGGAGATGGCGTGGCTCAACGCCGCGCTCGACACCGATCCGCAGAACGGCCAGGTGGCCGCCGAGCTGGCCGACGTCGCGATGGAGCAGGCCAACTTCGACATCGCCCAGAAGGCCCTGCGCGCCATCGCCCTGATGAAGAACCCCGCGCCCATGAGCCGCGCGATGGCCTTCCTCCGCCAGGGCGTCATCGCCCGCAGCCAGGGCGACGCCAAGAAGGCCGTCTTCCTCGCGCGCAAGGCCCTCTCCGAAGACGCCAACCTGGAGGAGGCCCGCGCCTTCCTCCGCGAGATCGGCGCGGAGTAGTCCCTCCCTCCCCCTTACCGCCTCCCGGCGGTCACCTTCCAGAGCAGGTTCTCCGCGGTCACGGCGACGCCCTCCCGGCGCAGCGCCGAGGCCGCGTCGAGCCACTGCCGCGCCACCTCCGCGAGCTCGCCCCCGCTCAGCAGCCGCAGCTCCACCGCGTTCAGCAGCTCCAGCACCCGGTTGGCGTCCACCAGCAGGTGGTGCCGCCTCGGGTCGAAGCCCTGGCTCGCCGCCCTCATCAGCGGGTCCTCCGCGGCCTCGTCGAGCTCGTCCGCCGCGTCCGGGGGCGCCTCTCGCGAGGGCTCGCCCGTGGCCTCGTCCTCCCCTCCCCGCAGCCACTCCACCGAGACCCCGAGGGCCCCCGAGAGGGCGTCCTGGGTGGGCTGCATCAGCCCCCGGATGCGCCCGTTCTCCAGCCGCGAGATGGCCTCCTGCGAGAGCCCGCTGCGCGTGGCCAGGTCAGCCTGCGTCAGCCCCAGCGAGAGGCGCCGCTCCTTCACCCTCGCGCCCTCGATGCCCCCGGACGCCTTCGCCGTCGACGCCTTCACCATGCGCCGACGCTGCATGATCGAGATGCATCACGCAACGGCCGCGCTCCTCGCCCGGGTGCGCGCCCAGGTCCTCAGGGCGTCGATGTCCTCGGCCATGGTCGTCGACAGGGGCACCGTCTCCCTCGCGGCGGCGAGCACGTCCTCCGTGGTCACCTCGCGCTCGGCCGAGAAGGCCGCGTACATCGCCGACACCAGCGCGAGCTCGACCTCCGCGCCGTTGAAGCCGTGGGTCGCGCCCGCCACCGCGCCGAGGTCGAAGCGCCCGGGGTCCCGGTGCCGCTTGGCCAGGTGGATCGCGAAGATCGCCTCGCGCTCCGCCGGGGTCGGCAGGTCGACGAAGAAGATCTCGTCGAAGCGCCCCTTGCGCAGCAGCTCCGGCGGGAGCTCGGCGATGCGGTTGGCCGTGGCCACCACGAAGACCGGGCGCTTGCGCTCCTGCATCCAGGTGAGGAAGGTCGAGAACACCCGCAGCGACGCGCCGCCGTCGGCGTTGCCCGACCCGGTGGTGCCGCCGAAGCCCTTCTCGACCTCGTCGATCCAGAGCACCACCGGCGCGAGGCTCTCGGCCATGGCGAGGGCCTTGCGCATGTTGGCCTCGCTCCCTCCCACGTAGGGGCTGAACACGCTCCCGATGTCGAGGCGCAGCAGCGGCAGCCGCCAGTGCGCCGCGATGGCCTTGGCCGTCAGGCTCTTGCCGCAGCCCTGCACGCCCAGCAGCAGCAGGCCCCTCGGCTGGGGCAGCCCGAAGGCCCTCGCCCGCTCTCCGAAGGCGCTGGTGCGCGAGGCGAGCCACTGCTTCAGCCCGTCGATGCCCCCGACGGTGGAGAGCGACTCGTCGTGCTCGAAGAACTCCAGCACCCCGGTGCGCCGCACCACCTGCTTCTTCTCGTCGAGGATGAGCGGGATGTCGTCGAGGCCGAAGCGCATGTCGCGCACCGCCGCCCGGGAGAAGGCCTGGATGGCCTGCGACTCGGTGAGCCCTCGCGCCGCGTGCACCGCGCGCTCGGGGAAGGTCGGGTCGGCGTCGACGGCCACCCGGCCCACCGAGCGCAGCGACTCGATGAACGAGCGCAGCAGCGCGGCCAGCTCGGCCTCGTCCGGCGGCGGAACCTCGATGACGGTCACGTCGCGCGACAGCTCATCGGGCACCTTCGCCGCGCCCGACACCAGCACCAGGGTCTTGAAGGCCCGGCGGGCGTGGCCCACCACGTCGCGCAGCTTGCGGACGATCACCGGATCGTCGAGGAAGGGGTGCAGGTCGTGCATCACGAAGAGCGCCCGCTCGGGGTGGTTCATGACGTAGTCGAGGGCCTTGTCGGGCGTGCGGGCCATGGTCGCGGGCGTCGCGTCGGGGAGGCCGCGAGGGCTCGCCGCCCGGTCGAAGACGAAGCGCGCGTCGTCGAAGCCGGAGGTGCAGGTCCAGGAGAGCAGCGGGCGGTTGAACTCCGAGGCCAGCGTGCCGAGCATGCGCGACACGCGGTCCTCCTCGTCGGTGACGAGCCAGAGGGCGGGGTAGCGCGCCCGGATGTAGACGCGCAGCTCGTCGCGAAGGTGGTCGAGGGACACGGCCCGATGGTACCGCCTCTGGTGGGCGGGGCTCACCTTGACGGGCGTCGGGGCGTGGCCCATCCATCGGCGCCAAGACCTCCGCCCGATGCTGCCCACCACCCCGGCGCCCTCCCGAGACCGCTGCCTCTGCCCTCGCTGCAAGGACTGGGTGCGGCCCGTGCGCCCCCACTGGAAGTGGCGCGCGGCGGAGGTGACCTTCTGGCTCTCGTGCCCGGTGGCGCTGATGGCGCTCAAGGGCTTCGGGGTCATCGCGATGCCCTTCCTGCTCCTCTTCGCAGGGGGCCTGGCCGGGCCGCTGCGAGGCCTCGCCGGGGAAGAGCCTCGCTGCCCCGTCTGCCGCGTCTACCTCACCGAGGCGCTCAAGCGCCCTTAGGCCCTCGACGCCCCTCGCGCGCTGATCAGGACGCCTGGCGGAAGGCCGTGAGGTCCACGCGCAGCCGGATGGTGTTGGAGACCTTCAGCCGGAGCGGAGGGAAGATCGAGACGTTGTAGTCCGAGAGGCGCACGCTGAACTCCGACTGCACCCGGAGCATGTCCGCGTTGACGCCGAACTGGGCCATGTCGGCGTGCTCCGCGGTCAGCGGCACCAGGCGGACGGTGACGGGCACGGTGACGTCGCGGGTGACGCCGTGGAGCGTGAGGCGCCCGGTGACCCGACCGCTGACGGCCCGGCCGGGGGCGAGCGGCGCGGCGAGCGTCGTCGTGACGAGCTGAAACGAGATGTTCGGGTTGTGCTCGGCGTCGAACCAGTTGGCCCCGCGGAGGTGCTCGTCGCGCATGTCATTGCCCGTGCGCAGCGACGCGGTCGGGATGGACACCGTGCCGGTGAGCCCCCGGCTCGGGTTGGCGAGGTCGACGGAGAGGTTGCCCGAGGTGGCCGTGGAGACCCCGTCGACGGTCTCGATCGGCGCGTCGGAGGTGAAGGCCACCCGGGAGATCCCCGAAGGGCGGAGCTCGAAGCGCTGAACCCCCGTGAGCGGAGCGCGGGCGGGCTGCTGCGCCGGGGGCGGGGGCGGGGCGTTCTGCGCGCTGGCGAGCGGCGCGGCGAGCGAGGCGGCGAGAAGGATCGAGAGGGCCGTGAGGTGCCTGTTCATGGTGCGATGACTCCGTGCGGATGCGTGTGGGTTGCGTGAGGCATGGCGCGCCCTGCGGAGCGCCCTGGTGGAGGGCGACCGGTGTGCGCGCATGCCGCCGTCGTCGGGCCTGCGATCGGCGTGGGCCTTCGCTGGGGTGGCGCGACGGACAGACCCACTGTAGCCGTTGCTGAACCGCGCACCATCCCCCGCGTTGGCAACCTAAGGTTGCTGATCTCGCAACCCTTCCCTGGGCGCGGGTCGCCCGGATCCGCCGCCGCGCGTAGTCTCCGCCTCCATGAGCCCGTGGACGCTCTGTGACCTCCGCCGGACGCTCTCCGGCGCGCTCTCGGTGCTGGCGCTGCTCGCTCCCGCGACGGCCTCGGCCCAGCGGCTGCGGCGCGCCTCGGACGCGGTGCACACCGGCTCCTCCGACCGGGACCGCAGGCGCCACGAGCCCTCCGGCGACTCCCCTCGGGCGCCCTCGTCGTCGTCCGGCGGGGGAAGCTCCCGCTGGCTGCGCCCCCGGTACTTCCTGCCCTACCCCTACGCCTGGGGCTACCAGGGCTACGCCGCGCCGCAGGTCGACCTCCAGCGCAGCCCTCGCAGCGTCGCGGTGGTGGCCAGCCTCGACGGCGGCATCGCCCTGTCGTCCATCGCTCGCGGCGGCGTGGCGCTGCGGGTGCTCGGCGCGGGGCTGGAGTTCGAGCTCCGTTACACCGCCTACGCCGAGCCCACCCGCGAGGGGACGCTCTGGGTCGGCCTCGGCCGCTACCGCGGAGGCGTGGCGCTCGCCGACAGCGCCGAGGCGCGGGTGCGCATCTTCGGGGGCCTGCTCCACTGGATCGACGACGCAGGCAGCGAGTTCGGCGGCGAGGCGGGCATCGGCCTCGACGTCTTCCCGGATGACCCGTGGGTGCTCTCCTTCGACCTCACCGGCGGCGTCCTGGGGAGGTCCGCGCTGGTCAGCCTGCGAGGCACCGTGGGCTACCTCGTGGGGCCGGTGGAGCTGCAGCTCGGGTGGCAGCACGAGTCGGTGATCCCGACGGTGAGCGGCGACGCCGTCGACCTCAGCGGCCCGCTCGCGGGCGTCCGACTGTGGCGGTAGTCGGTTATGCTCCGCCTCCCCCCGCCGTGACCTCCGCCCCCTGCCCCCGCTGCGCGACCGCTCGTCCCTCCGACGACGCCCGCTTCTGCGCGCGCTGCGGCCAGCGCTTCGACGAGTCCGACGCCGGCGACCCGCTGCTGGGCTCGGTGCTCCTCGGCCGCTACCGCGTCACGCTGAAGCTCGGCGAGGGGAGCATGGGGCGCGTCTACCTGGGCGAGCAGCGGGTGGGCGAGGGCGTGCGCCGGGTGGCCATCAAGGTGCTCGCGGCGTCGCGGGGCAACGACGAGTACATCGTCCAGCGGTTTCGCCGGGAGGCCACCACGCTGGCCTCGCTGGAGCACCCCAACATCGTCCGGCTCTTCGACTACGGCGAGGAGGACGGGCGCTTCGTCTCGGTGATGGAGTTCGTCCCGGGAGAGAGCCTCGCGTCGAGGGTGCTGCGCGGGCGCATCGACCCGGAGCTCGCGCTCGACCTGACCGCGCAGATGGCCAGCGCCCTCGAGGCCGCGCACCGGCACGGCGTCGTGCACCGCGACCTGAAGCCCGAGAACGTGCTGCTCTCGCCGCGCGACCCGACGCCGCTCATCAAGGTGGTGGACTTCGGCATCGCCCGGCGGCCGCCCGCGCACGCCAACGAGAAGCCCCTCACCAGCTTCGGCACCGTGCTCGGCACCCCGGCCTTCATGTGCCCGGAGCAGCTTCGGGGAGAGCCCGTCGACGCCCGCGCGGACGTCTACGCCCTCGGGCTGCTCACCTACCTGATGCTGGCCGGCACCCTCCCGTGGCCCGCCCGCACGCTCGCCGAGTGGACCGACGCGCACCTCAACCAGCCCCCCACGCCGCTGCGGCGGCAGCCCGGCTGCGAGGCGCTCTCCCCGGTCATCGAGGCCGCCATCGCGCACTCCCTGGAGAAGGACTCGGCCCGGCGCACGGCGTCGGCGAGGGCCTTCCTCTCGGAGCTTCGCGGGGAGACGGAGCTGGAGCCCCCGGGGAGCGCTCCGGTCGGGGCCATCGCCACGGTGAGCATCGCGACGGTGCCCGCGCCGCCCGGGGCCTACTCGACCTACGTCCCCGTGCGCCCTCGGAGGCGGGTGCTGCCCTGGGCGCTGGGCATCGCGGCGCTGGGGCTCGCCGGGGGCTTCGCGCTGGTGACCCTGGCCCTGCGGGGCAGCGCGGGGGACGGGCCGTCGCTCCCCGACGCGGCCCCGCAGGCCGCGGCGCCGGTGTCCACGACGACGACCCCGGCGCCGGTGGAAGACCCGGTGGCGCGCTCGTCGAGCGAGGCCCAGGCGGCGGCGAGGGCGGCGGTGCAGGAGGGCCTTCGCAAGGTGAGGTCGCACGAGCTCGAGCCGGCCATCGAGGCGCTGTGGAGGGCGAGGCGGCCGTCGGTGCTCCCCGGCGCGGAGGTAGACCCGCTCAGGGACGCGGTGGACGAGCTCGGGGCGGCGGAGATGCGACGACTCATACGGGCGGGGGACTGCGCGAAGGCGCGCGCGCTCAACGCCCGGCTGCAGCGGGCCGGGGCCGCGGGAGGATCGCAGGGCCGACTCGACCGCAGCACGTGTGCTCGGCGCTGACGGGGTCTATGCTGCGCCGTAGCGGCGAATGGTGATGTGCGGCAACCCGAACGACCCTCTGGGAATCCGATGAGCGAGTCCAGTCATAGGAGCAACGGCGCCCTGAGCGCGGCGGAGCGCGACGCGCTGCAGGTGATGTTCGACCGCCTCTCTGGCAGCTACTACGAGGTGCTGGGCGTGGCGCGCGACTGCGACCGGGCCGCGCTGCGCGGGGCCTACTTCGACCAGCTCGAGCGCTTCAGCAGCGAGCGCTTCGAGGGGCGCGACCTCGGCGGCTACGCGCTGCACATCGAGGCCATCGCGAGGGAGATCAACATGGCCTTCGCGGTGCTCGGCGAGCCCGACCGGCGGGCCCGATACGACCGGCGCCTCGCGCTCTCGTCCGACCTCCGCGGGGTCGACGAGGTGGTGCGCGACACCCGCACCCCGATGCCCATGATCCAGCGCACCAACCCCAAGACGCCGCCGCCCATGTACGGCCGCGACGTGCGCACCTCGCCGGTCCAGGGGCGCGACGTGCCCAACCCCCCGCCCGCGATCGCCCGTGACGTGCGCACGCCGATGCCGGTCATGGCGCGCCACGCCCCGGCGGTCTCCCCGGCGGTGCAGTCGCCCCCGCCGCCGCGCTCGGTCGTCCCCCCGACGCCAGACCCGCACCCCTCGTCCGCGCGCCGCCCGTCACAGCCGCCGTCCGCGCGCCGCCCGTCGCAGCCGCCGCCCGCGCGCTCCCCGTCGCTCACGCCGCCCGCGACGGGAAACGGGGCGCTGCCCTCGGGCATGGCGCTCGAGTCCCTCGGCCGGCTCCGCGCGGAGAACCGCTCCCGCGAGGCGCAGCGCAGCATGGAGGACCTCGAGGCCCTCATCGAGAAGGCCGCCCGCAACGACGACCACGGGGAGATCGTCCGGCTGCTGCGCCACGCCATCACCCTCAGGCCCGACGAGGCGAGCTGGCGGTCGCGCCTCACCCGCGCGGAGGAGACCCTGCAGGACTACGAGGTGCAGCGCCTCGCCAACGCCGCGCGCAACGCCGAGAAGGTGCAGCGCTGGGACAGCGCGGGCGAGCTGTGGGCAAAGATCGCCGACCTGCGCCCTGCCGACGCCCAGGCCGCCCTCCACGCCGCTCAGGCGATCTGCGAGGCCGCGCAGGACTTCGCCCGCGCCGCCGAGTACGCCAAGCGCGCCGCGCGCCTCGCGCCCGACATGATCGCCGCGCATATCTGCCTCACCCGCGTGTACTTCAAGGCCGGGCGCACCGCGAGCGCGCGCAGCGCCCTGGAGCAGGCCGCGAAGCTCGATCCCCGCCACGCCGACGTGGTCGCCCTCGGGCAGAAGCTCCGTGGGTGAGTCACGGTCTTTGACCGCCCGGTGCGATCCGCGATACCCCCTCCGACAGTGATGATGCTCCGCGCGTGTTGGCTGATGGTGATGGCGGTGGTCGCGCTGGCGTCGTGCGATCCGACGCCGGTGCCGGTGGCGGCCTCGGGCGCGGCGACCTCCTCGGGAGGCGACGAGGCCGCGAGGCCCAGGCGCGCCGCCAACGACCCTGCCGAGCTGGTGCAGGCCGGGCGAGAGCGCTTCGCCATCGCCTGCGCGGGCTGTCACAGCGCCGACGCCGAGGGCGGCACGCTCGACGGCCGCGACGTCACCGGCGAGCGCCTGGAGGCCGCGCTTCACGCGGGCTCGGATGATGGTGGGTTGATCCCCGCGGTGGCCCCGGCCGACCTGCAGCCCGAGCACCTCCCCGCGCTGCGCGCCTACCTCCGCTCGGTGGGCGCGCTGCGCGTGGAGTGAGCTCCTAGCGTCCCCGCAGCGCGGAGAGCACCTCGCCCGCGGCGCGGAGCCCGGAGAGGGCGCCGCCCTCCATGAAGCCCTGCCACTCGTAGAACGAGCTGGTGTGCTCGCCGGCGAAGAAGAGGTTGCCCACGGGCTTCGCCTCGTTGTCGGCGATGGTGGTGAAGTAGCCGGTGTGGTTCGCCGAGTAGCTCCCGAGGGCGTTGGGGTTGCGCGGCCACGCCTCCATGTGGGCCACGACGTTGCCGCGCGCGTCGCGGCGGGCGGCGGCCGTGGCGCCGGGGAAGAGCCGCTCGTAGTCGGCGAGGAAGAGCGAGGCCTCGGCCTGGGTGCGCGCCGGGTCCATGCGCGCACCGAGCGCCCCGCCGGTGTAGTCGGTGATGACGCCCGCGGTGGAGCTCGCCCGCGAGGGGTTGGTCTCCCAGCAGCTCTGGAGGTTGGCGAGGTCGGAGTAGGCCGCGCCGTTGTTGCCCTGCGCCGCCCACGGCCGCGACGTGAAGCCCACCATCAGCTTGGTGTTGGTGCCGTAGCGAAACTCCTGGATGGACCGCGTCTTCCACGCGGGGAGCGAGAGGCTCGGGTGCAGCTCGACGCCGCGGAGCACCGAGAAGGGAACGGTGATCACGGCGGCGTCGTGGGTGCTCACCACGGTGCGCGAGCCGACGCGGAAGGTGAGCTCGACGAGGCCCGCGGCGGTGCGGGCGATGCGCACCAGGCGGTGACCGAGCGTCGCCGGGCGGCTGAGGGTCGAGTGCAGCCCGCGCACGATGCCCTCGTTGCCGGAGACGACGTGGAAGCGCTCGTCGCTGAAGATGCCGTAGGGCACGAAGCGGCTGCGGCGGTCGGCGTGGATGAAGTTCAGAAAGGCCAGGCAGCTCTGCTCCTCGATGGGGATGCCGTACTCGATGTCGTAGGTCTGATCGATGACCTGACGGAGGAGCGGGCCCGCGCCGCGGGTGTCGAGGTACTCCGCGAGGGACATCCCATCGAGCGCGGCCTCCGCGGGGGTGAACGAGTCCGCCGTGGGCTCGCTGATGGTGCGGAGGTCGTCGTGCATGCGGGGCACGAAGGCCCGGTACTCGTCGACCACCGCGGACTCCGGGTGGAGCGCGCCATCGAAGTGATAGAAGACCTCGCCGGGGAGACCCGCGAGGCTCTCGAGCTCCAGGTTGAACTCCCTCGCCCAGCCCCGCATCGTCTGGTGGGCCGTGTCGATGAGCTCTCCGCCGCGCTCGATCACCTGCCCCGGGAAGCGGTCGGACATCGACCAGATGCGCCCGCCCACCCGGTCGGAGGCTTCATAGAGGGAGACCGAGACGCCCGAGCGCTCGAGCTCTCGCGCGCAGCCGAGGCCCGCGACCCCGGCGCCCACCACGGCGACGCTGCCCCTCGTGGCGCGCACGCTGCCGAAGGCCTGGCCGACGCCCTCTCCCGGCGCGCAGCCCTGCGCCCCGAGCGCCGCCGCCGCGCCCATCGACCCGAGCAGCAGCTCACGCCGCCCGAGGTGCGCTCGCCGGTCGCGGTCGACGGCCGCCTCCACGCCCTCCCTCGTGGGGAGCCCCTCCCGATCACAGAACCTCGCGATGCGGATCGTTCGAACCAGCGAATCCATCAAGCGGCTGCGCGCCATCGTCGTCTTCCTCCTCGTGAGAGCCGTCCCGAGGCGATCATTAACCGCATCGGCCGCGGACTTCGACCCCCACCCTGACGTTCTCCCCTACAGCCCCACCGGGCCCCCCGATACGGCGGCACGCGCCCTGCTCACATCGCCCTCCCATGAGCAGGCTCACCGGCTGGAGACGCGTCGCCAACGCCCTCTGGCGCGCCCCCCACGACCCGCAGATCTACGGCCTCCTGGAGATCGACGCGGCGGCGCTGCTGCGCTTCGAGGAGCAGGCGCGCGCCGCGGGCCACCACGTCACCCCCACGCACATCGTCGGCCGGGCGCTGGGCCATGTGCTGACGGAGGTTCCTGACCTCAACGTGAGGCTTCAGGGGGGCGAGGCGATCGCGCGCTCCAGCGTCGACGTGTTCTTCATCACCGCGGTGCACGGTGGCCACGACCTCTCCGGGGTGAAGGTGGTGGATGTCCCGTCGAAGCCCGCGGTGGCGATCGCGGCGGAGCTCGACCGACGGGCGAGCGAGATGAAGGCCGGGCGCGACGCCGAGTTCGCCAGGAGCAAGCGGCTGATGGACCTTCTGCCGATGCCCCTCCTCCGGGTCGCGGTGCGGCTCACGGCCTTCGCCGCCAACGACCTTCAGCTCGACCTCGCTCCCCTCGGGCTTCACCCCAGCCCCTTCGGCAGCGCCATGATCACCAGCGTCGGGATGTTCGGCATCCCCCAGGGCTTCGCCCCCCTCACCTGGATGTACGACGTCCCGATCCTGGTGCTGGTGGGCGAGATCGGCGAGCGGCCCGTCGCGGTCGAAGGGCGGGTGGAGGTGCGGCGCGTGCTGCCGCTCTCGGTGAGCATCGACCACCGCTACGTCGACGGCTGGCACCTCTCGCACGCCATGCGCGCCTTCCAGGCCTACCTCGCCGCGCCGGAGCGCTTCGAGCCGCCCTTCTCGTAGGCCTCTTTACCCGCAGCGGGCGTAGGCCGCGGCGCACGCCTCGCGGCTCGGGTAGAGCTGCTCGCAGTGGCCCAGGCAGTGGCAGTTGGCGCTCGAGACGCACGCTCGGCCGTCCCAGTAGTAGCCCAGGATGCAGCGGCAGATCGCCGGGTCGAGCACCAGCGAGGCGGGCGCGCAGCCGGTGACGGTGCCGCCCTGCGCCTGGCCGCAGGTGACGCTGGCGTCCGTGGGCGGAGGCGGAGGGCACGCCCCGGTGCAGAGGGGCTGACCCTCGCTGTTGCAGAAGCAGGACACCGGGCTGCCGTCGGGGCAGCGCCCGACCACGCACGAGGTGCCGCGAGCGCACAGGCCGTAGCCAGGCAGGTTGCAGCCCTCGGGCGCATCACCCGGGACATCGGCGCCCGCGTCCACGCCGAGGTCGGTGCTGGGGACATCGGCGCCCAGGTCGGTCGGGACGTCGGCGCCCAGGTCGGTGCCGGGGACGTCCGTGACTGGGGGGGTGGAGGGCGTGTCGGAGCAGCCGGGCGCGACTGCAGCGAGGGTGGCGCAGGCGAGCGCGATGAGGCGGGCGTGAGGGTTCATGGCAGCAAAGGTCTTGAGCAGCCGCCGTGCCCGACGCTGTAGTGAAGGCGTCGTGCGCGCTACGGGTGCACCGATCGCGCTGCCACGAACGGCGTGCGCGACCGTCGTGCCCGGTGGCCTTGACGGGCGGAGCGTGGGTCGCGTAGAACCCGCAGCCTTCCGTCGAGGCAATAGCCGGGTGTCTGACCCTGCAACCTCGAGACAACCTGGAGGATTCGAGTATGTACGCCGTCATCAAGACCGGTGGTAAGCAGTACCGGGTAAGCCCCGGCGACCGGCTCCGTGTGGAGAAGCTGCCGGGCGATCGTGGTAGCGCGATCGCCTTCGATCAGGTGCTCATGGTGGGTGGTGAGACCATCCGCGTGGGCAAGCCCTCCGTCGAGGGCGTCAAGGTCAACGCCGTGATCGTCGCGCAAGACCGCGCGAAGAAGATCATCGTCTTCAAGATGAAGCGCAGGAAGAACTACCGGCGCAAGAACGGCCACCGGCAGCCGTTCACCGAGCTCCACATCACGGGCATCGAGGGCTAAAGCGCCATGGCACACAAAAAGGGTCAGGGGTCTTCTCGTAACGGCCGCACCAGCAACGCCCAGTTCCGCGGGATCAAGGTCTACGCGGGCCAGGACATCCGTGCGGGTGGCATCATCGTCCGCCAGGTGGGCAGCACCGTGCACGCGGGCAACAACGTCGGCACCGGCAAGGACTACACGCTCTTCGCCCTCATCGACGGCGTCGTGAAGTACGAGCGCACCAAGAACGATCGCAAGAAGGTCTCGGTCTACCCGGGCATCTCCAGCGATCAGTCCAAGTCCGCCTCCGTCTGATTCGCCCCTCCTCTCCTCCCGCTCCCTGAAATCCCCAGCAGAACGGCCGCCGCTTCACCGCGGCGGGCTCTTCGCTCGCGCTCGTCCTCGCGGCATTCGTCGCGCTCCGAGAACCCTTCGGCGGCACCCCTGGCTCTGACCCGCCGAGAGGCAGAGCAGAACCTATGGACATCGAAGTGACCTTTCCGGGTGGCAAGCGGGTCGACGCGACGGTGGGTGCGTTCACGCTGCGCACCGACCAGCCTGCGGAGCTCGGCGGAGGGGGCAGCGCCATCGCTCCCTTCGAGGCCTTCCTCGCGTCGCTGGCGACCTGCGCGGGCATCTACGCGCTCGGCTTCTGCCAGGCGCGCAAGCTGCCCACCGAGGGGCTGAAGCTCACGCAGCGCTATGAGGTCGACCCGGAGACCAAGCTCCCCTCGATGATCTCGCTCACGCTGCAGCTCCCCGATGGCTTTCCGGAGATGTACCGGGGCGCCATCGTGCGCGCCGTCGAGGGCTGCAAGGTGAAGCGCACCATCATGGCGCCCCCGAGCTTCGAGGTGGTCGCGCTGCCCCCGAAGGTCGACGCCGCGGTGCTGCCTGGAGCCTGACGAAGGCCGCGAGCACTGGACGCTCGGCCCGCGCGCCGCCTGCCGGTGGCCGGGGCCGCCAACCGGGAGCTGGATGAGCCACCGGGGCGCACGCTCGGGTCAGACCGCGTGGGTGAGCGACCGGAGCGCGAGCCCGATGGACAGCGACGCCGCGTTGGCCGCGAGCGAGGCGAGGACGCAGCGGCGGAGCGGGACCCCGTCGAGCGCGAGCCGGTAGAGCGCGGCCTCGGCCAGCACCGCCCAGGTCTCCGAGAGCGCGAGCGTCCACGCGCCGGGCAGGGGGAGCGCCGAGAGCGCGAACCACAGCAGCGGGTGCGACGCGAGGTTGGCGAAGAGCACCAGGGCCGCGCGCCTCCAGGCGGGGACCTCGGGTCGCCCGGAGGCGCGGAGGAGGGAGACCGCCACCGGGAGCTCGATCAGCAGCGTGAGCGCGAAGGCGCGCAGCCAGAGCAGCACGAAGCCGACCGCGCTCATGGCCTGTGGCCCCGGGAGACCCGCGCGCCGCGACAGGCCAGGAAGGCGACCGCGGCGAGCTCGAAGTACACGTGGAAGGTCGCGAGCGAGAGGTACGCCGCGCGCGCCCGATGCACCGCGGCGAAGGCGGCGAGGAGCACCGCGGCGGAGCACGCGAGGGCGCAGGCGACGCCCGCCGCGCCGAGGTCGCGAGAGAGCGAGCGGGCCGACGCGCGAAACGACACGCTGCCCTCGGCGGAGAGGTCCTCCTGGGGGATCCACGCGAGCCACGCCGCGTAGTGCACCGACTGCAGGAACACGTACGCGAACGCGAGCCGTACCCCGAGGTCGCCCGGGAGCGAGGGAGAGACCGCGTCGGCCGCGGTGAGGATGTGCGCCCCGAGGGCCGACACCGCGCCGTGGCGGAGGCTCCACGCGATGGCGGGGCCCGAGGCGACGGTCGCCAGCGCGCCCGCGATCAGCGCGAGCGGAAGGAGCGCCGCGCGCCTCGCCCGACGGAAGAGCAGCACCCAGGCGACCAGGCCCACCAGGTTGTGCGCGTGGAGCAGGGCCCGCTGCGCCGGGAGCGGGTGCGCGACCGCCGCCGCGCCCGCGAGCGCGGTGACCGCGAGCGCGAGGGCGAGGGCGCCGCGGCGTGGAGCGGACGAGGCGTGGGCCCCGAAGGCCGCGCCGAGGGCGACCCACAGGGCCCCGAGGCCCACCTCCAGCGAGGGCGCGAAGGGGAGGCGGAAGGGGCCCTCGGCGGCGGCCCGCAACGCGAGGAGCGCGGCGGAGAGGGCCACGCACGCGGCGACCCAGGCGCGGGGAGGAGCGCGGCGCACCAGCAGGTAGCGCAGGTCGCTCACCACATGGGGGACGCCGAGGAGCACCGGGGCGAGGACGTACAGCCACGCGGGGGCGAGGAGCGTCGCGCCCGCGGCGACCACGACGCCCGTCGAGGCCTGCAGCGCGACCCGACGATCGCGAGAGCGGAGCACCCAGCGCGCGGGGCCCCACGAGGTCGCGGCGCGCAGGGCGGCTGCCCGGAGCGCGTCGAGCGCGCCGAGCGCGCCGGTCGACCGTGAGGCCATCACGACGGTCGCTCCGGGGCCCTCATACCCGTCAGCGCCGCGAGCGCCGCGAGGTGCACACCGCCGCGAGCGCCAGGGCCCCGAGCGCCAGGGCCGCCCGAGAGCGCGGGCGCGACCGACCCGGCACCGAGCAGGAGCACGAGCTCTCCTGCGACGGCGTCTGCGACGGCCCGGGAGCGCATCGGTTGCAGGCGTAGGTCACCGGCCCGGCGGGCGTCGCGCGCGTGCACTGCGACGCCTGACACGTGCCCGGGAGGCCCGTGGCGCCGCCGTCGACGGCGTTCTGGCAGGCCTGACCGACGGTGCTGCAGGAGTCCGGCGGCGGCACGTCCGCGCGCACGGCCATGGGGGAGAGGCACAGCGCGCCGAGGAGAAGCGGGGTCCAGTGGGCGGTTCGCATGACGCCGACGCTACCACCGCCGGCCGGGCGTCACGCCCGCGAGCGCTCTGGTAGCATCCGAGGCCCCGGAGGACCCCCCACGATGCATTTCCCCACGCGCCTGCTGGCGCTCGCTGCGCTCATCCTAGGCTGCGCGACCGGCAACGGCGCCGCCGAGGGAGACATCGACGAGGACGCCGCCGCCGCCCCGAAGCCGCTCGACGCGACCGAGGCGACCGACGACGCCGGCTCGCTCTTCCCCTTCCTCGACCGCCCCGTCGGCACCGACGTCCACTACGGCTCCGCGATCGACGCCGCCGTCGACGCCACCGCCCCGGCGCGCGACGTCCCGGTGGCGCGCGACGTCCCGGTGGTCGACACCTCGGTGTCCTGCGCTGCGCCGCGCGAGGCCTGCGGCGGCGGCTGCGTCGACGTCAGCCTCAACCCCGCCCACTGCGGCGGGTGCAACCGCGCGTGCGGCGCGGGGGAGACCTGCGTCGCGGGCGCCTGCCAGAGCGCGTGCGCGGCCCCGAGAGCGATGTGCTCGGGGGCCTGCGTCGACCGCAGCACCGACGTCGCCCACTGCGGCGCCTGCGGCCGGATCTGCGTCGCCGGGCAGAGCTGCGTCGCGGGGGTCTGCACCAGCGCGTGCCCCGCGCCGAGGGCGATGTGCGGCAGCGCCTGCGTCGACCGCAGCACCGACGTCGCCCACTGCGGCGCGTGCGGGGTGCGCTGCCTGACCGGGCAGAGCTGCACCGCCGGGGTCTGCACCAGCCCGACGCCCACCTCGGGGGTGGGGCAGCCGTGCTCCCGGGCCAGCCTGTGCGGGGGAGGGCTGCTCTGCCGCCTCGACTGGCCCTCCGGGTACTGCACCGACTACTGCTACAACGACGGCGACTGCGACCCCGGCAGCGTCTGCATCTCCGACGGCTTCGACGACTTCTGCGCCCGCGCGTGCACGGCCAGCTCGCAGTGCCGCGCGGGCTACGGCTGCTACCGCATCTCGGCCACGGGGGGCGCCTGCGCGCCGCTATGAGCACCCCCCGCGGCCCCCTCGTCGACGCCGCGTGGCTCGCGGCGCACCGGCACGATCCGTCGGTGCGGGTCATCGACCTCCGCTGGTATCTCTCGGGGAAGAAGGGCGCCGAGGAGTACGCGCTCGGGCACATCCCGGGCGCCGTCTTCGTCGACCTGCAGAGCGCGCTCACCCCTCCGGTCGGTCCGGGGCGGCACCCCATCCCGAGCCCGGCGCAGTTCGCGCGGGCGATGCGCCGGGCGGGCGTCTCGACGGGCTCCCGGGTGGTCGTCTACGACGACGCGGGAGGCAGCGTCGCCGCGAGGCTGTGGTGGCTGCTCCGTGGCTACGGCCACGCGAAGGTGCACGTGCTCGACGGGGGGTACCCCGGGTGGCTGGCCTCGGGCGGCGCGGCGGAGGCCGACGCTCCGGCGGTGCCCGTCGGAGACTTCGCCGTGCGCCGAAACACCCTCCCGGTGGTCGATTGCCACGCCGTCGACAGCGCGCGAGAGGAGCCTCGGATCGTGCTGCTCGACGCGAGGGCGCCGGAGCGGTTTCGCGGAGAGCTTGAGCCCGTCGACGCGAGGCCCGGGCACATCCCCGGGGCGCTCAACGCGCCGTGGGCAGACAACCTGGACGGCGGGCGCTTCGCCGCCCCGGAGGCGCTGCGGGCGCGGTATCGCAAGCTGGGCGTGCGCGATGGCGCGACGGTGATCTGCTACTGCGGCTCGGGGGTGACGGCCTGCCACGACGTGCTGGCGCTGGAGCTCGCGGGCTTCGACGGGCTCGACGTGCGGGTGTACGAGGGGAGCTGGAGCGACTGGGCGCGCGACCCCGATCGGCCCGCGGCGCTGGGCGGGTAACAGGGTCAGACGACCGGGCGGCTGATGGCCTTGATGCGGGCGGGCAGGAGCTTGAGCGCGGCGGGCAGGCCCGCGAGCTTGTTGGAGAAGCCCGCGGTGAGGAAGCGCAGCAGGCCGCGGGCGAGCGTCACCAGCGACTCGTCGTGGGGAAACCACCAGAACTCGGAGCCCTTGTTCCAGTCGAGGAGGATGAAGCGGGGCTTGACCATCTCGAAGAGGGCGCGGTGCGAGTTGGTTGTGCCGTGGCCGCTCGAGCGACGCCCGCTCCACGGCGCGTTGGTGATCACCGGCGTGAAGGAGGTGTTGTTGACCGTGACCGTGCCCACGTCGAGCCTCTTCGCGACGCGCTCTCCGCGCTGGAGGTCGCGCGTCCACACGCTCGCCGAGAGGCCGTACTCGCCCTCGTTGGCGCGGCGCACGGCCTCCGCCTCGTCGTCGACGGTGGTGACCGTGAAGGCCGGCCCGAAGGTCTCCTCGCGCACGATGGAGAGCGCGTCGCCCGGCTGCTTGAAGGCCGCGGGCGCGTACCAGTTGCCCGCGTCGCCCTGCTTGCCTCCGGGCGCGAGCGCCTCGACGCCGGCGCCCTTCGCCTCGTCGACCTGCGCGGCCACGCGGTCGAGCTGACGCGCGCTGATGAGCGGAGGGACGTCGAAGAACTCTCCCGCGTCGGGCCCGGACTTCACCTGCGCCAGCCTCGCCCGCACCCGCTTCTCGAACTCCGCCGCCGCGCCCTTCACCACGTACACGCGCGACACCGCGGCGCAGTTCTGACCGCCGTTGGCGAGGGCGCCCCAGACCACTCCCGCGCTCGCGCGGTCGAGGTCGGCGTCGTCGAGCACGATCGCGGCGTTCTTGCCGCCGAGCTCGAGCGACACCGGGATGAGCCGCTCGGCGGTGCGCTTCGCGATCGAGCGCCCGGTGGCCGCGCTGCCGGTGAAGGACACCCCGTCGATGCGAGCGTCGATGACCGCCTCGCCCTGCGCGGCGTCGCCCTGCACCAGCGCCACGAGGCCCGCCGGCAGGTCCGGCGCGAAGATCTCATGGACCATCTTCCCGGTGAGCGGCGCGAACTCGCTGGGCTTCCAGAGCACCGCGTTGCCCGCGAGCAGCGCCGGGACGAGGGCGCGCAGCGGGATGGAGGAGGGGTAGTTCCAGGGCGTGACGAGGGCGATGAGCCCGAGGGGCTCGTAGTCGACGAAGCCCTTCTTCTTGGGGAAGTTCAGCGGGTCGAGCGCGACCTTCTCCCGGGCGAGGAAGCCCGGCGCGGCCTTGCACCAGTAGTCGAAGAGGTTGAGGCTCGGGAGCACCTCGCTGGTGAGGGCCTCGGCCTCGGACTTCCCTCCCTCCTTCATCAGCAGTTGGGCGAGCTCCAGGCCCCGATCGGCCCAGCGGTTGCGGATGTTCTTCATCCGCTGCACCCGCTCGGCGACGGGGAGCGCCGCCCACTCGGACTGCGCCTCGCGGGCCCGGTCGGCGAGCGCCGCGACCTCGGAGACGGGCGTCTTCGCCACCTCGGCGAGCACGGACCCGTCGCGGGGAGAGCGCACGGTGATCACGTCGGACCTCGAATCATCGGCGGGAGCAGCGGACATGCGGACCTCGGTCGGCGATGGAATGGGAGTGGATCGAGCGGCTGAGGGCGCGCTTTCTACCATCGAATCCGAAGGCTCTTCGCGACGTGATCAGAAGAGCACGGAAAATGCTCGGCCCCCGTGGAACCATGTAGCCTCGGTCGGGCTCATGACGAACGGTGGGGATCGCGCAAGGCACTCGTACCTGGCTCCGCAGGCGCGGGTTTGTATCATCGGCGGCGGCGCGGGCGGGCTGAGCGCTGCCACGTACCTGAAAGACCGCGGGTACCAACGGGTGACGGTGCTCGAACGGGCGCCGCGGGTGGGCGGGCTGTGCGAGTCGTTCACCTACGACCGCCTGGGCTTCGACCTCGGGGGCAACTACGTCATGCCGGGCTTCGACCACGTCCGCGCGCTGGCGAGGCGCGTCGACGCCGCCCTGGTGGGCTCGCCCTCCCGCATCGTCTGGGACCACACCATGAACGGCGGCCGCGGTGGCTTCCGCTCGGTGCTGCAGACGGTGCTGCAGGGCACCACGCCGTGGGCCTTCGCCGAGGCCTGCGTCCGCTACCGGCTGCTGCTGCTGCGCTACCGCGACCTCGTCGACTCGCCCGGCCTCCGCGACATCCACGAGTACCCGGTGCTCTGTCAGCCCTTCGCGCGCTTCCTCGCGAGCGAGGGCCTCGACCCGCTGCGCCGCCTCTTCGCGATCCCGCTGTCGATCATGGGCTACGGCAGCCCCGGGCGGCGCGGACAGCCCCCGGAGGACGCCGAGTACCTCGACCGCCTGCCGACCATCTACGCGCTGAAGTACGTCGACGCGTCGACCTTCCAGACGCTGCTCGCCGTGGGGATGGGGCTGTCCAACGAGTGGCCCCGGCGCTTCGCTGACGGCTACGAGCGCCTCTGGGAGCGGCTCTCGTGGACGCTCGACGTGCGGCGCGGGGTGAACGTCGAGGCGGTGCGCCGCGACGGCGGGGTGAGGGTCGAGTACACGCGCTCGGGCTCGCCGGGCGTCGTGCGCGAGGACTACGACGCGCTCATCCTCGCGTGCCCTCCGCCGGCGACGCTGGGCTTCCTCGACGCCTCGGCGGAGGAGCGCGACCTCTACGGCGCCTTCCAGTACAACGAGTACTGCGTGACCACGGCGGTCACCGAGGGGATGCGCGACCACATCGTCGACGTGCTGCCGCTCACGGACTTCGGTCGCCCGTGGGCCATGGTGAAGCAGTGGCCGGGGAGCGACCTCTGCGTCTACTACTCGCCGGTGAGCCCGGAGGTCTCCGACGAGGAGGTCGTCGCGAACATCCGCGAGGACGCCGCGCGCGTCGGGGGGCGCGTCACGAAGGTCCACTCGCAGCGGCGCTGGAAGTACTTCCCGCACGTCACGTCCGAGCGCATGGGCGCCGGCTTCTACCGACGCCTCGAGGCCCTCCAGGGCGACAACCGCACCTTCACCTTCGGCAACTCGATGGACTTCGAACTGGCCGAGAAATCGGCGGCATACTCAAAGGCGCGCGTGGAGGACTTCTTCCCGGCGCTGCTCGCGGGGGTCGTATGAGCGGCGGGTTCGCGCGCGGCTTCGAGAACGTGAAGGCCGAGACGCCCCCCTGCGAGCTGCCCGTGACGGGCTCGCTGCCCGACTGGCTCCACGGGGCGCTGCTGCGCACCGGCCCCGGGGTGTTCTCGCTGGCCTCCGAGTCGTACCGCCACTGGTTCGACGGCCTCGCGATGCTGCACCGCTTCGGCTTCCGCGCCGGCCGCCCGGGGAGCATCGGGTACACCAGCCGCTTCCTCCGATCGCCCGACCACGAGCGCGCGACCGCCACCGGGCGCGTCTCCTACGACGGCTTCGCGACGGTGCCTCGCCGCGGGCCCATCGACCGGCTCCGCACGCTCATCGACCCCGCGCGCCAGTTCGGGCGCAACGGGATGGTGAACGTCCAGCGCCTCGGCCCGCGCAGCTACATCGCGATGACCGAGAACCCGCTCGCCATGGAGTTCGACCCCGACGACCTCTCCACCCTCGGCCCCTTCGACTACCAGGACTCCTGGTCGGGCGCGATGGACATGATCACCACGGCGCACGCGCAGGCCGACCTCTCCCGCCGCGCGCTCTACAACTTCGTCGCGCGGCTCGACCCGCTCAACCCGCGCTACATCGTCAACCGCATCGACGAGGGCAGCCGCGGGCGCGTCGTGGTCGGCGAGGTCCCCACCGACGCGATCGCGTACATGCACGGCTTCGGGATGACCGAGCGCTACATCATCCTGGTGGAGTACCCGCTGGTCACCACCCCCGCGGCGCTCTTCCTCATGCCCCTCACGGGCCGCACCTACATCGAGAACTACGCCTGGAAGCCCGAGCGCGGCGCCCGCTTCCGGGTGATCGACAAGCGCGACGGCTCGAACGTGGGCGCCTGGGAGACCGACGCGTTCTTCGCCTTCCACCACGTCAACGCGAGGGAGGTCGGCGACGAGCTGCACCTCGACCTCTCCGTCTACGCCGACGGCGTCGACATCCTCGGCCAGTTCTACCTCGACCGGCTGCGCTCCCCCTCCGGCGGGACCATCGCATGGTCGGGCCTGGAGCGCTTCCGCCTCCCGCTCCGCGGCGACCGCCCGGTGCGCCGGGAGCGCATCTGCGACGCGATGTTCGAGATGCCCCAGATCAACAGCGCGCGGTGCAGCGCCGGGGCGTACCGCCACGCGTACGGCGTCAGCTACACGGCGCCCGGCCGCTTCGTCGACGCGCTGGTGAAGATCGACGTCGAGCGCGGCGACTCGCGCTCCTGGCACGAGGACGGCTGCCACCCCGGAGAGCCCGTGTTCGTGCCGAGACCCGGCGGCGCCGACGAGGACGACGGGGTCAACCTCTCGGTGGTCTTCGACTCCCGCGCCGGAGCGTCCTTCCTGCTGGTGCTCGACTCCGCGAGCTTCACCGAGCGGGCGCGGGTCGCGCTGCCGCACGCCATCCCCTTCATGCTGCACGGGCAATTCGACCCCGGGGGTGCCGCGTGAGCGGGCCTCGCATCTGCGTGCTGGGCGCCGGCCCCGGCGGGCTCTCCGCGGCATGGTACCTCGCGAAACACGGCTACTCCCGGGTGACCGTGCTCGAGTCGAGCGACCGCGTCGGCGGCAAGTGCCACACGGTCACCCACGAGGGCCGCGCGTACGACCTCGGAGCGACCAGCATCACGCTCGCGTACACCCGCACGCTGGAGATCGCGGCGGAGGTCGGGGCCGCGACGCACCCGCAGCCCAAGAGGCTGGGCGTGCGCTGGGACGAGCAGCCGCCCGCCGTGGGCCCGCTGCTCGACTCGATGCTGAAGCGCTACCCCTTCACCGAGCTGACGGCCTCGTCGGTGCGCTACCTCGCGCAGCTCGCGCGCTACCAGCGGGCGCTCGGCGGCGACGGATTCGGAGGCGTCGCGGCGCACCCCGAGCTGATGATGCCCTTCGCGGCGTGGGCGCGGAAGCACCGCATGGAGCCGCTGGTGGAGATGTTCCAGCTCACGCTGACGGACATGGGCTACGGGCGGCTCGACGAGCTGCCCGCCGCGTACGTGATCAAGTACATGAACCTCCTCAACGTCGCGACCATGGGCGTGTACCTCGCCGACGCCGACTACGGCTGGCCGCGGCGCTTCTGGGACGGCTGGGAGCGCATGTGGACCCGCGTCGCGTGGCGCCTCGACGTCCGGTGCGGCGCCCGCGTCACCCGCATCACCCGCGACGCCGGGCTGGCGCGCGTCGCGTGGACCGACGCCCAGGGCGAGGCCCGCGAGGAGACCTTCGACCGGCTCATCGTGGCCTGCCCCCTCGACGCCACCGCTGCGTTCATGGACCTCCGCGACGACGAGCACCAGCTCGCGGAGGCGGTCCGCTACGACAATTACTGGGTCACCATCGCCCGCACGCGCGGCATCCCGATGAACACCCTCAACACCCTGCGCGGCTTGAGGCGCGCCCACTGCGGCGAGCTGCGCCACCCGTGGCCCGACTCCGACCACTCGATCTTCTACGCGCCCGACGCGGGCGACGCCGACGGCGCGGCGGTGCTCGCCAACCTCCGCGAGGACGTGGCCGACCTCTTCCCCGCGGCCGTGGTCGAAGACCCCACGCAGCAGATCTGCTGGCGCTACTTCCCGCACGTCTCCCCCGAGGCCTTCGCCGCGGGCTTCTACGACCGGCTCGAGGCCCGCCAGGGCCGCGACGGCACCTACGTCGCCGGGGCGCTCCCTGCCTTCGAGACGGTGGAGCACGTCGTCTCGTACTCGCGCGGCCTCGTCGGGCGCTTCTTCCCGCGCGTCGGTCGGGCGCCGTGAGCCACCGGGGCGCGGGCGACGACGGCGCGGCCCTCGAGGTGGAGGGCTACCGCACGCTCGACGTGATCCACCGCGGCCGGGGGCGCACCGTGGCGCGCGCGCGTCGGCTCTCCGACGACCGACCGGTGGTGCTCAAGGTGCTGGTCGATGACTACCCCCGGCTCTCGGACCTCGCGCGGCTGCGAGCGGAGTTCGACCTGCTCCGCCACGCGGCCGGGGAGGGGATCGTCGCGGCCTACGAGCTGAAGAAGCGCGGCCACGGGCTCGCGCTGGTGCTGGAGGACATCGGCGGGGAGTCGCTCGGCGCCGCGATCGGGCGGGGCATGGGGCTCGACCGCTTCTTCGAGGTGGCGACCGCGACGGCGCGTGCGCTCGGCGTGCTGCACGCGCGGGGCGTGGTGCACCGCGACGTCAACCCGTCCAACGTGCTGTACAACGCGCGCACCGGCGAGCTGCGGCTGATCGACCTCGACCTCTCCTCCCGCCTCGCGCGAGAGGACGAGCAGGTGGTGAGCCCCGACCGCCTCGCCGGAACCCTCGCGTACATCTCCCCGGAGCAGACCGGGCGGATGAACCGCGGCGTCGACCTGCGCAGCGACCTCTACTCCCTCGGCGTCACCTTCTACGAGCTGCTCACCGGCGAGCTGCCCTTCGTCACCGTCGACCCGATGGAGCTGGTGCACTGCCACATCGCCCACGTGGCCCCGCGGGTGCGAGCCGCCCGGGCCGACGCGCCGGAGTGCCTCTCCGCGGTCGTCGCGAGGCTGCTCGCGAAGGTGCCCGAGGAGCGCTACCGCGGGACCGCCGGGCTCGTCGCCGACCTGGAGGAGTGCCGCCGCCGGTACGCCGAGGGCGAGGCGACGCCCTTCGTCACGGGGCTCCACGACCGGTCCGATCGGTTCCAGATCCCGGAGCGGCTGTACGGCCGGGAGGCCGAGCTGGGCGTCGCGCTCTCGGCCTTCGACCGCGCCGCCGCGGGGACCACCCAGGTGCTGCTGATCGAGGGGTATGCGGGCATCGGCAAGTCGTCGCTGGTGAACGAGATCCACAAGCCCGTGGCGGCGCGACGCGGCTATTTCGTCTCCGGCAAGTTCGACCAGCTCGAGCGGGGCGTGCCTTTCGCGGCCGTGCTGGGCGCGCTGAGCGAGCTGGTGCGGCAGGTGCTCACCGAGAGCGACGAACAGCTCGCCGCGTGGCACGAGCGCCTGCGGGAGGGCCTCGGCGCGACGGCCCGGGTGCTGGTCGACGTGATCCCCGAGCTCGCGCTCATCGTGCGCGACGCCGCCCCGGTGCCCGAGCTCCCGCCCGGCGCCGCGCAGATCCGATTCCACGCCGCGTTTCAGAACCTCGTCTCGGTGTTCGCGACGACGGAGCACCCGCTGGTGCTCTTCCTCGACGACCTCCAGTGGGCCGACGCCGCCTCGCTCGAGCTCATCGACCGCCTCGCGCTGCGGAGCGAGGCGCGCGGGCTCCTCCTGCTCTGCGCCTTCCGCGACGAGGCCGTCGGCCCGAGCCACCCCTTCGCGGCGCTGCGCGACCGGCTCGCGGCGCTGCCGTCGTGCACCACCCTCGCGCTCGGCCCGCTGCCTCTCGCTGAGCTGGTGCGGATGCTCGAGGACGCGCTGCCCGACCGCCTCGGCGACGCCGCCGCGCTGGCCGCCCTCGTCCACGAGAAGACCGGAGGCAACCCCTTCTTCGTCAGCGCCTTCCTGCGAGCGCTCCACGAGGACGGCCACGTCACCTTCGACCGCGCCCGCGAGGCATGGACCTGGGACATCGCGGGCATCCGCGCGGCGGGCATCACGGACAACGTCGTCGAGCTCACCGCGGCCCGGCTGCGCTCGCTCCCCGATGGGGCCCGCGGCGTGGTCGAGCTCGCCTCGTGCATCGGCGCTGAGTTCGAGCTCGCCCCCCTGGCGCTCGCCCGCGGCGCGCCCGTGGCCCGCACCATCGCCGACCTCTGGGGCGCCCTCGAGGCGGGCGTGGTGGTGCCCATCGGGTCTGGCTATCGCGAGGTGATGGGCGCCCTCGATGGCGACCTCCCGCAGGCCGAGGAGCCCGCGGGGAGGGCCCGCTTCCGCTTCCTCCACGACCGGGTGCAGCAGGCCGCGTACTCGCTGCTCCCGGCCCCCGAGCGCCCCGCGGCGCACCTGCGCATCGGGCGCATCCTCCTGGGCGCCGCCCGCGCTGCGGGGGAGGAGCCCGGCTTCGACGTCGCCGACCAGCTGGGCCGCGGCCGCGGGCTCATCACGTCGCCCGTCGAGCGGCGGGAGCTCGCCTCCATCGACCTCCGTTGCGCCCGACGCGCCAAGGCCAGCACGGCCTTCGGTCCGGCCTCCGCCTACGCGAGCGCGGGCGTCGAGCTGCTCGGCGACGCCCCCTCGCTGGCCGACCGCGAGCTGTGGTTCGCGCTGCACGTCGAGGCCGCGGAGTGCGCCTACCTCGCGGGCAGCTACGCGCAGATGGACGCCCTCGTCGCGGCGGCGCTCGCCCGCAGGCCCGACGTGCTCGTCGAGGTCGAGCTCCGGGAGATCGAGATCAAGGCAAGCATGGCGCGCAACCAGATGCGGCGCGCGGTGGACATCGCCATCGCGGCGCTGCCGCTGGTGGGCGTGCACATCGCGGCGCGGGGCATGAAGGCGCAGACCGCCGTCGCCCTCGTGCACGCGCGCGTGCTCGTGGGGCGTCGCACCCCCGCCGACCTCGCGCGGCTGCCGGAGATGACCGACCCGGCGCAGCTCGCCGCGATGCGCCTGCTCACCGCGGCGGCGCAGCCGGCCTACTACGCCGCGCCGGACGCGCTGCCGGTGCTCCTCCTGCGCATGGTGGCGCTGGTGATGCGAGGCGGAAACTCGCCGCTGTCGCCCTACGCCTGGGTCGCCTACGGCCACATCCAGAACCTCGTCTTCGGCGACGCCCGCAGCGCGCTGGCCTTCGGGCGGCTGGGGCTCGACCTGCTCGCCCGCTACCGCGTGGCGCAGTACCAGTCGAAGATCGAGTTCCTGTTCGCGGCCTTCGTGATGCATTGGACGACGCACTGGCGCGACACGCTGGAGCCGCTGCGCGCCGCGTACCGCATCGGGGTCGACACGGGCGACACCGAGTACGCCGCGACCTCCATCCACATCTACTGCTACCACCTGTTCTGCGTCGGGGCCGAGCTCGACACGGTGGAGGCCGAGCAGGCCCGCTACGCCGGCGCCATCCGGCAGACGCAGCAGGCCCGCACCGTGAAGAACGCCAGCCTCCGCCGGCAGGTGGTGCGCAACCTCCGCGGCCGCGCCGGGGAGGCCGGGGCCTCCGCCGCCCCGTGGCTGCTCGACAGCGACAGCTACGACGAGGCCGGCTCGCTCGCGCAGCTGCGGTCGAGCCACGACCGCACCGGGCTCTGCCAGTACCACCTCTTCAAGGCCCTGCTGTGCTTCCTCTTCGAGCGCCGCGACGACGCGCTCTCGCACATCGAGGCCGCCGACGGGTGCCGCGACGGGCTCGTCGGGCTCGTGCTGCTCCCGGTGTTCCGCTTCTACCAGGCGCTGGTGCTGCTCGACGCGTGCGACGGTCCGGCGAGGGCCCGTCACCTGCGCGTCGCCGGGAGCGCCCGCGCCGCGCTCGACGGCTGGTCGCGCTTCGCCCCGATGAACCACCTCCACCGGGTGCTCCTCGTCGACGCCGAGCGGGCGCGCGTCGAGGGGCGCGCCACGGACGCGATGGCCCTCTACGACCAGGCGATCGAGGCCGCGAGGAAGGGAGAGTTCCTCCACGAGGAGGCGCTCGCGGCGGAGCTCGCCGGGCGCTTCCACGCGGGCGGGGGCAGGGCCCGCATCGCCCGCGGCTACCTGCTCGACGCGCGGCACGCATACTCGCGCTGGGGCGCCGGCGCGAAGGTGGCGCAGCTCGACGCGCGCTGGCCCGAGCTCCTCGCCGCGGCGCCCGCGAGGGGGGCGAGCGCGGAGCCCGAGCGCGCCACGCGGACGTCCGGGGCGGGCGAAGCGGGCGAAGCGGGCGAAGCCAGGAGCCTCGACCTGTCGACGGTGATGAAGGGCACGCAGGCCATCTCCAGCGAGATCGTGCTCGACCGCCTGCTCGATCGGCTGATGTCGATCGTGATGGAGAACGCGGGGGCCCGCCGCGGCGTGCTGCTGCTGGACGACGCCGGGCGGCTCTCGGTCGTGGCCGCGGGCGCCATCGTCGAGGGCGGCGGCTACCGCGCGGTGGGCACCGACGACGAGCGCGGCCGCGGGATGGCGATGTCCATCGCGCGATACGTCGAGCGCACGCTGGAGCCCGTGGTGCTCGACGACGCGGCCGGGCACGCGCGCTTCGCCAGCGACCCGTGGCTGCGCGAGCGCAGGCCGCGGTCGGTGCTCTGCGCTCCGCTGGTGGCGCAGGGGCGCGTGATCGGCGTGGTGTACCTGGAGAACGACCTCGCCCCGGGCGCCTTCACCCCGGCGCGCGTCGAGGTGGCGCGCGTGCTCGCGGCGCAGGCTGCGATCTCCATCGACAACGCGAGGCTCTACGCGCAGCAGAAGGAGGCGCTGGAGGCGCAGACGCGGCTCTCCGAGGCGGCGCTGCGCTTCGTCCCGAGGGAGTTCCTCCAGAGCCTCAACCGGCAGAGCCTGGTGGACGTCGCGCTGGGCGAGAACGTGCGCAAGGAGATGAGCGTGCTCTTCTCGGACATCCGCGGGTTCACCACGCTGGTGGAGGGGATGTCCCCGGGGGAGCACATCGGGTTCATCAACACGTACCTGAGCCACATGGAGCCCGCGATCCTGGCGCAGGGAGGCTTCGTCGACAGCTACATCGGCGACGCGATCATGGCGCTCTTCGAGGGCGACGCCGACCGCGCGCTCTCCGCGGGCGTCGGCATGGGCCGCGGCCTCGCGGCGCTCAACGCGAGCCGCGCCCGCGAGGGGCTCGCGCCGATTCGCATGGGCATCGGCGTCAACACGGGGCCGCTCACCCTCGGCACCATCGGCGGTCCGATGCGGCTGAAGTGCGGGGTCATCGGCGACTCGGTCAACCTCGCGGCCCGCGTCGAGAGCCTGACCAAGACCTACGGAGCGACGCTCCTGGCGACGCACCACACGGTCGACCGGCTGCGCGACCCGGGCACGTTCTCACTCCGGGTCGTCGACCGCGTGGCGGTGAAGGGCAAGACCGAGCCGGTGACGCTCTACGAGGTGCTCGACGCCGAGGACGCCGCCGCCCGCGACGCCAAGCTCTCCACGCTGTCTCGCTTCTCCGAGGCCTCGGAGCGCTACCACGGCCGCGCCTTCGGCGACGCGGCGCGGCTCTTCGAGGAGTGCCTCACGGCGCACCCGGCTGACCTCGCGGCGAGGAGCTACCTCGATCGTGCGAGGCGCTACGCGGAGGTCGGCGTGCCCGAAGGCTGGGACGGCGTCGAGGTGCTCACGCACAAGTGAGAAGGGGCGGGTCGTCGCCTACCGCGCCCGCACCTTCACCGTGCGCCCCACGGCGTCGAGCATCCCTCGCAGCTCGTCGTAGTCCGGGTGCTTCATCCGGATCCACGCGTTGGCCATGTAGCCCGCCTCCACCGGCTGCGTCGGGGTGCCCGGCGCCGGGAGGTGCATGTCGATGATGGCCCAGCCGAAGCGCCGCTGGATCTCCTCGACCCCGTCGTACCCGACGATGTGCCCGTCGCACTCGGGGCGCAGCGCGATGATGCCCGCGGAGTAGCGCCGCGACAGCCGCTGGCTCGGGCGCCCGTACACCACGGCCATCGCCCACTCCTTGTAGATGTCGATGTCGTTGGCGGCGCCGTAGAGGTCCCAGGTGCGCACGCCCGGCGGGCGGCACCCGATCTCGCTGAACTTCAGCCCCTTCGGGCCGAAGAACCACTCCATGTGCGTCGCCGAGGTCTCCAGGCCGAGGGCGGTCACCACCTTCTGCCCCATCACCTTCAGCTCGTCGTAGCCCGGCGCGTCGACGCGGTTGGTGGTGATGAACTGCGGGGAGATCCAGCGGGTGCGCATCGCCTCCAGCACGTTGGGGTAGTAGTGCGTGACGAAGTCGTGCACCACGCGGCCGCCGATGGTGAGCGTGTCGTAGAAGCCCTCGTGGCCTTCGATGAACTCCTCGATCGCCACGCTCCGCCCGCTGCCCACGCCGAAGGAGGCGAGCGCCTGGGCCAGCTCGTGGTCGTCCTCGACGCGCACCGTGCCCGAAGCCCCCGCGGCGTCGCGAGGCTTCACCACCAGCGGATAGCCCACGCGCGCCGCGAAGGCCCGCAGCTCGTTGGCGTCGGACGAGCCGATGGACTGCGCGCACGCCACCCCCGCCTCGCGCAGCGCGTCCTTCATCGCCGGCTTGTCACGGCAGAGGAAGGTGGTCTCCACGCTGGTGCCCGGGATGCCGCAGCGCTCCCGCACCCGGGCCGCGGCCATCACGTGCGACTCCACCACGGCCTCGAGCCGGTCGACCTTCACCCTCCCCTGGATCCAGCGCACCGCGCGCTCGACCTGGGCCTCGTCGGTGACGTTGCCGATCTGCTCGTAGTGGGTGAGCCAGTGCCGCAGCTCCGGGTCGAGCGACTCCTTCGGCCGCTCTCCGATGCCCGTCACCCGCGCCCCGACGGCGTGGAGGGCTCGGACGAATTCACGCTGGTTCGCAGGGAAGCACGGCTCGAGAAACACCACGTCGAGGGTCATGTTCGCGGAGGCTACCAGAGCCCGCGCGGCGGCGACGCCCCAGCTGATATGGTCCGCGCATGAAGGTACTTTTCGTCTCCTCGGAGGTCGCGCCCTTCGCCAAGACCGGCGGCCTCGGGGACGTCTCCGCCGCGCTCCCCAGGCAGCTCCACGCCCTCGGCCACGACGTGCGCGTGGTGGTCCCCATGTATGCGCGGGTCCACGACCAGGGGCGCACCTTCACCGAGGTCATCCCGGAGATGGTGTTCTCCCTCGGCGAGCTCACGGTGCGCGTCGGCATCTTCGCCGCGACGCTCCCCGGAGCTGAGGTGCCCGTGTACTTCGTGCGCTGCCCCTCGCTCTACGACCGGCCCAACATCTACGACTCCGGCGGCGACGAGCACCTGCGCTTCGCCGTGCTCAACCAGGCCGCGCTGCGGCTCTGTCAGCTCCTGCGCTTCGGCCCGGACATCATCCACGTCAACGACTGGCAGACCTGCCTCATCCCGCTGCTGCTCCGCACCCTCTTCGCGTGGGACCAGCTCTTCGCCCGCACCCGCACGGTGCTCACCATCCACAACCTCTCCCACCAGGGCACCTTCGACGCGGGCCGCCTCGCCTCCGCGGGCCTCGCCCAGGTCGCCGACCGGCTCCATCAAGACCACCTCCGCGAGGGGCGCTTCAGCTTCCTCCTCACGGGCATCCTCTACGCCAACGCCATCACCACGGTGAGCCCCACCTACGCGCGGGAGATCCAGACCCCGGAGCACGGCGTCGGGCTCGACGGCTTCCTCCGCAGCCGCGCCGACGTGCTGCGAGGCATCCTCAACGGCATCGACGACGCCGAGTGGGACCCCGCCACGGACCCGCTGATCCCGCACCATTTCACCGCCGACGAGCTCGAGGGCAAGGAGCGCTGCAAGGTCGACCTGCTCACCGCCGCGGGCCTCCCCTACCGCCACGATGTCCCGCTGGTGGGGGTGGTCTCCCGGCTCGCGTGGCAGAAGGGCTTCGACCTCTGCGAGGAGGTGCTCCCCGCGATGCTCTCCCGGCGGCGCTTCCAGCTTGCGGTGCTGGGCACCGGCGAGCGGCGCTACGAGGACTTCTTCTTCCGGCTGGCGCAGGCCTTCCCCCGGCAGGTGGCCTACCTCCCGGCCTTCAGCGAGAAGCTCGCGCACACCATCGAGGCGGCGTCGGACCTCTTCCTGATGCCCTCGCGCTACGAGCCCTGCGGGCTCAACCAGATGTACAGCCTGCGCTACGGCACACCCCCCATCGTGCACCGCACCGGCGGCCTCGCGGACACCGTCTGGAACTACGACCCCACCACCGGCCGGGGCACCGGCTTCGCGTTCGACCACTTCGACGCGACGGGCCTGACGTGGGCCCTCGGCCGCGCGCTCGACCTCTGGGGCAACGGATCAGGCCCGGAGCTCGAGCGGTGGCGCCAGCTCCAGCGCAACGGGATGCGCCTCCCGCTGGGCTGGTCGCACCGCATCGGTGAATACCTGGACCTGTATCGATTGGTGGCGCCGGAGGCCTGAGGGGATAGGCGTTCACCGTCGATTGAACGGCGGCCCCCTCACCGCGCTGCCGCGCGCCCTCACCCCCGCGGAGCGGGGGCAAGAGCTCAGGTTGCTGTCAGGTTCGCGCTCGGACTGAAGACGTCGGAGCCCTTGCCCCCGCTCCGCGGGGGTGAGGGCGCGCGGTAGCGCGGTGAGGGGGCCGCCGGAGGCGTGAGGCGAGGGAGCGGTCAGCCCTGGGCGATCTGGTCGCCGCGAACCCACGACGCCGGCGTGCCGTCGTCCCACTGCACCAGGAACATCCCGTTGGCCGCCTGCACCACGGTCACCCCGTAGTACTGCCCGTCGGTCCACTGAGCGAGGCCGCGCTGGCCCGGCGCAAACCCGCCGCCGCCCATCCCCTTGGCATAGGGATCACCACCGCCCTTGGCATAGGGATCACCACCACCCTTGGCGTAGGGGTCACCACCCTTGGCGTAGGGATCACCGCCACCCTTGGCGTAGGGATCACCGCCGCCCTTGGCGTAGGGGTCACCGCCCTTCCCATAGGGATCGCCGCCCTTGCCGTAGGGATCGCCCTTCACGCCCTTGGCGTGCGGGTCGCCTCCTCCGTAGCCCATCTGCGGGGCGCCCATGGGCATCATCCCGGGGCCGCCCATCGGCATCATCCCCTGTCCCATGAAGGGCGCGCCGGTCACGTGGAGTTCCATCCCGGCGCCCGGGTCGACCTCGCCGTCGATGTCGGCGTTGGCGACCACCCGGTACGAGACCGCGTTCTGCGTCGTCGAGAACAACCCCCCTGGCAGCATCGCCTGGAAGGGCATGGTGTAGCGCTGCCCCGGCTGCGTCTGGAACGCGCCCGCGACCTGCAGCGGCCCCACCACGTCCTTCGTCGTCTGCTGCATCCCGTTGGGGCCAGGCTGCTGCATCGTGCAGGTCACCTTCACCGTCACGTGGGCGATCTGCTGCGCCCTCCGCCCGGCCTGGAACACCACCGTCCCCTGGAGCCCGCCCCCCGCCTGGGCCTGCGCGAACTGCATCTCGATCGACAGGTCTCCACCGCCCACACCGAAGGCATCGAACAGTCCCATGCGCGCATCTCCCGCGTCGACTCGCACCGCGCGAGCCCGACGTCACTCCACGCTATCAGCACCGCCCCTGCGGCTGGAAGCCCCGACCGTCAGCGCCCCGCGAGCGCCAGCAGCCGACGGATCTCGTCCTCGGGAAGAGGCACCGCGCTCCCCGCCGAGCGCGCCGCGATGGTGATCTTCGCCGTGTGCTCGATGATCTCCGTGCGCAGCACGCCCGTCATCGGGTCGTCGCAGAGCACCACGCTCCCGTGCCTCGCCAGCATGAAGGCCTCGCACCCGGAGGCCACCACCGCGGCCACCGCCTCGGGCACGTCCGAGGTCGTCGGCGACGCGTAGGGCACCGTCGGAACGCGCCCCATCGCAAACAGGATCTCCGGCACCACCGGCGGATCCAGGCCCCAGCCCGCCACCGTCAGCCCCACCGCGCTCGGTGGGTGCGCGTGCACCACGCAGAGCACCCCGGGCTTCTGCCGGTAGAGCGCCAGGTGCATCTTCAGCTCCGACGAGGCCCTCCCCCCGCGGATCACCCGGCCCTCCAGGTCGAGCAGCACCAGGTCGCCCTCTCGCAGCGCCCCCTTGTGCGCGCCCGACGGGGTGCAGAGCAGCCTCCCGTCGCCCACCCTCGCCGACAGGTTGCCGTCCGTCGGGCCGATGAGCCCGCGCTCGTAGAGCACCCTGCCCGCGTCGCAGATCGCCTTGCGCAGTGCGGGTTCGGTGACGGGGGCGCGCATCACGCCGGCACGTCTACCACATCACCGCGATGGCCTCGCGATTGCCTTGATCACCCTCCCATGCTGCGCGCTCGCGGGTGGGACCAGGTGCAGATCGGAGACGAGGTCATCGCCCGCAAGGTGCAGCGGGTGCTCGGCGGCGAGCGGGAGGGCGGAGGGCGAAGCCTCGGCGCCGTCATCAACGACTCCCTCTACCACGAGCGGCTGAGGCTCCTCCGCGCACCCGACGACGAACGGTCGCGCTCCGACAGCGCATTCCATGCGCGGCTGCGCCGTGAGCTCCCTCGGGCGAGCCCCGAGCGCCAGCGGCAGCTCGTGCGCGAGCTGGTCGAGCACTACGTCCAGGAGATCACCGGGCACTTCGACCCTCGGGTCTATCGCTTCGCCACGACGGTGCTTCCCTACGGGCTCTCCGGGCTGATGCAGGGCTTCTCCCCGGCGGGGCTCTTCCACGAGATTCGCGGGGCGAGCCGGCTCGACGACTACCTGCTGCTCGAGGGCGAGGTGAAGGGCCTCCAGGGCCTGGTCGAGCGGGGCACGGTCATCCTGGCTCCGACGCACTCGTCCAACCTCGACTCGCTGCTCATCGGGTACGCCATCTATCGCATGGGCCTTCCGCCCTTCGTCTATGGCGCGGGGCTCAACCTCTTCACCAACCCCCTCACCAGCTTCTTCATGCACAACCTCGGGGCGTACACGGTCGACCGCAGCAAGACCGACCCGCTCTACCGGGAGACCCTCAAGGAGTACGCGACCGTCACCATGGAGGCCGGTCAGCACAACCTCTTCTTCCCCGGAGGGACGCGCAGCCGCTCGGGGGAGATCGAAGCCCGGGTCAAGCTGGGGCTGCTGGGCGCCGGGCTCGCGGCCTATCGCAACAACCTGCTGCGGGGCAAGGAGTCGAAGGAGCGGGTCTTCGTCGTCCCCTGCACCATCTCGTACCCGCTGGTGCTGGAGGGCGCCTCGCTGGTGCGAGACTTCCTCCAGGAGACCGGCAAGTCCCAGTACATCGTGGTCGAAGACGAGTTCAGCCGGGTGCACCGCTGGGTGGACTTCCTCCGGGGCCTCGCCGAGCTCGACCTCCGGGTGCACGTCCGCATCGGCCGGGCGCTCGACCCCTTCGGCGACGACGTCGACGCGGAGGGCGCCTCCCACGACCCCCGGGGGCGGCCCCTCGACCCGAGGCGCTACCTGCTGCGCGACGGCCGGGTGATCGAAGACCCGGCCCGCGACGCGGAGTACACCCGGGCGCTGGGTCGGCGCGTCATCGAGGCGTGGCGCAGGGACAACGTGGCCCTGCCCACGAGCGTGCTGGCCTTCGCGCTGCTCGAGGTGCTGCGGCGCGACCTCGCGCAGCCCGACCTCTTCAGGATGCTTCGCTCCATCAACGCCGACACCGGGGTCGCCGCCGAGCGCGTCGAGGCCGAGGTGGAGACGCTGGTGGCCGAGCTGAAGGCCCTGGAGCGCGCCGGGGCCATCCAGCTCAGCGAGGGGCTTCAGACGACCGACGGCCGCGACGTGGTGGCCCGGGGGCTGCGGGGCCTCGGCATCTACCACACGACCCCCATCGTCGAGCGGCGGGGCGAGCAGCTCGTGGTGCTCGACGCCGACCTGCTCTTCTTCTATCGCAACCGCCTGGAGGGCTACGGGCTGCTGGGCGCGCCGAGGCTCTACCCCGCCGGAGCGCCGCGATGATCGCCGTCCTGGGAGCCGGAAACTGGGGCACCACCCTCGCCGACCTCATCGCCTCCAACGGCCACGCGGTGCGGCTCTGGACGAGGCAGCCCGAGCAGCGCGAGGAGATCAACGCGCGCCGCACCAACGAGGGCGCGGTGCCAGGGCTGAGCATCGCCGAGGGGGTGACCGCGACCGGCGAGCTCGGCGAGGCCGTGCGGGGCGCCGAGCTGGTGGTGGTGGTGATCCCCTCGCAGGGATTCCGGGAGGTGTCCTCGGCGCTCGGCGACGTGCTCGCCCCCGAGCAGGTGGTGCTGCACGCCACCAAGGGCCTCGAGCGGGAGAGCAACGCGCGGATGACGGAGATCCTGTCGCAGGAGACCTGCGCCCGGCAGATCGGGGTGATCTCCGGGCCCAACATCGCCGCGGAGATCGCCCGCAAGAAGCCCGCGGGGACGGTGGTCGCGTCGCGCTTCCCCCACGTCGTCGAGCTGGGTCGCAGGGCGCTCTCGTGCCCTCGGATGATGGTCTTCGCCGGCGACGACGTGACCGGCGTCGAGCTCTCCAGCGCCTTCAAGAACGTGGTCGCCATCGCGGCGGGCATCGCCGCGGAGATGGACGTCGGGGAGAACGCCAGGTCGCTGCTGGTCACCCGAGGCCTCGCGGAGATCACCCGGCTGGCGGTGACCATGGGGGCCGCTCCCCTCACCCTCGCGGGCCTCGCGGGCATCGGCGACCTGATGGTGACCTGCGCCAGCCCCCTCTCCCGCAACCACCGCGTCGGGGTGGCGCTGGCGAAGGGAGAGCGGCTGCCGGAGATCCTGTCGAAGCTGGGGATGGTGGCGGAGGGGGTGCACGCCGCCGTGGCCGCCCGCGACCTGGCGCGCAGGCACCGCGTCGAGGCGCCGCTGCTCGATGCGGTCTACCGGGTGCTCTACGAGGGCCTCTCGTGCGAGCAGGGCCTCCGAGAGCTGATGACCCTCCCGGCGGGCCGGGACGTGGCGCGCTTCCAGTCGACGCTGTAGGGCTCCGTTGTGGCGTTGCGCGGGCCAGAGACCGTCGCCTATGGTGCCCCTCCCTTACGGCGGAAGCACTTCTCGAAAGGTATGGTCGGTGATGGCGCGCGAAGACAGCGTACGGTTCCCTGGGCGCACCCTGTTTCTCACCGAAGACCCGGAGCTGCTCAGCCAGCAGCTCCAGGGAGCCGAGCTCGCGTGGGACCCTGAGCGCCCGCTCATCGACAACATCTCCACCGACGAGATCACCCCCGGGTGGGTCTGCTACTACTACGACGAGACGCTCGCGGAGTACTGCCTGGTGGGCCTTCGCGGCAACCGGGTGCAGCGCAACGACATCAAGAGCGGGGGCTTCTCGGTGATCGTGTCGGGCCGCTCCAAGGGCTGCGGCAGCTCGAGGGAGACGGCGCCGTACTCCGAGCTGAAGTCGGGCGTCGGGCTGGTGATCGCCCGCAACATCGAGAAGATCTACAGCCAGAACGCCCAGAACATCGGGCTGCTCACCAGCACCGACTTCGGGCTGGTCGAGCGCATCGCCCGGGGCGAGGCCATCCCCCTGGAGGAGTTCACCCGCGGGCTCGACGACATCTCCGCGGACATCGTCAGGGCGGGCGGGCTCTTCGAGTACTCCAAGCTGCGCATGGCGGGGGAGCGCACCCCGCCGGCCATCACCACGGCCCCGAGGGCCATGACGCTGGCGGAGAAGATCCTCGCCGCGCACGCGGTGGTCGACCTGAAGCACGACCGGCTCGGCGTGCCCGCGCTCGCGCCGGGCGACGCGCTCTTCGTGCGGGCGGACGTGCGCTTCTCCCACGAGTACGTGACGCCGATGGCCGACGCGCTCTTCCGCGGGGCCTTCGGCGACGACGCCCGGGTGACCGACCCGGCGAGCGTCTACACCTTCCGAGACCACCTGACCTTCCTCGACGACGTGATGAGCGAGGCCCACAAGAAGATGGGCCTGAGGGAGGTCGCCCACCGCCTCGCGGTGGTGCAGGAGGACTTCTCCCGCGCCCAGGGCGTGAGGCACTACGGCGAGGTGCAGAACAAGGTCGGCCGCGGGTCGCAGGCCATCTGCCACAACGCCGTCATCGAGGACATCGCGCTGCCCGGCCAGGTGGTGACGGGCACCGACTCGCACACCTGCATGGCGGGCGCACTCGGGTGCTTCGCCTTCGGGGTGGGCAGCACCGACATGGCCAACGCGTGGTTCACCCGCGACGTGCGGGTGCGCGTCCCGGAGAGCGTGCTGGTGAACCTCACCGGAGCGCTCCGCCCGGGGGTCTCCGCCAAGGACGTGATGCTCCACCTGCTCTCGCAGGAGTACTTCAAGGACGGCCGGGGCATCGGCAAGGTGCTGGAGTTCGCGGGCCCCGGCACGAGGGCGCTGCCGCTCGACGAGCGCGCCACGCTCACCAACATGTCCGTCGAGGCGGGCGGCTTCACCGGCATCATCGAGGCCGACGAGCTGGTGGTCGACTACCTCGCCCAGAAGCGCGGGATGAACCCCGAGGAGGTGCGGGCGCGCATCGTGAGGGCCGACGAGGGGGCCGCGTACGCGCACCGCTTCGACATCGACCTCGACGCGCTCGGGGTGATGGTCGCGACGCCGGGCGATCCCCGCAACGGCGTGGCGCTCTCGGCGCTGCCGGGGGAGGTGAAGATCGACGTGGCCTACGGCGGGAGCTGCACCGGCGGCAAGAAGGCCGACATGGACATGTACGCCTCGGTGCTCTCCCGCGCCGTCGCCCAGGGGCGGAAGGTGGCGCCGGGGGTGCGGCTGTTCATCCAGTTCGGGTCGCAGGACATCCGCGAGTACGCCGAGGCCAAGGGGTACATCGAGGTGTTTCAGCGGGCGGGCGCGGAGCTCATCAACCCGTCGTGCGGGGCGTGCATCAAGGCCGGCCCCGGGGTGAGCGAGCGGGCCGACGAGGTGACCGTGAGCGCCATCAACCGCAATTTCCCCGGGCGATCGGGCCCCGGGAAGGTGTACCTCGCGTCGCCGTACGTCATCGCGGCGAGCGCCATCGCGGGCCACATCGTGGGCCCCGACGCGGTGTGATCGCGGGCTCCGAGCTGCGCGGCCTCTCGCTCTGGAGGCCGTGCGCTCCCGGCGAGCACGAGGTGTCGCTGCGCGCCTCGGGCGAGGCCGTCGACCGCGGCCTGGTGACCGTGGTGGGCGCCCGGCTGCGGTCGGCCACGAAGGTCCCGGCGGGGTGGGACGCGTGGGGGGGCGCGGGGATGTTTCGGGCGGGCGCGGGGCTCTCGTCGCCGACCGTGGGGTGGAAGGCGGGCGACGGGCTGGAGGGCGTGCTGGTGGCCGAGGCGCTGGGCGTCGCGGTGCGCGCGGGCGAGGCGGCGCTGCGGCTGACCCTGGTGGTCGACGAGGCGGAGAGCTCGCGGGTGCTGACCGTGAGCGTGGGCGACGAGGGCTCCGGGGAGAGCGGGTGGTGGGGGCGCTCGCTGAGCGTGGAGGACGCGGCGGAGCAGCGGGCGCTGCTGGCGCGGCTGACGGCGAGGGCGGCGGAGGGGCGGAGCTACGCCAGGGCGGGCAGCGGGCCGGTGAGCTCGGGCGCCCGGGCGACGGCGCGCTGGGCCCGGGTGATGGACGCGGGGCGGGCCGTGACGTGGTGGGCGCACGACGCCGACGAGGCGCGATGGGTGGCGCGCGCGGAGGGCGACGGGGCGGGGCTGAGGGTGACGGTGGCGGGCGCGACGATGGCCGAGCTGGCGCAGTGGGGGATGGGGACCGAGGGGGCGGTGCGGCGCTCGTCGCCGTGGGTGGACTTCGGGTGAGGAGGGGGGGGACGCCGCGCGCCGTAGCGCTGCGGTAGCGCGCTTGGATGCTGACTTCCCCGAGCGGGCTCTGTTAGGGTCGTCGGCCTGCTGTGACGAAATCCCTGCGTCCCGCCGTCGTTCTTCTCGGAGCCCAGCGCTTCGATCCTTCGCTCGGCGCCGCCGTCTCGGAGCTCGGCGTCACGGGCCGCATCGCGATCATCACCGCGGGCTGGCAGGAGCGTGAGGCCGAGGACGAGGAGCTCTCCGCCCACCTCGGCGACCGCACCGTCAACCTCCAGCTTCACGCCCGCGGCGACGCGCTCTTCCGCGAAGACCCGGCGCTGCGAGACGCCCACCGCGAGCGCCAGGCCTCGCTGCGCCACCGCCAGGATTTCTACCGCATCCGGCTGGAGCACGAGCTCGAGGCCGACCGGGTGATCTGCACCCGCACGGCGCCCGCGGAGATCCTCGCCGAGCAGGTGCAGGCCTCGCTCGACGGCATCCGCGAGCTCGACCAGTGGCACCTCCGGCTCTGCGCCCGCATCCGTACGGAGTTCGAGGCCCGGTGGGACCTCGCCAACCGGCCCTCGGTGGTGCGCCACCGCCAGGAGATCGCGGAGATCCTCTCCGGCTGCGACGCCGTCGCCATCGCGGGCGGCCACGTCGCCACGCTGGTCAACCGCCTCGTGCTCTTCGGCATCGCCGACCTGGTGCACCACCACACGGTGTTCGCCTGGTCGGCCGGCGCCATGGCCATCAGCGACCGCATCGTGCTCTTCCACGACTCGCCCCCGCAGGGCCCTGGCGCGAGCGAGATCCTCGACGCGGGCCTCGGGCTCATCCCTGGCGTGGTGGTGCTCCCGGAGCCCGAGCGCCGCCTCCACCTCGACCGCAAGGACCGTGTGCAACGACTCGTCCGCCGCTTCGAGCCGGCGACCTGCCTCGCCCTCCCGGCGCGCTCTCGCATCACCTGGCGCGACGGCGTGTTCTCCTCCGCCCACGACGTGCTGCAGCTCCGGCCCAGCGGCCGCGCCCTCGCCTTCGGCGTGCGCCCCAGGCGGGTGAGCGCGTCATGAGCGCCCGCCTCGCGATCCACAAGCTCATCGACGGCCGCATCGACGCGGGCCGGATACAGGCCTTCCTGCACGGGAGGAAGTTCCCCATCGTCGAGGGCACCTCGGTGACCTTCGTGTGGATGGGGCACGCCGACAGCGTGCAGCTCCGCCACTGGATCTTCGGCCTGGAGTCCTCCAACGCCCTCTCCCGGGTGCCGGGCACGGACCTCTGGTACCTCACGCTGGAGATCCCCCCCAACTCTCGCGTCGAGTACAAGTACGAGATCCACCGCGGGGGCCACAGCGGCTGGATCGAAGACCCGCTCAACCCCAACCGGGCGCGCGACCCCTTCGGCGCCAACTCGGTGCTCCAGAGCGAGGGCTACGAAGACCCCACCTGGACCAACCACGACCCGGTCACCCGCCCTGGCGCGATCGAGCCCTTCACCTTCGAGAGCAACGCCCTCGGCCGCCGCACCGGGCACCTCTACCTCCCGGCGCGCTTCCGCCGCTCTCGGCAGTACCCGCTGCTCGTGGTGCACGACGGCAGCGACTACCTGAAGTACGCGGGGATGCAGACCGTCCTCGACAACCTCATCCACCGCCTCGAGATCCCCGACATGATCGTGGCGTTCACCGACTCGCCCGATCGCTTGCAGGAGTACGCCAACGACGAGCGACACGCGCGCTACGTCACCGAGGAGCTCGTCCCCGACCTCGCGGCGCGCTTCCCCCTCTACGATCAGCCGCAGGCGCGGTGCATCATGGGCGCCAGCTTCGGCGCGGTGTCGGCGCTCTCCACGGCCTACCGCTACCCCGGCTTCTGGGGGCGGCTGCTGGTGCAGTCGGGGTCGTTCGCGTTCACCGACATCGGCAAGCGCAACCGCCGCGGCCCCCTCTTCGACCGCGTGGTGGAGTTCGTCAACACGTACCGGGCGCAGCCGAAGGCGGTGAGCGAGCGGGTCTTCGTGAGCTGCGGCGTGTACGAGTCGCTCATCTACGAGAACCGCTCGATGGTCCCGCTGCTCTCTGCGACGGGGATGGACGTGCGCTTCGTCGAGGCGCGCGACGGTCACAACTGGGAGAACTGGCGTGACCGCCTGCGCGAAGGTCTTTCCTGGCTGATGCCGGGTCCGCTCATGTTCATCTACGAGTGAGGTTGATCGGTGGGAGACGTCACAAGACACATCGGGCTGTCCCTGGGCGCGGACATCTGCTGGCCGCTGTGCTTCGAGCACATGATCAAGCGCCTCGACCTGCGCATCCCGCACGGCGGCGACACGGTGCGCTTCGAGGTCGAGCGGGTCACCATCGAGCCCTTCGACCTCCGCCAGCCGGTGAAGTACGACCTCGTCGTCGACCGGCTCACGCACTGGTTTCACACCAGCCGCGAGTGGATCAAGAAGGGCATCCTCATGGATGACCTCTACGTGTTCAACAACCCGTGGAGCATCCAGGCCAACGAGAAGCACACCAGCTACTGCGCCATGATGAAGCTCGGGATGCCCATCCCCGAGACGTGGATGATCCCTCCGAAGGGCTACGCCCCGGGGCCGGACGTGAAGCCCACGCTGCAGCGCTACGCGAAGCTCTTCGACCTGGGGAAGGTGGGCGACACCATCGGCTGGCCGATGTTCTTGAAGCCCTATGACGGCGGCGGCTGGCGCGCGGTGACTCGGGTGAAGAACGCCAGGGAGGCGTGGAAGGCCTACGAGGAGAGCGACACCGCGGTGATGCACGCGCAGGCCTCGGTGGAGGGCTACGACCGCTTCGTGCGCACCATCGGCTTCGGGCCGCAGACGCACAACGTGCTCTACAACCCCGACGCCCCGCTGCACGACCGCTACACCATGGAGACCGACTTCCTCTCCAGGGAAGACGCCGAGCACCTGCGCAAGGTGACGCTCACCATCAACGCGTTCTTCGGGTGGGACTTCAACTCCTGCGAGTCGCTGCGCAAGGACGGGGTGTGGCACCCCATCGACTTCGCCAACCCGTGCCCCGACTCGCAGGTGACCTCGCTGCACTTCCACTTCCCGTGGATGGTGAAGTCCTACCTGCGCTGGTCGATCTTCTGCGCGGCGACGAAGCGCAAGATGGCGCGCACCCTCGACTGGGAGCCCTTCTACCAGGTCGCCGCGATGGACCTCCCCTACGCCGAGAAGCTCGACCGCTACGCCGCCATCGCCGACGCGCGCTTCGAGACGGCGCGCTTCGAGGAGTTCTGCGCGAAGCACCTGGGGCACCTCGACGAGGTCGCCTCGGAGTTCTTCACCACCGCCGAGGCGAAGGAGGCGGTGCGGCAGAAGGTCACGGCGCTCTATCCCGCGCACGAGGTCGAGCGCTTCACCGAGCTGTTCTGGTCGCGGATTCAAGCGTGGCGCGCCGCGGGGTGCCCGTGAGCAACTTCCTGAAGTCCCGCTGGTACTCGCAGCGCATCGGGTGCGAGGCCACCGTCGCTCGCTGGGGGCACATCGGGCAGCCGGTGCTGGTGTTTCCGACCGCGGGGGGCGACGCCGAGGAGATCGAGCGCTTCCAGATGATCCGAGCGCTCGAGCCGCTGCTCAGCGCGGGGCGCATCAAGATCTACTCGCCGGACAGCGTGGCGGGGCGGGTGTGGTTCAACCGGGAGGGCTCGCCCGAGCACCGGATGGCGATGCAGCACCACTATCACGAGTGGATTCGCCACGAGGTGGTGCCGGCCATCTACATGGACTGCAAGACCGACGGGATCCCGATCTGGACCGCGGGGGCCTCCATCGGGGCCTTCCACGCGGCCGCGGCGGTGTGCAGGTCGCCGGACGTGTTTCACAGGTCGCTGTCGATGAGCGGCACGTACAACCTGATGCGCTTCATCGAGAGCGACACGCCCTCCGAGCTCTTCAAGCGGGTGTCGCCGCTCTACATGGTGCCGCGGCTGGAGGGGAAGCACCTGGAGCTGCTGCGCACTCGCTTCCTGGAGATCGCGACCGGCGAGGGGCGCTGGGAGAACCTGGGAGAGAGCTACGGCCTGGCCAACGTGCTGGGCGCCAAGGGGATTCCCAACCACGTCGACTCCTGGGGCCCCGACTGGCACCACGACTGGATCACCTGGCGAGAGATGTTGCCCAAGTACCTGGACCAGTGGACGCGGTGAGGAGCAGGACATGAGCGGGCACGAGACCAAAGGGCACAAGCACATCGACGGCGAGCTGGAGGGCGTCTCCCGGCGGCGCTTCATGCGGGCGCTGCTCACCGACCTCCGGGCGCTCGAGCGCATGGTGGAGGGGGACATGTTCGAGCGCGGCGTCGAGCGCATCGGCGCCGAGCAGGAGCTCTTCATCGTAGACCGCGCGTACCACCCCGCGCCGGGCCCGCTGAAGATCCTCGAGCGCCTCGACGACCCGCACTACACCACCGAGCTCGGGCTCTTCAACCTGGAGATCAACGCCGACCCGCAGCCCTTCGCGGGCTCCGGCCTGCGCGACATGGAGGCCCAGCTCACGGCCCTCTACGCGAAGGTGCGCAGCGCGGCCGCCGACGTGGAGATGACCCCGGTGCTCGCGGGCATCCTCCCGACCATCGGCAAGACCGACCTCGGGCTCGACAACATGGTGCCCAACCCGCGCTACCTCACGCTCAGCCGGGCGATGAACAACGCCCGCGGGGAGGCCTTCGACTTCTCCATCCGCGGCCTCGACGAGCTCGTGGTCAAACACGACTCGGTGATGGTCGAGGCCTGCAACGCGAGCTTCCAGGTGCACCTGCAGCTCGCTGATCCAGACCGCTTCGCGCAGGCCTACAACCTCGCGCAGCTGCTGCTCGCGCCGGTGCTCGCGGCCTCCACCAATTCGCCGGTGCTCTTCGGCCGGCGGCTCTGGGCCGAGACCCGCATCGCCCTCTTCGAGCAGGCCTGTGACATCCGCACGCCGGGGCTGCACCTGCGGGAGTCCGCCGGGCGCGTGTCCTTCGGGCGGGAGTGGCTGCGCGGCAGCGTGGTCGACCTCTACAAGGAGAACGTCGCCCGCTTCCGGGCGCTGGTGGGCACCGAGCTGGAGGAGGACGGCAACGTCGCGCTCGACGCCGGCCGCGTGCCGGACATGAAGGCCCTGCGCCTCCACAACGGCACCATCTACCGCTGGAACCGGGCCTGCTACGGCATCTCCGAGAACGGCAAGGCCCACCTTCGCATCGAGCTGCGGGTGCTGCCCTCGGGGCCCACCATCGCCGACGAGGTGGCCAGCAGCGCCCTCTGGCTGGGGCTGATGAGCGAGCTCGGGGCGACCATCGACGACATCACCACGAGGGTGGATTTCGACCACGCGAGGGCCAACCTCTACGCCGCCGCGCGCGACGGCCTCGGGGCGAGGCTGATGTGGCTCGACGGCGAGGAGGTGCTGGCGCAGACGCTGCTGCTCGACCGGCTGCTGCCGCTGGCGAAGGCGGGGCTCGACCGCGCGGGCGTCGACCCGGCGGACAGCGAGCGCTACCTGGGCATCCTCGAGCGGCGCATCCGGTCGATGCACACCGGCTCTCGCTGGACCCTCGACTCCCTCGCCGGCATGAAGGACCGTGGGACCCAGGGCGCCCGGCTCACGGCGCTGACCGCGGCGATGATCGCCCGGCAGAAGACCGACGCGGTGGTGGCCGACTGGGAGCCCGCGCGGCTCGACGAGAACGACAGCGCGCGCACCGGCTACCACAAGGTGTCGCAGTACATGACCACGGACATCTTCACGGTGCGCCCCGACGATCCGGTCGAGCTGGTGGCCGACCTGATGAGCTGGGAGCGCATCCGGTATGTGCCGGTGGAGGACGACAAGGGCCGGCTGGTGGGCCTGGTCACGCAGCGGGTGGTGCTGCGCCACCTGGCCGACCTGGCGAAGCAGTCGCGCGAGGCGGGCGCGGAGAGCGTCCCGGTGGCGGACATCATGCGACGCGACCTGATCACGGTGACGCCCGACACGCGCACCCTCGACGCGACGGCGCTGATGCAGAAGCACCGCATCGGGTGCCTGCCGGTGGTGCAGGACGGGCACATCGTGGCGGTGCTCACGGAGGAGGACTTCGTGGGCCTCGCCTCGAAGGTGCTCGCGGGTGACGAGCCGGGCGGCGCGGCTGCCAGGGGATGACGGCTCCCCGGGCGGCGCGTGCTAGAGACCGCCGCCATGCCTGATCCCTCCTCCAAGCTCCTCCTCGATCGCCGGGAGATCGGCCGTCTCGTCGGGGCCTCGCCCGGCCCCACGCTGGTCGCGGTCGCGGGCGTCCACGGCAACGAGCCCGCGGGCATCGAGGCGGCGCGGCGGGTGTTCGCGCGGCTGGAGCGCGGCGGCGTGGCGGTGCGCGGCGAGCTGGTGGTCTTCGCGGGCAACGTCGGGTCGCTGAAGCGCGGCGTGCGCTACGAGTCCAAGGACCTCAACCGGCAGTGGAGCGAGGCCCGCGTGGAGGCGCTGCGCTCGCCGGGCGCCGGGGCCCTCGACGCGGAGGACCGGGAGCAGCTCGAGCTGCTGGGCGCCATCGAGGCGGCGATGGGGCGGGCGCGGGGCGCGGTGCACCTGGTCGACCTTCACACCTCGAGCGCGGCGGGGGTGCCCTTCGTGCTCTTCGGCGACACGCTGGCGCAGCGGCGCTTCGTGGGGGCCTTCCCCATCCCGGTGATCATCGGGCTGGAGGAGCAGATCGACGGCGCCCTCTCCGAGTACTGGACCCGCCGGGGATGCATCACCTTCACCGTGGAGGGCGGGCAGCACGACGACCCGGCCTCGGTCGACAGCCTGGAGTCGGTGCTGTGGCTCGCGCTCCACCAGGCGGGCCTCCTCGACGGCAGCGCGCCGTCGGAGGTGCACGAGGGGAGGCTCAGGCTCGACGCGCGGCGGGGCGACCTGCCGAGGGTGCTCGAGGTGGTCTCCCGGCGGGCGATCACCGCGGAGGACAGCTTCCAGATGGAGCCGGGCTTCCGCAACATCGCGAGGGCGAAGGGGGGCCAGCTCCTGGCGCGCGACCGCCGCGGGGAGATCGTGGCGCCGCACGACGGGGTGGTGATCCTGCCGCTCTACCAGGGCCTCGGGAGCGACGGGTTCTTCTGGGGTCGAGAGGTGAGCGAGGTGCGGCTTCGGGCGTCGAGGGTGCTGCGCTCGCTGGGGGCACACCATCTGCTGGCGCTGCTGCCCGGGGTGGAGCGAGACCCCGCCCGGGCGACGCGCTTCGTGGTCGACCGACAGGCGACGAGGCTGGTGCCGCTGGAGGTGTTCCACCTGTTCGGGTACCGGCGGGTGAGGGAGCGCAGCGGCGCGCTCACCGTGGAGCGACAGCTCGACTGAGGCGCCGCGCGGCTCCGGGAGACGGCTGGTTTCGCTGCGCGGAGGGTGGCACCCTCCGGTCTCATGGGCGACGCGGCGGAGCAGACCCGGATCGACTACGCGACCTACCTGACGCTCGAGGCGCAGGCCGATCGGAAGCACGAGTGGCTCGACGGCGTCGTCTACGCGATGGCCGGCGGCACGCTGGAGCACGGCCAGCTCTCGGCGGCGGTCATCGGCGAGCTGCGCGGGTTGGCCGCGGGCTGTGGCTGCCGCGTGTTCAGCTCCGACGCGAAGGTGCGCGTGTCGGCCACCGGGCTGGCGACGTACCCCGACGCCTCGGTGGTGTGCGGCCCGATCGAGCGCGACGCCGACGACCGCAACGCGATGGCGAACCCCGCGGTGCTGGTGGAGGTGCTCTCCGACGGCACCGAGGCGTACGACCGCGGGGAGAAGTTCGAGCACTACCGCCGGCTCCCGTCGCTGCGCGACTATGTTCTCGTCTCGCAGCGGCGGCCGCTGGTCGAGGTGTACTCGCGCGACGCGCACGATCGCTGGGTGCTCACGGCGGTCGGCGCTGGCGAGCGCTTCACGCTCTCGGCGCTGCCGGGCGACGTCGAGGTCGACCGGGTGTACGCCGGCGTCGAGCTGGTCGCCGCGCCGCCGCGGTCCGTGCGGGGCTAGACCGCCGCTACGCCGCCGCGAAGGAAGGAATCGGAAGCCATGATCGAGATCGAGTTCCTGGGTGGCGCGCAGACGGTGACGGGCTCGAAGCACCTGGTGCGCACCTCGCGCGCGGCGGTGCTGCTCGAGTGCGGCCTCTTCCAGGGTCGGCGCCGCGACGCCTGGGCGCAGAACCACGAGCTTCCCCTCGACCACGAGTCCCTCGACGCGGTGGTGCTCTCGCACGCGCACATCGACCACTCTGGCGCGCTGCCGCTGCTCTACAAGCAGGGCTACCGCGGCACCATCTTCGCCACGCCCGCCACGCGCGACCTCTGCGTCCCGATGTTGATGGACGCGGCGATGATCCAGGAGGCCGACGCCCGGCACATCGAGCGGCTCATCGAGCGCGACCACGCGGACATCGAGCCCGCGCAGCTCCTCTACACGCGCGACGACGCCGTGGGGGCGGTCGAGCTGATGATCACGGTGCCCTACCGGCGTCGGCAGGTGGTGGCGCCGGGGGTCACGTGCACCTTCCTCGACGCGGGCCACGTGCTCGGCAGCGCCATCGTGGTGCTCGACATCGACGACGACGGAGAGCACACGCGCATCGCCTTCACGGGTGACCTCGGGCGCCACCACCTGCCGATCCTGCGCGACCCGGAGGTGCCCGACGGGGCGCACTGCCTGATCATGGAGAGCACCTACGGCGACCGGCTGCACGCCCCCATCGAGCAGGCGGGCGACGCGCTGGCGGAGGTCATCGAGCGCACCTTCAAGCGCGGCGGCAAGGTGATCATCCCTTCGTTCGCGCTCGAGCGAGCGCAGGAGATCGTCTACGAGCTGAAGCAGCTCAAGGCGGGCGGCAGGCTCCCGAACATCCCGGTCTACGTCGACTCACCGCTCACGGTGAAGCTCACGGAGGTCTTCAAGCAGCACCCCGACTGCTACGACCGGGAGACCTTCGACCTGCTGAACAGCGGCGACTCTCCCTTCGACTTCGAGGGCCTGCACTACGTCTCGGACGTGGAGGAGTCCAAGGCCATCGACGCCAAGGAGGGCCCGGCGATCATCATCTCGGCGAGCGGGATGTGCGAGGGCGGACGGGTGCTTCACCACCTGCGCGCGGCCATCGGCCGGCCGGAGAACACCGTGGTGATCGTAGGGTTCCAGGCGGAGCACACGCTGGGGCGGAGGCTGGTGGAGCAGCGCGACGAGGTGCGCATCTTCGGGCTCCCGTACCGTCGCGAGGCCGAGGTGGCGGTGCTCAACGGCTTCAGCGCCCACGCCGACCAGGCGGGGCTGCTCGACTACGCCGAGAGCGTGCGGAGGCGAGGAAAGCTGCGACGGGTGATCCTGGTGCACGGCGAGCCCGGGGCCCAGACGGTGCTGATGAAGGAGCTCGACGCGCGGGGCTTCCCGACGGTGGACGCGCCCTCGGCGGGGCAGCGCATCCGGCTGTAGCGCGGGGGGGAAGCGACGGAGATCCGCCCCCGGGATGGCGCCTTCGGTCATCCGTTCCGGCGCGCGCGGTCACGGTGCGTTGAAGGGAGCTGGCGCAGATTCGTCCCCGTCAGGAGGACACCATGACCCACACACCCCGCGCCCTCGTCGTCACCGTCACCGCCGCCCTCGCCCTCGTCGTCGCCGCCGCCCCCGCGCTGGCCCAGGACCGTCCCCCCACCGCCGCCGTGACGCCCGCTGCGCGGCCCTCGCGGCTGCACCTCGATGTCGAGATCGACCCGACCGCGTACGTGCTCCGCGGGTACTCGCTGCACGTCGGCATCGGCTGGCGTCGGCTGCGCGTGGACCTCGGCGCCTACGCGATGGCGATGCCGGAGTTCATGCACGGCAACCCCGATTTCGAAGTCTCGTTTCACGGCTTCGGGGTCAAGGCGCAGCTCTTCCCCCTCGCGGAGCAGCGCGGACTCTTCGTCGGGATCGACACCGGCCTCGCGATGCCGCTCGTGCAGCGCCGCGAGACGGACCTCGCCCGCAGCGGCCTCCAGGTCAGCGTCGGCGCCCACATCGGCTGGCGCTTTCCCATCATCGCGGGCCTCTACGTCACCCCATGGATCGGCGTGAGCTACTCGTTCAACGCCGAGGACGTGACCCTCGCGAACCGCACCTATGCCAACAACCCGGTGACGGTGTTCCCGGCGGTGCACATCGGATACCGCTTCATGTGAGGGCTACGCTGGCGCCTCGCCTCGCCTCGGCGGGCGTGCGCCCGGTCCATCGCTTGAACGCTCGGTGGAAGGGGCTCGGCTCGGAGTACCCCAGCAGGTACGCGACCTCCGCGACGGCGATCTTGGGGTCCGCGAGGTAGCGCAGCGCGAGGTCGCGGCGGAGCGCGTCGACGATCGCATCGAAGCTCTCGCCCTCGTCCGTGAGCCTGCGCTGGAGGCTCCGCTCGCTCATCCGGAGCTGCGCCGCGACGCGCGTGAGGCTCACGTTCCCCTCCTCGAGCGCCGACGTGAGCGCGCGCCGCACGCGGTCCGCGGTCGACGCCGTCGGCGGCGGAAGCGCGGCGAGGAGTGACTCCGCGTGGCGCTCGATCAGCCGCGAGAGCGCCGCGTCCACCACGAGGGGCCGCTGCGAGAGCGCGCGATCGATCTCCAGCGCGTTGGAGGGCATCGAGAAGCGCGGCGCGACGCCGAAGACCCGCCGGTGCTCCGCCGCCGTCTCCGCAGACGCCGAGGGGCGGTGACGAAACTCCACCGCGCGCGGGCGCATGGGCTCCCCCAGGAGCTGCGTCCCGATCACCACGAGCGACGCGATGGTGAACTCCGCGGAGTGGCGACACTGCGACGGACCCGTCACCCGAAACCCGTGTTCGATGCGCATCACGTCGCTGCGATCACGGATCGAGAACACCGCGACGTCGTGCACGAGCCGGTTGTAGCGCGCGAGGCGCTCCACCGAAGCGCGCAGCGTGGGCGCCGTGCGGACGGCGTAGTCCAGCACGTCGAACGCGCCGGGGCGCAGCATCTCCGCGGCGTGCAGGCCGAAGGCGTCGTCTCCGGTCTGCCGCGCGGCCTCCTCCCAGATCGACGTCTCCTCCGCGAGCGAGATGCGGGCGTCGGGGTCGAGACCGCGCGCGGGGTCGAAGCCCGTCGCCTCCCGCAGCGCCGCGGGGGACGCCCCCCGCGCCGCGGCGGCATGGACGATCATCGCGCCGATCATTGCGGACATCTCCACGTGGGGCATCCCATGGTCTCTCTCGAAAACTCCGCATACGCGCAAGCGCATCATCGACGAGTGGCGTGGTCCTCGCCCCCGGAGCACCCGCTCGTAGAACTCCACAGACGAAGCCGCGCACGCCGGGGCGCAGGCTGGTGGAGCCGCGCGACGAGGAGCGCATCTTCGGGCTGGCGTACCGTCGCGAGGCCGAGGTGGCGGTGCTCGACGGCTTCAGCGCCCACGCCGACCAGGCGGGGCTGCTGTGGTGCCGGGGGCTCGACGTCTGGCCCTCGGGGGCTCCGGTCCTCTGGGGCCGAAGAACCGCCGGGGGCGCATAGGGTCACAAGGGAGCGACGGCGATGAGCCGCCCGAGGATCGGCCGCCGCGGCCAACAACCGATCGACGGCGGCGGGCGTCGAGGGTAGCGTCGCCGCCGTGGATCCCGCGCGGCTCGAACGCCTGCTCGCCGCCACGCTCCCGCAGCCCTCCGCGGCGGCGCCGTCGATGGAGTCCATCGCCTGGCCGTCGTTCTGGGCGCGCTTCGAGGTGTATGCCCCGTGGCACCTGCGAGCGGGGCTCCGCGCGGCCGACCTCCTGATCGGCGTGGTGTACGCGTCGCTGCGCGGCGCCCGGATGCTCCGGCTCGACGCCGCGGGCTGCGAGCGCCTCGTCGAGGACGCCTCGAAGCATGCGCTCCTCGGGCCGCTGGTGGACATCCTGAAGCTGGTCGCGTGCCTCGCCTACTTCGACGACGCCCGGGCGCAATCGGTCTTCCGAGGGGCGCCCGCGTGACGCACCTGCGCGGCGAGGACATCACCCGCGAGCACGACTGCCGGGTGGACGTGGCGATCGTCGGCAGCGGCCCGGCGGGCTCTACCGTCGCGCACGACCTGACGCGCCGCGGGCTCCGCGTCGCGGTGATCGAGGCGGGCCCCTGGCGCGAGCCCGGGGACTTCCCCCTCGACACCTTCGAGAGCATGGGCCGCGACTACCGCGACATGGGCGCGAGCGTCACCGTCGGATCGGCGCCGATCCCCTATGTGCAGGCGAAGCTGGTCGGCGGCGCGTCGCCCATCAACGGAGCCATCTGCTGGCGCATGCCGCGCGACGTCTACGACGAGTGGGTGGCGCGCGACCGGGCCCTCGCCGAGGGCCTGCCCTGGGAGGCCATCGAGGCGCACACCGACGCCATCGAGGCGCTGCTCGACGTGCGCGACACCGACGCCGAGGTGCGGGGTCGGAAGGCCGAGCTCATGGCCCTCGGAGCCGACGCGCTCGGGCTGAGACACCGTCCCATCCGGCGCAACGTCACGGGCTGCGAGGGCCTCGGCCGCTGCATGCAGGGGTGCCCGAAGGGCCGCAAGAACTCCGTCGACCGCGCGCTCCTCCAGCCCGCCATCGAGCGCGGCGCGCTGCTGATCTCGTCGACGGAGGTCGCCGAGGTGCTCGTCGAGCGCGGCCGCGCGGTCGGCCTCCGGGGGAAGGCGGCGGGCGGCGGGAGGGTCACCGTGCGGGCCGACCGCGCCGTGGTGCTGGCGGCGAGCGCCGTGCAGACCCCCGCGCTGCTGTTGAGCAACGGCCTGCGCGGCGGACCCGTGGGCGAGCACTTCCAGTGTCACCCGGGCGTCTCCGCGGCGGGGCGCTTTCGCGAGCCGGTGCGGATGTGGGAGGGCGCGACGCAGGGCCACGAGGTGACCGGCCTGCGGCACGAGGGGCTGAAGTTCGAGACGCTGGGATTCGGCCTCGGGCTGCTGGCCTCCCGGCTGCCGGGGACCGGCCGCGCCTTCGCCGATCGTGTGGCCGAGATGGCCCACTGGCTGGACTGGGGCGTGGCGGTGCGGGCCGAGGCCGAGGGGCGGGTGCGGGTGCTGGGCGGCCGGACCGTGGTGTTCTACTCCCCGACGCCGAGGGACATCGCGCGCTTCCGCCGGGGCGTGCGCGTGATGGGGGACATGTTCTTCGCCGCGGGGGCGGAGACCGTCGACGCGGGCGTGCGGGGCTTCTCCCATGACCTCCGGTCCCCCCTCGAGCTGGCCCCCATCGAGCGCGGCGGGCCGACCAGCGCGGCGGCGTTCACCGCGGCCATCACGCACATGTTCGGGACGTGCCGCATGGGCAGCGACGCCGAGGCCAGCGTCGTCGGCACCGACTTCGCGCACCACCGCATCGCCCGGCTCTACATCGCAGACTCCAGCGTCTTTCCGAGCAACCTCGGAGTAAACCCGCAGGTCTCCATCATGGCCCTCGCCGCGATCGCCGCCGCGCGCGTGGCGGGCGAAGGGCCCCGGGCATGAGGCCCTCACGCCGAAGCGTCCTCGCGGGTGTCGTCGTCACCGGGCTCGCGCTCCCGCCGACCCCGGCCCTCGCGCAGCGCGTGCTCTCGATGGCCACGCTCGCTCCGCACGGATCGCTCCCGATGCGGGCCCTCGACGCGATGAACCGCGAGCTCCGGCGGCGCACGGGCGCGCAGCTCTCCTTTCGCTGGTACGTCGGCGGGGTGCAGGGCGACGAGTCCGAGGTGGTGCGCAAGATCCGCTCGGGGCGCCTCGACGGCGGCGCCCTCTCCGCCACCGGGCTCGCGCAGATCTACCGCCCGGTGCTCGCGTTCCAGCTTCCCGCGGTGTTTCGCTCGCCGGATGGGTTCCTGCGGGCCTTCACGGCGCTGCGCCCCGAGCTCGAGGCGGGCTTCGAGCGCGCGGGCTTCACCATCCTCAACCTCTCGCCCGCGACCGGTCCGCGCATGTTCTCGACGCGCGAGATCCGCACGCCCGACGACCTCCGCGCCGCCCGCCCATGGCGGTGGACCGACGACTCCATCCTCCCCGCGCTCTACGCCGAGACCGGCGCCACGGGGGTGCCCCTCGCGCTCCCGGAGGTGCTCGGCGCGCTGCAGACCCGGCGCATCGACACGGTGTTCGCGCCCCCCGCGGCCGCGATCGCGCTCCAGTGGTCGGCGCACGTGCGCTACATGAGCGAGCGCCCCACGAGCGGGTCGCTGGCGTCCCTGGTGCTCTCCCGCGCGGCCGCGCAGTCGCTCACCCCCGCGCAGCGCGCGACGATCACGGACGTCATCGCGCAGGCGACGACCGTCTTCCGGCCGGCGTTCGTCCGCGCCGACGGCGACGCCGTGCGGGCGCTCGAGTCGCGCGGCGTGCGCGCCGTGGTGCTCACCGAGCCGCAGCGCCAGCAGTGGATCGAGGTGTTCGCCCGCGTCCGCTCGCGCGTCTCGGCGACGCTGCCCGACCCCCGGTGGCTCGCTCGGGTGCAGGCCGCCGGCCGAGAGTGACCGCGCGGGTCAGGGTCCGGCGTCGGCCGAGAGGCACTGGACGGCGGCGAAGCCCTCGGCCTGGCACGACGTGGTCGTCGGGCGGTTGGTGGTCGACGAGCAGGTGTAGGTCGCGGTCCCGAAGCAGCGCGTGGCGGCGCTGAGCTGCACCGAGCACTGTGGGTACATCGTGGCCCCCGCCTGGCAGGTCGACACGCACTCGCCCATCTGGAAGCCCGTGCAGTTCGCCCTCGCCTGGGCGGCGCACGCCTCGTTGCAGGAGCCGCCGCCCACCACGGCGCCGCTGTCGAGGTCGGCGCTCACGCCCGCGTTGTTCGTCGCGGTGCCGCAGCCCGCAAGCGCCGTCATCCCGATCGCCAGTGCCCATCGCATCGTCATCGCGCATCCTCCTGCGGTGTCATTCGTCCCACGCTGCGCCGCTGCGATCTTCGCACGCGACGGGGCCTCGACATGACGCCGGTCTCTCCCCGCATGGGGGCCTCGCGGGGCGCCCGGTTCTGAAGGGGCGTCCCATCCATTACCTCCCCACATCGATCATCGGAGGCTGACGTCAAGCCGTGGGAGTCCGCAGGGCCCCCTTCAGCCCCGGCCGCGGTCGGGGCCGGGGCATGTGCTACAGCTCGCCGTCCACGATCTCCGCCACCACCGTCTCCGGCGCGTCGAGGTAGTCCTGCACCACCACCGGGTCGAGGTTGGGAAACCTTGGATGTAGCGAACGCGCCGCGTCTCCCGACACGCCGCGATCGTACCACCGCCCCGCCGCCGCCCGTCCTCCGGCCCGCGCGCGTCCCTCCACGTCGACCATTGGTGCTGCGCATGTCCATAGGAAGAGCGACGCGGCACCTTCGCTGGCGCGGATCATCTCCAGGCGACAGGACATCCACTACCCGCACCACCACCTGCCTCGACGGCGCCGTCCCCGCGGCGTGGTGCGCGCGTAGACCGCTACGGCGCGACGGCGATGAGCCTCCCGAAGATCTGCCGCCGCGTGACCCAGCCGTTGATGCCGCCGCGGTTGTTGCCGATCTGCAAGCGCTCGCCCTGCATAGCCTTCACCAGGTGCAGGTACTGGTTGCCGTTGACCCGGCACAGCACGATGTCCCCGGTCGCGAGCACCGTCTCCCCCAACGGCTCGACGGTGCACAGGTCGCCGCTGGAGATCTTCCCCACCATGCTGTTGCCCCGCGGACGAAACTGAACCGTCTCTCCGCCCGCCAACCTGCTGATATGGCCGTCCGCCCAACCCATGGAAGCCACGCTAGCGCGCGGTCGCGCCCGCGGGCAACCCGTGCTTCGATGCGGCCGTGACCGCCACCTCGCCGTCGCTGCTCCGCGGGTTCGCCCTGCGATGGTGACCCGCCCCGAGGCGGCGCCGCCCGCCCGCGCGCCGCTCACCTGCCCGCGCTGCGCCGAGGCCCTCACCGCCCCCGTCGAGCCGCTCCCCGACGACCGCCTCCTCGGCCGCGACGACGACTGGGACCCGTGGGTCCCGCAAGGAACCTGGGCCCGCGTGATGACCCCGCGCAGCGCCGCGCTCGAAGCGTTCCCGTTGCAGCTCCACCCGCACGACCTCCGAGCCGCGCAGGTCACCGTCAGCGGCTTCGGCTGCTGCGGCTACACCGCCTTCGACGGACCGAACCTCCGCTGCCGCTGCGGCGAGCCCGTCGGCTTCTTCGTCGACGAGTGCTCCACGCGCATCGAGCTCTGCCTCGCGCCGCACTGGGGACCGCCCGAGGACCCACGGCCCGTCGCGGGGCTCCGCGCCCGCCTTCACCACCTGTCCGCCGCCGCCCCGGCCGCCGTGCGCTGCTACCCCGGAACCCAATGGGACTGGGACATCGGCCCGCCCGACTGCCTCACTCGCCCGCGAGACTTCTCCTTCGACCTGCTCGTCGGCCCGGGCGGGCTCGCGGCGTCGTTCACGGCCGACGGTGTCTCCTCCGCGCTGGTGCTCCCGCCGCACGAGCTCGCCCGCGCCGTCGCGCTCCGTCGACTCCCGGTGGGCGACGAGCGGCTCGCGCTCTCCTACGGTCTGCTCAACGACGCCAACCGCGTGATGACCTCGTGGACGGTGCTGCGCCGCGGCGACGACGTCGTGCTCGCCGAGGAGACCGGCGCACGGGCTCGCGTATGGCAGGTGTGGGGCGAATGGTTCGAGCTCGCGTGGGCCGAGGCCGTCGATCGCTGGGAGGGATCGCCCTGGCGCTAACACGCTCGGCAGGTGTGGCGAGCGACCCTCTGGCGTCGCACCGGGCAACGCGATGGGATGGGACGATCGGCACATCGCTCTTCGGGGGAGGCTTATGGCAATGAGGCGATTCGCGATCGGTCCATGGATGACGTGGGCGGGGCTGGTGGTGGCAGGCTGCGGCCGGACGGTGACGCCGACGGGGGCGAACGCCGCGGATGCGACGCCGGACATCGCCGTCGCGGCGGACACACCGGTCGTGGCCATGGATGTCCCGCTCCCGCCGGGCGATGGCCCGGTGTCGAGGCCCGATCTCGGACCGCCCCTCGATGGGCCACCGGGCTGCTCGCGCTTCCACGCGGCCGACCTGCTGTTCGTGATCGACAACTCCGGCTCCATGGCCGCCAACCAGGCGATCTTCTCTCGCTCCCTCGCTGGGCTCTTCGCGGCGTTCGGTGCGCAGGGGGCGAGCCTCCAGGTCGGGGTGGTCTCCACCGACCTCGGGACCCCGGGGAGCACCGTCCCGTCGTGCGCCAACAGCGACCTCGGCGACGACGGGCTGCTCAACCCCATCCACTACGGGCAGGCGATCCGCTCGCACCAGCCGTGGACCGCGGCCCCCGCGGGAGCGCGCCCCTCGCCCTGCACCAACGACCCCAACCAGTACCCGTCCTTCCTCTCCTTCGACGCGGCCTCCACCAACCCGACGGAGTTCCGCGACAGAGTCGTCTGCATCGCCTACCTCTCCACCAACGGCTGCGGCCTCGAGCAGCCGCTGGAGTCGGCGTACCGCGCGCTGGTGGTGCACGACTCGCGCGAGCAGGGGGGCAACACGGACCCCAACGCGGGCTTCGTGCGCCCCTACGCCGTGCTGGGCATCGTGATGCTCACCGACGAGGAGGACGGATCGGTGCGCGACTGCCGCTACGCCGAGTCCAGCGTCCCCTGCACCGATGGCATCGGCGTCTTCGACAGCACCAGCGCCGGGTGGGCCAGCACCGACCTCAACCTCCGCTTCTACATGTACAGCCCCGGCTCGGCGCAGGACCCGACCTGGAGCCTCGATCGCTACCTCGACCCGTCGCGACCGCGGCACGGCTTCACGTCGCTCAAGCCGGACGCGCCGCAGCTCGTGGTGTTCGGCGCCATCGCGGGCGTTCCCCTCCAGATGCCCACCACCCCGAGCGGTGGCCTCGACTGGAACACCCTCCTCGGCAGCAACGCCGATGGCTCCGACGGGTACACCGGCATGTCCCCCGAGGGGCCCATCTCCATGCGCCAGCGCAACGCGGACCCGGGGTGCTCCACCCGCGTGGTGCCCGCGTGTCGCCGCGAGGGCAGCTCGTACGACCCCACGCGCCCGGAGTGCACCTTCCCCGGCCCCTACTTCGCGCACCCCTCCCGCCGTGTCGCGCAGGTCGTGCGCCGCTTCGACGAGACCTATCGCAACGGCGTGCTCGGCTCCATCTGCCGCAATGACTACAGCGAGTTCATGAGCGCCTTCGCGAGGCAGGTCGCGAGCCGCTACTGCCCGTAGGACCCACGGGAGCCGGACGCCACCCCGCCGCCACCCCGCCGCCATGGCGGTGGCGCGGAGAAAGGCTTGTTTTCCAGCGTCCCGTCGATGGCACGCGTGCTGCCCTGGGTGCTAGCGTGAGGGCCATGGTGACGCGGGTCGAGCGCGGGGTGGACGTGGTGTTCGAGGCCCCGCGGTGGTCCGAGCGCTGGGTGCTCGGGGACGACGCCACCATGCCCGAGACCGACGCCCACCTGCTCACCACGAAGCTGCTGATGGACATCCTCGTGGCGTGGATCGCGCGCACCGGTCGCGACGCCAAGGCGGGGAGCAACATCGCGCTGCGGTGGGACCGCGCGCACCCCAAGGTGGGCGTCGACCCGGACGTGTACCTGGTGGAGCCGGCGCCGCCCGACGCGAGGCTCACGAGCCTGCGCACGTGGGTGAAGGGGCACCACGCGCCCCGCGTCGCGGTCGAGGTGGTGAGCCGGCGCACGGCGAAGAAGGACTACACCGAGGGTCCCGCGAAGTACGCCGCCAGCGGCGCCCGCGAGCTGTGGATCTTCGACCCGGAGGGCCACGGCCGCGGCGCGACCGGCGAGTCGTGGGCGCTGCAGGTGTGGCATCGCACGAAGGCAGGAGCGTTCCGGCGGGAGTACGCGGGCGACGGGCCGGCGTACTCCGACGAGCTCGGCGCGTGGCTGGTGGTCACCGAAGGAGGCACTCGACTGCGCATCGCCGACGACGAGGCGGGCGAGCGGCCGTGGCCCACCGAGGCCGAGAGCGAGCGCGCCGCGAAGGAGGCCGCCGAAGCCGAGGTCGCCCGACTGCGCGCGATGCTGGCGGCACGATGAGGCCCCGGTGACGCAAACCCCGCTCCGAATCCTCGCGCTCGACCTGGAGGGGACTCTCATCTCCAGCGCGGTCAGCCAGTTTCCTCGACCGGGCCTGCGCGACTTCCTGGCGTGGGCGCTCGGCGCCTTCGAGCGGGTGGTGGTCTTCACCTCGGTGCGAGCGGAGGTCGCGCGCGATGTGATGGCCACGCTGGTCGAGTACGGCGACGCGCCCGCCGCGTTCGCCGACGTCGAGATCGTCGCGTGGGAGGGGAAGGTGAAGGACCTGGGCTTCGTGCGCGACGCCACGCCCGCAGAGGTGCTGCTCGTCGATGATCAGGAGCGGGTGATCGACCCGGCACAGCGCGACCGGTGGATCGCCGTCGCCGAGTGGGACGACCCCGCCGTCACCGACGACTGTGAGCTGGAGCGCGTGAGGGCGGTGCTGGAGGAGATGCGCTCACCGGCCACGTGACGCTTCGCGCTCGTTGGGGGGTCCTTCTGCGCGTGCGTCGGGGGATCGCCCTGGCGCCGGGAGAAGACGCCCCCACGCGGACTGGAACCCGATCGCGCCGCCCGGGCATCCCACAGCCCGGATGATCTACGACTGCGCCATCGTCGGAGCAGGCTTCGGCGGCCTCGGCGCGGCCCTCACGCTCGCCGAGCAGGGCGCCCGCGTCGTGCTCTGCGAGTCCCTCAAATACCCCGGCGGCTGCGCCTCCACCTTCACCCGCGGGGGCTGGCGCTTCGAGAGCGGCGCCACCCTCTTCTCGGGCTTCGACGACGGCCAGCTCTTCGCCCGCTGGATCGACCGCCACCACCTCCCCGTCGAGACCCGCGTGCCCGACCCCCTCGTCGAGCTCCGCACGCCGCAGTTCACCCTGCCCGTGTCCGCTCGGCGAGACGAGCTCGTCGCTCGCCTCGGGGCCTTCCCCGGCGCGCCCCGCGACCGCCTCGCGGCCTTCTTCGCCCGCCAGGAGTCCCTCGCCGGCGCGCTCTGGTCGCTCTTCGACGACCCGGCGCTGCTCCCGCCCTTCGGCGCGCGCGCGCTGCTCACCCACCTCGCCCGCTCGCCGCGCTACCTCCCGCTCGTCCCCTGGATCGGGCGCTCCCTCGCGGACGTCGTCGCCGCCCACGGCCTCGCGGACTTCGAGCCCCTGCGCGTCTACCTCGACGCCGTCTCGCAGATCACCGTGCAGGCCTCCGCCGCCGACGCCGAGGCCCCCTTCGCCCTCGCCACCATGGACTACTACTTCCGCGGAACCCGCCACGTCCACGGCGGCATCGGCGTGCTCGCCGAGGCCCTGCTCGACGCCGTCCGCTCGCTCGGCGGCGAGGTGCGACTGAGCGAGTCCGTCCACGGGCTCACCCCCGTCGCCGGGGGCTGGCGGGTGCGCACCCGCCGAGGCGAGGTCACCGCGCGGCAGGTGATCGCCAACGTCATCCCTCAGGCCCTCACGGGCCTGCTCGGCGGCGAGGCCCCGGAGCTCGCCAGACTCACCGGACGCGTCGAAGGCGGCTGGGGCGCGGCCATGCTCTACCTCGGGCTCTCGCCCGGCGCGGCCCTGCGCTCCGAGGCGCACCACGTCGAGCTCGTCGACGACCCGGCGAGGCCCTTCACCGAAGGCAACCACGTGTTCTGCTCGATCAGCGGCGCGGACGAGGCGCGAGGGCCCGGCGGCGCGCGCACGGTCACCGCGTCGACGCACGTCCCGATGGCGGCGTTCACCGCGCTCGGCCCCGCGGCGCAGGGCGAGTACATCACCAGGGTGCAGTCCGCCATGGGCGACACCATCGCCCGCCGCGCCCCGGAGCTCGCCGACGCCACGGTGCACCGGCTCACGGCCTCGCCGCGCACCTTCGCGCGCTTCGTCGGGCGGCCCGGCGGCTACGTCGGCGGCGCACCCCGGGTGCGCGGAATCGCCAGCTACCTGGGGATGGTCCCCGCCCCGGTGCGCCCCGGGCTCTGGATGGTCGGGGACTCGGTGTTTCCGGGCCAGAGCACCCTCGCGACGGCCCTCGGCGGCGCCAGGGTCGCGGCGCTGGTCGCGGGCCGATCGCCGCCGCGCGCGTGACCCGCGTCGGGGCGCGGGGCATCCAACGGGTGCATGTCCACCGAGCCCGCCGCCTCGCAGCCCGCCGTGGTGATCGCCGGAGCCACCGGCTTCGTCGGCCTCGCCCTCGCCCACGCCCTCTCGCCCGACCACCGCGTCATCGGCCTGTCCCGAGGCGAGCGCGCTCCCGACGCCGACGTCGCCGCGTGGCGGGCGTGCGACCTCTTCTCGCTCCTCGACGCCGAGCGAGCGCTCGAGGGCGCCGACCTCGCCGTGTACCTGGTGCACAGCATGATGCCCTCGGCGCACCTCACGCAGGGCAGCTTCCGCGACTTCGACCTGGTGTGCGCCGACAACTTCGCCCGCGCCGCGAAGCGCGCCGGCGCCCGGCAGATCGTGTACCTGGGCGGCCTCACGCCCGCGGGCGAGCACCTCTCGGCGCACCTCGCCAGCCGCCTCGAGGTCGAGCGAGCGCTCGGCGGCTACGGCGTGCCCGTCACCACGCTGCGCGCGGGCCTCGTCATCGGCGCGGGGGGATCGTCGTTCGAGATGCTGCGGCTGCTGGTCGAGCGCCTCCCTGCGATGCTCACGCCCGCCTGGACGGCCACGCGCATGCAGCCCATCGCCCTCGACGACGTGGTCGCGCTGCTGCGCTTCGTGCTCGGCCGCCCGGAGTGCTTCGGCGAGGCCTACGACGTCGGCTCGCCGGACGTGCTCAACTACCGCGAGCTGCTCGCGCTCACCGGCTCGCTGCTCGGGCTCGAGCGGCCGATGTACCCCGTGCCCTTCCTCACGGTGGGCCTGTCCCGCTGGTGGGTGCGCCTCGTGACCGGGGCGCCGCTCGACCTCGTGGGTCCGCTCGTCGAGAGCCTGGAGCACGAGATGGTCGCCGGCGACCGCCGCCTGCAGGGCCTCGCGCAGCGCCCCGGGCTCACGGCCCGCGCGGCCCTCGAGCGCGCCCTCGCCGACGAGCGAGCGCGCCCCGCGGGCAAAGGGCCCATCGCCTTCCGCCCCGCCTCCGCGAAGGCCGGTCGGCGTGTGCGCTCGGTGCAGCGCATGACGCTCCCGCCGGGGCGCGACGCCGCGTGGGCGGCCGACGAGTACGTCCGCTGGCTCCCTACCTACTTCGGGGCCCTGCTGCGCGTGGACGTCGACGCCGACCGCACCTGCCGCTTCCGCACGCCCGCCGGGACGCTCCTCCAGCTCACCCCCGCGCCGGCGCGCTCGACCCCCGACCGGCAGCTCTTCTACGTCACCGGCGGCCTGCTCGCTCGCCCGACGAAGCGCGCCCGCTTCGAGCTGCGCCAGGTGCTCGACGGCTCGGTGCTGCTCGCGGCCATCCACGACTTCGAGCCGCGCCTCCCGTGGCCCGTGTACACGCTCACCCAGGCGCCCTTCCACAAGCACGTGATGACCGCCTTCGGGCGGCACCTCGCGCGCGCCGCGGGCGCCGCCCCATAGAGGGGGTCAGCGGAGGGGGCGCCGCCGCATCGAGCACGACCGCCGCAACCCCGACGGCACCTGCGACCTCACCGTCGCGGCCGCGGGCGAGGCCCTGGCCCTGCCGGAGTTCGGCGGACGCCCTACCAACGGACGATGCCGCCCGGACCGGCGGGTTCGCCTCGCGCCGCGGCGACGAGTTCGTCGAGGCGCAGCACCAGGGTGAGGGCGACGACGGCGGGCTTGTGGGGCGCCCAGAAGGGGTTTCCGTAGGTGCCGTCCGCGTCGAGGACGGGGCGGGAGAGCGTGTACGAGAGCAGCACCGAGAGGGGCGGCGTGGGGATGAACTCCAGCCACGTCGAGAAGCTGCTGTAGTAGCGGTCCGAGGCGGACGTGGAGAGGCCCACGACGGTCGAGAACGAAGCGGGAATGGCCCGATCGAGCTGGAAGGAGACGCCCGGGCTGAAGTGCCGCCAGCGGGGTGCGAAGGCCAGCGACCACCAGAGGGAGTCGGAGATCGAGGCGAGGCCCGAGAGCTGATCGGCGCAGCTGCTGCTGCCGCTGCTGCTGCCGTAGCACGTCGGGCGCGAGGACGGGGTCGAGCGCACGCCGGGGGTCGAGTACTCGTAGAAGCTGTGCTCCCAGCCCACGGCGGCGCGCGCGAAGAGGGTCACGGAGGAGACGCGGCGCCACCACGCGAGCTGCGCCGTGAGCTGGGTGCCGAGCAGGAGGGTGCGGGCCTGCGACTCGACCGACAGCGGGAACACCAGCCCCAGCGCTACGGCCGGATGGAAGCCCGCGAACGACGGGATGCCGTGGAACCAGAGTGCCACCGACGGGTCGTGGACCCGGGTCTCGGGGCGGGTGGTCGTGCTGTCGCTGCTGGTGAAGACGCGCGAGAGCGAGAAGGCGCCCCGGAGCTGGAACCCGCGCCCGAGCCACGCCCGCGGCGCGACCCCGGCGCCGAGGGAGAGCGCGACGTCGGACCCGCGGCTCGCGGGCGCGACGACGGTGGCGACGGAGACCGCGGCGAGCGAGCCCTCCCAGCGGTTGGTTCCGCGGCGGGAGGGGGTGAACGCCGGCGCGGGGCCAAGCGGCTGCGCCGACGCGGCCGGAGCGAACAGAGCGAGGGCGAGCGCGCCGACGCGACCCCACGATGGCCTGAGCATCCCCATTGAGGGTCGCGAAGGTCGCAGAGACCTCCGCGGCGCGTCAACCGACGCCCGCCCCGGGTCCCCTCTCAGCGCGCGGCGCAGGCACCCAGGACCACGCCGATCGCACCGAAAGCCACGCCCTCCCACGGAGCCGACGAGCGGAGCTACGAACACCCATGGGATGGCCCTCGTCGCCACCCTTGAGGAGACCCGACATGCCGTATGACGTCATCATCGTGGGAGGGGGCCCCGCCGGCCTCTCCGCTGCGCTCGCGCTCGGTCGGGCGCGCAAGCGCGTGCTGCTCTGCGACGCGGGGCCGCGACGAAACGCCGCCGCGGAGCACGTGCACAACTTCGTCACCCGCGACGGCACTCCCCCGGAGGAGTTTCGCCGCATCGGACGGCTGCAGCTCGCGGCCTATCCCAACGTCGAAGTGAGGGATGCGCAGGTCGACGGCGTCGATGGGTCCAGCGGGGCGTTTCGCGTCGCGGTGGGCGCGGACACCGTCGAGGCGCGCCGGGTGCTCCTCTGCACCGGGATGATCGACGAGCTGCCCGCGATCGAGGGCTTCGGTGACCTCTGGGGCCACGCGGTCTTCCAGTGCCCCTACTGCCACGGCTGGGAGGCGCAGGACCGCCCCTGGGGATACCTCGCTCGCGCGGCGGACTCCTCGCACCTCCTGCCCTTCGCCCTCCTGCTCCGGGGGTGGACGCGCGACCTGGTCGTCTTCACCGGCGGCGCCTTCGAGGTGCCGGACGAAGCGGCCCTGCGCCTCCGGTCCGCGGGGGTGCGCCTCGAGACGGCCGCCGTGGCGCGCCTCGTGGCGGAGGGGCAGCGACTCGAAGCGGTCGAGCTCGCGGATGGCGCCCGGGTGCGCTGCGAGGTGCTCTTCGCCCATCCGCCCCAGCGGCAGGTCGGGCTGGTGGGCGCGCTCGGCCTCGCGCTGGAGGGCGACGGCTCCGTGCGGGTCGACCCGATGACGCGCCAGACCTCCGTCGCGGGCGTCTACGCCTCGGGCGACCTGACGACGCGAATGCAGGGCGCGATCCTCGCGGCCGCGGCGGGCACCCACGCCGCGGCGGCGATCAACGCCGAGCTCACGATGGAGCTCGCCACGAGCGGAGCGCTGTGATCACCGCTGGTCTGTAGGAGCGGCTGACGACGGCTCACGAGGAGCGAGCGCGCGCCGCCCTCCACGCGGCGGGCGTAGCGCCGTGCTCGCGACGAAACATCCTGATGAAGTGGGTCGGGTCTGCGTAGCCCACGCGCTCCGCGACGACGTCGACCCTCTCGTCGGAGTGGAGCAGCAGGCGCCGCGCCTCGGCCATCCGTCCGCTCACGATCCACTGGACCGCGCTCCGCCCGGTGGCGCGCGTGAGGGCGGTGGTGACGTACGCGGGGCTCCGTCCCACCGCGGCGGCGACGGCGCCGAGCGTGAGCCGCTGGAGGCAGTTGCGCTCGATGAAGCGCAGGGCGTCGACGGCCACGCCGCCCCCTGCGGCGCGAGGGAGGTCGCCCGCGCTCGCGGCCCGGTCGGCCTCGGCCAGGATCAGCGTGAGCAGGCTCCGCTGCACGGCGTCGAGGACGTCGCTCGGACCGCGCGGCTCGCGGCCGAGGCGCTCGAGCTCACGGAAGAGCGCGGCGAGGTACTCGTGGCGCTCCGCGGGGACGTGGACGACCGCCGAGGCCCCGTCGCGCACCCTCTCGAAGGGCTCGAGGAGCGTCGCGGCGCCGTCGGCGGCGAAGCACGGCACGCAGAACGACAGGCCCCAGAACTCCGTGCGACTCGCCTCCAGCGTGCGATGGGCCTCGCCGGCGGGGATGAGCAGGAGGTCACCCTCGCGGAGCTTCCATTCGCCCCGCAGCTCCACGCGCGACCCGCCGCCCGTGTGAAAGGCGAGCGCCGCGTAGCTGTGCGTGACGGGCGTGCGGCAGGAGCCTGCGCCGTCGTGGCGCATCTGCCTGGCGGTCACGACGGTCGTGTCGTCGTCCGACCGGTCGTCGCGGGCGATGGGGCGAAGCCGGGCCACGTCACGGCACTACCATGAAGCGCGCCCCCCGGCAGGCGCGGCGGCGGAGCGGGAGAGCGCGGCCCTCGTCGATGGGGAGCGCAACGACCGGGCCCTATCTTCCATCCCATGCGCATGAACACCCTCCGCCCGCCCGGCTCGCTGGCCCTCCTGCTCTCGTGCTCGCTGGCCGCCGCGACCGCCGCGGCGCAGGACCCGCCTGCCGCCCCCCAGGAGCCCGCGCTCGGGCTCCGCGCGCAGGCCGAGCTCGGCTTCCTCGCGGTCGGACGGCACTTCATCCAGCTCGGTCGCGACGGCAGCCGCGTCGACTACCGCGACGACGCCGCGCAGACCAACCTCTACACCTTCGCGCGCGCCTCCATCGAGGTCGACGTGCGCCGCCGGCACCTCTTCACCTTCCTCTACCAACCGCTGCAGATCGACTCGACCACGACGCTCGCGCGCGACCTGCGCATCGACGGCGCCACCTTCGCGGCCGGGACGCCGATGCGGGCGCGGTACGGGTTCCCGTTCTTCCGCGCGGGGTGGGCCTACGACGTGCTGCCCGAGGCCGACCGCGAGCTGGCCTTCGGCGTGGGGCTGCAGCTACGCAACGCCAGCATCGAGTTCGAGTCCGTCGACGGGCGCACCTTCCGGCAGCGCAACGACGTCGGCCCGGTGCCGCTGTTGAGGGCGCGGGGCCGCTTCCCCGTGGCGGCGCGGGGCTTCTTCGCCTTCGAGCTCGACGGCATCTACGCGCCCATCTCGGTCATCAACGGCAGCGACAACGAGGTCACCGGGGCGATCCTCGACGCGAGCGTGCGCGTGGGCTGGCGGGTGGTCCGGCACGTCGACACCTTCGTGAACCTCCGGTACATCGGCGGCGGCGCGGTGGGCCAGGGGGACCCGACGAGCTCGAGCGACGGCTACCAGAGCAATTGGCTGCACTTCATGACGGTGTCGCTCGGCGCCACGCTCGACTCTCGGCCGTAGAGCGGTTCGAGGCCCGCGCGACGCCCATCACCGCCCCCGGCGACCGACCCGTCGCCAGCGGAGGTTCATCGGGGCGGCGACAGGCGCGCCGCGAGCTCGGCGGCGAACTGCTCGCGCGCGGCCGACCAGTCGAGCCCGGGGCTCCCCTCGGGGGCGCCGCGGCGCTGCCAGAGGTGATAGGCGCGGGTGCGGAGATCGGCCTCCGTGGGCTCGTAGCGGGAGAGCGGGAGGTGGTGCTCGCAGGCTCCCGTCGCGCGGTCGTAGGGGGGCGTCGCCAGGGCGTCGTAGCGGCCGTAGGCGATGGCGCGGAAGCGGTAGCAGTCGTCGCGGAGGGGGCATGGTCCGCCGGGGCAGCGGGTGACGTCGTCGGACATGGCGTGGCTTGCGTAGCATGGACGTCCGGAGAGAGCGCCGGGTCGACGCCGATGGGCCGTGTTGGCGCCCTGGCCACGCCCCGCGGTAGACCGTCGCTGCGATCCGGCACGGGGCAGGCCGGGCTCGACGGAGGCTTCCGATGGAGACCATCAGCTGGGACGGCGCCACGAGGGCGGAGGGCCTCGACGCCACGATCGCCGAGAGACGCGAGGAGCTCGCGGCGAGGGCGAAGGCCGGCGACTGGGACGCCGTGCTGGCGCTGCTCGAAGAGCGCCCCTTCTGGGCGAACGCCACCCGGCCCGGGGGCCCTTCGCTCTACGCGCCGCTCCACCAGGCGGCCTACGGCGGCGCGCCGGTGGAGGTCGTCGACCGCCTCGTCGCGCTCGGCGCCTGGCGGACGCTGCGCACGGCCCGGGGCGAGCAGCCGGGCGACATCGCGCGCCGCCGCGCCCACGGGCACCTCGTGGCCGCGCTGACCCTGACGCTCCAGCGTTCCGTCCCGGCCGACGTACTCTCGGCGATACAGGGTCACTTCCACGGCTGCATTCGAGGGCGAGCCAACGACCTCGTCGAGCGATCGAAGCTCCGCCTCCCGGAGCTGGAGCCCCTGCTGGAGCTGCCGGAGCCGCAGATGTGGTTCCCCGTCCCGGGCATGTACGGCGGCTTCTCGTACCGGCTCGAGCGACTCGCGGAGCGCGACGTGCTCGTCGCCATGAGCTGGTGCCGGGTGGTCGGCGGCTCCGGCGAGTGCCACGTGATCAGCCCGCACGGCGCCCTGCTCATCGAGCGCGGGTTCGTCTGAGAGCGGGCTGGAGAGGTCTCTCGGCGAGCTCGCGAAGATACACGGGTCTGACGCTGGGGTTCGCGCGTTGGCGCCCACCCCGGGCTTCAAACGGGCAGTGCTCGCAGCCGTAGCGCGGGGGCGCTAGTACGGCGTCGCAAGAGTTCTGACGGGTCGAGCAGAGCGCCGCGGAGGAGAAGAACCGCAAGGGTCGCTTAGGGCCACAAGGGAGGAGGAGGGGGAGGAAATCGTCGGGCCCTGAAGGGCACCCCTCTCAAGGTCTCAAGGGACACTTTGGACCACTCATGCCTGGGGTACGGCGTGCGGCCTCTGCATCGACGTGCAGCGCCTGACCCCAGGCAATATCAGGTGGTCACCTTCGCGCGACGCGAAGGTTGCGAGGGAAGTGTGAGAGGGCGGCGTGGGTCGCCCGGGCGATGTGACAGTCGTCTCCGTGGGAGCAACCGTCCGCGTCGGGAGCGTCGGTGCGCTCGCGTTCGTCGCATCGGCGTGCGTTGTGGGCTGCTGGACGCCGTCGGGCGCCTTTCCCTTGCAACCTTCGCGTCGCGCGAAGGTGACCACCTGATGTTGCCTGGGGTCAGGCGCTGCACGACGATGCAAAGGCCGCACGCCGTACCCCAGGCACGAGTGGTCCAAGGTATCCCTTGAGACCTTGAGAGGGGGGTGGCCCTGAAGGGGCGACGCGGCGAAGAACGCGAGCGTCCCACGGCCCATGCCTTCGAGCCTTTGCGACCCTAAGCGACCCTTGCGGTTCTTCTCCTCCGCGGCGCTCTGCTCAACCCGTCAGAACTCTTGCGACGCGGTAGTAGTACCTTTCCACAGGGGACTTGAAGCGTTGAGACGCTCGCTCGCCTGACTCCGCGCGCCGAGAGAGAACCACGCACGCGGGGACAACACGCTCAGCCGCATGGGCGAGCGCTGCCTACGGGCCGGAGAGGCACAGGCGACCGAGCGAGTGGAAGAGCGCGCGGAGCTCGGGCCGGTCGATCAGGCTCATGTCGTTGCTCGGCACGAGCGAGGGGCGCACCCGCAGCACGCCCTCTTCGACGCGGTCGAGGTGAATCACCGGGAACCTGATCGCCGCAGCGCCGATCCGCGCGTACTCCCTCGCGGCGTAGAGCGGCGCGCCGTCGAGGCTCACGACCACGGGCACCTCGACCAGCGAGACACGCGCGGCCTGCACGCGACGCGCGGCCGCCTCGGTGAGGGTGATCGCGATCTCGAAGCGCGGCGCGCCCAGCACCTCGTAGAGGAGCACGTCGCGCTCGTCGATGGCGACGATGGCGTCGCCCGCGTCGAGGCGGCAGACGCAGGCGAACCAGCGCGCGTGCTCGTAGGCGAAGGGGCAGGTGCCGCGCAAGAAGCGCAGAGAGAAGCGTGTCTCGCCCTCCGGGCTCATCGCGTAGACCTCGGCGCGCCCCGCGGTGCTCACGACGTGGAGCGCAGGTGCGAGGCGGGCACCCACCCCTCCGCCCCGCCGTCGAGCCGGATGCGGATCATCGCCGACGGCTTGTTCACCTCGAGCACCGTCGCCATCTGGTACGGCCCTCCCTGCACCGACGCGTAGACCCGCTGCTGGACCATGGGCCACCGCACCTCCTGCGGCGCGACGGGCTGCGACCACGACTGCGGCCCGGTGGGAGCCGAGGGACCGCCCCACGATCCCGGCATCGGGGCCACCTGCGTCGGCGGGTGATACGGCGGTGCGGCCTGCGTCGCGACGTGCGGCGCGGGCGCGGCTCTGGGCGCACCCCCGAGGATCGGCTCCAGCGCGTCCCACGCCAGCGAGGCGTTGGCGAAGCGCTGGTCCTGCTCGCGCACCACGCACCGGGCGAACCACCCGTCGAAGCCCGCGGGCAGCAGGGCCGCGACGCCCATCTCCCGCGCCCTCAGCGACGCCGGATCGAGGGGCTTCACCACCACCTCCAGCACCAGGCCCCCGACGCTGACCGTCCCGTCGGGTGCGTTGGCGCCCCGCCAGTACGAGACCCCGGTGAGCATCCGGTAGACCAGCAGCCCGAGGGCCCAGACGTCCGTGGCCGGGGTGATCGCGGCGCCGCGCTGGGTCTGCTCGGGGGCCATCCAGAGGGGCGATCCCATCGGGGTGGTGACCCTCGCCTCGCGCACCTCGTCGGAGATGAGCTTGGCGATGCCGAAGTCCATGACCTTGATCGTGAAGGCCACGCCGCGGCGCCGGGGCTTCTCGAGGAAGACGTTCTCGGGCTTGAGGTCGGGGTGCACGACCCCGATGGCGTGGCCCCGGCCGAGGGCGTCGCAGAGCTGATCGACGATGTCCGCCACCCCCGCGGGGGGAATGGTCTTGTGGCTCTCGATCACGTGGTCGAGGTCGACGCCGTCGAGAAGCTCCATGACCAGGAAGGGCAGGCCCGTGCCCTCGTCGACCCCCGCGTCGACCACGTCGACCACGTTGTCGCTCTCGATGCGCGCGCCGATGCGGGCCTCGCGCTCGAAGCGGGCGCGGCTCGCCTGGTCGCGCACCAGGTGAGGCAGCATCACCTTGAGCGCGCGGCGCTTGCCGGTGGTGACGTGCTCCACCACGTACACGGCCCCCATGCCGCCCTGGGAGAGGAGCCGCTCGACCTTGTACTCCCGGTCGATGATCTGCCCGGGCTCGAGCGACAGCGTCTCCATCGGGACGATCGTCGCAAGCCGCGGTCGACGCGGTCAACGCCGACCTCCGTGATACCGCCGCGCGTCGGCCTGTCCGACCGTCGCGCGGTGGGGCGACCTCGCCATACCCGGGGGGCCAGACGTATGGCCCTCGGGGGCTCGACGCTCAGCCCCCGACCGCTAGACGTGTGGCGCCGGTCAGTTGCCGCCGAGCATCGACTGCGCGGCGGACTGCAGCGCGCTCGGACCGGCGCCGCCCTGCGTGGCCATCTCCGAGAGCCGGGTGAGCTCCGCGGGCGAGAAGGTCGGGTGATCGGGCGCCGCGGTGCGGTTGGCGCTGGTGATCGCGTTGGTGATCGACTGGAGCTGCTGGGGGTTGAGCCCCTGCGACACAAGCTGCCCGAGCTGCCTGAACTGCTCGGCGCTGGGCGCGGTGCTGGGGCGGGGCTCGGCGGCGGTCGGGGTCGACGTGGTGTTTCCCTGGGTGGGGAGGGTGGGCATGACGACGCCGGGCAGCGCCACGGTCGGAAGCCCGAGGTTCGGCGAGGCGGCGCCCGCCGGGGCCGCCGCGGAGGGAGCGCGGGGAGCGGTCGGAGCGCGGGGAGCGGTCGGAGCCGCGGCCACGGGAGCCGCGGCCACGGGAGCAGCGGCCACGGGAGCGACGGCCACGGGGACATCCGGCGTCGCCACCGCCACGGGGGCGACGACGGGCGTGGGCGCGGGCGCGCACTGGCAGGCCCCGAAGGTGCCGTCGTCCTGGCAGGTCTGGGCGCCCGTGGCGCCCGTGGTACAGGTGCACGGGTTGCTCGCGCCCGTGACGCAGGTCGAGGCGCGGTTGCGTTCGCAGCCGAGGCCCAGGAGGAGAACAACCGCGAGCGCGAGGGATGCCTTCATGCCGGCGAGGCTACCGCAGGAGTCCTGCGAAGTAGACTCCTCCATCCGCGGAGCGATGAGACGATAGGCTCCAACGTTCCAGCGGCAGGGCGCGCTAGAGTGCCCGCCGTCCCCGATACCCTCTCCCCCCGATATGCCCCGAGCGGAAGCCACCACAGCCCGACCGTCTCCGCCTGGCCTCTTCTCGGCGATCGCCTCGGAGGACGAGCTCGCGGCCCTCGCGGCCCACATGGGCTCGCTGGGCTGGGAGCGCTGGGCCTGGTGCGTGGGCTTCGTCTTCGACGCCTTCGCCCTGTGTGTCATCTGGCCCGAGGGCTCGTGGCCCGTGGTGCTCGTCAGCCGCGCGCTCGGCGTCCCGCTGCAGCCCCTGGTCTCGTGGCTCGCCCGCACCAGGCGCCTCCCGGTCCCGGCGGTGGGCTACCTCACGCTGCTCTACACCGTGGTCACCGTCGCCCTCATGGCCATCCCGGCCATCGAGTTCGGCGGCCTCACCAGCCCCTACGTCTTCTCGCTGGTGGCCTTCGCGATGGCCGCGCCGCTGGTCGCGGACATCCGCCGCTCTCGCCTCTTCGCCCTCTTCGCCTCGTGGTTCGTCACCTGGACCGCGCTCCTCGCCGCCGCCTCTCTCACCCACCCGGCCGTCGCGCGGCAGTGGTCCGACGACCCGGCGCTCACCCTCTACCTGGGCCAGTGGCTCTTCCTCGCGCTCATCTACGTCGCCGGCATGGAGGCCACGCGGGAGATCGCCACGCTCCGTCGCGAGCTGCGCGAGGCCCGACGGCTCGCGGGCTACCGGCTGCAGGCGCGCCTCGGCGCCGGGGGCATGAACGAGGTGTGGCTCGCCTGGGACGACGCCCACCAGCGCGACGTGGCGCTGAAGATACTGCACGACCGTCCCTCCGAGGCGGTCGCCCGGCGCTTCGAGCGCGAGGCCGAGGCGCTGCGGGCGCTCTCCTCGCCGCACACGGTCCGGGTGCTGGACTTCGGCGCCAGCGACGACGGCGTGCGCTTCCTGGCGATGGAGCGCCTGGTGGGCATCGACCTCGAGCGCCTGGTGCGCGAAGGGGGGCCGATGTCCCCGGCGAGGGCGGTGCACCTCGCCCGGCAGGCGTGCAGCTCCCTGTGCGAGGCCCACCGCGCGGGCATCGTCCACCGCGACGTGAAGCCCTCCAACCTCTTCCTGAGCCTGGGCGAGCGGGGCGACCACCTCACGGTGATCGACTTCGGCATCGCCCGCCGGGTGGACGCCCCGGAGCCCCGGCTCACCGCGATCGGCGACGCCATCGGCACGCCCCACTTCATCGCCCCGGAGTCCCTGCTGGGCGACGACTCCGACGCGCGCGGCGACCTCTACGGCCTCGGCGCCACGCTCTACTTCCTGCTCACCGGCACCCGCCCCTTCGAGGGCCTCACGGGCCTCGCCCTCGTCGGGGCCGTGAGCGGCTCCACGCCCGACCCGCCCTCGTCTCGCGCCCCGGCGGTCTCTCCTGCGCTCGACGCCGTGGTGCTCCGCTGCCTCGCCTCCGCGCCCGCCGACCGCTTCCCGGACATGGCCGCCCTCGACGCCGCCCTCGCCGCCCTCGACCTCAGCTGGACCCACGACGAAGCGGCCGCCTGCCACGCCCGCAGCGATCGCCCCTCGCCGCGGCCGGGCCTGCACGACGACCTCACCCGCCCCGAGCGCCGGCCCTCCGTGCGACCCGGGCTGCGCGTGGTCTCCGACCGCCCACCCCCACGCGACCCCTGAGCCGATGAGCGCCCTCTCCGACAAGGCCCGACGCATCGAGGCGATCCTCGACGAGCTCCACCCCGCGCCGCCGATACCGCTCGACCACGTCGACCCGTTCACGCTGCTGGTGGCGGTCGCGCTCTCGGCGCAGACCACGGACAAGAAGGTCAACCAGGTGACCCCCGCGCTCTTCGCCCGGGCGCCCACCCCGCAGGCGATGAGGGAGCTCTCCGTGGAGGAGATCCACGCGCTCATCCGCCAGGTGAACTTCGCCGGGACCAAGGCGAAGGCGCTGCGTCGCATGGCGGAGATCCTCTGCGACGAGCACGGGGGCGAGGTGCCGGCGAGCTTCGAGGCGCTGGTGGCGCTTCCCGGGGTCGGCAACAAGACCGCCAGCGTGGTGATGGGTCAGGCCTTCGGGGAGGAGACCTTCCCGGTGGACACGCACATCCTCCGGCTCGCGCACCGCTGGGGGCTCTCGAAGGGGCGCACCCCCGACGAGGTCTCCGCCGACCTCAAGCGCGTCTTCGCCCACTCCTCCTGGAACAAGCTCCACCTGCAGATCATCTACTTCGGTCGCTCGCACTGCCCGGCGCTGCGGCACGACCTCACGAAGTGTCCGATCTGCTCCTGGGCGGCCTCGAAGGCGCGCATCGCGGCGGAGTCCCGCGGGCTCACGAAGCCGAAGGCGGCGGCGAGGAAGAAGCCCCCTCGCGCTACCCCTTCGTGACCGCCATCGGGTAGGCGCAGTACAGCGTCGAGAACGCCCCCGCGGGCCGGTGGTTGCCGCTGTTCTTCACACCCCCGAAGGGGAGCCTGCTCGACGCGCCCACGGTCGGAGCGTTCCAGCTCAGGCCGCCCACGCGCAGCGCCCTGGCGGCGTGCTCGAAGGACGCCTCGCTCGCGGTCCACACGCCCGCGGTGAGCCCGTAGTCGGTGTCGTTGGCGACCTCGATGGCCTCCTCGAGGTCATCGACCACGTACACCGCGAGGTCGGGGCCGAACGCCTCCTCCCGCTGATACGCGCTGCGCTTCTCCCGCCGCTCCACCCGCCGGACCCGCGGCATCGCGTAGCACCCCCGGTGCGCCCTGCCCTCCCAGCTCACCGCCGCCTCCGCCGGGGCGATGACGGCGTGCGCCCCCTCCTCCTCGGCGAGCCGCTGCAGCGCCTCGAACTTCTCCAGCGCCCTCGGCGACGCCAGCGGCCCGCAGAACGCCGCCGGATCGAGCGGGTGCCCCACGACCAGCGCCGCCGCGCGGCGAGCGACCTCCTCGATGAAGCGATCGGCGATGCCGCGGGTGACCACGAGCCGCGACGCGCAGCTGCACCGCTGCCCGCTGGTGCTGAACGCGCTCACCACCACGTCCTCGGCGGCCTTCTCGAAGGGCGCGTCGTCGAGCACCACGGCGGCGTTCTTCCCCCCGAGCTCGAGCGCGAGGATGCGCCCTGGCGTGCTCACGTTGACCCGCCGCAGCTTCTCTCCGACGCCGTACGACCCGGTGAAGAGCACCCCGTCGACGCCCTGGTGCCCTCCGAGCGCGGCGCCCACGATGCCGTCCCCCTGCACCAGGTTGAACACCCCGCTCGGGAAGCCCACGGACTCCACCACCCTCGCATAGACCGCCGCGCATCCGGGCGTGATCTCGCTCGGCTTGAACACCACCGTGTTGCCCATGAGCAGCGCCGGGACGATGTGCCCGTGCGGCAGGTGCAGCGGGAAGTTGAAGGGCCCCAGCACCGCCAGCACGCCGTGCGGCCGCCAACGCCAGGAGAAGCGCGCGTCGAGGGTGGCGTCGCGCACCAGGCCGAGGCCCTCGCCCAGGGTGATGTCGACCTTGGCGATCATGGCCTTCACCTCCGCGCGGGCCTCGCGGATGACCTTCCCCATCTCCCGGGAGATGGCCAGGGCGAGGGCGTTCTCGTGCTGCGCGATGGCGTCGCGGAGCCGGGTGAGGAAGCCGATGCGCGCGTCGAGGCCGAGGGCGTCCCACGCGGGCTGCGCGGCGCGGGCGGAGGCGACGGCGTCGTCGACGTGGGAGAGCGAGAAGGCGTAGGGCGGCAGCGCGTCGTCGAGGTCGGCGGGCGCGGCGCGGGTGAGCACCCCGTCGGGCGCCTCGACCGGTACCCAGCCGCCGCGAAGGAAGGAGCCTGTGTCGTCGGGGATCATGCGACCCCGGATGGTACTCCCACCCTCCGGCGTCACCAGATGTTCGGAGCCTACGTCGGCTCGGCGGGGGCGGCGGCTGCCGCGAGGTGCTCCCGCACGTGGGGGAGGCAGAAGTTGGTGGGCTTGCCGCAGCGCTCGCAGGTGCACACGCGAAACTCCACCGCGCGGTCTTCGTCGGTGACGCCGCAGGTCGCGCACACGCGCTGCCTCGTCACCGCGGGCTCCTGCGCCGCGCGGTGCGCCTCGACCACCTGGGTGGCCTTGCGCTGCCTCGTGCGCAGCGCCTGCCAGAGCCCCGGCCCGAAGAAGAGCAGGTAGTTGCTCAGGGCCACCAGGGGGAAGACCTTGCTCGCGCCGGGCAGCGTCGCGGAGCGCCACGCGAGCAGCGCGACCTCCACGTACGCGAGCCACTTCAGCCGCATGGGGATCACCAGCAGCATCACCTGCCGGTCAGGGTCGAGGGTGGCGACGGCGAGCAGCAGCGAGAGCAGCAGGTACTCGTTGGTCGCCGGGACCCCGAGGCCCAGCGAGAGGGCCGCGGTGCCGACGATGCCCACGAACCAGTACGCGAGGTAGCGCACGCCGCCCCACTCGCGCTCGAGGAAGGTGCCCATCATGTGGGTCCACCAGAGGGCGAGCGCGAGGAAGATGGGCGTGGAGGTGGGAGGCAGCGCGACGAAGGTCAGCAGCCGCCAGACCTGGCCCTGGGCGACCTTCGCGGCGTCGAGGGAGATGTAATCGAGGAAGCCGGGGCGGAGCTGATCGAGGAACCAGCTCAGCCCCTGGAGGCCGATGAGGGCGAGGGTGAGATTCGGGGGAACGTAGCGCCCGAAGCGGCGATCGAGGCGATCGAGCCAGGAGGACATCCCGTGTCCCCTAGCACAGACCCGCTCTCAGTCTTCGTCGTCGTCGCGCCAGCTCTTCTCCTCGCGGTCACGCCGACCGCTCGCGCCCGCCGTCGCGCCCGCGGCGCCCGGACGGCCGCGGCCGTCGCCTTCGCCCTCCTTGCGCTTGCGCTGGTTGGCGAGGCCCACGCGGCCGCCGGGAGGCGACGGAGGACCGAAGTTGCTGCCCGGCGCGCCGCCGAAGGTGCGCGGGGGCGGACGATCGCCGCCCGTGCCGGTGAAGCCGCCAGGGCCGCCGGCGCCCATCGGGGCCCCGGGGGTGCCCTTCGGGTGCGCCAGGTTGATGATCAGCCGACGGCTGCGGAGCTCGGCGTTCTTGAGCTGGTCGATGGCGGCGTTGGCGGCCTCGGCGGTCGCGAGCGTCACGAAGCCGAAGCCGCGCTTGCGGCCGTCCTGGTCGAGGGGCAGGTGCACTCGCGCCACGGGGCCGGCCCCGAGCTCGTTGAGCAGCACCTCGATCTCCTCCTGCGTCGCGTCGTACGGGAGGTTGCCCACGTAGAGCGTGCGGTCAGGCGCCGGACCACCGGCCATCTCGCGCCGCGGGCGATCTTCCCGAGGAGCCCCGTAGCCACCGCCCATCGGGGCGCCCATGCCGCCGCCCATGCCGCCGCCCATCGGGCGCTCGCCGCGCGCCGGGGGCTCGGCCTGGAAGGGACGCACCGAGATGGTGCGGCCATCGACGATGCGACCGTCGAGCACCGAGCGGGCACGATCGGCCTCCTCTTCGCTACCCAGCCGGACGAAGGCGAACCCACGCGGGCGCCCCGACATCCGATCGCGGGGCAGCGTGAGCTCCGCAGACTGTGCTCCCGACTCGAGGAAGAGGCCGCGCAGATCCTCCTCCGTCACGCTGTCAGGCAAACCGGCCACAAACAGCTTACGCGCGTCTTCGTTCGACATCCGATGGTTCTCCAGAAACGCCTTTTATGGGGTCTTGTATTCGTCCGCGAGCGGAACGTTGATCGGTCTATGAGTTAGGGGGGTTGGCGCCGCAAAGACGAGGACCGCAGGTGCGACGGCTGCGAAGGATACGCGCCATGCCCCCGCCGTCAACAGCCCCTCCGCCCTCTAGCGCCTGCGCTTGCTCGCCGCCGGACGCTCGGTCTTCCGGGTCGCCGACGCGGCCGCCACCTGGTCGCGCACCGCCCGCACCTCGTCGCGCAGCGCCTCGACCTGATCGCGCAGCCGCCGCAGCTCCTCGGAGCCCTCGCGCGACTGCAGCGACCGCAGCGCCTCTCGCGCCGCGCGCCGCACCCGGCCGTCGTCGGTCATGCGCAGCACCCGCGACACCGGCTCGACCGAGGCCGCGTCCCTCAGCCTCGTCAGCGCCCTCAGCACCTCCGGAACCAGGTGCGGATCGCGCTCCTCCAGCAGCTGCTCCAGGGCCTCTCGCACCTCGCGCCGCTCCTCGCCGAGCTCCGCCAGCGCCCCCACCGCCGCCCGCCTCGTCGAGGCCCCCACGCTCGGCGCCGTGAGCGCCAGCAGCAGCGGGATCGCCCTCGCGTCGCGCAGCGCCCCGAGGCCCTCCACCGCCCCGATGCGCACCACGTCGCGCCAGCTCTCCCTCGCCAGCGCCCCCACCAGCGCGTCGTAGGCCGTCGCGCGACGGGTGCGCCCCGCCGCCTTCGCCAGCTCCGACTCCACCAGCCAGCTCGCGTCGCCGGCCTTCAGCTTGCCCACCAGCAGCGCCGCCGCGGCGTCGGTGCGAAACTCCCCGAGCGCCCTCGCCACCGCGCGCCGGACCTTCGGGTGCGCGTGGTCGACCGAGCGGGAGAGCGCCTCCCAGGCCATCCTCCCCCGCAGCTCGCCCAGCGCCCGGGCGGCCTCCGCCGACACGCCCCAGAACGCGTCGTCTCGCAGCGCCTTCTCCAGCGCCGCGACGCTGAGCTCGTCGTCGTGCCTCGCCAGCGAAGCCGCCGCCCGCCACCGCACCAGCGCCCTCGGGTCGCCCGCCAGCGCCTCGCGCAGCATCGTCGCCGGGACGCTGGAGGTGACCTTCGCCAGCAGCGCCCCGTCCGGGTCGACGCTCACCCAGCGCGGCGCCGCCTCGCAGGGCAGCGCGAAGGTGCGCGAGCGGTCGTCGAGGACGAGCGAGTGCCGCTGCTCCTCGCCGGAGGCGTGCATCACGGAGACGGTCACCGGCAGCGCGAAGCACGGGGTCACCGCGTCGACGGCCTGGGTCTGCCGCAGCGTGACGTGTAGCATCGGCTCCTCGGCGTCGAAGCGCGCGTCGAGCTCCAGCTCCGGGTGCCCCGCCTGGAGGATCCACTGTTTGAAGAAGCCGCCGAGCGAGCGGCCCGAGGCGTCCTCCATGGCGCGCTGGAGGTCGCGCGTCTCCACCGAGCGCCCCCGGTGGCGCGTCAGGTACTCCTTCACGCCCGCCCAGAACACCGGGTCGCCGAGCTCGCTCCGCAGCATGTGGAGCACCCAGCCCCCCTTCTCGTAGAGGTGCCGGTCGAAGAGGTCGATGGGGGCGCCCCAGGTGGCGCACACCACCGGGCGGCGGTAGCGCGCGTCGTCCTCGCCGAAGTACGCGTCGGCGTGCTGCTTGAGGTTGTAGAGGTACGCGTCGCGGCCGTCTTTGCGCTCGACGTCGAGGTGCTCGAAGAAGGTCGCGAAGCCCTCGTTGAGCCAGGCCTGCGACCAGTCGTGGCAGGTGACCAGGTCGCCGAACCACTGGTGCGCCAGCTCGTGCGCGACGAGGTCGTCGGCGGTCGCGTCGAGGGCGGCGCGCTCGTCGAGCAGGCAGCGCTCGGTGAGCGTGCTGACGGAGGTGTTCTCCATGCCGCCGAAGGTGAAGTCGTGCACCGTCACCTGGTCGTACTTCGGCCACGGGTACGGCACCCCGGTGAGGGCGCTGAAGTGCTCGATCATGTCGGCGGTGCGGCCGAGCGAGCGCCACCCCTCGGCCTCGCGACCGGGGTCGACGTAGAAGCGCACCGGCAGCGACGCGTCGCGCGTGGCGTCGAGCTCGGAGAAGGTCCCGGCCACGAGGGTGACGAGGTAGCTCGGGTGCGCGGTGGTCTGCTGCCAGTGCCAGCGCTCGGCGTCGGCGGTCTTGCGGGTGCGCTCGAGGAGCGTGCCGTTGGAGAGCACGGTCCACCCCGATGGGGCGGTGACCAGAAGCTCGGTGGTCATCCGCATGTCGGGCGAGTCGTGGCAGGGAAACCAGTACCGGGCGTCCTCGTCCTGGCACTGCGACCACACCTGCTCCGGGCGCGTCGGGGCGTCGGCGTCGGGCGCGAGGAAGTAGAGGCCCCTCCGAGGACGAGCGCGGTAGCGCACCCGGACGACCCCCGAGGAGAGGGCGCCGAGGGTCACCTGGAGGGCCTCACCGTCGTAGGCGAAGGGCAGCGGGGCGTCGCCCGCCGCGAGGGTGACGGACTCCACCTCGAAGGCGACCGCGTCCAGGAGCAGCACGCGGGCGTCGGGGTCGCGGCGGGAGAAGGTGAGCTCGGCGACGGCGGAGACCGAGCGGGCTGGAACATCGAGGGCGATGTCGAGGCGGAGATGGGTGAGGTCGAAGGGGCGCGAACGGCGGAAGCGCTCGGGGTCGCCGGGCAGCGCGAAGGGCCTCGGCCCGCCACCGGGATCAGCGGGAACACGGCCGCCACAACGATGTCCCCAACCGCACCCGCGATGGCCGTTCATGCGAGCCGTGGGACGTACCGCGCGCGGGGCGATCGGGTCAACGCGCATCGGGGAGGTCATTGCTTGACACCCCTCCGGGCGTCGGGGCACTGTCATTGCACAACCCCTAGAACCATTGGTTGCCCCCCTCTCCAAGGATCGAGTCCAAACCCCTTCCATGGCCTCCGAAGCACGGGCGCAGAGCAGCTATCGAGTCACCGAACGCCTCGAGTCCGGCGGCATGGCGGAGGTGTTCCGGGGCGAGGCCACCAGCGTCGCGGGCTTCAAGAAGCAGGTCGCCATCAAGCGCGTCCTGCCGCACCTGGCGTCGAACGAGAAGTTCATCCGGATGTTCCTCGACGAGGCCCGGCTGAGCGCGAGGCTCTCGCACGCCAACATCGTGCAGGTGTTCGACATCGGCCGCGTCGAGAACACCTACTTCATCGTGATGGAGTTCATCGACGGGGTGAACCTCAAGCACCTCATCGAGAACCTCCGCAACAAGCGCCAGGCCTTCCCGATGGCCCTCGCCTGCCACATCGCCATCAAGGTCTGCGAGGGGCTCCAGTACGCGCACCACCTGCACGACTCGGACAATCAAGACCTGCACATCGTCCACCGGGACATCTCGCCCCCCAACGTGCTGATCTCCCGGCAGGGCGAGGTGAAGATCGTGGACTTCGGCCTCGCCAAGGCCGCGCACTCTGTCGAGAAGACCGAGCCCGGGGTGGTGAAGGGGAAGTTCAGCTACCTCGCCCCGGAGACGGCCATGGGCCAGGAGGCCGACGCCCAGGCCGACATCTTCGCCGTCGGGATCATGCTCTGGGAGATGCTCGCCGGGCGAAAGCTCTTCCAGGGCGAGACCGACTACCAGACCGTGAAGATGGTGCAGCAGGCCGTGGTGCCGTCGCTGCGGTCGATCAACCCCGCGGTGCCCGAGGAGCTGGAGAACATCCTCGCGGTGGCCCTCGCGAAGGACAAGCGCGTCCGCTACGCCGACGCCGCCGCCTTCAGCGACGAGCTGCTCAACTTCATCTTCGGCAACAAGATGCGCGTCGGCGCGCAAGACCTGGCGCGCGTCGTCAACGAGGCCGTCGCCGAGCGCAAGGGCGCCGCCACGCTCACCCGCAAGGACGGCTCGGTCATCGACCAGCTCATCCAGGAAGAGCTGCTGCGCTTCACCTCCCTCGACGACCCGCACAGCCCGTCGCCCGCCGCGAAGACCGGCACCGCGGGCTCCAACCCCAACGCCGAGGGCGCTCGGCCGCTCGACGCCGGGGACTTCGAGAACGTCGGCGAGTGGGCCAGCGACCTCCTCGACGACGGCCGCCCGAGCCGCACGGGCATCGCCTGGGAGTCTCCCCTGGACGGCGTCTCGGCCGCCGTCTCCACGCCGCCGGGCAACCTCGCCGACGAGCTCGAGGGCGACGCACCGGACGCGCCCGTCTCCGATCGCCCCCCCACGCCGAAGCCCCCGCAGCCCACCTCGCTGGTGAGAAGCCAGTCGTACGCCCCCCTCGGGCAGCCTCCCCCGGCGACGACGGAGGGGAAGAAGTTCCCGGCGGCGCTGCTGGCGGTCGTGGCCGCGCTGCTGCTGGTCGGGGTGGGCGTCGGCCTCTACGTCAAGGGCGTCTTCCCGCACTAAGGCTCCGTCGCAACGCTGGAGGGGATCTCATGGGCTTCCGACGACTGCTCGACCGGCTCCGACCGCTGGCGCAGCGGCTGAAGGCGCGCGCCCCGACCAGCGACGCGGCCGAGGGGGTGAGCGGGTTCTCCGCCGGCTTCGACGCGCGCCCGTGGCTCTCCCGCCTCGACCCGGCCTCCGCGCAGCTCTTCTGCGCGGTGTTCGAGGCAGGCTTCCTCATCGCCCAGGCGGACGGACGCTTCGACCGCGCCGAGCGCTCGCACATGCGCCAGGCGCTGCTCGCCCTCTCCGACGAGGGCATCCTCGCCGACGACGTCGACGCCATGCTGAGCGGGTTCACCGCGTCGCTGTCGAGGGACGGCGCCGCCGCGCGCTGCGAGGCCGTCGGCCGGCTGCTGCGGGCGCACGACGTCGGCGAGGCGGGCGTGTACCTGGCCGCGGGCATCGCGTGCGCGTCCGACGGGCTGAGCCAGGTCGAGCTGAAGACCCTGGACACCCTCGCTCGCCACGCGGGCCTCGGCTTCGAGCGGCTGTCGGCGCTGGTCGAGGCGATCCGGGCCGACCTCGCGACGCCCGACTGAGGCCCTCGTCAGGGAGCGGGCTCCGAGGCGAGCGAGCTCCAGCGGCCGTCGCGGTAGGAGAGGCGCAGCTCGTGGGTGCGAGCGAGCTCCTCCAGCAGCGACCGCGCCGCGGGCTCGTCGAGCGCCCCGGGCCAGAGCTCGAACGCGATCAGGTGCTCCTCGCCGGTGCCGCGGGTGACGAAGTAGTCGAACATCACCCCGAGCGCGTCAGGCCGCAGCGCCTCGTCGCCCGCCACCGCGCCCCGCAGCCACAGGCAATGGAACTCCCGGCAGCTCGCCGGGCGCTCGGGGTGGATGCGGCAGCCCTCGGGGCCGACGTGCTCGCAGGATCGCCGAGACGCCTTGCGCAGCTCCGTCACCGCCATCACGGAGCAGCACACGGTGCAGTCGCCGCACTCCCTGTGGGTCATCGCACCCGGGGAGCGCAGCCTCTCGAGGCGTACGAGGGTCACGCGGAGGGCGAAGGAACGGTCAGCGCTGGAGGTTCTGCGACCCGAGGATGTTCGGGCAGATCTGGCCCGTTCGCGGGTGCAGCTGCCCGGGGTGCCGGCGGCAGTAGTCGTCGTGCCGACGCGACGGGCGGCGCCCGGCCTGCTCGGGCTCCTCGGCGGGCTCGGCAGCGGCGGGCGACGACGGAGCGGCGACCACCGGGGCCGTCGGGGCCACACCCGGGGGGGCCGCCATCGCCGCGCCCGCGTCGGCCTCCGCCGCGCCGGGAGCGGCCGCGGCCGTGTTGACCCCGGCGTCGCCGAGGGCGTTCTGCGCGTTCTGCAGCGCCTGGCCAGCCTGCGCCGAGGCGTCGGCCGCGGCCGCCATCGCCGCGTTGGCCGCCGCCATCGCCGCGTTGGCTGCGGCGCCCGCGTCGGCCCAGGCCGCGGCGTCGTACGCGACGACGTTGGGGTTGGGCAGCGCGATGCCGCCGCCGTCGAGCGTCACCACGGTGGTGCCCGTCGGCGCAGCGCCCGAGTCGTTGTTGCGATCGGTGAACTTCTTGATGAGCTGACAGCCCATCAGGTTGCTGGCGATGACGATGGCGACGAGATAGCGGCTGGGGGCGTTCATCGCGCGGACGCTACCAACATCCGCGCGAGCGCATCAAGGGACCGGCGGGCGGTCTACCCGGACACCTGTCAGGGGCAGCGATCGCCGGTCGGGGTCGAGCGGCACGCCCCCGAGCAGCAGTCGTTGCCGTTGATGCGGCAGCCGTTGCCGCTGGCCTGGCATTGGCAGGTGCCCATGCCCGTCGACCCGCCGCCCGGGCGGATGCAGAGCATCGCTCCGCAGCAGTCGTTGGAGTAGAAGCACGACTCGCCGCCGCGGCGGCAGACGCAGACACCGCCCGTGCACAGCACGCTACCAGCGCACTCCGCGCCGGTCATGCAGGTCGTCGGCGGGTCGGTCGTCACCAGCGCGGGGCCGCGCGAGCAGGTGCTCTGCCCGCTCGGTTGCACGTTGCACGCGTAGCCGCCGCAGCAGGATCCGGCGTCGGTGTTGTCGCAGCGCTCGCCCGGGGCGAGGCAGCCCATCGCGAGGCACCGCCCGTTGCGGCAGGTGAGGCCTGAGCAGCAGCCCTCGTTGGAGGTGCAGCTCTCCGAGGCCTGGCTGCACGCGCAGGTGCCGACGGTGCCTCCGTCGGGCAGGTTGCAGCGGGCCCCGCCGCAGCAGTCGAGGTTCGCCGAGCAGGACTCCTCCCGGCGACGGCACACGCACGCGCCGTTGGTGCAGAGCATCGAGCCGCAGCACTCGCGCGAGGTGGTGCACGCGCCCATCGCCGGGCGGCAGCAGAAGGTTCCGCCCGGCTGCGCGCCGCAAGAGTAGTCGCCGCAGCAGGCCGTCGAACCCTGGACGCAGACGCGCCCCGCGGCGATGCACATCCCGCCGTCGCCGGTGGCGCCGTCGACCCGGGCGTCGCCCGCCGCGCCGTCGATGCGCGGGATGTCGAAGCCGGTGCCGCCGCCGTCCGAGCCGGTGCCGCCGTCCATGGGCGCGCGGCGGCAGACGTTGCTCTGGCAGCTAAGGCCCGAGCAGCACTCGTTGTTCTCCCGGCAGCCGCGGCCCTCCACGCGGCAGGCGCAGCGGCCGCTCTCGCAGAGCATGTGACCGCAGCAGTCGATGTCCCGGGTGCACCCCTCGTTCTGCTGCACGCAGCAGAAGGTCGAGGTGATCTCCGAGCGGCACTGCGAGGGCGAGCAGCACGCCGCCCCGCTGCCGGGGGTGCAGGTCGAGCCCGGGGTGGCGCACATCGAGCACACCCCGCTGTTGCAGGTCATCCCGGTGCAGCAGTCGCCGTCGGCCGCGCAGCTCTGGCCCCGGGCGCGGCACTGGCACATGCCGCCCACGCAGGTCGCGCTGCCGCAGCAGTCCGCGCTCGCGGTGCAGCGCTGGCCCGCGGGCGAGCAGGCGCAGGTGCCGCCGGTGCACGAGAGGCCGTTGCAGCAGTCGCCAGAGCCCGTGCACGCCGAGCCCGCGGCGCTGCAGCAGCGGCCCGAGGTGCCGGTGCCGTTGCAGCTCAGGGCCCCGCAGCAGCGCGGCCCGCCGGTCATGCACGACGCGCCCGCCATCCGGCACGCCTCGGTCATCGGCCGGCACTGGCCGCTCTGGCAGGTGTTGCCCGAGGTGCAGTCCGAGTCGCGGCTGCAGCCGCCGCCCGCGGCGTTGCGCTGGCAGGTGCCCGAGCGGCACGAGAGCTCGCCGCAGCAGTCGGTGTCGACGCTGCACCGGCCCGACTCGGCGCGGCAGCAGCGGTCGGAGCCGTGAGAGTCGGAGCAGGTGGTGCCGGTCGCGCACGCGGGCATCGAGCCCGGGGTGCAGGCCGAGCCCGGAGGCAGCGGCATCGTCCCGTCGGTGCAGGCCGAGCCCGAGCAGGCCAGGCCGGAGCAGCAGTCGCCGGCGGACGAGCAGGCCGAGCCCGCCGAGCCGCAGCTGCGGCAGGTGCCGCCCACGCAGGAGAGCGACGGGTTGGTGCAGCGGTCCATGGCGCAGCAGCGCTGGCCGTCGCCGCCGCAGACCGGCGTGGTGCTCGCCGCGCAGCGCCGCGTCATGGTGTTGCAGGTGAAGCCCGGGTCGCACGCCGCGGTGCCGCAGCACGCCTGGCCGTCGCCGCCGCAGGCCATCATCCCCATGCCGGGCTGGCAGGTGCCCGAGGTGCAGGTGAGGCCGCTGTTGCAGGCCGTACCGCCGCAGCACGTCTCGCTGTCACCGCCGCACGCCCCCGGCGCGCCGCCGCCATCGACGCCAGGACCGACCCCGGCGTCGCTGCCCGGGGTGGGGGCCGCCTCGCAGGTTCCGCCCGAGCAGACCGCGCCGAGGTTGCAGGCCGCCGAGCCGCAGCACGCCTGACCGATGGCGCCGCAGGCCCCCGGGGTGCCGCCGCCGCCGGGCGTCATGCCGCCGCCGCCGCCGGGCATCGAGGCCGAGCAGCTCCCGCCGATGCACGAGAGCCCGCTGTTGCAGGCCGTACCGCCGCAGCACGTCTCGCCGCTGGCGCCGCACGCCCCGCCGCCCCCGCCGGTCGGCATCGCGCAGCGCGCGCTGGTGCAGATGAGCCCGCTGTTGCAGGCCGTACCGCCGCAGCACGCCTCGCCGTTGTTGCCGCACGGGGTCATCCCCGACGCGGCGCCGCAGGTGCCGGCGTTGCACGCCAGGCCCGGGTTGCAGGCCGTTCCGCAGCACATCTGGCCGTCGCCGCCGCACGCCGCGGGGGCCGGGTTGCAGACCCCGCCGCCGTCGCAGGTGAGCCCGGCGTTGCACGAGCTGCCGCTGCAGCACGGCTGTAGCCGATCGCCGCACGCCGCGGGCATCTGGCAGGTGTCCGTCACGCACGCCAGCGTCCCCGTGCAGGTCGCGCCCGAGCAGCACGCCTGACCGGCGCCGCCGCAGGCCGCGCACGTCCCGCCGTTGCAGGCGAAGCCCGCCTGGCAGACGTCGCTGGCGCAGCAGGGCTGGGCCATCGCGCCGCACGACGCGGCCGTGGGCATGCAGGTGCCGCCGTTGCAGGTGGTGCCCTCGCAGCAGTCGGCGCTGCTGTCGCAGCGGTCGCCCATGGCGTGACAGCAGCGGCCCATCGCGCACTGCATCCCGTCGCAGCACTCGCCCGCCCCGGTGCACGTCGCGGCGGGCAGCGAACAGCACGCGCCCTCGCGGCAGTCGAGCCCTCGCTCGCACGCGGTGCCGCCGCAGCAGCGCTGGCTGGCCTGGCCGCAGCGCCCCGGCTCCGGGGGCGAGTCGGGGTTCGGGCCGTCGAGGTCCTTGACGAAGTCGTCGACGAAGGTCGAGTCGTCCGGGGTCATCGCGTCCATCTCGGCGACCTGGCCGCCTGCACAGGCGGACACACTCATCGCCAGCGCCAGGAGCGCAGCGGAACGAAGCAGAAGGGTACGCATGGCGAAGGGCTCTCCGAGCGGGAGGTTGCCTCAGTCGTGCCGGGAAGGTCCAGTGCGACGCGGGCAGCGCAGTGACGCGCGACGCCGTCGCGGGGGCGAATCGTGGCAGGATCGGCGCGAGAGACCTTATGGCACGACGAGCGATGGCCCGACGCGGAGCGCGGGCGGCGATGTGGGGCGGAGCGCTGGCAATCGGGCTGGCGGTCGCGGGCGAGGCGCAGGCCAACGGGCGCTTTCCCGCGGCGAACTACTTCGTGGCAGGGCCGGGCGCGCGCAACGACGTGCTGGCGCTGCGCACCACCTTCGGGCTGGTGCTGTCTCGCGACGGCGGCCGCCAGTGGGGGTGGGTCTGCGAGGAGTCCTACGAGGCCGTCGGCGCCAACGACCCGTCGCTCTCCATCGGCCAGGACGGCGCGCTGGTGATCGCGACCTTCGCCGGCCTCTCGGTGAGCGACGGGGCGTACTGTCGATGGTCCCGGCCGGCGGGCGCTCCCATGAGGGGTTACGCCGACGTCACCAACACCTTCGACGGGCGCACGATGGTCGCGCTGGGCGGGCCCACCGGCGACGACGCGCTGGTGCTGTCCTCCGACGGCGGCAGGAGCTGGACCACCGGCGCGAGGCTCATGGGGTACTTCTCCGAGACCGCGGACGTGGCGCCCAACGATCCGATGCGGGTCTACGTGACGGCCTACGCGCGAGGCGGGCTCCCGGTGCTGCTGCGCAGCGACGACGGCGGGCGCACGGTGCGCGAGACCACGCGCGACTTCTTCGACGCGCAGGGGATCTACCTCGCGGGGGTCGATGCGAGGCGGCCGGATGTGCTGTACGTGCGCGCCTCCCGGGGCCTCGGGACGATGCTCCTCAAGAGCGAGGACGGCGGGATGACCCTCCGCCGCATCGGGGAGACCCGCGCGGAGATGGTGGGCTTCGCGCTCTCCGACGACGGCGACACCGTGTGGATCGCGAGCACCAGCCGCGCGGAGGGCATCCTGCGCTCGGTGCGCGGCGGGCCCTGGACCCGCGTCGGCGGCGACGTCGGGGTGCAGTGCCTCCGCTATCACGCCGGGCTGCTCTTCGTGTGCGCCGACGAGGTGACCGACGGCTATGCGCTCGGCTGCTCGCGCGACGGCGGCGACCACATCGACCCGCTGCTCTCGCTGCGTCGGCTCGCCGGCCCCTCCGCAGCCTGCGGCGGCGACACGCCCGTGGGGTCGACCTGCGGTCCCATCTGGCCGACGATCTCCGCGCCGCTCCGGAGCATCGACGCGAGCGCTCCGCGCGACCCGGTGTTCCATGACGCGGGCGCCGTCGACGCGGTCGAGGACGCGGCGGAGGTGTCCCTCGACGCGGGCGGCGGGGTCGATGTCCCCGCGACGCCGGGCGATCTCGGGCAGGCCGACGCCCCCGACGTGCCTCAAGGCCTCGATGCGCCCTCGATCGACGCCCCCTCGCTGGACGCCGGGCGCGACGCTTCCGTCGTCGACGCCGGTCCGGCTCCCGCCGCTCCGCGCGACGGCTGCGACTGCCGCGTCGCGACGGGCGCGACGCCCGGTGCAGGCGCCGGGGCCCTGCTGACGGCGCTGGGCCTGATCGCCGCGTCCCCTCGGAGGCGTCGCCGGTTGCCGCCGCCGCCGCGCCGTTGATAGACCTCTCCCCCCCCCTCCCAATGCGCGCGCAGTACGTCCGTAGCCTGAGCCTCGTCGCCCTCCTCGTCGGGCTCCCCTCGTGCGTCGACAGCGGCCCGTCGGGCTACGACGCGGGCGTGGTGCACCCCGAGCGTCCTCAGCTCGACCGCGTCCCGGGCGAGACCTGGTTCTGCGATCTCCCCGCCCCGGACGTGACCCGCGCGGGCCTCCCCTTCGGCTTCTGCGTGCGGCGCTTCGCGGGCATCGCCGCGCCTCGGGTGCTCGCCTTCGCGCCCAACGGCGACCTCTTCGTCGCCTCGCCGGGCATCCGCACCCCGGGCCTCGCCCCGCCCGGAACCGGCCAGATCGCGGTGCTCAGCGACGACGACCACGACGGCGTCGCGGAGGTCAGCGAGTTCGCCGGGGGGCTGCCCGACGTCCACGGGCTGCTCTTCGCCGATGGCTGGCTCTACTTCACCCGCACCAACGGGGTGTTTCGCACGCCCTACGCGAGGGCCCAGCGGCGCATCGGCTCCGCGGCGCCCGAGCAGGTCGCCTCCCTCGCCGGCCTCTCGCCCGCCGCGCGATGGACGCACACCCTCGCCCGCGCTGCCGACGGGACCATCTACGTCTCGCAGGGACAGTACCAGAGCTATACGTGCCCGAGTACGCCTCGGGAGGGCGCGGTGTTCCGGCTGCAGCCCGGGAGCATGGCGCCGGTGGTGGTCGCCTCGGGGCTGCGCAACCCGCTCTACCTACGCTGCGATCCGGCCGGCGCGGAGTGCTACGCCGCCGAGCTCTCGGACGACTCGTGGGACCCGTCCACCGGCACCCGCGGCCGGGAGAAGCTGGTGCGCCTCGGGGCCGGCGGCGACTACGGCTACCCCTGCTGCGCCGGGCAGAACGACCTCGCCCCTCCCGGTCGCGGCCGCAGCGCGAGCTGCGCGGCGGTGGCGGCGGAGCTCACCGCGTGGCCCCTGCACGACACGCCCTTCGGCATCGACTTCGAGCGCGGCCGCTGGCCCGATCCCTGGCGCCGCGGCTTCTTCGTCGGGCTGCACGGCGCCTTCCAGACCTGGGAGAACACCAAGATCATCTGGAGCCCGCTCGACGCCAGCGGCCGGCCGACGGGCGAGTGGCGCGACTTCGTCACCGGCTGGGGGCGCAGCGCCCAGGGCATCGTCGGGCGCATCACCGACGTGACCTTCGCGAGCGACGGCAGGCTCTTCTTCAGCGACGACCAGGGAGGCGGAGTCTACTGGGTCGCGCCCGAGGGAATGGCCGCGCCGACGCGGTGAGACCCTCGCGCGGCGGGGAGATCCCGGGCGCGGCAATCTGGCGGGTTACGGGTGCAACCCCGACGCTTCACCCTATACTCCGCCGCGATGCGCCCTAGCTGGAACCGTCCCTGGAAGGCAGCCCTGCTGCTCGTCGCCTGCGCCCTCGCCTCGGTCATCACGGTCACCCGCCACGGTGGCCTGCTGGGCCTCGGCGGCTCCCGCGCCCTGCTCGCCCAGCCCCGGCGTGAGCGCGCCCGCGACCCCAACTTCGACCTGGCGCGCATGAGCGTGCTCCGGCACGTGCTGCTGGAGATCAACAACAACTACGTCGACCCGGGGCGCGTGCACCCGCGAGAGATGCTGCTGAAGGGCCTCGACGCCATCCAGCGCAGCGTCGCCCAGGTGCTGGTGCTCCACGAGGACAACGCCCCCACGCTCACCGTGCGGGTCGACACCCACGAGCAAACCTTCGACCTCGCGGGCGTCAACGCGCCGTGGGACCTCGAGGCCCGCTGGCGCGAGATCTTCACCTTCCTCCAGACCCACCTGCGCGGCACCGACGTCAACCTCCAGGACGTGGAGTACATCGCCGCCAACGGGATGCTCCGCACCCTCGACCCCCACTCGGTGGTGCTCACCCCCGAGCAGTTTCACGAGATGCAGATCCAGACCGGCGGCCACTTCGGCGGGCTCGGCATCGTGATCTCCATCCGCGACGGGCTGCTCACGGTGATGAACCCCATGCCCGAGACCCCCGCGGCGCGCGCGGGCCTGCACCGCTACGACCGCATCGTGAAGATCAACGAGGAGAGCACCACCAACATGTCGCTCTCCGAGGCGGTCAACCGTCTCCGCGGCCCGGAGCGCACCCCGGTCACCATCTGGGTCACCCGCGCGGGCGCCGGCGGCTGGGCCCAGCCCCGTCGCTTCGACCTCGTGCGCGCGCAGATCACCGTGCGCTCCGTCGACCACCGGCTGATGGCCAACGGCGTCGGGTACGCCCGCATCAAGAGCTTCAGCGAGACCACCGGCGATGAGCTCACCCGCGCCCTGCGGCAGATGCGCGAGCAGGGCATGCGCTCGCTCGTCCTCGACATGCGCGGCAACCCCGGCGGCCTGCTGGAGCAGGCCGTGGCCGTGGCCGACCTCTTCCTCCAGGACGGCGCCATCGTGGTGACCGCGGGCAACCGCCGCGAGGAGCGCGAGGAGCGCGGCGCCGAGGGCCCCGGCACGGAGCCCGACTACCCCCTCGCCGTGCTCATCGACGGCGGCTCGGCCAGCGCCAGCGAGATCGTCGCGGGCGCCCTCAAGAACCACAACCGCGCGGTCATCGTGGGCGGCACCTCCTTCGGCAAGGGGAGCGTGCAGACGATCCGCAACCTGCCCGACGGCGGCGCGCTCAAGATCACCATCGCGCAGTACCTCACCCCGGGCGACGTCTCGATCCAGGGCGTCGGCATCACGCCGGACATCGAGCTCATGCCGATGACCGTCGACCCGCTCGACATGGACCTCGACGCGGACAAGCTCTTCCCGCGCGAGTCCGACCTCTCGGCGCACCTCACCAACAACCGCGCCCACAACGGCGACCACCCCGCGGAGACCGTCCGGTACTACTTCCCCGCGGAGGAGCGCGAGCAGCTCCGGCTGCGCGGCGCCGACGACGTCGCCGACGACGGCTTCCGCGAGGACTTCTCCATCCGCTTCGTGCGCGACCTGCTCACCGCCGCGCCGCGCTCCGGCCGCCGCGAGCTCATCGCCGACGCGCGCCCGCTGCTCGACCGCACCCGCGCCGAGCAGGTGGCCAGCGTCGCCCGCGCGCTGCAGCCCCTGCGCGTCGACTGGGAGGAGGGCACCGACGCCGGCGGCACGCCCAACGTCGAGGTCACCATGCGCACCTCGCGGCCGGAGAACACCGCCGCGCCGGGGGAGGCCTTCGACCTCACGGTGACGGTCACCAACCGCGGCACCGCGCCCCTCTTCCGGCTGCGCGCCAACACCAAGAGCGACAACCCGATGTTCGAGAACCGGGAGTTCGTCTTCGGCCGCGTGAACCCCGGCGAGACCCGCACCTGGACCTCGCCGCTCGGGCTCTGCGAGTTCGAGGGCTTCCGCCCGGGCAGCAGCTCGCTCCCGGCGCCCGGCACCCGCAAGGTGTGCCTCGTGCCGCGCGCGGCGCTCTCCCGCACCGACGGCATCCGGCTGGAGTGGTCGGAGTCGCACGGGCACATCCCCCCCGCAGAGGCCGTCGCGCCGCTGCGGGCCTCCATCCGTGGCCTCGAGCGCCCGGTCTTCGCCTATGGCTGGCAGTTCGCCGAGCAGCGCGGCAGCGGCAACGGCGACGGGCGCATCCAGCGCGGCGAGCGGATGACGATGTTCCTGACGCTGAAGAACGTCGGGCGCGGCCGCACCTTCGTGGCGCGCGCCAACCTCAAGAACCTGTCGGGCACCGGCGTGCTGCTGCACGACGCGCGCTTCAACATCAACGACATGATGCCCGGCGAGGAGCGCCGCGTGGCGTTCACCTTCGACGTGGCCCAGAGCTTCCGCCAGGACGAGCTCAAGCTCGAGCTCGTCGTCGAGGACGAAGACCTCCGCGAGGTCACCTCGCAGAAGCTCCGGGTGCCCATCGCCCAGGCGGGCGCGCCCGTCACCGCCGCCACGGGCACCTTCGTGGCCGCGGCCGCCCTCGAGCTGCGGGAGTCACCCGCCAGCGACGCGAGGGTGATCCTCCGCGCCCCGGCGGGCTCCGGCTTCCCGATCACGGCGCAGTCGGGCGAGTGGGTGCGGGTCGACGCGCTCGACGGCCGACCGGGCTGGGCGCTCCGGGCGCAGGGCGGCGGCGCCCGCTCGACGGCCCCGCGCTCGCTCACCTTCGTGCTCCACAACTCGCCGCCGCTCATCGAGACCGACGGTCCGGTGGCGCTCTCGGCGCGCGGCGCGTCCATCAACCTCCAGGGCACGGCCACGGACGAGAACCGCGTCCTCGACCTCTACATCTTCGTCGGGCCCCACAAGGTCTTCTACCTGTCCAACCGCGACGCGGCCGATCCCCACCGGATGACCTTCAACGCGCCGCTCCCGCTGCGGCCGGGCGCCAACATCGTCTCGGTGGTGGCGCGCGAGGGCGACGACGTGGCCGCTCGGCGTACCTTCATCATCCGCCGCGACGGCCCCAACGGCGAGCTGCTGGTCACCCCGCGGCACGGCGACGAGGACGACGAGGACTGAGCATCCCTTGAGCGCCCCGGCGCTGTGTGACGAGTGCGGCGCGCCGAGGGCCTCGGGGGGGCCCCGGTGCGCCCGCTGCGGGGCGGCCTTTACCGACGCGGTAAAACCCCATCGGAGCACCGAAGACCCGGCGCGGGCGGCGCGGGCCTGGCGCCTGGCCACCTGGGCGACGCTGGCCTTCGTGGCGGCGGGGCAGGTCACCCAGTGGCTCACCATCGCGCACGACGGGCTCACGGCGTGGCGTCTCTCTCGGGCGCTGGGGCTTCTGGCGCTGGGGCTTCTGGTGGCGTGGCAGCTCGGCCGGCGCAGCGAGCTGGCGCTGGTGCTGTGGGGCTGGGTGATGAACGCCAGCGTGGTGGTGATGGCGCTCACCTTCGCGGCGACGGCGCGGTGGGCGCCGCTGCGGGGCTTCGACCTGTGGCTGACGGTCTGGGCCTGGGCGACGGTGGCGGCCTACGCGGCGGTGTTATGGAGGCTGCGGCGGGTGGTGCTCTCGGGGTCGGTAGGGTAAAGGGCCAACGGCGATGTTCGGTATCGGGCTTCCGGAGCTGTTCCTGATCGGCCTCGTGGCGCTGGTGGTGGTGGGTCCGAAGAACCTCCCCCAGACGCTGCGCGCCATTGGCCGCGCGGTGCGGGAGTTTCAGCGGGCCTCGCGCGAGCTGCGCCAGGAGGCCGGCTTCGACGAGGTGGTCGACGAGGTCACGCGCCCGCTGCGCGAGGGGCTGTCGGGCATCGAGGAGGGCGTGCGCTCCACCGTCGATGACGCCAAGCGCTCCATGTCCCTGGAGGCCGAGGCCGAGTCCGAGGCCGTCGACCTCGCGATGGAGTACCCCGAAGGGGGCCCTGATGACTTCGGCGCGCTGCCCGAAGGGGCGGCGGTGTACCCCGAGACGGAGGGAGCGCCGTGAGCAGCACCGAAGGCCCGATGAGCTTCCGCGACCACCTGGAAGAGCTGCGAGGCCGCATCATCCGCGCGGTGCTCGCGGTGCTGGGCGGCATGGTGGTGGGGTGGACCTACCGTGAGCAGCTCTTCGCCTGGCTGCTGCGCCCGCTGGAGGTCGCGTGGTTCTGCAACGCCCGGGAGAACACCCCGCAGGCGTGCACCATCCCGCAGATCGTCCACTGGATGCTGCACTACCCGATCTTCCGGGAGATGCGCGAGCTCGCCCAGCGCGCGCAGGCGGCGCAGCCGGCCAACGTGGCCTTTCCGCTCAACCCCCAGGTGCACTTCCCCGACCCCACGTCGGCCTTCGTGGTCTACCTGAAGATCGCGGCCATCGGCGGCTTCGTGCTCGCGCTGCCGGTGGTGTTCTACCAGCTCTGGATGTTCATCGCGCCGGGGCTCTACGCCAAGGAGAAGCGCGTGGTGATGCCGCTGGTGTTCTTCTCCACGGTGTTCTTCCTGGCCGGCTCTCTCTTCGGCTACCACTTCGTCTTCCCGGTCGGGTACGCGTGGTTTCTCGGCTTCAGCGGGCGGGTGGGCAACACCGCGGTCACGGTCATCCCGACGCTGATGATGGACGAGTACCTCGGCTTCACGTCGCAGATGCTCCTGGCCTTCGGCGTGGTGTTCGAGCTCCCGCTCTTTATCTTCTTCCTGTCCCTGGTCGGGCTCGTGACCTGGCGTCAGCTCCTCTCGTTCTCTCGCTACTTCGTCGTGATCGCGTTCATCCTGGCGGCGGTGCTCACGCCCAGCACGGACGTGTACTCGCAGGTGATGCTGGGCCTGCCGCTCATCGCGCTCTATTTCGTCGCCGTGGGGCTCGCGTACCTCTTCGGCCCGAAGGAGTCGAAGCCCTGGCGCACCGCGGTGAGCGACACCCTGAAGAAGCGCGACGACGCGCTCACGGAAGAGAAGACCCCGCCCCCGCTCGACGTCGACGCCATCCGAGAGGCGAAGATCCGAGACCACGAGGCGAGGGTGGCGGCGAAGATCGCGGCGGCGAAGGCCAACGAGCCCGAGGAGCCCGAGGAGCCCAAGGGGCCCAAGCAGCTGTAGCGCGGGGGTTTTACTGCCCGCGGCCGAGCACGATGAGGAAGGTCTGGTCGGCCTCGAAGGGGAAGCCCCGGTAGCTGGGGTTGTCCCGGCGCATCTCGGCGTAGAAGGAGCGGTAGCCGCGCGCCACGGTGGGCGCGAGGTGGGCGTCGGTGAGCGCCCGCTCGACGGTCTCCACGTAGGCCGGCGACTGCTCCTCCGCGGCGAAGAGGAAGATGCCCGGCCGCGCCCGCACCTCCGAGTGACCGAGGGGGTGGGTGCGCCAGCCGGCGCGCTCGAAGATCCCGAGCAGCCGCTGTCCCATGGCCTCGGCCGCGGGATCGGCGGCGGCCACGGTGATCCACACGGGTGATCCCCGGGGGATGCTCCCGAGGCGGGTGGCGATGGCCTCGGCGCCGCTGTCGGTGAGGGTGACCGGCCGGGGCGCACCGGCGTCCGCCGTGGGCGCGGCGGCGGCAGGAGCGGCGGCGGGAGCGGCAACGCCAGGCGTCGGCGAGGGCAGGGCCGCGACGACCGGAGCGGCGGAGCGGGAGCGCGACCAGGGCCAGCGGGCGCGAGAGTGTCCGCGCACGCCGAAGGCGGCGAGGAGCAGCACGGCGAGCACCGCGGGCACCACGACGTCGGTCGAGCGCGCCCACGCGTAGAGGGAGCTGACGTGGTGCTTGAGCCCGGGGCCAGCGACGCGCCTCGGGGCGCGCGCGGCGGAGGAGGTCACCGGGGCCTCGCGATCGAGGATGGGCTCCAGCGCGTCGACGGCCTGGCGGATGCTCTGGAAGCGGTCGTCGATGGAGCGGGCCACGCAGCGGGCGAACCACCCGTCGAAGCCCTCCGGGAGCGATGGCTCGACGCCCAGCTCGGAGGCGCGTCGGGAGGCGCGGGGCAGGTCGGCGACGGAGACCTCCTTGAGCACCCCGACGGGCGTGGCCTGGTCGGGCTGCGCCGCGCTCTTCCAGTAGACCTTCCCCGTCAGCAGCCGGAAGGCCAGCAGCCCGAAGGACCACACATCCGCCGCGGCGCTGACGGCGGTGCCTGGCTCGGTCTGCTCGGGGGCGCTCCAGAAGAGCGAGGCGACGTCGGTGCCCTCGGCGTTGGCGTCGGCGGAGCGCAGCCACGCGGAGGTCCAGAAGTCGAGCAGGGTGACGGTGAAGTCGCTGCCCGCGTAGCGGCTGGTGGCGACGATGATGCTGGAGGGGTCGAGGGTGCCGTGCACCTGCCCCGCCTCGTGGATGGCCGCGAGCCCGTGCGCCACCTGCCAGAGGATCTCGAGCGCCTCCGCGGGAGGGAGCGGCGACGCCGCGTGCGCGGAGAGCGTCTCGCCTTCGAGATGGTCGAGGGCGAACCACGGCGCGCCGGTGGTGCGATCGACCCCCGCGGCCACGACGTCCACCACGTGGTCGCTCTTGATGCGCGCCCTCAGCGCCTTCAGCTCCTCGAAGCGGGCCTTCCCGGGGGCCGACGAGATCAGCCTCGGGTCGAGCACCCTGAGCGCGCACGCCCGGCCGATGCCGGTCTGCTCGGCGAGGTAGAGCGCGCGCCGGGGAGAGGCGCTCTGGAGCGAGCGCACGATGCGGATGCTGCCCGCGAAGGTGCTTTGTTCAGAGAGCGCCCGCCATGGTTCGGCCATGCGTCGAGGCTATAGCAGCGGCGGACTGGGCGTGGAAGCGACGCGCCTCGCGGAGGGCGTTACTGCCGGGGCGGCTCGGCGCCGTGGGGAAACCAGATCCCGTCGAAGTCCTCCGGGCGGAAGGGCAGGTCGAGCCTCGGGGTGCGGGGGTGCTCCGCGCTGTAGAGACGGGGGCGCTCGCGAAAGCGGGTGGGGTAGTAGTTCTGCTGGAAGAGCACGGCGACGGCGCGTTCGTCGGGGTCGCTGAGGGCGCGGAGCCCGGCGCGAAGCTCCGGGGCCCAGGCGGCCTCGATGGCGCGCTCGATGGCGGGGTGGTCCCAGTCCGAGGGGGGCAGCGCGTCGTCGCCGTCGCGCGAGGGGACGGGCCAGTTGCCCGCGCGCCAGAGGGAGGTCTCGCCGGGCGCGGCGAAGGGGTCGACGTACTCGCCGTCGAGCCAGACGTTGAAGTGCACATGAGGCGCGCCGAAGGGGAAGGTGCTGAGCCCGTCGAGGCCGCTGTAGGCCGAGAGGGCGATGGGCTGTCCGCGGGCGACGCGATCGCCGACGGCCACCATCGACCGCCCGAGGTGGTTGCTGGAGGTGACCAGGCCCGCGCCGTGGTCGATGAAGACCTTGAGCCCGCCGCGGTTGAACTCGCTCGACACGCGCCGCACGACGCCCGGCGCCGCGGCCACGACCACCGTCCCCAGCGGGACGGCGAAGTCGGTGCCGTTGTGGCTGTCGTAGGTGAGCTGCGTGCCGAGGAAGTCTCGCGCGTTGGTGACCCGCACGCTCCAGCCCTCCTCGGGCCGCGGGCGCTCGGCCCGGTTGACGAGGTTGTAGATGGGCACGAGCCGCCCGTGCGCCGCGCGCCCCGCCCACAGCGGCAGCGCCATGCGGGGTCGAAACATACGCAGGGAGGTATGATCGAAGCGCGTCGGGGGGGTGTGTCCGTCGCCTCGAAGGGCGAGCAGCGCCTCCCTCAGCCGGGTGTTGAGGGGAGAGAGACCGAAGACCTCGGCGACGCGGAGCGGGTCGTGTGGGGCGTTCATCGTGGGTGGCGCGAACGCTACCACCGGGGACGTCGAGCGAGGCTTGCGCGGGCGCTCCCGCGCTCCCACCTTCCCGTCGACGAGCCCGACGGACCAATCACCCCGAAGAGAGCGGAGGCGCGATGGAAGAGTCCTCCTGGCGACCGATGATCGAGGCCCTGCAGCAGAAGGGCTTCCGCAGCACCTACCTCGAGCGGCTCCAGCGGCGGCTGGAGGTCGCCACCGGCCGGTCGTCGCTGGAGCAGGAGATGCTCCAGGAGATGGCCCTCTCGCTCGGCCGCGCGCAGGACCGCATCAACGTCTCGCTGCTCCAGTGCGATGTGCTCGGTCGGCAGCTCGACGAGGCCGAGTCGCGGCGCCCCCGGCCCGAGGACTACCCCTCCCTCGTCGAGGCCTTCAACGCGAAGCGCGACGAGGCGCTGATGTACCGCGAGCACCTGCTCATCCAGCGAGAGGCCATCGGCCTGCGCAACAACGAGCAGCTCGACTCGCTCTACCCCGTCCCCCCGAAGCGCGTCGCTCAGCCGTAGCGCACCGCGAGCACGGTGTACTCCAGCGTTTCCCCGTCGGGCCGCTTCACCGCGGGCTGTACAGCCTCGCAGGGATGAAGTTCACCGCGCGGACGATCCCCGATCGAGGTACGCCGCGAGCGCGGCGATGTCGTCGTCCGGCAGTCCCGTCCCCCGCAGTCGTCTGAGCTCCACGCGAATCGCCGCGACCAGCGCCGCCCGCGCCCCAGGTCCTCCATCGACCACCCTCGCGCGTCCCACGAGCGCAGGCGTCCGCAGGTGCCGGTCGAGGAGGTCCCATTCGAGTCCGTCGTCCCCTCCATCAGGGTGGCAGGCATTGCAGTTGAGTCGATCAAGCGCGATCCGCGAGCTGGCCATCAGGAAGAGTCTGCGCCCCCGCGCCACTTGCGGATCGAGCCGCTCCTCCCCGAAGACCAGACGCGCCCGCGCACTCTGCGGTCCGTACTCGATCGCGTGGTCGACCAGCGAGTGCACCAGCACCTCCCCGTCGGGCATCACCAACAGCGCGTCGGGCGCGTGCAGGGTCGAGCGCTGCCGCACGGACGCGCGCGCCTCCCACCGCGGCGGACGGCCGGGGCGGACAACCGCCACGGTGTCATTGCCCTGCGCAAGCACCAGCAGCCCATCGGTGTTCGACCATGCGCTGCCAACCGTCCCTCGGAGGTCATAGGCACCGGGATGCGCATCTTCGGGTTCGTTGGGCGCATCGCTCGAGACGAGGCGCTCCCACCGCTCGGTCGCAGGGTCGAACACACCGACCGTGAACCGCATCTGCTGGTCGAGGCTGTCTCCGCCGCGGCTACCGCCGCCATAGCCGTTCGCGATTGACCCCACGAAGGTGTCCCGGACATCCACCCGATGGTTGTTGGCCATCAACGGAACGAGCAGCCGACCCGATGCGGGCTCGTACACGATGCCCCACGCCTGTGAGGGCGACGGACGGAAGACGAAGCTCGCATTGGACTCTCCGCCTGAATAGCGGCGATGACGCTCGAACGGCGGCGGTGACAGCGAGCGCGGAGCGGCGGTGTCACCGTGGAGATCGACCGCGCTGAGCGTCGGACCGGCGAGGTGCGAGACGATCACCCGATCGCCCGACGGCGCGACCCACAGGCCCCGCGGCGAGGGCGGAACAGCGGCATCGAAGCGGGACGCCCCCGAACGAGCATCGACACCAACCAGGCTTGGCGGTGACGTCGCGGCCACGAAGATGCTCCGCCCATCGACCGAGCGGGCCAGAGACACGGGATCGCGCGCGATCGACCGGTGGCAGAGGCGCCTCCCGGTAGCAACGTCGTAGGCTGAGAGAGCGCCCTCTCCTCGCTCGACGACCCAGAGAGCGTTCGCCGCAAACAGAACCTGCACCGGCCGCGCACCGACCGGAATCCTCCGCAGGACGGCGAGCGCCCCCGCGCGACGGGTGACGATCACCACCGCGTCGGCATCGGCGTCGACCGCGGCGACGAGCGAACCATCGTCGTTGGCCACCAGCGCATTGCCTATCGCCGACGTCGGTCGCGACAGCGGAACATCACACGCGGCCGACTCCCCGACCAAGGCATCGCGCGCGGACGCGTCGGCGCGCCTCCCTACCCGACCGGGCGCCGGCAACTCTTCTCGGCGACACCCGCCCAGCACCAATGCGATCCCAAGCAGGACGGATCTCACAGACCACATGACACATCGCGACCATACCGCACGGCGCGGGCCGGGTTGACGCTGCGACTCGCGGCGTGACAGCGTCCGATTCATGTCCGGTTCGAGCCTCCCAGACCTGCGAACCATGCGGGAACGCCTCGTCTGTTTGCGGGTCGAGACGGTCGCCCACGTCACGGGCATCAAGCTCGGACGGCTGCGCGCGATCGAAGACGGCGCCGATCCCACGGTCCTTGAGCTGGAGCGACTGGCCGAGATCTATGGCGTCGACGTGGAGACGCTCTGGGAGATGCCGATCTCCTTGTCGCCCGGCGATGGGGTCACGGTCCTCACCAGCGTCGAAGAGTTTCGCGACGTCGATGACGTCACGCGCGTTCGCATCCTGCGTGCAGCCACCGCGGCCCGCGACCTCGTCACCCTCCGACGGCGCAGCGGCGACCCGCTCCCCCCGCTCCCAACCTTGCCGACGCCGAACCCCCAGGACAGCCCGTATCGTCAGGGCGCTAGCCTCGCGGTCGCCCTGCGCATGCATCTCGGATTGGGGGTCCATCCGATCGCATCGCTACGAGACCTGGTCGCCGAGCGTCTGCCCGGCGTCGCGGTGATCGGGTGCGACCTGGGGGCGCGCGGCCCAGCCGGGCTGGGGTTCGCGGACACGCACCGCGGCCCGGCGGTGGTGCTCAACACCCGCGGGAAGAACGAGAACCCGGCGGTGCGTCGCTTCAGCCTCGCGCACGAACTCTGTCACCTGCTCTCGGACTGGGACCGCGCCGAACCCCTGGTCTCCATCTCCGGCTACCTGACCGACCAGGGACTCGATCGTGAGCGCCGCGCCAACGGGTTCGCCGCGCGCTTCCTGTGCCCCGAGACCGTGGTTCACCGACTGAGGCACGTGCGCGACGAAGACGCCGCGCGGGTGCTCATCGACGAGTACGGCATGCACTATGGCGCCGCGCGGCTCTACCTGCGCAACGAAGCCAACGTGCACCTGCCCGAGCAGCCTCCGACGGCCTTGCGTCCCTTCATCGAGCCGGACGCGGGCATGAGTCAACGCGAGGCGATGCGTGGAGTGGAGGGCTTTCCGCTGGCGGAGGTCCCGATGGAGCGCCGTGGTGTCGTGGGAGAGACCGTGATGCGGGCCTGGTCGCGCGGGCTCATTCCCCGGGACGCGGCGGCTCGATTCCTGGGAGTGACCCCGGTCGCAGAGATCGAGCGCGTCGCGGACTTCTTCGACACGGACATCCCAGAGGCCGCCGTCGCGAGCTGACGACGTGCGCGCGATCCTCCTCGACGCCGACGCGTTCCGTTGCCTCCACGGGCTGCGCCTGCTCGACGCCACCCTCGAAGCGCTTCGCCCCGACCGGGCGACGTTCATGACGGAATACATCGCGCGCCATGAGCTCAACCTCCTCGACACGGAGGTGACACGCCTCGAAACTTCCGGCGCAATCACCGTCGTCCCGGTCATGCGGAACTCGGAAGCGGGGCGAAGGTACCGGGAGTTTCAACGACGCGCAGACAAGGGCGAGGCCGAGGCGATCGCCTGGGCGCTCGACCAACCGTGCGCGTCGCGAGCGCTGTTCGTCAGCCGCGACGACGGGGCGCGTCGACTCGCGATGGAAGAGCGGGTTCCACACACCGATGTCATGGGTCTGCTCGTCGAGGCTGCGCTAACCGGCCGGCTGGAGCGGTCGATGCTGCGCGAAGCACTCGCGATCTGGGATGACCGGGGGCAACAGCTCTGCCGACCAGCCGACTACGAGGACTTCGATCGGACTTTTGCAAAGCGCGAGCAGCAGCGCCTGACCTGGGCCACTGGCGAACGCGAGCCGGGATGATCAACCCCGCGTCGCTCAGCCGTAGCGCACCGCGAGCACGGTGTACTCCAGCGTTTCCCCGTCGGGCCGCTTCACCGTGACCACGTCGTCGACGCCCTTCTTCAGCAGCGCCCTGCCCAACGGCGACTTCCAGCTGATGTGCCGCTTCTCCAGGTCGACCTCGTCCTCGCCCACGATGTGCCACGTCGCCACGGCGGCCTCCTCGTCCTCGAGCTCCACCGTCGCCCCGAAGAACACCCGATCGCCCTTCTGCGTCTTCGGGTCGACCACCTGCACGTTGGCCAGGCGCCGCGCGAGGAAGTTGAGCCTCCGGTCGATCTCCCTCAGCCGCTTCTTGCCGTAGATGTACTCCGCGTTCTCGCTGCGATCGCCCTGCGCGGCCGCGTCCTGCACCTCCACCACCACGCGCGGCCGCTCGACGCGCGCGAGCCATGTCGACTCGTCCACGAAGCGCTGGTATCCCGCCGGGGTCATGTAGTTGGGCGTGTCGCTCATCGCCGCGAGTTGTACCCTACGCGCCCCTGCGATGACCTCCTTCGACGACGCCCGCGACCGGCTCATCTTCGCCCTCGACGTGGAAGACGAGGCCCGCGCCCGCGCCCTCGCCGCCGCCCTGCGCCCCTCCGTCGGAACCTTCAAGATCGGCCTCGAGCTCCTCATGCGCGGCGGCATGGAGCTCGCCCGCCGCCTCACCGACGGCTCCGCGCTCTTCATCGACGCCAAGCTCCACGACGTGCCCGCCACCGTGTCCCGCGCGGTCGCGCAGATCGTCGATGCCGGCGTCCCGGTGCGCTTCATCACCGTGCACGACCCGGTCGACGCCGCGGTGCGCGCCGCCCGCGGTCGCGCGGGCATCCTCCGCATCACCGTGCTCACCTCCACCTCGCCCGCCAGCTACGGCGGCGAAGACGCCCTCACCCGCGCGGTCGTCGCGCGCGCCGTCGAGGCCCAGGCCCAGGGCGCCGTCGGCGTCGTGTGCTCCCCGCGAGAGCTCGCGGCCGTGCGCGCCGCGGCTCCGTTGCTACAGTGCGTGACCCCCGGCGTCCGCCCCACCTGGGCGAGCGTCGCGGGCGATGACCAGCAACGCACCGCGACCGTCACCGAAGCCATCCGCGCGGGCGCCTCGCACCTCGTGCTGGGGCGTCCCATCCGCGACGCGGCCGACCCCTCCGAGGCGGCCCGTCGCGTGGTCGAGGAGATCCTCGGCGCGCTCGATCCGTCCTGAAGACTCCCCCTCGGAATAACCGGGGCCCCCTGAACGGTTGTGCCCCTCGAATGGAGGTCACCGGATGACCCACTCTCCCTCCCAACGCATTCGTCGTGCGGGCGTGCTCGCGAGCGTGATCGGCGCGCTCGCCCTCGGCGCCTCCACCGTCTACTCGCAGCAGGTCCCCGCCACCGCCACCACCACCCCACCACCCTCGCTCGGCGCGATGGAGCAGCTCTCCGACGGCTTCGTCCAGGTCGCCGCGCAGACCCTCCCCTCGGTGGTGAGCATCCGCGTCGACGTCGAGAGCCAGCAGCCCGAGGTGCCCCAGGGGCTCCCCTTCCCCTTCCCCTTCGGCGGCGGCCGCGGCGGTCGCGGCGGGGCGCCCGAGGTACAGCACGGCACCGGCTCCGGGGTGATCGTCCGCGCCGACGGGGTCATCGTCACCAACAACCACGTCGTCGAAGACGCGCGGCGCATCATGGTGCACCTCCGCGACGGCCGGGTCTTACCCGCCCGTGTATTGGGCACCGACCCGGCGACCGACCTCGCGGCCATCAAGATCGAGGCGACGGGCCTCCCCGTGGCGCGCTGGGCCGACAGCGACCGGGCTCGCGTGGGCGAGTGGGTGCTGGCCATCGGCGCGCCCTTCGGCCTGGAGGCCACGGTCACCCACGGGGTGCTGAGCGCCAAGGGCCGCGCGGGCCTCGGGCAGACCTCCATCGAGGACTACCTGCAGACCGACGCCAGCATCAACCCGGGCAACTCCGGCGGTCCGCTCATCAACCTCCGCGGCGAGGTGCTGGGCATCAACACCATGATCCTCGGGCGCGGCACGGGCGTCGGCTTCGCGGTGCCTTCGCGCCTCGCGAGGCTGGTGACCGAGCAGCTCGCCGAGCGCGGCTCGGTCTCCCGCGGCTGGATCGGTCTGGGACTTCAAGACCTCACCGCCGACCTGGCGACCAACTTCAACCTTCCGCCCGCCAGCGGAGCGATCGTCTCGGAGATCGACCCCCGCGGCCCGAGCGCCCGAGCGGGCCTCGCGCTGGGTGACGTGATCACCGCGGTCGACGGCCGGCCGGTCACCTCGTCCAACGACGTGGTGCAGACCGTGACGGGCCGCCGCCCCAACGACGCGCTCACCCTCGCGGTGCTGCGCAGCGGCCAGGCCCGCTCGGTGCGCGTGGTGGCGGGCACCCGCCCCGACGCCAACAACCAGCGCGCCTCCCGAGATCGGGGCACCGCCGCGCCTCGCATCGAGGGCTCGCGCAACCTGGGGCTGGAGGTCGCTCCCATCCCGGTGCAGCGGGCGCGTCAGCTCGGCGTAGACCGCGGGGTGATGGTCACCGTGGTCGAGGCGGGCGGCGCTGGAGAGCGCGCGGGGCTGCGCCCTGGCGACGTGATCCTCCAGGCCGACCAGCAGCCGGTGGGCAACTCCGGCGACCTGCTGACGGCCACGCAAGACGGCCGCGCGGCGCTGCTGGTGCGTCGCCGCAACGGCCAGACCTTCGTCCCGCTCACCCTCGACTGAACCCCTACGCCGGCTCCATCCCCAGCGATCGCAGCGCCTCGACGGCCAGCGGGAGGTTGTCCCGGTCGTTGGGGTGAAACGACGGCCGCATATACTCGCGGATGCCTCGCGCGAAGATGTCGAGCGGGGAGTTCTGCTTCTCCTCCTCGGTGGGCTCGCGGTGGGGCTCCGGCGGCAGCTTCGCGTCCTGCCTCGCCAGCGTGATCACCGCCGCGAGCCAGAACCCTCCGAGCAGCGTCGATGCCAGCGCGAGGCCCGCCATGCGCAGCGGATACCCCGGCGCGACCTTCGCGAGCACGTCGAAGGCCACGGCCTTGTGCTCGATCTCCTCCGCGGCGTGCCACATCAGCAGCCTCCCGACCTCGGAGCCCATGGCCGCGAGGTAGCCGCGAGACAGGGCGTCTTCCGCCATGATGGCGGTGAAGTGCTCCGTCGCCGCGGTGACCGCGAGGCGCAGCGACGCCGGCGAGACGCGCTCGATGCCCTCGAAGGCGATGCGCTCGAAGACCTTCAGGAAGGCCTCGACCTCGTAGCCCTGGGCCTCCATCACCTTGCTGTAGTCCTCGTGCGCCCTGGCGTGCCGGTGCTCCTGCCCCGCGAAGCCCTTCACCTGCGCCCGCAGCGCCGGGTCATCGAGCTGCGGGAGGTAGTGCATCACGCTGCGCACGAAGAAGCGCTCTCCCTTGGGGAAGAGCAGGTTGACCCCGTTGGCCAGCAGCGACGCGTGCTTCAGTCCGCCGAACCAGTACCGCGGCATCGCGGCGTCGAAGGTCACCCCCGGAGAGCGCGGCTTGATCGGCCGGGCCCCTTGCGTCTCGTGCGTGCTCACGTCCATGGCGTCGTCTCCCTCGGGCAACTGACTTACGTTCAATAGCCCATCGATAGTTGACCGTTGTGGCGCGGTCAACACGGCGGTAGTGATTTCCCGATGGCCAGGGCTGCGGCGGGGGAGAAGAAGACGACGCGCACCCGGCAGTCGCTCGACACGCGCCGCGCGCAGCTCATCGCGCAGGGGATGGCCTTCTTCGGGACGCGCCCGTACGACACGGTGTCGATCGATGACATCGCCGAGGCGGCGGGCATCTCGAAGGGGCTGCTCTACCACTACTTTCCGACGAAGCGGGACTACTACGCCGCGGTGCTGGAGGCCGCCGCCGCCGACCTGCGGGCGCAGACGCTGGTCGACCCGACGCTCGCTCCGGACGTGCGGATGCGCGCGGGCCTGGAGGCCTACCTGGACTTCGTGAAGGCGCGCGGCCCGGCCTACGTGGCGCTGATGCGCGGTGGCATCGGCTCCGACCCGGTGATCGCGGGCATCCTCGACCGGGTGCGGGGGCACTTCGTCGACATGATCGTGAAGGACCTTCCGCCGCACGCTCGCCCTCGCGCGCTCCGGGTGCTGCTCCGCGGCTGGGTGGGCTTCGTCGAGGTCACCTCCCTGGCCTGGCTCGAGTCCCCTCCCGGAACCATCACCAAGACCCACCTCATCGACTCGGCGTCGTCGATGCTGGTGCTGCTGCTGGGCGAGCTCAACCCCGCGGGCACATCCGCCGGCGGGTAGGACCTCGGGAGCCCTTCAGCGTCCGGGCTCGTCCGAGGGCTCTGAGGGCGCCGGGGCGTTGGGGTCGTCGGGCATCGCGGGGTGCACCTGCACGCCGAGCCGCTGGGCCATCTCGAGGGCCTGCTCGTCGGTGGTGAGCGGGTCGACGGTGACCGTCTGCGGCCCGGGGACGGGGCTGTTTCGCGGGCGAAACGCGATGCCCTCATGGTCCGCCGCGGCGGCCTCGGCGGGGGTGATGAGGCGGTTGGCGCCCATCGATCGCGCGATGTGCCGTAGCTGCTGGAGGGTCCCCGACCCGATGGCGCCGCGCTCGAACATCCCATAGCGGGGAATCGGCGCCGGGAGGAGCGTCGCGAGGTAGATCCCCTGGAGGACGGTGAGGTCGTTCGGCTCCCTGCCGAAGAAGAAGCGCGCGGCTGGGCCGATGCCATAGATGCCGGGGCCGAACTCGACGACGTTGAGGTAGAGCTCGAGGATCGAGCGCTTGTCGAGGGAGCGCTCGAGCCACCAGGTGAGGGCGACCTCCTGGAGCTTTCGCACGAGGGTCTTCTCTCTCGCGAGGAAGACGTTCTTCACCAGCTGCATGGTGATGGTGCTGGCCCCGAAGGCGAAGCGCCCGGCGTTGACGTTGCGGATGAGCGCCCCGCGCACCTCGTCGGGAGAGAACCCGTGGTGTCGATAGAACCCGCCGTCCTCCCGCTGGATCACGGCGCCTACGACGAAGGGCGAGATCGCCTCGAAGGCGGTCCACGCCGGCGTGCCGGGCCCGGTGAGGAAGGTGCGAACGACGTTGTTGGGCTCCTGCACCCGCTGGATGAAGGGGTTGCCCAGGCGTCGCAGCCCGACCTCGGCGGAAGACTGCGAGACGTCGCAGCCGTCCTGCACGTTGACGTCGAGGACGGTGTCGCCGAGCCGGCGGGTGTCGAGGGCGATGTGGAGGTCGCCGGCGAGGGTTCCGCTGAAGAGGAAGCCCGCGAGCGGACCCACCGCGGCCGGAGGCAGCACCCGCCGAGGCAGGTCGCAGTCGAAGACCGGAACCCTCAGCACGGCGTCGACCGCGGAGTGATCGCGGCCCCGCTCGGCGCTCCCTGAGAGGAAGAAGCGCAGCCCGTTGAGCTCCGCGGAGATGCCCGGCGAGGTGACCCGACGGCGCTCGAGGTCGAGCGTGGCGCGGCCGGAGAGCGAGGCGCTGAGGGCATCGAGGGGTTCGCGCGCGAGCCCGGGGTGCCGCAGCCCGAAGTGATCGACGGTGACGTTGCCCGAGACCTCGAGCACGGTGGCCTCGGTGCGCCCCTCCGGCGGCTCCACCCGGAGGTGGAAGCGGGCCGTGCCTCGCTCGGGCGCGTGCCACGGAATGAAAGGCAGCCATGGGGCGAGGCGCTGCAGCGGGAGCGTCCCGGCCTCGACCTCCACCTGCCAGCGGGCGTTCTCGTCCCGGGCGTAGCTGGCGGTGATGGCGCCGCCCTGGTCGGCGCCCACCTCGACGCGCAGCTCGTCGATCACCCGACCGTGGGCCTGCAGGGTCAGGCTCGCCGGGTCGAGCCTCACCAGGTCTTCTCCCCCTCGCTGCAGCCGGATCGACCCCTCCCTCGCCTGCACAGAGAGGGCCCTCGCCGGGCCTGGCCCCGGGGCTCCGGTCGCGGGAGCGTCGGCGGTCTCGCCATGCTCTCGTCGCCACGCCGCCTCTACCTCGTCGAGGAAGGGGGGCAGGGCGTCCTTCGCGCGCACGTCTGCGAGCGCCTCGAAGCCCGTGCAGTTGAGGCTCTGCTCGGCGGCCCTGCGCAGCGCCACGCAGGTGCCCGATCGCATCACCGCGTGCGGGACCTCTGCGCGAAGCTCCGACCAGCGCACGGTCATGTCGCGCGTGTCGGTGAGGTCCACGACCGCCTCGCGGAGCTGGAGCCTGGCGCGGGAGCGCTCCCCTTCGCGCAGCTCGAGGTCGGCCTGGATGCGGTCGAGGTGGACGCTCCCCAGCACGAAGCGCCGTCGGCCGCCCTCCGCCGACGGGGCCACGACCGGACGGCGGATCATCTCCTCGATGGGCCCCTGCGCTCGGAGCTCGATGCCCTCGGCCTGCACGTCGAGGCGCTGGGTGCGGCCCAGCACCAGGGCCGGCCATCGGAAGCGCACCCCCACGCGGGAGACGGAGAGGTGGCGACGGGCGCCCGGCAGGTCGACCACCACGTGGCGCAGGAGGGCGCCGTCCATCGCGAGCTCGACGGAGCCCACCTGGCAGCGGGCGCCCAGGCGGCGGGCGCAGGCGCTGACGATCCCCTGGCGGACGCGGCTGCGGGCGAGGGACGGCCCGAGGGCGCCGGCGGCGACCAGCGGGACGACGATCAGTACCGCGATGATCTTTGCGCGCAGGCCCACGAGTTGATCGGTCGATAGCAAGAAGGCCGGAGGGCGCGCCAGTTTTCCGGCGCCAGAAATGACAAAACCCCGCCGATCGCAGTGCTCTTTTGAAGACGCTGTGATCGACGGGGTTGTTGCCGTGATAGGACCCCGGCGGCGTTCTACTCTCCCACACAGTCACCTGTGCAGTACCATCGACGCTGGAGGGCTTGACGACCGAGTTCGAGATGGGATCGGGTAGAT